>Ga0335070_10000741_pt1 | contig 37019 bp, 29 predicted proteins | sample Lox_Sample_13_FD_206722 | JGI IMG/M metagenome (GOLD analysis project Ga0335070, IMG submission 206722) | Soil microbial communities from Loxahatchee National Wildlife Refuge, Florida, United States - Lox_Sample_1.3 | ecosystem: Environmental > Terrestrial > Soil > Wetlands | place: USA... | reverse complement strand
CATGCGCTGCAAGCTGTGCGCCTGATCAGCGCTAACCTTGAGAAATCGATCGCCGAGCCGAATAATCTCACGTACCGATCCAACATGATGCTCGCCAGTCTGGAAGCTGGGTTGGCTTTTTCGAACGCGAGCCTGGGTGCGGCGCACGCGATGGCGCACGGCGTGGGTGGCCTGCTTGATCTGCCGCATGGCCAGTGCAATGCCATGATCTTGGATGGTGTGGTTGATTTTAACTATGGCCAGGCTGCTGAGCGTTACCGGGATATAGCGACTGCTCTGGGCATCGAAGTTCGTGGTCTTTCCTCCAACGAAGTTCGCAAGCGGCTTGCGGCTGAGATTCGGCGGGTGAAGGAGACGGCAGGCCTCGCTCACACCCTGTCCCGAGCTGGGATTCATCGTACCGAAGTGCGTGAGCTCGCCGAGGTCGCACTGAGCGACCCGTGCCTTGTCACCAACCCACGGCAACCATGCCAACGGGACATTGAAGTCATATATGAAGACTCCCTTTGACAACGAGGAAGAGCAGCGACGAAAAGTCTTGGGACTGGGCGACAGTTCTGTTCACAAGACGCATTACCCGAGCCTCAGGCGCCGTCTGCTGGAGTTGGAGCGTCTGCGCCTGGAGCTGGAGCGAAGCGAGGCCTACTTATCAGAGGCGCAGAGGCTGAGTCATACGGGCAGTTTTGGCTGGATTGTTTCCAGCGGTGAAATGTACTGGTCGCAGGAAACGTTTCAGATATTTGAGTACACCCGAGAGACTACGCCTACAATAGAACGCGTATTGCAACGTACGCACCCGGAGGACAGAGCGCTCGTCCGACAAGTCATTGATCGCGCTTCGCAAGAAGGGAGCGATCTCGACTTTGAGCATCGACTCTCGATGCCAGACGGTTCAGTCAAATACGTCCGAGTTGTGGGCCGCCCCTCAATGAGTGACTTGGCCGACTTTGAGTTCGTGGGTGCGGTGACGGACATCACCGCGACAAAGCGCGCGGAAGAAGAGCGGCGGCAAAGTGCGGAACGTTTTCGTGCCATTGCGGATTACACGTATGACTGGGAGTACTGGATTGGGATCGACGGAAAACTGCTCTGGGTAAACCCGGCCGTCGAGCGAATCACCGGATACTCGGTCGGTGAATGCATGGCCATGCCGGATTTCCCTGTCGCCATAGTCGCGGAAGCTGATCGCGAACCGGTCGCACGACAGATAAGAGAAGCGGTCCAGGGGTCTAGCAGGAACGATTTCGAGTTCCGCGTGTGTCACAAAGATGGCCATCTGGCGTGGGTCGCCGCCTCCTGGCAACCCATTTACGACTCACGAGGAGCCAGACTTGGTCATCGCTCCAGTATCCGTGATATTACAGAGCGCAAGCGGGCCGAGGAGGCCCTTCAAAGACTTCTGGCCGAGCTGGAGTCACGCGTCAAGGAACGGACGAAGGAGGTTTCGGAGGCCAACGAGTCACTGCAGGCGGCGAACAAAGAACTGGAGAGCTTCAGCTACTCGGTATCCCATGACCTCAGAGCCCCGCTTCGGGCCATCGATGGTTTCTCGAAGATGGTACTCAACGACTACGCCGAAAAACTTGGTGACGAGGGAAGACGCAAGCTCAACGTCATCCACAGCAACACCCGGAGGATGGCTGAACTCATCGACGATCTCCTTGCGTTCTCCCGGATGGGAAGAAAGGAAATGTTAGAGACACGCATCGACATGGACTCCCTGGTTCGGAGGACCTGGAGCGAACTCAACCTGGTGACCCCGGAACGCCGCATTCAGTTCTCCGTGGACACGCTCCCCCCTGCCATGGGTGACCAGGCGCTCATCAAGGAAGTTGTGGTTAACCTCCTCTCCAATGCCATGAAATTTTCGAAATCCCGGGAAACGGCCACCGTCGAGGTAGGCGCCTATCCTGAAGGGGAACGAAACGTCTATTTCGTCAAGGACAACGGCGTGGGGTTTGATATGCAGTACTATGACAAACTCTTTGGTGTGTTTCAGCGGCTCCATACCGCTGACGAATTCGAAGGCACCGGTGTCGGGCTTGCCATCGTGCAACGCATCATTGCCCGCCACGGCGGGAGGGTGTGGGCTGAGGGGAACGTGGGCGAAGGTGCGACATTTTATTTTACATTAGCGAAAAAGGACTGAACGAATGCTTGGGCGATTCTTCTCATTCCCTGGCCTAGAGCGTCAAACGGTTAATAGCTTTCTGTTTTAGTAGCTTTCAAACTGACCCCCGATTTGATGGACACTTAAAGATCCGTCACGTCTTCATTGAATCAAAAAGTCAAAGTTAGAAGACAATCCGTTCTTGGACATTTTTGTTGGCAATCGTTCGGCTCAGGAAGTATGGCACCGTGAAGATTTGCAGGTGTTATCCTCAACTCGTTTTCTTTTTGCTGGCTCACAAGTACACCTGCAAGGGTTGAACCGAAAGCTTTTGCTTGCGGTTAGCATTACCACGAGAAAGTGATGAATGCCAGACATCTATCCGAAAATTGTCTGTCGGAGGAGTAATTGTGTTAATGGTGACTTGTCGTATCCTCGCCTAATCAGCTGCGATCCGCTCAGGGAAGGTGTATACGTTCGCGCCGCCCTGCCTCAGGAAACCTATGAGTGTGATGTGAAGCTCCCCTGCGAGACCCATAGCCGCCGACGTGGGAGCTGAAGCCCCTGCAATTATTTCAACGCCGAGGCGCGCAGCTTTCTGGATCATCTCGTAGCTCAGCCGGCAACTGAGAATGGCGGTCTTCACCTCCTTCTCTTTCCCCGTGACCAGGATCTGGCCTATGGCTTTATCAAGCGCATTGTGCCGCCCCACATCCTCCGCAAAAGCGAGGAGACCGCCTTGGGCATCGAAGAGACCGGCCATCTGTGTGCCGCCGGTCGCGGAGAAAACCAACTGCTCCGATTCTATCTTCTTCTGCATATGGAGGATCTCTGAAAGTTTCACACGCAATGTTTGTTCGCTCTTTGTGAAGACGGTGCAGATATCCGAGATCTGCTCCTTGCCGCAGATACCGCAGCTCGCGTAGAGTACCCGACGTCTTTTTTTTGCCGGTCCCGTTCCGGTCGGATTCTGCGGAACAAGATACACGTTCAAACGATTTGCCGAATCGGCGCAGTGGTTAACAGAGAGCACATCCCTGAACGTCGAGATCACGCCCTCGGTAAAGCAGAGGCCGATGGCGAGTGCCGTGTCCTGCCCTGGCAATCGCATGGTCAGATAGTACGGCTCATTATTGATCATGATCTCAAGAGGTTCCTCGGTGCACACGACGCCATCGGTGTCGTAAGCTTTCCCCTCGCGATACCGTTTCAACTTGACCTTTGTAGTGGTCCCGGGTGCCGGCATGTCCACCTTCATGAGATTGTTTTCATACATATCGGACGTCGGGAGGTAAGAAATGCTCCTGCTGACACTTTACTGCGCAACTATTACACCCCACACACTTCACCAGATTTATCAGCATGCCCCTCTCATATCAGCACCCTCACACTTTCTTGTAGGCTTTAACTCTCGCTGTCGGCTCTGCCGACCCTGAGAGCCAGCAGCAATGATGCTGGTCCTGCCTGAGTAGGGCATTCGGATTGATGCCTTTGCCCTTTGCAATAGGTTCTCCTCTGGCCCAGCTTCCCAAACCCACTGCCGCCAGCACGCCCGGATGTATCAAGTGCGATAATTTTACGGTTCCTGTTTGCTTGTCGCCGTGACGATTCTCCAGACATATGGTATCGCCATTTGCTATGCCTTTCTTCTTTGCCGTTTCCGCGTTCATCGTGACGTTATACGTGTACGGGTTACGCAATGCCATCGCGTTGAGATACGGGTTGTGCGCCGAAAATCGTCCGTACACGAATGATTCATGCTGTGAGATAACCAAAAGGTCGTATTCAGAATCCGGTGGTACCTCGGTATAAATGACAGACGGGAAGTAGCTTGTCATAGCCGTAAAATAGTCCCAGTTCAATCGGAAGCCCACCTGTTTCGCTCTTCTTATTATCTCGTCCTTTTCCTGTTCGATCTCTTCATAGTACATGGGCACCCTGGCGTTCACGAACCAGCGCCAGTAACATTCCTGAGGCTTCTTGTCCCAGTTCATGAAACCATTGTCCCTGAACCATTTCAGACCCCGCTCTTTTCCAAAATGGTACTGGAGTACTCTGTCGACATATTCTACATTTGAGAGCCTTTCGCCCGGCTCCAGAATACGTGGTACCTCTGCTTGCTGCTCCGGCTGTCTCGTTTCCCTGAAGGTAAAATAGTTGTCCAGCTGCGCGTTATACTCGTCTCGTATTCCCACCCGGTCGGCAAGATCGTTCATGATGTCCTGCACGTCTCTTGCTTCGCCCTTGGGCTCGGTGGTTGGCATTCGCACATGGAGGCTCCATTTATCAAGGCCTATGGAATAGTTATAGGTGACCCCGAACGCGCTGTCGATATCGAGCGCTTCGTAGGTATCGGTGACAGGTAAAACGATATCGCAAAAGCCCTCGGTCGTCTCATTGTGGAACGTTTGCATGGCAAAGGAGAAAGGCATTTTCTTGAGAAACTTTTCAGCGGCTTCCGGTCTGACCACGTTCATAACCACGTTGCCGCCGTACATCCAGAAAACCTCCGGTTCGAACGGCCGGCCTACGTTCTGCCATAGCTCTTCCCAGTCCTCAGCGTAAGGGTAGAAATTGGATGCCGAATTGGAAAAGAGATCTTGAAAGTTTGCCCTGATGCCCGGTCCCTGCACTTTGCGGGGTGGCCACGCGGCCAAAGACTTGCCAACCGGCCAGGCCCCTGCGGTCAGCATGCCGTCAACACCGCCGTGCGGTGAAAATGAAAAGCGGCCAGTTTCCGAATAGCCCATGCTCACAGCGGTCCCCGAACCCAAGAGCCCTCCGCACACATCCTGGTTGCCTATCAGCACGTTGAGCAGTGTCATGGCGCAGTACTGGTGGAAAGAGTTCTGGTGTGTCTGTACTCCTTTGTACCCAACGACGCAGGCGGGTCTGTAAGGCACTTTAACACCGTCAATCTCAATAAAGCTTCCAATCCTCGCTTCATCCACAAGCTCTTTCGCCACCCGCCGGATAGTCGTAGCCGGCACGGTGCTTATACCCTCTGCCCATTCAGGCTGGTACTGCTTGAGGTGTTCCTTGACCAGAGCCATGACCGGCCGGTATTCGGCTCCATTTACGGTATACGTCCCATCGAGCGCCGGATGCGTCAGTGTGGGATCGTCGTACGCCTTTATCTTTTGATCCGCTTCGTCGAAGAGGAGCGGCTTGCCAGTACCTTCCTCACGCGCGTATAAGTGATTGGAGCCGACGAGGTAAGGACCGTTCGTTTTGTGCCGGATGTGTTCCCTATCGTACATACCTATCTCATTAACGATCAGATTGGCCATCGCCAAGAAGACGGCAATGTCTGTGGCAGGGAGGACCGGTATCCACTCATCTCCCTTATAGGCTACCGTGAACCCTTGGGGGTCCATCACCCTCATCTTCATGCCTCTTTCTCTTGCTGCGGCAGCCCGTCTGACGCTTGCGCTTGAAATGCGGCCGCCGCCCCATCCTTCAGCACCGCCGCAACGGAGCACATAGTTGCAGTACCGATAATCGGGGACTATATCCCACGCTGCAGCATGCAAAGCACCTATATGGTGGGCACTGGCCCCGCACATGACTCCAGGACCGCCATTCGCTAGGCTTGGGGTGCCGTAGGCGGGCATGAAGCGGCGATAAGATGCATTGGCCCTCATGCCCCCGGTAGGCCCTGGGGTCATGCCGTAAAATAGCCCCCGTGAGTCTTTCATTCGCGTGGCGATCAGCTTTTTGCTGATAGTGTCCAGGGCCTCCTCCCACGAAATGCGCTCCCACTTCGGATCTTCGTAAAGACCTTTATTTGGATTCGTCCTTTTTACAGGGTAGAGGATCCTGTTAGGATTATGCCAGTCCATCACTGCGGTGACACCTTTCGCGCATAAACCTCCTTCGGCTCCCCTGGCGCTCTCCGGAACACCCTCCACGGCGATAGGCTTTCCGTCCACTACTTTTACGCGGATAGCGCACTCTGCGTAACAGGAGGAACAGATACTATATGTCCAGTAATCCTTTTGTTTATCCCTGTCTCTGAAAACTTTCCTGTACCATTCTCTGTCTTGTTCGATTATGCTCATCATGAGAATATCCTCCCCTAACAGCTAGTAAGGTATTTGTTTCGGTTGGCATTAAATAACTCAGGAGGTACATTACCCCCCGTTCCAAATGGAGTCCTGCGCTTTTAGCGGGTGGGCCTGAATCTCGCCCAAACTGCTTGCGGGGGCTTTGCGCGATAACCCCCGTCTGCAAGGCCTGTCAGGACCGCCGAGGCGGTGAGTCTTTCAGTGACCAATCGCGTAGTCTCCAGGATCATGCGAGAGACCTCGAGCGCTTTCTTGTGATCCATCGACCCTGCGAAAGCCGTGACCCAAATAACACCGACCGCACGATTCTCCGAAGTAATTTTCGATGCCACCCCCCTCACTCCGGCGACATATTCCTCCCAGTCGAGCGCAAACCCCTGCTTCCTTGTTGCCTCTACCTCCTGGAGAAAGCGACCGACGTCGGTAATGCTCCTTTTGGTCCATGCCGTTAGTCCCCTTTCCTTCAGTAGTGCCACGACTTCCTCATTCTGTAACGATGATAAATAAGCCTTGCCCGGAGCACCGGCGGTGATGGGGAGCTTTGCCCCTACTGATGAGGAGAGCGTAAGACTCTTTTTTGCCTCGACAACATCGATGACTTTTATGGCAGCGCCCTCGCATATACCTAGTAATACGGTCTCATCGACACTCTCCGAAAGCCTTTCCAGAAAAGGCCGTGCCACGTGGGCGAGGCCATTCTCTTCTGAGATCATCTTGGAGAACCTGACGAGCTCACCACCTACCGTGTATTTCTTGGTGGACACATCCTTAATAACGTACGCGCCTTGCTGCAGAGTTCTCAGAATACCGAACGCCGTGCTCTTGTTGATCGATAACATCCGTGCAATCTCGGACACACCCAATTGCTGTTTCGTGTTCGCAATGAGCTTTAAGACTTCAAGCGTTTTACTTGTGGCTGATGCTTTGTAAGACACCTTTCTCCTCACTTTAGCAGTTACAACACGGAACCCTCTCCGATCTCGGCAAAAGAGGCGGCATTAAAAACGTATACCTTCTGCATCTACGATCGTCACCTTGTCTTCTAGTTTCAGCGCGCTGCGTAGTTGCAGCAGCGCGATCAAGGCCGAATAGGGTTCTGTAAATCCTTTCTTCAGCATGAATTTGGAGAACCGGTCCGCAAGCTCCCATGGTTCCGGGAATTTCTTGCGTATGAGGGCGTGCAGGAGGTTTACGGTCTCGCCTTCAAACGAGGAGTCCAGCATAAGAAGCACGGTGAGCAAGGTCCACTTGCAGAAACGAAACCCGTACGTTTTGGGATTTTTGAGCCGCTTATCAAGCCATACCTGCTCCATAGTCCGCCGGGTCAGTATCTCACGGTTATATACCTCATAACCGCTCTCTATCAACCGGCCGTCGATAATTGGATCTATTACCGCACTTGACAGCAGCGAGACAAGATAGAATAGCCGAGCGTCAAAAGCCACGGCAGCCGGATACGTTGTCCTTGGGAAACCTCGTTCCATCAGAATTCCGCGGATTGCCTGGTGCATCATCAGTGCCTCAAAATCCGGGCTTCCCCTATCTAACCACACTGTATGCCGCTGACCATCGCATGAGCAATGAGCTTCGGCCGAACGGATGTATGTGACCGAGTGCTCCGCTATATCTTTGAAATCCACCCGCGCGAAAAAATCCGCATACTCCGCCGCAAACCGCCTCGCCATAGGCGACAGTGGGTGGCCCAGCACTGCGTCGATCGGCTCAGAAAGCGGCGACCTTCCTGAAGTAACTTGACCCTGCATGATTCAACCTTTGAGCCGCTAAGCCCTCATCCGACATTATCACCGCGGCATTGACTATTATATTATGTCATTAATGACATAATATCAATATAAATCTAGCATCTGGCAGGGAACTTGTTACGTATTACGGGCCGCGAGCGACCTGTTACGAGTTATGGATTCAAGGCCATTTCAGTGCTTCCAGATTAACCTCTTTCTGCTTTTAACTCGCATCGCGTAACTCGAAACTCATAACAGTTAGTGTGCTTACAACTGATAGTAAACAGGGCGGATGTGAGAGTCCGCCCTGGGCTCGATTCGCACACGCCCCACTTGGACAAGCCGGCAGCGATAATACATGCTTCCTTGTCGCAAGTTCCGCCTTAGGGGTGTGTCTACGTCTTGGCAGGGAGATGAAGCTTACGTGAAATGCTTTTCAGAAATTTCTCTGTTTCCATCTCAAATCTATCGAATTTGTCGAGGAGTTCCTTCGCATTTTTTGTCAAGCGCATGCCTCCACCTGCGGCGTCCATCTGGACCAGTTTGATACCGAGACGCTCCTCCGACGCCTTAAGTCTTCCCCACGCAGCGCGGTACGACATGTTCAGCTTCTTTGCGGCGCTGTTGAGGCTTCCATACTCTGCAATAGCCCTTAGCAACTCGCTTCGCCCTTGACCAAACAGCACTTCACCATTCTTCTCAAACCATATCTTGTGTTTGATCCTTACCGTCTTTCCCGCTTGCGGAGACGTCACTGCAATATGGTAGCACAAGAGGCGTGTGTTGGGAAGAAAATACGAAGGATACGTTCGCGAGAATCATATCGCTTGCCGTCCAACGGTAAATTCTTGTCAGTTGTCAAAGAACAGCAAGGTCTGCTCGCCTATTGTAGTGCCTTGCTTCATTCACAGCTTTTCATGGAGCTTTCGACAATTCTTTTCTTCTCTAACGCGCGCCAGACCTTTTCGTACGTGAAAGGAAGACTGTCGATAAGAACGCCGGTGGCATCGAGAATGGCGTTTGACACGCATCCTTCGGTCGGTACACTGGAGCCTTCTCCAATTTCCTTGACTCCCCAGGGTCCTGCCGGATCAGAACTCTTTACGATTAGCGAGTCGAACATGGGTACATCAAGGGTCGTAGGCAATCTATACTCAGCGAGATTGGGGTTGAGGATGCGTCCCTTTTCGTCGAACCGGACCTCCTCCCAGATTGCTTCTCCTATACCCATATACAGGCCGCCATGCACCTGTCCCTCAGCGAGGGCAGGGTTTATCACCGTTCCCGAATCGTGCACGTCCCAGGCTCTCTTCAGCGTTATCTCACCCGTCTCCTCGTCTACCTCCAACTCAATGACCTGCGTGGCGAAACTGTAAGCGGGGGACGTCCCTACAGCAGCCCCCTTGAAGCGCCCACCGAGCTTGGGCGGCGAGTAGGATCCATGCCCTACAAGAAGCCCCTTCCTGACAAAATGCTCCCTGGCCACCTTAGCAAACGGTTGTCCGACGGTCGGGTCACGCTTCAGGAAAACCATGGCGTCCCTGCATTCCAATTCAGCCGGGTCCACTTCCATCATCTGTCCGGCCGTCTCCAAGATCTGTTTCTTGATCATTTCGCCCGCTCTCTTGACCGCAGTACCGGACATGAGCGTTTGCCGGCTGGAGTAGGCGCCGAAATCATGTGGTGTCCTTTCCGTATCAGCCGACACCACGCTCATGTTCTCATACCTGAATCCCATGGCTTCTGCAGCCATCTGGCAGAGAACTGTATCCGACCCCTGCCCTATGTCCGCGGCGCCCGTGTAAAGCGTTGCAGCAGAGCCATCATCATTGACCTTGATCAGCGCTGAGGAGTGCGGGAGGTTCGTGCGGTAGATGGGGTAGCCTGCGCCTGATATATAGCCGCTGGCTGCCATCCCTATGCCTCTGCCGCGCGGCAGCCTGCCTTTCTTCTCCTTCCACCCGGAGGCCTTCTGCGCGGTTTCGATGCAGGCCTTCAGTTCACAGGAGTTGACTTGAAGATCGTTGGGGGTCATTGCATTGGGCTTTCTCGCGTTTCGGAGGCGCAATTCCGCGGGGTCTATATTCATGTCGCGCGCAATCCTGTCCAGCTGGCTTTCAAGGGCGTACCGAGGATGCGGCGTGCCATGGCCGCGCTGAGCGCCACAGGCTGGCAGATTAGTGTAAACCCTAATCATGTCAAATTTATAGTTCCGAAAATCATAAGCGAGGGTCAGCAGGGCTCCCGAGTAATAGGCCGTGGCAATACCATTGGCAGTGTACGCGCCACCGTCCATGATGAAATTCGCGTGGACCCCGAGAATCTTGCCGTCCCTATCAACACCGGTCGTCAGTTCCATGATCTGGCGGTGCCGTCCCCGGTTATACAGAAACATCTCCTGTCGATCGTAGAACATCTTTACCGGTCTTCCTGTCATACGCGCCAGCACAGCGCCGGCAAAATCGAGTCCCATGGCCGCCTCTTTTCCGCCGAAACCGCCGCCCAGGAAGGGCTTGACCACGCGCACGTTTCCCATCGGCATGTCGAACATTCTTGCCACATAGTACTGTATGTAGTGAGGCTTCTGGGTTGAGGTATGCAGGGTGAGCCTGTCACCAGCCCACAGGGCGATGGAGACATGCGGCTCCAGCATGGCATGAGTCGTGCGATGGCCGATAAACGTGTCTTTGCGCACATGAAAGGCGCGACTGAGAGCCTTCTCCACATTGCCGAAGGAGTGGTGGATCTCCGTGTTAATGTTTCCCGGGTATTCTTCCTGAACCAAGGGTGCGCCGGGCACAAGCGCCTCCACGGGGTCGAAAACGGCGGGGAGAACTTCATACTCAACCTTGATCAGCTCCAGAGCCTTGTATACGGTCTCCTCGTCTATCGCCGCAACGGCGGCCACCTCGTCGCCCACGAACCGCACCTTGTCAATACAAAAGATATTCTCGTCGTAGCGGGCCGGGGATATCCCGTATTTTTTCCTGGGCACGTTTTTATGCGTGATGACGGCTTTCACTCCCGGGAGCTTCTTGGCTTCCGATGTATCGATGCTGAGGATACGCGCATGCGCATACGGGCTCGTGAGTATCTTCCCGAAGAGCATGTTGGGGAACCTGAGGTCTCCGGCATACAGGGCCTCACCCGTGACCTTTACGCGGCCGTCTATCTTGGGGACGCTTCTGCCGATGACCGCGTGCTCCTCCTGTTTCATCTCATACTCCCTTTTCGCTTGCTTGTTTTGTCGCCGCGGCCAGAACGGCTCTTACGATGTTCACATACCCGGTGCACCGGCAGAGATTGCCTGCCAGGGCCTCACGCACGTCCTGCTCCGTGGGCTGCGGATTGCGGGATAGCAAGGCTTTGGCTGAGAGGACCATGCCCGGCGTGCAGAACCCGCACTGCGTTGCGGCTTTATCGATAAAGGCTTGCTGCACCGCATCCAGCTGGCTGTTTTGCGCCACTCCCTCCACGGTGAGGATCTCGTGTCCGTCGGCTTCAACCGCCAGAACGAGACAGGAATCGACCGGCTCTCCATCCAAAAGGACCGTGCACGAGCCGCAGTCCCCCACTTCACATGCCTTCTTTGTGCCGGTAAGGCCCAGTCCGTCCCGGAGAACATTCACCAGGAGCGTGTTGGCCTTCACGACAACGGTATGGGCATCACCGTTCACGGTCAGTTCTATGGCATATCGTTTCACGCTTTCCTTATTGTCGCGAACCTGTTCCACTACCCGGTCTTCCTCGAGCCGTCTGATGTGGTCAGGTTCAGGGCCTTGCGTAATGCCCGTTTGGTAAAGACTCCAACCATCTCACGGCGATATTCTTCCGATCCCCTGATATCCGAAATGGGTTTACACTCGCTTGCTGCAGCCCTGCCCACTTCTTCGAGTATGGCTTCGGTCACCGTTTTTCCTGTGAGCAGACGCTCCGCCTCCCGTGCCCTTATCGGCGTCGGGGCCACGGCCCCGAGAACAATCCGGGCTTCCTCGACATGCATGCCCTCCGCAATCAGACTTACGGCCACGCCGACAACGGCCAACGCCCCTGATCTGCGCAGACCGAATTTTATGTAAGCGCTTCCTGTGGTAGCCTGATCAGGGATGGCGATCTCGGTAAGAATCTCGTCGCGGGCGATCACCGAACAGCGGGGTCCCGTGAAAAACTTTTCTAAAGGAACCGTTCTTGCCTGATGAGAACCTTCCAGCGTCACACTCGCCCGCAGGGCGATCAGAATCGGCGGCAAATCAGCAGAAGGAATGGCACTCACCAGGTTGCCACCTATAGTGCCCCTGTTGCGTATCTGATAGTTCGCCATCGCGTGGGCCGTTTCCGAAACCGAAAGATACTTCTGGTTTAAAAGGGAGGAACGCACGAGTCCGTTTTGTGTCACTCTGGCGCCGATGACCACTCCCTTGCCCGGGACATACGTCATTCCCTGCAAAGTCTGGATCTTTTTCAGCGACACGAGGGCTGTCGGGGCGGTCAGGTCGTTTTTCATGTTCGGGAGAAGATCGGTCCCTCCAGCGAGCACGCTCGCGCTCCCGTTTAACTGTGCGAGCGTGGAACAAGCTTCTTTGACAGTAGAAGGCGCATAGTAATCGAAATCAGGCAAGTACACCGAACCCTCCGCAACCTACCCTCGTCCCCGTGAGCTGCAGATCTCTCCTCAAAGCCTTGCCGAGGCTCTTCTTTGAATTAACGACTATGGGGCGCGGTATGCCGTCAACGGTGCGCATTATTCTTCTTCCAGAGCGTATATCCTCCCGGGCGAGTTTCTCATCGACGGGTAGTATAAAGCGGTCTCGATTGAGTTTAAAAAAAGCTCTTTTCGCAGAGGCGGCGAGCTGATCGCAACTCTTTTTTGCTACATGCGACATCTAGCTTATGTCATTTTTGACATAATAGCAAGTGGATTCCTCATTGCGTCCCGGTTTCACAGTTTCCTGTGTACGAGACTTAAGCAGCCAACGCAGGAGAAGTCACTGTGGAGGATTACAGTCGAACAAGGATGCCTTTTCGGACCCGAATGTCGGCTCAGGTGATAGCGATTGATGGACGTAAAAGCGACTCACCGCGTGCCAGTTTCCGTCGATGAGAACCTTGTGGTCCGTCGTCACTTCTCTTCTTTCAAAGGTGATTCAGCCTTGCTCTCCTTCTCGTTGTGCGCTCGTTTTCTTCTCCAATGCCCAATAGACCCTCTCGGGCGTCAGCGGCAGGTCGCGTACCCTGACCCCGACAGCATCGTATACCGCGTTGGCGACAGCTGCTGCCACAGGAGCGGTGGGCGGCTCGCCGACGCCCCTGATGTCCTCGGGGCTTCTTGCGTTCTCTTTCTCGACGATGATCGGCACGATTTCCGGCACGTCCATCATAGTGGGCAGCCGGTAGTCGAGAAACGAATTATTGACCGGCCTTCCGTTGGAAAAAATCGCCTCTTCGCTGAGGGCATACCCCAGGCCCATCGCGACGCCCCCTTGAATCTGACCTTCAACCCCCGCTCTGAACACGGCCTTGCCGACGTAGTGCGCAGCCACGACCTTTAGAACATCCACTTTCCCCGTGATCTTATCCACCTGGACTGCAACAGCCTGAGCCCCAAACACAAAAAAGGGCTTGCTCGGTACGGTGCTGCTTTTAACAAAGTCCGTGTTGTATGGCGGATTCGGGGCGGTATTGGTACCGCTGGCAATCACCGGCCCCCCCTTGGCCATGGCCAGTATATGCGCTGCGCGGGCAACGGAAATTGCCGCTTCGGGACGTTCCCGCACGAAGATCTTACCATCACCAAATGACAGCTCTTCTTTTGGAACCTTAAGCTGCTGTTCGGCACATGTCAGGAGTTGGCTCTTTACGCCATCCAGGGCTCGATGGACGGCCACTCCCGTGGCTTGCGTCGTCCGGCTGCCGACAGGGCCGAAGTCGTAAGGGCAGGTATCCGTGTCACCGCTGACCACTCTAACGCTCTCCAGCGGAATGGCCAGTTCTTCTGCAACCAGCAAGGCCATCGCCGTATTGGAGCCCGTACCGATGTCGCCTGATCCCAACGAGAGAATGACCGTTCCATCCTCGTTGACCTTGACTGTCGCGCTTGACCCGAATCCCGCCATGGCCCAGACTGCACCTGCGACGCCCACGCCGAGCGCCTTTCCCTCCTCCTTCGGCAGGCCCGTAAAGTGTTTCTCCATGCACTTTCTCAACTCTGTAAGCGATTCCCTGTACCCACCGTTTATCAGCACCTGGCCGGTTGGAGTTGAGTCGTTTGCCTGCACCGCGTTTTTCACGCGCAACTGAATGGGATCGACGCCCAGCCTGCGCGCGATCCGGTCGATCTGGCTCTCTGAGGCGAAATGGCCCTGCGGCGCCCCGGGACCCCTGCAAGGCCCGAAGGACAGCTTGTTCGTATAGGCGCAGACACCCTCGATGAACAGGTTCGGGATGTTGTAGGGGCCGGCAACGAACAGCATGGCTTGTGAAGTGGAATTAGGCCCGAAGAAGGCATAAGCGCCCGTGTCCACTTTCACGTGGGCCTGTCTGGCGTGAAATGTCCCGTCCTTCTTTACCCCCGTCTTGACGTAGATTTCCATCGGGTGGCGCGGGGTGGCCGAAAGAAAATCCTCCTCAATGCTCATTACCATTTTGACGGCCTTTTTTGCCTTCAAGGCGAGCATCGCGGCAAGAGGTTCAATGGAAGCATCGCCCTTGAACCCAAAGCCGCCGCCGGTTGCCGGCGCTGTTACCCGGACGCGTGACATGGGCAGGCCCAAAGTCTCGGCGAGTCCTTCCCGGGTGATGAACGGGCGCTGCGTGCTGCACCACGCGTGCAATGTGCCGTCCCGGTCGACCTCGGCCAGAATCGCCCTTGGTTCCAGCGGCGCCTGGTAAACCACCGGCATCGTGTACGTGTCCTCGAAGACTTCGTCGCTCTCGGCAAAGCCTCTTTGTATGTCCCCTTTTCTGATGGTGGAATGAAGGCAGATATTTCCAGTGCGATCGATGGGCATTCGGGATGTGTACGTGCTGAACTTTTCGTGGATAAGCCGCGCGCCGTTCTCAACACTTTGAGTAAAGGTCAGCACCGCGGGCAGTTCCTCCACATCCAACTCAATGAGGTCAAGGGCTTTTTCGGCTGTCTCGGCGTCAACAGCAGCCACTGCCGCCAGAGGCTCGCCGATATACCGGATCTTCTCTCTTGGCAGAACGTCTTCATCCTGGATCATGAAGCCGATCTTCACCTCAGGGAAGTCTCGTGCCGTAACCACGGCAGCAACTCCCGGGAGAGCGACGGCCTTGTCCGTCCTTATTGCTTTGATGCGGGCATGAGGCACGCGGCTGCGGAGAATCTTTCCGACGAGCATGCCCGGCCGCTTCAGGTCTGCGCCATAGGTGGCGAGACCGGTCGCCTTTTCGGGAGCCTCCAGTCGTTTTACCCGCATGGTAGTCGGCTCTTCTTGCTCAGTGCCGGAGTAATAGGCCGTGGCTGCCTGGATCGCCTCGATGATCTTCCCGTAGCCGGTGCAGCGACAGAGATTTCCTTCCAGATATCGGCGGATCTCTTGAGCAGTCGGGTTGGGGTTTTCACGCAGCAGGGCAACGGCTGTCAGGATCATACCCGGAGTACAGAAGCCGCACTGAAGCGCATTGTGATCGATGAAGGCTTGTTGGACAGGATGCAGTTTTCCGTGAAGGCTCAGCCCTTCGATGGTGATGACTTCTTTCCCGTCGAGTTCAGAAATAAGGACCAGGCATGCATTTACAGGTTGACCATCGATCAGGACCGTGCAGACGCCGCAGTCACCCTGATCGCATCCTTTCTTGGTTCCGGTGAGGTTCAGTTCATCGCGGAGAAAGTCGAGGAGTGTCATGCTCCCATCTCCGGAAAATCGCACCGCCTCGCCGTTGACCCTCAGTTCTGCTGGTTGGCTCATCTTTTGTCTCCCTCCGCCGCGCTTTTCGCCTGATGGTATGCAGCGAGCAAACCTTTTTCGCACAGCGCCCTGACCATCTCCCTGCGATACTCAGCACTGGCTCTGATATCCGAGATCGGATCGCAGTACCGGGCCGCCAGCTCGGCTGATTCTCGCGCTGCCTCCAGGTTCACTACTCTTCCCTCTAGGAGCTTCTCAGCTTGAGGAACCCGTAACGGTGTTGGGGCCACCGCGCCGAGAGCAACGCGTGCTTTGACGATACGCTCTCTGTCGTCTACCACGATTAAGACTGCTACGCCCACAAATGCCAGATCCATTGCATTCCTGGTGGAGACCTTGTAATAAACCGATCCGCATCGCCCGTGGGTCATGGGTATCTCCAGGCCGCCAAGCAGCTCACCGTTGTTCAAGCTGGTCACGCCAGGCCCGAGAAAAAAGTCGACCAATTCGACATTCCTTTGACCTTGCTTCCCGAAAATCATTGCCCGCGCATCCAAAGCCAGGAGCGCTGGAGCCATGTCGGCTGAGGGCGAAGCATTACAGAGATTCCCCCCGACCGTGGCCCTGTGCCTTACCTGAACGGAGCCCAACTTAGACCCGGCCTGGGCGAGAAGTGGCACCTTCTCCGCCACGGCTGGGTCAGTCTCCAGAGCCCTTATGGTTGTCAAAGCGCCGATAGAGCATGCATTCTCCGAGATCGTCAACCCATGCATTTCGCGAATACCCTTCACGTCAACGACGTGCCGCGGGATTTTCTTTCCCTGCTTGATCTGAACCAGTAGGTCGGTCCCCCCGGCTAAAAAAGCCGAGGCCTCTCGTGAAGAGGCTGCCTCAAGGGCTTCCTGTAAGCTATAGACCTTCTGATAATCAAAGCTCTGCATTCAATTCCTCCGTGCTACGTGATCTGCATCGGTGCGCATTCTCTTTTCCCTGCGTTCTCTTGAGTTCAACACGATCTCCTCGCAATCTCAGACATTGCCGCCACCGCTCTATCCACGTGTTCCTCCGTATTAAAGGGACCAAAGCTGAAGCGTACGCTGCCGCGCGGAGAAGTGCCGAGGCTCTCATGAACAAGCGGAGCGCAATGGAGTCCTGTGCGAACGGCGATGCCGAAATCGCCATCCAGAATATCACCAACGTCCTCAGGGTTAAGACCCTGCACATTGGCAGTGAGTAGCGCTACATGACGGGAAAGGTCATCCGCGCCGTAGATATCTATTCCGTCAATCCCGCGCAACCCATCGCGAAGTTTCGTAAGCAACCCCATTTCGCGTAAATGAATCGACTCAAGCGTCTCCTCCTCGATAAAGCTGAGACTTTCTGAAAGGCCGATGATTCCGAACAAATTAAGAGTGCCGGACTCAAGCCGGTGAGGATACGTATCCGTATGGAACAGGCTCCCGGAGTCAATGCCGGTGCCCCCGAATCGAGTCGGGTCAACCTGGGCATCAGGGTCGAGCACGAGGCCACCGATGCCTGAAGGTCCGAGCATTGACTTGTGTCCTGTGAAGGCGAGAGCTGTGATGTGCCATGACTTCATCTTGATGGGTATTGCGCCCGCTGTTTGCGCCGCATCCACCACCAGTGGTACGCCGCGTTCCTTACACAACCTGCCGATTTCGTCCATTGGCTGGATCGTTCCCAGAACGTTTGATGCATGAGTGAGAACTACAAGCGCTGTATTGGCTCGCATCGCGTCCGCGATTTCTTGCGGGTCCACAAAACCTTTGCTGTCAAACGAAACGAGATCATGGTCGATAATACGTTTCTGCCGCATGTGGTAAAGAGGCCGAAGCACAGAGTTGTGCTCCAGTTTTGAGGAGATCACGTGGTCACCAACCTTGAGCATGCCTTGAAGAGCTATATTCAAGGCTTCGGTGGCGTTACTCGCGAAGATCACGCGATCGGGATCCGTTGCTCCGAAAAATTCCGCAAGCCTCTTCCTCGCGCGTTCGACGAGGTCCTCTGCCTCGGTCGCCAGATCGTAGCTCCCGCGGCCTGGCGAGACGCCCATCCGGATGTAGGTCTCCAATGCTGATCTGAGAGCAGCTAAGGGTTTGGGATAAGCAGTTGCCGCGTTATCAAGGTAAATCATATGGTCGTCATAGCGAATGCTCTTCATTCAAATAGGGCGATTTGATTCGAGTTGATGATATCTCACCCCGAACAAGTCCTAGGATTAGGCAGGCCGGCAATACGGCGTGCTCCGCGTCGAATGCCTCCCGGGAAGAGACACTCAAGTTCCATAAGGCTGATGCCTACTGCCGCTTTAATGTCACGATTCAGAGGCGCGCGCCCGTGATAGAAGAAGTACTCGCGAAGAAAACGAATCACCTGCCATTGGAGATCGTTCATGGTATCGATACCACACTCAGTTGCGAGAGCCATCGCTACATCCTCAGTCCAGTCCTCGGGACGCCAAAGAAAATCGTCTTTGTCCACGAGAACTTCTTTTCCACCAAAATCCCTCACCTTCTGCTGGACGTCACCCGCATCAAGCAAACGAGGTGTGGTCCCGTCCCATCGAGGGGAATCCCTAGTATCCGCTACCATGTTACAAACGAGAGCCTGACGCTGATAACCGACTCCCTCCCTGCTTTACCAACTTACCTTCGCTTCGCCAATGCTGCTTTAACCTTCTCCGGTGTTGCCGGCAAGTCGTAAATCCGCGCTCCACATGCATCATATATCGCGTTGATCACTGCTGGCGCTGTGCACACCATAGTCATCTCTCCCACGCCCGTGGCTCCGAGAGGCCCCCTCAATCTCGGCGTCTCCCTGATAATCGACTCCATCTCAAAAGCTGTCATTATGGTCGGGAATTTAAACGTGACATAGTCAATCGTTTTGCCATGAACGTATTCTTCCCTGAGAGCATATCCGACGCCCTGGTCCACGCCGCCTTCGAGCTGCCCCTCCAAGTTCTGAGGATGAATCACAGTGCCCGGGTCTACAGCCGTCGTCACTTTAAGTACGCGTACCTCGCCATTGTCTATATTGACCTCAACCTCGGCCATCTGTATGGAATGAACCCGTGATTCAAATGAGGGGCCGAGTCCTGTCTCAGGATCGAGACCACCTTCCTTCAGAGCTTTTTTTGAGCCCATGTATCTCGTGGGCTTGCCGGCCTTCTTCAGTTCTTCGCATGTGCGCGCACCCGTCTCCTCCATCGCATGTTTCAATTGCTCAATTGCGAGAATCAATGATCCGCCGGCGACATAAGTCATCCTGCTGCCTGCGGCCGGGCCCATACCTACGGTATGGTCTGTGTCGCGGGTCACCAGGCGAATCTTGTTCATGGCTATGCCCGTAAGGTGCGACGCGATCTGCGTAAGCATTGAATCATTACCCTCGCCGGGGTCGGCAACTGCACAGAAGATCGTGAGCCCTCCGTCCGGATCAAGCTCTACCGCCACTCTGCCCGCATCCCCGGGGCTCATAATGCCGAAAGAATGCGCTGCTATGCCCACACCGCGCCGTATGGTACCGCTCTTCCCGGATGCAGCGGCTTTTCTAGCCTTGTCATAGGATGGCTTGATCGCAGCGCACAAATCAGGAAATGGCCACTGCTCATACACATGCCCGGTCGAAATACTTTGCCCGGGCAGGAGAGAGTTGATTCGCCTGATCTCGAGCGGATCGATGCCGATCCGCTCGGCGAGCATGTCTATCGCACATTCAAGGGCAAACGCGATCTGGGGTGGCCCGGCACCGCGTGCGGTTCCGCCCGCAGGGTTATTCGTATACACGAGCTGAGCCAATGCGTTTATATTCGGAATATGGTAAGACCCTGAGAGCATGCGCAATGCTCGCAGACAGACGACGGTCCCGATATTCATGTAAGCGCCGTTATCAACTATAAAATCAATATCGAAGGCGGTAAATTTCCCATCCTTGTTGCACCCGAGGTTGAGGTTCATATCAAAAGGATGGCGCTTTGTGGTAGTCATCATCGATTCTGCAAGGCTCGGTACATAGCGTACCGGACGCTGGAAGTGAAGGGCGGCCGCTCCGGCGATAGCCTCCGAGAGCATTGCCGTCTTCTGTCCAAACTGACCCCCGGAGAAGGCCTCTTCGTAGCGGACGTTCTCGTAGCCAAGAGCCGTCTGAAGGATAGCCAAATCCGAATGAATGTTTATACTGCGTCCGACCACCACGAGTTGAGCGTCTTCGCCGTCACCCTCTAGATAGGCGACACTGACTTCCGGCTCGAGAGGCGCCTGGTGATTCATCTGCGTGGAGAAATGTGCCCCTACCGCAAAGGCCGACTCGGCCAGTGCTTTCTTTGCATCGCCCTTGATCTGCGGTTGTCTGAAACAGAGGTTCGGTAACTGAGCATGCAGCTGAGCCGCCCTTTGTGCCATTGCCTCCTTCGGGCTCTTGATGACCGGAAGCGATTGATACGTTATCGCTACCGCTGCCGCGGCCGCACGGGCTTGATCCCTCGTGCGAGCCGCCACTATCGCAATCGAATCACCCAGGCAATGGACCTTGTCTCCGGCAAGAACGTTTTGGTCGGCCACAATCAGCTTCAATGAGTTGTCGCCCTTTATGTCCTTTGCTGTCATCACGCCGATGACACCCGGCATTCTCTCGGCCGTCGAGGTATCGATCGATAGTATCTTGGCATGGTACTCGGTGCTGTGAGCGACTGCAAGTTCCAGCGCGTCCTGCAAATGAATGTCGGCAGAAAACTGCGCCACGCCGCAGGCCTTGACCATGGAAGAGGGCCGAGGATGTGAAACCCCGATCTTAGGACCATTCGGATCGGGTCGGACCGCATCAGGCGTAGACTCGCCTCGGATGAAGAGACTGGCCAATTTCACTGCATCGATGATTTTTGCATACCCGGTACACCGGCACAGATTATGCTGGAGAGCTCTCTTGATAGCGTCTATGTCCGGGTTCGGATTGCTATCGAGGAGGGCCTTCGTGGCCATGATCATACCGGGCGTGCAAAACCCGCACTGAACAGCCCCGGAAAGCACGAACGCCTCCTGGATCAGGTGAGGATTGAAGGGTGTGCCGAGACCTTCCACCGTGATCACGTCCGCACCGTCGAGATTTGCCACCTTCTGAAGACACGATCTGACCGCTTTGCCATTTACGATCACGGTGCATGCGCCGCACTGCCCCTTCCGATCGCAGGACTGTTTCGCTCCCGTCAGGCTCAGGTCTTCCCTGAGTAGATCAAGAAGCACACGGTCCGGCTCGACTACGAACTGGCGGGAACGTCCATTAACCTTCATAAGGACTTTCTTCATCCGGTTTGCCTCCTTTCAAGGGTCTATGTTTTGAGAGACAAGATTGGTTTAGTCTCAGTCAGTTCAATCTCGCACACAACTGCTGTCCTGCGTTGCTGAACTCTTTACCCCACAAGACGAGCTGTTATCTGCATACGCCCTCTGCGTCGACAATCGCCACGCTGTCTTGCAATCCCAGAGCGCTCCGGATCTCCATCATCGCCGTCAAAGCCGACTCTGGCTCTGTGAATCCTTTCTCCATTATCGATTTCGAGAGTTCGTCTGCAATCTCCCACGCCTCGGGAAATTCTTTGTGAATCAGTGCGTGGACGAGATTCACGGTCTCGCCTTCAAAGGTGGGGTCCAGCCTCATAAGGACAGTGAGTAAGGCCCACTTACAAAATAGATACCCCTGCTGCCCGGCAGTTCGTTGCCGCGCGTCCACTAATACGCGGGCCATCGTGCGACGATTTAGTGCTTCCCGGTCGTATACCCCGAAATTTCCCTGCACCAGAAACCCATCGATAATCGGGTCCGTCACAGCGCTTCCCAGCAAAGAACTGAGATAGCGCAGAGGTACGCAAGAAACTACGTTAGGATGGCATGCCGTTTTTGGGAAACCCCGTTCCACCAGAATTCCGCGCATGCTCTCGTGCATCATCAAAGCCTCAAAACCCGGGCTCCTCGGATCCAACCAGATGGTATGTCTGGGACCGGTACATGAGGAATAAGCTTCGGCGGAGCGGAGGTAAGCTTGTGGGTGCTCGGCGATGTTCTTGAACGCCACACGGACCAAGAAATCCGCGTACTCCACTACAAATCGGCTCGCCCGTGGCGAGAGTTCATGGCCCAGGATTGCGTCGATTCGATAACTTAAGGATCTTTTTGGGTCCTCAAAAACCATGGTGCCTGATTACTCAGCCTAAGCCATTCCGTCTCAGGTACAGCTCATGAAAGAGCATTAGAGCCAGTCACCACCTGCGCCGATAATAAATACCTTGTCCCCGAGGTTGAGAGCCTCGCGCAGTTGCAATATGGCCGCCAAAGCAGAATCTGGTTCTGTAAAGCCCCTGGTCATTATAGATGCGGATAGTTCCTTCCCAAACTGCCAGGGTTCGGGAAATTTCCTACGGATGATTGCATGGAGCAGGTCCACAGTTTCGCCTTCAAACGTGGAATCCAGCATAAGAAACACGCTCAGCAATGTCCATTTGCAGAACAGAAACGTATATCGTTCGAGAGTTGGCTGCGGCACATCTAACCATGCCTCGCCAATTGCCCGGCGAGTCAGTACCTCCCGGTTATACACGCTGTAGCCGGCCTTTGTGAGAAAGTGGTCGATGATCGGATCGGTTACAGCGACCCCGAGCAACGAGCTGAGATAATATATCGGCATGCAGAAAGCCGAATCGAGTGGGCATGTGGTTCGCGGAAATCCTTGTTCCATCAATATCCCTCGCATGCTTTCATGCAATACCAGCGCCTCAAAATCAGGATTTTCCTTATTCAACCATATGGTATGGCGGGTCCCGGCACTCGCGTAGTAGCCTTCCGTGGAACGGACGTGAGGGTAAGGGTGCTCAGCTATATTCTTGAAATCCACCCTGAGCAAGAAATCAGAATGCTCCATTACAAATCGTCTCGCCTGGGGAGATAGTTGCTGGCCCAAAACGGCATCAAATGGCACGCCCAACAGTTGCGTGCCAGAGGTGGCGTCATCATGCATGGTTCAATCCTTATACTCAACTCCTGTCCTAAGGAGCTGGGGTTGACTATGCTATGTCATTTTAGGCATAATATCAAGCAAAGTTGTGTGCGGGCCCATTTTTACAGGGCAGCCGAACCCAAGCGGAACAAAGAGAGGGGGCAATATAGTATGCTACTTACCCTGCCGGACTTTGATTACTTCTCCTGTGCAACCGTTCAAGAAGCCTGCTCTCTTCTCGAGAACCATCAAGGCAAAGCGCAGGTGCTTGCGGGGGGGACAGACGTACTGGTTAAGATGAAGCACAGAAAGATAACACCTCAGTATCTTATCAACATCAAGAAGGTGGCAGGCCTTGAGTATATCCGGTACGACGAGGTGGATGGGCTTAGCATAGGGGCGCTGACAACCATGCAGGCCATAAGAAACTCCCCACTTATTATGAAGAAGTTTTCGTCCCTGGGTCAGGCTGCAGGTATTTTAGGGACGCCCCATATCAGAAATATCGCTACCTTGGGCGGTAATCTGTGCAATGCCTCTCCTGCAGCCGAATGCGCACCTGCGTTGCTCACGTTAGGAGCAAAGGCCAAAATCGTGAGCCTTAAAGGTGAGCGGGTCGTCCAACTGGACGATTTCTTCTGCGGACCAGGTAAGAGCATCCTCAATGAAAATGAGGTCCTCACCGAGATACAGGTCCCGAACCTTCCTCAGTGGACCGCAAGTGTGCATCTGAAATACGGTTCACGCAGGGTGGATGTTGCAGTTGTCGGAGCGAGCATACTCATGACGGTCGACGGCTGGAAATGTCAGGACGTGAAAATCGCGCTGAGCGCTGCGGGACCTACACCTTTTCGTGCGAAGCGGGCCGAAAGTCTCCTCAGGGGAGAAACGCTCAACGGCACAAGAGAGAGTCTCATTGCAAAAGTGGCTGAGACGGCGTCCGAAGAATCGTCCCCGATTGACGATATACGAGGCCACGCGGACTACAGAAGGCACCTGGTGAAAGCACTGGTGGCAGACGGCATTGAGCGCCTGATTTCTCAGATGATATACCAGAGCGCAAGCTCTCGGCCCTCCGTCGTGAAACTGAATTAGAGAGTGCAATATTCCCAATACTACAGGAGGTTCAGGCTTGAAGCATCAGATTCAACTAACCGTCAATGGCGAACGCCGCAAGCTGACGGTGGAGTCGTCACAGACCCTTCTTGATGTACTCAGAGATGAATTCAAACTTCCAAGGACAAAGGAAGGATGCGGCATAGGCGAATGCGGAGCGTGTGCGGTTTCCCTCGACAAAAAAATGGTGCCCTCCTGTATGGTACTAGCCATCGATGCCGACAATAAGCAGGTGATTACCATGGAGGGCCTGGCCACGGATGCCCGGTTCGAGCCGGTGATGGAATCGTTCATGCATCCGCAGCACGGCGCCATGCACGCCAGTCATTCCAGACCGGGAACAAAAAAGAAACACGAGGTGTTTACCTTTTGCCATGTCTGCCCGGGTCATTGCAGCATCAGGGCGATTGTAGAAGAAGGGAAGCTGATTGATATAGAGCCTGATATGGAAAGCGGGCTCTGGAGCGAACAGTGCCCGGTGAAGAAAGGACGCTTCATCATACCTGAGGTACTGTCGCATGAAGACCGTCTGCTATATCCCATGAAGAGAATGGGCGCCAGGGGGGAAGGCAAGTGGCAGCGCATATCATGGGATGAAGCCCTGGATGTCATTGCTGCCAAGTTCAGGCAAATCAAGGAGACGTACGGACCCGAAGCCGTCGCGTTCGGATTGGGCGAACCGAAGGGCATGGAATTCGCGTACGGCCAGCGATTCGCGTCAGCCTTCGGCACTCCGACCGTGGTAACACCTGCGTGGTTCTGCGGTGTCGCCGAATTGCAGGGGCAGGTCGCCACGTACGGCTGGAGCTCGGTGCCTGACGATCACCACACGCCCGACGTGATAGTCATGTGGGGCTGCAACAGCAATCACACCTCAGGCGCCATGAGAAGAGAAACTTTAGCCGCGAATGTTCAAAAGGGGTCAAAGCTCATCGTGGTTGATCCGATGAAGACAGACTCCGCACGTATAGCCGACATCTGGGTCAGACTGAAGCCCGGGAGCGATCTCGCTCTCGCAATGGGTATCCTGAAAGTGGTCGTAGAGGAGAAGTTGTACGACGACGACATTGTTACGCATTGGACAGTGGGATTCGACAAGTTGAAGGAGCACCTGGGAACGTTCTCGCTTGAAGATGTTGAGAGAGTGACGTGGGTTCCGGCAAAGCAGATTAAAGAATTCGCGAGGCTCTACGGCAGGGCGGGAGCAGCCGTCATCCAGGTGGGGAACGCCGTTGACATGCAGACCAACGGCTTTCAGACGGTCAGGGCCATATCCATTTTGCGCGGCATTACCAATAGTCTGAACATCCGCGGCGGAGACGTATATGTTACGCCGGCAGGCTTCAAGCGTTTCGGCCATTTCTATCTCTTGAATAAGTACCGCCGCAGAACAGACAAAATTCTCGGAGACAGATTTAAAATGTGTCAGCGCATGGGCCTCATTCCATCGCACGCGTTGGTTGATGCGATCCTCACTGAAAAGCCCTACCCCATCAAGGCCGCCTACTTCATCCTGACAAATCCCCTCGTGAGCTGGCCCGATTCGAAGAGAACATACGAAGCGCTGATGAAACTCCAATTCATCGTGACTCCCGAGCTCTTCATGACGCCTACGGCCGCGCTTGCAGACATCGTTCTGCCGGCAGCCTGGGGCATGGAGAGTGATGAACTGGGCTACTGGCCGGGTTGGTACGGGGAACTGAGGGCTCACCCCAAAGTTGTTGAACCGCGGGGTGAATGCTGGCCGAACACAAAAATACTGAACGAACTGGCCAAGAGACTGGGCATGCGCGATGATTTCTGGGAGGACGACGAGGAGGGGCTTGACGATCTGGTTGAGCCGCTCGGCATGACCTTCAAGCAATTTAAAGATGAGAAAAGAACCGTCATTCCGGAGCGGGAGTACGAGCCACATTTCTACACCACCCGCTCGGGCAGGCTGGAAATATACTCTTCTCAGCTCGAGAGCATGGGCTATTCTCCTATGCCACGGTTCGAAGAAGCAGAAGCAGGAACACCCGTGGCAACGGATCAATATCCGCTGCTCATGACCAATGCAAAAGAAGAGGTGTATATGGGCTCATCCTATTACCATGTCGCCTCTATCCGGAATATGAGGCCCTTCCCGGTCGTTGAGATGAATCCCGACACCGCTCGCGCGTCAGGTCTCGTTGATGGTGAATGGGTCATTATTGAAACAGCGGTCGGGAAGTGCAGGCAGAAACTGTCATTCAATAAAGACCTCGATCCGCGGGTGATTATCGCCACCTTCTGCGCCTGGACACCTGAAAGGCCGGAAGATGATTACGGATGGCGCACTGTCAACTTGAATATGGTCACACCGAGCGGGCCTGAGTACGACCCGTTCACCGGTGCGCTAACGTTGAGAGGTGTACCATGCCGGGTTGTACATTAATAGCCTTGCGACGATCAACGAGTGGAACCTGTAGCATTCAACAAGATCGCCGGGAGAAATTTGCTGATAGAATTGAGGGGTCGCATGGAAGGGCATGAACAGATACGTCTGCTTATACCGGCAGAAGTCGAACGCCTGATGGAGCAGCGTGGCATCCTGAGGGAGGACGTGCAAAGGACAATCCATAATGCGGAGACAACCGGGGCAAAGTTCAACAACTCTTCCACCGGCCATTGTCTCACTTCCTACCGGCCGGACAGAGTTACCTATTGGGTGGAATACAGCCGTGTCGGCGAGGAGTATCAGGTATATGCCGCCTATTCTCATAGGATGGAGATGAAGCGAGGGCGCGGTTGACGACAGAAGAGAAGAAAGGCGCTCAGGGCGAGTGGATATGTAACCTCTGCGGCATACCGGTGACGATTCAAACCGTCAGACTGCAATATCGCAGGACCATATTTGCACTTGATCTTCCTGCGTGTCCGCAATGCGGCATGATAATTATTGACGAAGAATTGGCAGTGGGAAAGATGGCTGAGGCAGAGCAGATCCTTGAAGACAAGTAACGCTTCAGGCCAGAAAGATATGACGGTCGATTATCCGTTTACCTGGCAGGATCTCCGTCGCGTTGCCGGAAGATGCATGAGGCCTGGTGGAACCGCGCTCACACAGAGCGCTCTCGAAGTCTGCAACCTCGCTGACGGTTCCTGGGTAGCAGACATCGGCTGCGGCACCGGCGGGACCCTTGAATATCTGAGACACTCCGGTATGTACAATTTAATTGGAGTCGACCCATCGGACGACATGCTCCTGGAGGCTCTCCCGCACCTGAACTCAGCGCAGCTGATACGGGGCCGCGCAGAGACGCTCCCTTTCAGAAATAAATCGGTCGATGCCCTCTTCTGCGAGTGCGTTCTTTCAATTGTCGATGACAAACCGAAAGCAGTGAATGAATCTGCGCGTGTGCTGAAAGATGGGGGATACCTTGTTCTGAGCGATGTGTTCGATTCAGTTCTAACGGGAGAAGACTCGGATTCGCTGGGAGTTCCGGTGACAAGAGGATTTCTTTCAAAGGAGAGCCTCCTCGCTATTCTGGCACAGTTCGGGTTTTCTGTTCTTCTGTGGGAAGAGCACGAACAGTTTCTCAGGGAGTTCGTCGCTCGTATGATCCTGACCGGCGAATGTATGACCGGTTTGCGATGCGGACGCCCCAATATCAGCTACTTTCTCACCGTCGCCAGAAAGTCGACGACACCTTTTCAGTCGGCGGCAAGCAAAGGAGGCGCTGCATCATGAACGATATGATCTTCCGGCTGGTAAGCCTGAAGGCCAAAGGATTCTGCTGTGCTCAGGCAATGTTGATACTCGGGTTGGAGGCGCAGGGCAAGAGTAACGTCGATCTGGTAAGATCGATGGCCGGCCTTTGTTACGGTATCAACTGGAGCGGTGAGATCTGCGGGGCTCTCTCCGGGGGCGCCTGCCTTCTCTCGCTTTACTCAGCCAAGGGTACCTACGAGGAGGCGGCCAGCGATCAGCACACGAAAATGTTAGGCGAACTCGTGGAGTGGTTTACGAGAGCAGCCGACGACCAGTACGGCGGCACACGCTGCAATGAAGTCCTGGAAAAGTTTCCCGACCGCAGCATGTGCGCCAAGATCGTAGCAGACACCTATCAGAAGTGCATGGACATCCTCTCAAGCCATGGGTTCGACCCTGCTGTCACCAGGAAGGAATGATCTCCATGGATCAGACGTACCCGAGTGACACCGAAAGTCTCTGCCCTGTGTGCCTTAAGAGAATCAAGGCGACACGACTCCTTCAGGGAGACGAAGTATCTCTCACCAAGATATGCAAGCTCCATGGCTCCTTCAGCACAGTGATATGGCGCGGAGAGCCATCCATGGCAGACTGGCAGAGACCAAAAGATCCTGTACATCCAGACCTCTGCTACGGTGCAGTTGAGAAGGGCTGCCCTTTCGATTGCGGCCTCTGTGCGGCGCACGAGCAGATTCCCTGTTCAGTGCTGATTGAAGTGACTGATCGCTGCAACCTGCACTGCCCGGTCTGCTTTGCAAATTCGGGCTCAGCATCAGAACAAGAACCTTCACTGGAGAGGATCTCGTGGCTTCTCGAACGGGCCATGGCCTCCGCGGGTCCGAGCAATCTCCAGTTGTCAGGCGGTGAACCCACGCTACGTGACGATCTTCCGGAGATCATCCAATGCGCGCGGCGGGTTGGCTATTCTTTCATTCAGCTCAATACGAATGGTCTCCTTCTTGCCTCCGACAAGAGCTACGCAGGGAAGCTGCACGACGCCGGTCTTTCATCGGTCTTCCTTCAGTTCGATGGTGTGGACGATACTACCTACAGGGCTCTGCGAGGGCGTGCGCTTCTTGAAGAGAAACTCAACGCCATCCGAAATTGCGGGGAGAACGGTCTCGGTGTTGTGTTAGTCCCCACGGTGGTGGCAGGAGTTAACACCGGGTCCATTGGCGCGATAGTGCGCCAGGCCCTGCAGATGGCGCCCACGGTGCGCGGCATTCATTTCCAGCCGATGAGCTATTTCGGCCGCTTTCCGCGCCCGGAGGGCAATGAAGGCCGGTTCACACTCCCCGAACTGATGAGGAGTCTCGAGGGACAGACGGAAGGCTTAGTCAAGGTGACGGACTTTTCGCCTCCTGGCTGCGAGCATGCTCATTGCTCCTTCCACGCCACGTATGTGCGCTCCGCCCAAGGCGGATTAAGAGCAATAGGTGTGACGAGGGAGGACAGCTGCTGTTCAGTGGGACCCACTACAGGCGGAGTGAGGAAAACCGTGGAGACGGTCTCACGCCGCTGGACTATGCCGCCAACCGCGCCTTTCTTCAGTAAACAGGTTGCACGAGAGGAAAGTTCCTGCTGTGGCCAAAACAGTCCACAAATAGTCCACCTTGACGGCGCCCTTGATCTGGACCTCTTTCTCCAGGAGGTCGCTACGCAAAGCTTCACCATATCTGCCATGGCCTTCCAAGATGCTGACAATCTCGATATGGAGCGGCTCAGAGGCTGCTGCATATCGGTCATATCTCCTGACGGCAGGCTGATCCCCTTCTGCGCGTATAACCTCACCGCGAGAGACGGAAGAAGCCTCTATCGCCATCGGAACGGGTCATAACTGATGATCGCCATCACGCCGCTTGAACAATGGATCAGAAAAAAAGCAGACATAGCCCCGGGATTGCAGGGCAGGTCCCTTGTGAAGGCGCTTTCAAATTACCAGCTCCATCGAGTGAACGAAACCGTCAGCCATGCACGCCATAACAGCGCTTTTTACAGGCGTCATCTGGCCTCGTGCACGACTGCACCCCTGGCTGCCCTTTCCGACATCGATCAACTTCCTTTTACTACTGCCTCAGATCTGACCCGGGATCCGTTTCGGTTTCTCGCGGTTAGCCAGGACGATGTGACTCGAATTGTGACACTGCGCACGTCAGGAAGCACAAGTCAACCCAAACGACTCTTTTTTTCCGATGATGATCTGGAGCTGACCATCGACTTCTTTCATCATGGTATGTCGACTATCGTTCGACCGGGGCAAAAAGTAGCAGTACTCCTTCCCAGTAAGCAACCCGACAGTGTGGGAGATCTTCTTATCCGGGGCCTCAGACGAATGGACGTTACTGCCCTTCCCTATGGGCCTGTCCGGGACCCTCTCCATGCTATGCGTGAGGTCGCGTCTTTTGGTGCCGATTGCTTGGTGGGTATTCCCACGCAGGTGCTCGCCATGGCCCGCTCGCCGCTGGGGCCGATCGGGAAAGGCTGCACAGAAAGCGTTCTCTTGAGCACGGACTATGTTCCCCGGGCGATCGCCATCGCTCTGGAGAAGGCGTGGGGTTGCAGGGTATTCACTCATTACGGCATGACCGAGATGGGACTCGGAGGCGGGGTCGAATGCGAGGCGCTCGACGGATATCATCTCAGAGAAGGAGACCTCTATTTCGAGGTGGTCGATCACGAAACGGGTGCAAGGTGTCCCGACGGTGTGATGGGCGAAGCAGTCTTTACGACCCTCACAAGAAGAGCCATGCCTCTCATACGCTACAGGACTGGAGACATTGCCAGAATGATCCCGGAACCATGCCCCTGCGGCAGCGCACTCAGACGGATGGAACGTGTCAGGGGTAGGTGGGATGGCACTGTTCGTTTGGGTCCCGAGTGTACGCTGACGCTCCCCGACATGGATGAAGCACTGTTCCGGCTCCCTGATCTGCTCGACTACAGGGCGACACTAGCAGAAGGCGAGGCTGGAAGGCTCCATCTGCGGGTCGATACATACAAAGCCGAAGGCGGAAGCGCGACTGTCGATCAGGTCCTGCAGATGCTCTATGATGTGGATGCAATACGAAAAGCGGTTACCGGCGCCTACGTGGAGATACCCGAGGTGCGCTTCTCGCCGGAAGGACGATGGACCACGACCGGCGTGAGCAAGAGAAGGATTCTGGCAGTGAGCCAGCTGACTGCCTGACCCGGTAGACGAGCTTATATGCGTTATATTTTGAACAATATAACGAACATTGAGTGCCAATGATATTTTGTCTCCACGAATTCCTGCGTCCATGTTTTTGTCTGTATTACTCGATAGTTGGCGATCGGCAGGCATATGCCAATTGTCACGCGTTGACTGTATACAGAATTAGCTGCGAACGATTTGACAAGCGCGCGCAAGTTATGTCATATTTGACATAACTAAGTCGCACTGATATATAATTCCCACACGATTGAAAGATAATTCACAAGCTCTTCGAGAGGAGTTGAAGACAACGGCTGTAATGATAACCCAGAGGAGTCAGACATGAGATACGGGGAAACTGGATACAATTTGGAAATCGACTTGGCCACGGGTAATATCGAGCGCGTGGAAACCGACCCGAAGATGATGGAGACCCACCTTGGGGGCCTGGGCACCAGTGTCAAGCTGCATTGGGACAGGGTTCCCCCTGAAGTCAAGCCATTCGACGCTGAGAACATGCTGATATTCAGCAGCGGTGTCCTTAACGGCACCCCTGCATTCAGTGCGAATCGCTCCGTGGTTACCTTTGTTTCACCTCAATCACACACCCTCGCATACCCCATGATGGGAGGGTTCTGGTCGGCGGAGCTGAAGTATGCCGGGTACGACAAGATCATTTTCCGCAATAAGTCCCCAGAGTGGGTCTACCTGTGGGTACACAACGACAAGGTGGAACTGCGCGACGCCACGCACCTGAAGGGAAAGGGCGCTCTTGAAACGCAAGATCTCATCCGCCAGGAATTGAAGGAGCCAAAAGCCCAGGTGGCAGCCATAGGACTGGCTGGCGAAAATAAATGCTTCACCGCTTCAATCGAGCAATCTCGCTCGAGCGCAAGCAGGCTTGGCGGCGGCGCCATCATGGGCGACAAGAAGATCAAGGCGGTCGCGGTTCGGGGAACCAGGGGCGTCAACCTTGCCAATGGCGAGGCATTCATGGAGGAGATGAAAGGGGTGATGGCGTATATAAATTTCCGGAATGCGAATCCGATTCCGGATGTCATGACCATTCTCTCCGGCATCGGGTCACCCCAAGAGATGGTGCACACGGATGAAAAGTGGCACACGGAAAACTTCATGTGGGGTAATGCACGAACCCGCAGAAGAGACTTCTGGACCAAGGAAAACGCACACAACTGGACAACCACCCAGCTTGCCACAGTTAAGAGGCTCATCAGCTGCTACAACTGTCCGCAGCATTGCGGCGGCCTGGTTTCCTTCCAGGGAGGCCCCTATTACATGATGAAGTGTTTCGGAAAGCTCACCTATTCCATGGCCGCCTACGTGGATGATCTCGGATTTAACTTCAGGATACTTAACCGCGCCAGTGAGTATGGAGTCGATTCATTCTCAACCCCGCAAATCATGGCCTTCGCTGTTGAGCTCTATGAAGCCGGCATTCTCACAGATGCAGACTTCGATGGTTGCCCTGCCGACAAAGAGGGAAGATTCTTCTGGCTGCTCGATAGAATTGTCCGCCGTGAAGGGATCGGTGACGTTCTAGCGGACGGCGTCTATTATGCGGCGCGCAAGATAGGCAAGGGCGCAGAACAATACGACCATAATACCATCAAGAGGCACGAGCAGCTACCGCTCAAGCTGGGAACGCTGGATCCCCTCTATTACCTCATGTATTCCACCAACGAGAAGATAAGCATTACGCAGATCGAGGGACAGTGGCCTCAGTCTGCTTTTCCAACGATGGAACAAAGAGAAGCGTTTGTGAAGGATTGGCCCCAGCTTCCCGATGACCATTTCAAGCAATATCTGCTGGACTGGGACATGCGGGGGGATAAGGGCATACCCTACTTCCCGACACCGGATATATGCAGTGAAATTGTGGATTGGATGGAGATGCTGCACAACATCGATGATGCGTGCTGCGTGTGTGCAGGCATGTCCTCATTCTGTTTGAAGCCTCCCTACCATATACATAATTACCCCAGAATAATATCGGCGGCGACCGGCATGGACTTGAGTGAGGCAGACCTCAAGAAGATAGTCAACAGGAGCAGGAATTTACACAGGGCTTTCAACAATAGAAGAGGCATGACGAGGGCGGACGAGAAGCCGCCTCAAGACCACTGGAAGAAACGATTTCCCGATATTGAAGAAAACCTCTTATCCACGTACTACAAGTTCAAGGGGTGGAATATGGACGGCATCCCCAAGAGAGAGAAGCTGGAGGAATTAGATCTGGGCTATGTTGCGGATGACTTAGAAAAGAGAGGTATATTGAAAAATGGCCAAGATTAAGAAGAAGATTAAGAAAATCAAGGTCGATGCGGATAAGTGCAATGGCTGCCGCGGGTGTGAGATAGTCTGTTCCGCCTTTCACGCTAACCCGAAGTATAGTGATATTAATCCGGCAAAGTCCCGCATTCAGGTGGTCAGTCATCGGTTGAAGAACATATGGCTTCCCGTTTTCGCCGGTGAGTACGCGCCGGCTGAATGCATGGGCAGAGATCAGTACATCATCGACGGCAAGGAATACGATGAGTGCGGTTTTTGCAGGGCTGCATGCCCATCCAGGGACATGTTTAAAGAACCCGATTCCGGGCTCCCTCTCAAGTGCGATATGTGTGAAGGCGAAGAAAAGCCGAAGTGTGTGGAGTGGTGCCTCAACGATGTCCTGACTTACGAAGAACGGGAAGAAGAAGTCGAGGAACAGGAAAAGCCAGAAGATGTTGATGTTGCCTTTGAGTCGTTGGTCGATAAATACGGGGCGCAGAAAGTAATGGATACCGTGGCCCGACTCTCGCGCAAGAATGAACCGGCGTCAACCTGAGAACGAGAAGCAGTTAACGTGGAAACCGTAGCTCCCTGGGAAGCAAACCGATGACACAGCGGCGCTGCGCGCGATGGCGACCGGCTACGGCGTGTTCCCCGCTGCGCAAAACTCTACCCCGCGACCAGTTGAGGCCCGAGGCCGTGCTTGAGGCCACAGAAACCGGCCTCTCATGCGGTGTGGCAGCCATGTGACCGGCTGTGCTGGTATTTGAATGCCATGAAAGTCATTGTCGTGTCAGGCGCACGTTCCAATGTTGGAAAGACGCATCTTTCACGTGCATTATGCACACTGTTGCCCGGGGCGGTACGAATAAAGATCGGTCATCATGCGCGTAAACCAGGCAAGGACGCCAATCTATACCAAATTGGGACCAGCTTTTCAAACATCGCCGCCGAGCACAGCGACGCGCTTTTTCTGATAATCGAGAGCAACCGCATACTCGAGGAAATCACCCCTGAATGTGCGATCTACCTCCCGGCCGACAATTCGAAACCCTCGGCCGAAATTGCCATCAAGAAGGCAGACATCATCCGCGGTGAGCCGGTTCCGCCTTCAAAAATCTCCGTGCTTGCCAAAAGGATGGAATGTGATGAAACGGTAATCCGGGCAATTGTAGAATTGATAGGGGGAACGGCGAAGAAGGAGTTGACGAAGTGATTCAAAAGATACGATACCGGACGGCGACATCAGGACTTAGCGAAACGAGTATTACCGGGTCCCGCAAGACTGCTCATCATGAAGATAGTAATTTGACAGTATCCGTCGAGGAGGCGCAACAAATCATACTTGGCTCTGTCAGCCCTCTGAGCTGCGAAAGCGTCTCTATCATGGAAGCATACAATCGTATCTTGTATGAGGATATCGTATCAAACATGATGATACCGCCTGTGGATGATTCCGCAATGGACGGTTATGCAATAATCGCAGATGATACACGTGGGGCATCGAGAAACAAACCCGTACGACTTCGGATTACAGGAGAGATACAGGCGGGCGGTTCCATTATCGGCAAAAGGGTCTCTAATGGGACAGCAATAAGGATAATGACAGGCGCCCCGATACCGGAAGGCGCGGATTCCGTGATTCAGTTTGAAGAAACGCAAGAAGAAGCCGGTTACGTAAAGATATTCAGCGAATCCGTTAGACGCAGAAACTGCAAGTGTGCGGGGGAGAATATCGATAAGGGCGACAGGGTGCTGCAAAAAGGAGATCGACTTAGGTCTGCCGATGTAGGCATTCTTGCGTCGCTCAATTACGATACGGTAAAAGTATATAAACAGCCGACTGTTTCGATCATCTCTACAGGGGATGAATTAGCCGAAGCAGGCGACGAAATTCATGCTGGTCAAATCAGAAACATCAACGCGTACACCTTGTACTCCGAAGTAAGGAAATATAACGCTCTTCCTCGTTATTTGGGTATTGCCAGAGACACAATGGAAGATACGAAGGAGAAACTTTTAAAAGCTTTGGAATCGGATGTGGTAATATCAACCGGCGGCGTATCAATGGGAAACTACGATTTTGTTAAGAAAATCTATTCCGATATAGGTATTGAAATGCTGTTTGAGTGGATCAAGGTTAAGCCAGGAAGGCCGTGCACTTTTGGGAAGAAGGATAGCAAGCTGGTTTTTGGCCTGCCGGGATATCCTGTTCCAACTCTCACATCATTTATCCAATTTGTAAGGCCCGCTCTGCTCAAACTGATGGGGGCGAACAGAATAAACAAACCAATAGTCAACGCATTTCTTGAAGAGGGTATCAGCAAACACCCCGGTAGCGTTAATCTGTTGAGAGGCTATTTTACTATCAAGAATAATGAGTTCTATGTTTCAACAACGGGCAGTCAGAAGTCATCCGTACTCCGTTCAATGAGCAAGGCGAATTGTCTGATAGTCATCCCGGAGAATACCGCGGAAGTGAAGGCAGGAAAAAAAGTCGCGATCCAATTAATCCAACATGATGAGATATAAGAAGCGTTCTCCCGACTTTCGGAGATGACCCGGTTATGCTGGAAAACTATAGTGACCCACTGCGCGCGCCCGATCCTTCACACACAATCTATTGTTCTAAAACGATGCTATCATGGAAGACATGTCTCTTGGTTTGAAAGAGGCGTTGCGAATGACCCTGGAGGTCGTAAGACCGCTTCCCGCCGAGGACATTGCCCTCGTTGACAGCATCGACCGTGTGGCCGCCTCAGATCTCTATGCGTTGGTGGACTCCCCTTCCATGGATACCTCCCTGAAAGACGGCTACGCAGTGTTATCCGATGAGATAGCCGATGCAACTGCCGAAAACCCTGTCCGCCTGCGGCTTTTGGGCTCTATGGCCGCAGGAGGCAAAAAAGAGATTCAGATCAGACCGGGGACAACGGTGAGGGTATTGTCAGGGGCCCGTATCCCGACCGGCGCTAACGCCGTGGTGTCCGAAGAGTTCACTAAGCAGGTAGACAATGATGTGCTGATAGAAACCTTTGCCGAGCCGGGCAGAAACATCCTTTTGCGCGGCACGGATGTGGCATTCCATGAATGCATCCTACGGTCAGGCCAACGAATATGGCCGACTGTGGCAGGCCTTCTTGCCGCAGCAGGGCACAGTGTCGTTTCTGTCTTTAGAAATCCCGTCGTTGGGATTATTGGAACCGGTGACGAAATCATCGAGCCGGGTGACCCCGCGGCGGAGGGTAAGCTCTATGCGAGCAATATCATGACTGTGGCAGGGTGGTGCAAAAAGCACAAGATGGAGCCCCGGATGGTAATTGTAAAGGATGATCATGATGCCATCTTCAGCGCCTTAAAAATGCTGTCCGAAGGGGCGGACGTCATGATAACAAGCGGAGGGGCATGGACGGGAGACCACGATATGGTGGTACAGATCCTTACAGAGCTGGGATGGAAGCAGGTGTTTCACCGGATTCGTATAGGCCCCGGCAAGGCAGTCGGCTTCGGTATGCTGGATAAGAAACCCGTTTTCGTCCTGCCGGGCGGACCACCCTCCAATTTGATGGCTTTTTTACAAATCGCTTTGCCGGGCCTCCTAGCCCTTTCCGGTCATGCAAACCCGGGCCTGCCCAGAACTAATGCGAGGCTTGCTTATGACCTCAGGGGCGGCACAACCGACTGGACCGATTTTTTCTTCGGCACTCTTGAGTCCGATGATGGAGTGCCTGTTTTTTACCCGATGAAGAAACGCAGTCGTTTGAGTTCCATAGCGGAGGCCACGGCAGTTGCCTCAATACCAGAAGGACAAGACTATCTTCCGGAGGGATCAGTAACAACTGTTCAATTGTTGAAGTAGGCAAGTAATGACGGACGACCTTTTCATAATACACAGAGCCACTATGCGTTGT
>Ga0335070_10000740_pt1 | contig 37033 bp, 31 predicted proteins | sample Lox_Sample_13_FD_206722 | JGI IMG/M metagenome (GOLD analysis project Ga0335070, IMG submission 206722) | Soil microbial communities from Loxahatchee National Wildlife Refuge, Florida, United States - Lox_Sample_1.3 | ecosystem: Environmental > Terrestrial > Soil > Wetlands | place: USA... | reverse complement strand
GCGTTTGAACTCGTGCGGGAATACCTTGATGAATCGCGGCAGAAGTTCGATCCAGTTGTCCAGAATCCACTTGGCACGGGGGCTGCCGGTTAGTTGATGATGACGGGTTATCAGGTCATGCACCAGTTCGACGTCCTGCATTTCGATGAGCGGCTCCAGATCGACCGATGCCGGATTGCAGCGCTTCTCCGTGAAATCACCGCGCTCATCGAAGACATAGGCGATTCCACCGCTCATGCCGGCGGCAAAATTCCGGCCGCATCCGCCCAGCACAATCGCCAAACCTTTCGTCATGTATTCGCAGCCGTGGTCGCCGACTCCTTCCACGACCGCGGTTGCGCCGGAGTTCCGCACCGCGAAGCGCTCCCCTGCCATGCCGTTGAAGAACGCCTCCCCGCTGGTGGCGCCGTACAGCACCACGTTGCCGATCAAGATGTTCTCTTCCGCGGCGAATCCCGACTTCTTCGGCGGATACACCACTATTCTTCCGCCGGAAAGCCCTTTGCCCACGTAATCGTTGGCCTCGCCCTCCAGCGTGAGCGTAACTCCCTTCGCGAGGAACGCGCCGAAACTCTGTCCCGCCGAGCCGGTCAAATTGACGCGAATCGTATCGTCGGGCAGACCTTCCGAACCGTAGCGCCGCGCAATTTGTCCGCTTAACATCGCACCTACCGTTCGGTGAACGTTGCGGATCGGCAGATTGATTTCCAGCGGCGTCCGATTCTCAAAAGCTTCCTGCGCCCGTTCGATCAGCTTATGGTCGAGCGCCTGGTCGAGCCCGTGGTCCTGCGTCTCCACACAATGACGGGCTACGCGGCTCGGCACGGGCGGGTTATAGAGAATCGCCGAAAGGTCCACTCCGCGAGCCTTCCAGTGATCGACGGCAGGCCGCGCGTCGAGCATGTCCACACGGCCTACCATCTGATCGACCGTGCGAAATCCCATTTCCGCCATGTACTGGCGCACCTGCTCAGCCACGAAGAAGAAGAAGTTGATGACGTGCTCGGGCTGTCCAGTGAACTTCTTGCGCAGTTCCGGATCCTGGGTCGCAATGCCCACGGAACAGGTATTCAGGTGACACTTCCTCAGCATGATGCAGCCCATGGCAATCAGCGGCACCGTAGCAAAGCCAAACTCCTCGGCTCCCAGCAGCGCTGCGACCACCACATCACGCCCGGTCTGCAGCTTGCCGTCGGTTTGCACGCGGATGCGGCTGCGCAGATCGTTCATAAGCAGCACCTGCTGCGTCTCCGCCAAACCCAATTCCCAGGGGATGCCAGCGTGCTTGATGGAACTCAAGGGCGAGGCGCCTGTACCGCCACTGTCGCCGCTAATCAGCACGACGTCAGCGTGCGCTTTGGAAACGCCAGCCGCAACCGTTCCCACGCCGATTTCCGAAACCAGCTTCACGGCGATGCGGGCCTGCGGGTTAGTGTTCTTCAGGTCGTAAATCAGTTGCGCCAGGTCTTCGATGGAATAGATGTCGTGATGCGGCGGCGGCGAAATCAGGCCTACGCCCGGGATCGAGTGCCGTATCCGGGCAATAACTTCGTCCACTTTGTGACCGGGTAACTGGCCGCCTTCTCCCGGCTTGGCCCCTTGCGCCATCTTGATCTGCAGTTCGTCAGCATTCACCAGATAGTTGGTTGTGACTCCAAACCGCGCCGAGGCCACCTGCTTTACTGCACTGCGCCGCAGGTCCCCATTGGGATCGGGTTTGTAGCGCTCTTCGTCTTCGCCGCCCTCGCCTGTGTTCGATTTCCCGCCGATGCGGTTCATGGCGATGGCCAAGGTCTCGTGTGCCTCTTTGCTGATCGAGCCGAACGACATGGCGCCAGTCGTGAACCGCTTCACAATTTCCTTCGCCGGCTCCACCTGCTCAATCGGGGTCGGTTTCTTCGCCTTCTTGATCTTCATCAGGCTGCGCAGGGTTGCCAGGTTGTGGTTCTGGTTGTCGACCAGATCGGCGTACTCCTGAAAGGTTTGGTAGCTGTCTTGCCGCACCGCGTGCTGCAGCTTGCTTACCGTAAGCGGGTTGATCAGGTGATATTCGCCATTCACCCGGAAGTGGTAGCTGCCGCCGACGGCCAGCTCCGTATCGAATTCCGTGATCGGCTGGAACGCGAACTCATGCTTCATCTGCGCTTCGCGCGCCAGAACGTCGAGTCCCACACCTTCCAGCCGCGACGTCGTGCCTGCGAAGTAGCCTTCGACCAGCTCTTTGTTGAGCCCGATGGCCTCGAACACCTGCGCGCCGCGATAGCTTTGCAGCGTCGAGATCCCCATCTTCGAGAAGGTCTTCAAAAGGCCTTTATTGATGGCTTTAATAAAGTGCTTCACGGCGACTTCCGGCGTGATGTTGGCAGGCAGATGTCCGCGTGTTGCCAAGTCCTCAAGAGTTTCGATCGCCAGATACGGATTGATCGCGCTGGCGCCGTAACCGATCAACAGCGCGAAGTGCATGACCTCGCGCGGCTCGCCCGATTCGATGATTAGCGCGACCTGGGTGCGCGTCTCCTCCCGAACCAGCAGGTTGTGCACCGCCGCCAGCGCCAGCAGGCTGGGGATTGGCGCGTAGTCCTTGTTCAAACCGCGATCCGAAAGGATGAGCAGCGTGTAGCCTGACTGCACCGCCAGCGAGGCCCGCCGCGACAGCTCATCCAGCGCGCTCCTCAGGCCTGCTTCGCCATCCGCCGCTCGAAACAACGCTGGCAACGTGGTCGCCAACAAATCGCCCCGCGAAACCCGGCGCAGCTTCTCCAGGTCGCGATTGGTCAGGATGGGATGAGGCAACTTCAGCGTGTGACAGTTTTCCGGGGTCTCATCCAGGATGTTCCGTTCCGTGCCGATGTAGCTGATCAGCGACATCACCATTTCTTCGCGGATCGGATCAATGGGCGGGTTCGTCACCTGCGCGAACAACTGCTTGAAATAGTTGAACAGCGGCTGTGGCCGGTCGGAAAGACAAGCCAGCGGCGTATCGGTTCCCATCGAACCCACCGGCTCTTCCCCTTTCGCAGCCATGGGCTCGAGAATCATCTTCAGGTCTTCGTCCGTATAGCCGAACGCCCGTTGCCGGCAGAGAAGCGTGGCGCTGTCAGAACCATGCACCCGCGACGGTTCCGGCAATTGGTCCATCGTGATCTGGTTCTCTTTCAGCCACTGCTCGTAAGGCTGCCGCGCCGCCAGCCGCTTTTTGATCTCGCGGTCCGAAATAATGCGGCCCTCGACCGTGTCCACCAGAAACATCTTGCCGGGCTGCAGGCGGCCTTTCATCTTCACGTTTTCCGGCGCCACGCCCAGAACACCCGCTTCCGACGCCATCACTACCAGATCATCGTGCGTGACGACGTACCGCCCCGGACGCAGACCGTTGCGGTCCAGAGTCGCGCCGATCACCCGTCCATCGGTAAAGGCGATCGCCGCTGGTCCGTCCCATGGCTCCATCAGCGAACAGTGGTATTCGTAGAACGCCCGCTTTTCCGGCCTCATGTGCGGGTTTCCCGACCACGCTTCTGGAATCAGCATGGCCATCGCGTGCGCCATACTCCGGCCTGACTGGAAAAGCAGCTCCACGGCGTTATCGAAGTTCGCCGAATCCGATCCCCCCGGCGCGATGATCGGGAACAGCTTCTTGATGTCATCTCCAAACAAAGGCGAGGCCAGGATGGATTGCCGCGCGTGCATCCACGCCACATTCCCCTTCAGCGTGTTGATCTCTCCGTTGTGCGCTATGTAGCGATAGGGGTGCGCCAGCTGCCAACTGGGAAAGGTATTGGTCGAGAAGCGCTGGTGAACCAGACACAAAGCGCTGGTCACATCGGGATCGGATAGCTCGCCGTAGAAATTGGCAATCTGCGGCGCCAGCAGAAGGCCCTTGTAAACGATGGTGCGTGCCGAGAGCGACGGCACATAAAACATCTCTTTGTCTTCGACCTCCGACTCGGCGATTTCCCGCTCCGCCCGTTTACGCACCACGTAGAGCTTGCGCTCCAGTGTGTCTTCATCCATTCCTGCGGGCGCGCCTACGAAAATCTGCTGGATATAAGGCTGGGATTGCCGGGCCACGCGGCCGATGGCGTCTCCGTCCACCGGCGTGTCGCGCCAACCCAGTACGCTGAGCCCTTCTTCCTGAAGAATCCGTTCGAGAATTCCCTCGCACTGCAAACGTTGGTGCTTTTCCACCGGCAGAAACGTCATGCCTACGCCGTAGGTGCCTGGCTCGGGCAGATCAAAGCCCATCTTGGCGCACTCACGGGCAAAGAACGTGTGCGGAATCTGAATGAGCAGCCCGGCGCCGTCGCCGGTCTCCGGATCGCACCCGCAGGCGCCCCGGTGGGTCAGATTAATGAGGACCTGGATCCCCTTTCGGATGATGTCGTGGCTCCTGTGACCCCGGATGCTGGCGACGAACCCTATCCCGCACGCATCGTGTTCATAGGCAGGGTCGTACATGCCCTGGGCAGGGGGGAGACCATTCTTGGTTTTGGCGCGCATCATCCTGGGTGCCTCCGTACCGACCAGCAGGCGTTCCGAGGGTATACTCATCCTTAACCGCCGGGACCCCTCCAGTCCCGGCCGTCCGTGCCGGCAGATCAAACGGGCTATGTATATTATTATCTTGGGTTGGCGCCACCCCGACAGAAAAGTGCCATTCAGAATTTCGATGAATCCAATGGATATTTCCGATTTGGCCCATCAAAAACTCGCGTGAGGCAAAATCGGGCTTTTCGCGGTATATTCTTGGTGTTTATGTCCCATACCGGCCAGAACGGGAATGCGATGCGGCCCACGATCACGTCGGGGACACGAATTACACCGTTTCTGGCAGGGGGACCGTTGAGCTAGGCCAGATCATAAAACGCTCAAACCGAACCCACCGCCAGGAAATGACTGGTGAGTGGGCTTTTTCGTGTTTGGGGCCGATATATCACGGAGGACTATGCAACTCATCCTATCCGGGGCGGTGTCGCTATGGTGATCATGAAATTCGGCGGCACTTCCGTCGAAAACGCAACTGCTATTCAGCGCGTCGCCGAAATCGTGCGCAGCCGTCGCGATCAGGGTCCGGTCGTCGTGGTCAGCGCTATGGCCAAGGTCACCGACCAGTTAGTGCTGATGGGCCAGGAGGCCGCTGCCGGCAATGTGGATACCTGCCTCGCGCTTCTCAACTCACTTCGTCAGCGCCATCTGGAAGCTGCCGGTCAACTGGTCAGTGCAAGATCCCTTAAGAAACTCACCGCAGCCCTTGAAAACACTTTTCGGGAACTGGAGACGTTCATCCGCGGCGTCGCCGCCGTACATGAGTTGTCCCCACGTAGCAGCGATTACTTGAATGCCTTCGGCGAATTGCTTTCCAGCCAGATTGTAGCTGCTGCCTTTCCCGAACGTGAACTCGACGCTGTTTGGGTTGATTCCCGCCAGTGCGTCGTAACCGACGCCACGCACACCCACGCGCACCCGCTGATGGACGAAACGCGCGAGCGAGCGCACGCGAAAATTGCTCCCATTGTCGCCAAGCACAAGATCCCGGTGATGGGAGGATTTATCGCAGCCACCCGCGAAGGCGTAACCACCACGTTAGGCCGCGGCGGCTCCGATTACTCGGCTGCCATCGTAGGCGCTGCGCTCGACGCCGACTCCATTGAAATCTGGACCGATGTCGAAGGCATGATGACAACTGATCCGCGCCTTTGTCCCGACGCGCGCACGATTCGCCGCATCAGCTTCAACGAAGCTGCCGAGCTGGCGTACTTCGGAGCCAAGGTTCTCCATCCTGCCACCCTCCTTCCGGCCATCGAGAAGAACATCCCCGTCTACGTCCTGAATTCCCGGAATCTGAGCAGCAAAGGCACTCGCATCACTGCCCGCGCTCCGCGCGGCCTCTACACATTTCGTGCCATCACGGCAAAGACCGGCGTCACCCTGGTGAACGTAGTGGCTTCTCGCGGTCTGGTGGTGCACGATTTCCTGCGTTCTGTATTCGAGGCACTTGATACTTATGGTGCATCGGTCGATCTAGTGGCCATCTCGGAAGTCAGCTTGTCGTTCACCATGGAAACCAAGCGTCTGCCCAAGGCCCTGCTAGACGATTTGGAGAAAATTGCCGACGTCACCAGCGAGCCGCAGCAAGCCATCATTTGTCTGGTGGGTGAGGACATTCATGGCAAGCCGGGCATCGCAGCCAGCGTGTTCAACACTGTTGCCGAAGCCTGCGTGAACGTGCGCATGATTTCTCAGGGCGCCTCGGAAATCAACATCAGCTTCGTGGTACAGGAAAGCGATGTCCCACGCGCCGTCCGCCACCTGCACGCGCACTTCTTCTCGAGCCTGGCCGCCGAAGCGGAAGAAGCAAAACTTGGTGCCGGGAACCGCCGCGCCAAAAACAAAGGGAATGGCTCGGGCCGGCTGAACAACGGCAAGGCCCCAGGCCTAGCCGCGCGTGGGAATGCGAAGTCGCGGCGGGCGCGCAGTGCATCACCCGTGTAGGACAGCGTGCGAGGAATCTGCTTCTGAAACGTTTGCTCCTGAGGTGACCCTGGGCATCTGACCTGCCGTACCGACCGCGCCCTGATATATGGTAGAGACAAAGACAATGATCAAGGCTTCGTCAGACGTTCAGACGGCTTCTGTTCCGCGCCCGGAACAGTCGCCAAAAGGTGTGCGCACGGTCGCGCTGCTTGGCTTCGGCACCGTGGGCAGTTCCGTTGCTCGCATTCTCACTCAACGTGCCCTCGGATTGCGTCTCACCCACATCTACAACCGCAACGTCAGGCGCAAGAAAGTAAATTGGCTCCCCTCCGACGTCCGCTGGACCGAGAACATCGACGACGTTCTCAGCTCCGACGTTGATATTGTCGTGGAGGTGGCGGGCGGCTTGAAACCCGCCTGGGACTGGGTTCGCGGTGCGCTGAGTTCCGGCAAGTCTGTGGTCACCGCCAATAAGCAGCTCATCGCTCATCACGGCACCGAGCTTATCACCCTTGCCCGGCAGATGAAGCGGCACATCGCCTTTGGCGCCTCCGTCGCCGGTGGCGTTCCGGTGATCTCCGGTCTTCAGGAAGGACTTGCTGGCGATGAACTTTCCAAGATCTACGGTATCCTGAATGGCACCTGCAATTACATCCTGAGCCAGATCGAAAGCGCGGGCGTGCCCTTCTCCACCGCGCTCGAAGAAGCCCAGAGACTGGGCTACGCCGAAGCGGACCCATCCGACGATATCGACGGCCTTGACGCCCGCGCCAAGCTCGCCATCCTGTGCCGCGTCGGCCTGCGCAGCAACGTGGAGCCTGCGGCTATTGCTTGCCGCTCGATCCGTGCCATTGACTCTGTCGACTTCGACTACGCCAAGCAGCTGGGTTTTGCCATCCGCCAGATTTCCTGGGCACAACTCGACGGCAACCAACTTTTCGCCGCCGTGCAACCCGCGCTCGTGTCGCTTACTTCTCCACTGGCTCAGGTGGAAGGCAGCCGCAATCTGGTAATGTCCACAGGGAAGTTCGGAGGCGAGACCGTATTCGGCGGTCACGGCGCAGGCGGTAATCCGACAGCCGTTGCCATCGTTTCAGATATCATCGCTATTGCGCGCTCCAAACAGGCGGCAAGCGATTTCGATCAGCTCCCTGAGATCTTTCCCACCGTCACGCATGGCCTCGTCACCCGCCATTATCTGCGCTTTAAAGTGGCGGACCGGCCCGGCATCATTGCCACCCTCGCCACCATCTTCTCCGACTGCAGCATCAATATCGATTCCGTCCTGCAGCGGCCCGGCTATTTGAAATCCAGTCTTCCCTTTGTCATCACTTTGGAGCCCTGCTCCCCGGCCCAGATCGACAAGGCTCTCACGCAGATTTCTCACCTCGATTTTCTGGTCGAGCCCTGCCTGCATCTGCCGGTCCTGGAGTGAACGCAAAACCCTCCGCGCTCTCTGTTTTGATCTTCCGGAGAGTCATCTCCGAAAGAGGAAGGTCAGGCGATGCCAGAATTTGTGGAAGGCTACTTCTTGAACAGATTATCGAAGGCTCGCCGGGCATCGTCAGGACGCACCGGCCCGCTGGTCGAAGTTTCCTTCTCCACCATGACTCTGATCGAATAGAAGGTGCACTGATTTTTCGCGTCCTTGCGCGCCACGCGCTCGGGCACCGGCTGCATGCACTCAAACCGGCTGGAGGGATCGAAGTAGGTGCACTGCTTGCAGGAGTGAAGCTCAAAACCGCACTTCGGACACTGCCCGGAAAGATCAGTCATCCCCTGCAGCAGCGTGCCGCACTGCGAACACCGAGATACCGCGCGCGTCCCAGGCATCTGTAGCGGCCGTGGCCCAAAGGTGTTGTCTTTCTTAGGTGGCTTTTCCCCCTGCGATTTTGGCCTTGGCTCTTCCCCGCGGTCCTGATATCCACGCTGCCGGTATTTTCTGTCTGACAAGGGAACCTCCCGCCGACCTGGGAACGACACCGCCGAATATGCTGCCCCCGTTCTTCGGCTGTCGTCAAGAACGATCCTTCCCGAAGCCCAGTGACCGCTGTGGTTGGTTTTCGCAAGACACAGTTGCGATCCCGCTCGCCGTTCTTCCCCGAATTGTATTTCGCCAACCCCGGTGCTACCATCGCTGTAGGTGCTTGTGTTTACGGAGGTTTCTTTATGTCTGACAACAACAGCAATAGTTTTCTCTGGTTTCTGGCGGGGCTCGGAATTGGCGCGGTTGTGGGTGTCCTTTATGCCCCCCGCGCCGGCAGCGAAACTCGCGAAGCAATTCGTTCGCGCGCGGAAGAAGGACGTGAATATATGCGCAACCGTGCTCGCCAGGCCCGGGAGCAGGCCGAGGACTGGATGGATCGCGGCCGTGAAGTGCTGAACCAGCAGGGCGATCGCATCCGCAGTGCCTTCGACGCTGGCCGCCAGGCTTACCAGGAAGTCGCTACGAAAGAGGGCGACACCAGCAAGTGAACTTCCGCGACACACTTGGTGTCGTGATGGGAAGCCGATGCCTATGGAATACTATCTGCCCGCCTTTATCGGTGTGACCGCTGCCGCTGTGGTGTTGCAGGCGTGTATCCTCGTGGCCATGTATCTGGCCATGCGCAAAACCAGCGCCCGCGTCGAGGCGCTCACCGCGCAGGTCAGCACCAAGGTCTTGCCCACCGCTGAACTAGCGCACTCCATGCTGGTTGATCTGCGGCCCAAGATTGAGGTCGCGGTCAGCAACGTCAGCGAAAGCAGCACCATGATTCGCTCGCAGCTGCAGCGTATGGACGCCATGGTGAACGACGTGATCGACCGCACCCGCCTGCAGGTGATCCGTGCCGACGAACTGGTGAACCGCACGCTGGACAAGGTCGAGGAGACCACGGAAATGGTCCATAAGACCGTGATTTCCCCGGTGCGCCAGTTCTCCGGGATCATGCACGGTCTCAGTGTTGGGCTTGGTGCCTTTCTCGGCAGCAGGCGTCCTCGCCGCGACGGCGTAACCGTGCCTCAGGACGAGATGTTTATCTAGTCATGGACCCTGTGAACTCCTTGTCCTCTGTGGCAAGGGGTTTGTTGTTGCCACGCGGGCGCCCCCAATTTACGACAACTGGGGCAGCTTCTCCCCCAGCGTCTTCACGCCTGCCGACATCTCCTTCAAATTGAATACGAATGACCAGAATGGAAGCATGCGGTCGAGTTCGAATGGCACGGTTTTCCGCGCTTTTCGCAGGATTGTCAAATCCTGCTCCACTTGCGTCACGGTGCCCTCAAGCGCCGATAAATTGATCTTCTTCTTGCCCGTGCGCACCGCCGCCGCCAGCGCCGCTAACGCCTCACTGATCCCCTGACACAGTCCCGACAAACTCGGCACCAGGGTGGTTTGGATTTCAGCTTCCGCATACAGCCCGCTGTCACCGCTCATCGCCAGCAACCGCTGCCTGATATGGTCTACTTCCTCAACGAACGACACATAGGCATCGTGATCGAACCGCGACCGCGCCGGCTCGCTGCGCGCCTCTTCCAGCCCTTGGGTGATGGCCCGGCGATGTTCCAGTAGCGTGCGTTCTTGTTCCTCCAGTTTTTGTTCCGGAATTGTGCTTCGGAGCACGCCTTCGGTGACCAGCGACGTCAGTCTCGAACAGTCCTCCAGAAGGAGGGCAATCCTGTTCTTCAACCCCTCTCGCGCGCGAACCGGCCACACCAGCACTCCAACCCCAAACGCGATCACCGCGCCCATCACGGTGTAAAGCACGCGATACCACGCCAGTTCCCAAGGCTGCTGCTGATGGCTGAAGAACAGGACCAGAGCCACCGTAAATCCTGCTGCGCTGAAGCTGGCGTGCCGCGAGGTGAGATAGGCAAAAAACGTCACCAGCATGAACAGGAGGGCCCCGCTTCGTACCGGTCCGATGCCAATCCATCCGGCCAGAAGCGCTGCTGAGAGAGCTCCGCAGGTGGTGCCGATTGTGCGATACAAAGCCGCCCGCCATGAAGCGCCCAGATTCGCCTGGGTCACGATGACGGCGGTGAAAACCGCCCAGTACCCTTCGCGCAAATGGAAGTGCGCGTAGATCGAGTACGCAATCAAACCGGCCAATCCAGTCTTGATTCCCTGTTTGACTTCGCGCGCCTTCGGAGCAGCCAGCCTGAAGCCGGAAAGCAAATGCCGCTCGGTCCCCGCGGCATTCGAGCTTGCGGTTGCCAGGTTTGTTTTGTTCGGAGATTCGGGCGTTTGGGACGGCGTGGACTGTGGCTGCATCACTGGCTTCACGCGATCCAGCCGCCTCCCACAACGATGTCGCCGTCGTAGAACACGGCTGCCTGTCCGGGGGTAATCGCGCGCTGCGCCTCGTCGAAAGTGACCTGCACCTCGGCTTCGCTGATCTTCTCGACGACACCCGGCGCTGGCTCATGCCGATGGCGAATCTTCACCTCCACTCGCATCGGCTCGCTCAGGTCATCCCGCGAAATGAGATTGACATGCTTGGCCCGTAGCGTGCGCGAATAGAGATTCTCGCCGCTTCCTACCACCACCTGCCGGGCGTCTCCTTTGATCTGGATTACGTACAACGGAGACCCAGTGGCCACTCCCAGCCCCTTGCGCTGCCCCACGGTGAAGTGATGAATGCCGTCATGCTCACCAATGACCTTGCCGTCGCTCGTCACCAGTTCCCCTGCTGTGTCTGGCAAGGCATCTCCTTGTTCTGCCAGATACGCATCCAGAAACGCCTTGTAGTCTCCTCCCGGAACAAAGCAGATCTCCTGGGAGTCCGGCTTTTCCGCCAACGCCAACCCGTGGCGCCGTGCCAACTCTCGCACTTCGGCCTTGGTCATTCCGCCCAGAGGGAACAAGGTGCGGCTCAACTGCTCCTGCGTCAGTCCAAACAGGAAATAGGTCTGGTCCTTTGACAAGTCGGAGGCGCGCTTCAACAACCACCTTCCCAAGCACTCGTCAAACTCCACTCGGGCATAATGCCCAGTCGCCAGAGTGTCAGCCCCAATCTGTTTGGCTACAATCAACAACTGGTCAAACTTCAAGTGATTGTTGCACAGACTGCATGGGATCGGCGTGCGCCCGGAAAGGTACTCCTCCACAAACGGCCGCACCACGTCGCGCTCAAACCGCTCTTCCTGATTCACCACGTAATAGGGGATTCCGATTGTCTCCGCCACGCGCCGCGCGTCATACACGTCATCCAGCGAGCAGCAGCGTCCTTGCGCGGATTCCGGCATGCCCTCATGCCCCGCCAGGCGGCGCTGATTCCATAGCTGCATCGTTAACCCGACCACCTGATGCCCTTCGGCGTGCAGCATGGCCGCCACGGTGGAAGAATCCACTCCACCGGACATGGCAACCGCAATGGTCTTTGGCATGGTCATGACTTCAGATTGTCGGCTTCAGGCTTCAGCGATTAGCAAATACATCCGCCCCCAGCGACAAAAACCCTTATCGCAGAGGGAATCCGACCCGCTGAAAGCTGATGGCTGAGCGCTGACAGCTACGAGTTCACCGCGATCTTCTTATTGTAAACCGGGGACAATTCCCGCAGGCGGGCTACGGTTTCAGGAATGAGGCGAAGAGCGATATCTATGTCCTCGGCGGTGTTTTGCTTACCCAGGCTGAAGCGGATGCCGCATCGCGCACGCTCCGGCGCTAGTCCCATTGCCGTCAGCACGTGCGACGGTTCGATGGCGCCGGAAGAACACGCCGATCCGCTCGAGATCGACAGCCCCTTCAAGTCCAGAGCGATCACCAGCGCTTCGCCTTCGATGTAGTCGAAGCAAATGTTGGTGGTATTGGGAACGCGGGGTGCTTGCCCGCCATTCACGCTGGTGGCGTCAACCTCGCGCAGCACCGTTTGCTCGAGGCGATCCCGCAGTGAGGCCAGCCGGGCTGCGTCCCCCCGCTCAAAACCCGCGCTGGCCTGTTCCGCCGCCATGCCTAGGCCTACAATACCGGCAACGTTTTCCGTGCCGGCTCGCCGTGAGCGTTCGTGCCGCCCGCCGAACATCATCGGTTGCAACTGGGTTCCCTTGCGTACGTAAAGCGCGCCCGTGCCTTGCGGGCCGTGAATCTTGTGTCCCGAGATCGACAGCAGATCACATCCGATTCGCTGTACATTGATGGGTACTTTGCCCGCCGCCTGCACCGCATCGGTGTGGAAATAGACATCGGCCTCCGCGGCGATCTTCCCGATCTCCTCCACTGGCTGGAGCACGCCAGTCTCGTTGTTCGCCATCATGATGGTGATGAGCTTGGTGTTTGGCCGCAGCGTCCGGCGGACCTCTTCCGGGTCGATCCGCCCGCTCCCATCTACTGGCACACAGGTGTATTCGCAGCCCAGCATCTTGCTGGCGTGTTCGCACGCATTCAAAACCGCGTGATGTTCAATGGCTGAGGTAATGATGTGGTCGCCGCTGCGCACCAGTCCGAAGATGGCCAGGTTGTCCGCTTCGGTTCCACCGCTGGTGAACACGACTTCGGCCGCCCGGCAACCAAGCAATGCCGCAACCGACTCCCGTGCCCGCTCCACCGCCTGTCGTGTTCGCTGCCCGTGATGGTGGATCGATGACGCATTTCCGAAATACTCCTCGAAATATGGCCGCATGGCGGCAAATACTTCGGGCAGAGCAGGAGTTGTGGCGTTATTGTCGAGATAGACGCGACGGATCATCTCTCTATTTTACGCCCAATTATCGGCATGCCCCGTGATCTCGCGCGTACTCCCACGTGACAGGCATGGTCGAATTCGCAGGCACGCGAGTCCTGATTCCAGGCACTTTGCGCGAACCAGAAATGCCCCAAAACCCCCTACCAGCAAGGCTTTCGGCCGATTCGCTGGCTCTGGATTTCTACCCTTTACATGCAAATCCTTGCACCCCCCTACCCGCCCAGGGCCACAAATTGTCCCATTTCCGGGCCATCCGATTTGGCGGTTCAATTGCCCTTGGAAGGGTGGCTACAAATTGCCTGTTTAAGGGGCCCAAAGACCTATGCGCCACGTCCGTCTCTTGGTTCTTGTTCTTCTGGCTGGGATTCTTCTCACCGGCTCTGCCTTCGCCGACTCCGTCTCCATGACCTTACTCAGTGTGGGGGGCAACAGCGGTGGTGGGGAATACACCTATCCGTACAACTTCTCGATCAATGGCGGAGCCTCCACCCCACTCCTTTGCAACACCTTCGACAACACGGTAATCGTCGGAGAAACCTGGACTGCCAATGTCTCCAGTCTTCTCAGTGGCACTGGCTTATTTGGCAATCAGCCTCTGAAATACGGCGCTGCCGGCCTGATCTTCAATGACATTCTGGCGGGGAAGATTGATGCCACTGTCGGCAATTGGGCAATCTGGGGTTTGTTCTCGACCACCGCAGCGGCCAACTCTTACTTCACCTCGAGTGGTGCAGCGGCTCTCGACGCCAAGTACCTGGCCATGGTGCCCAACGCTTCGCCCAGCGCTTTTGCCGGGTTGGTTCTCTACTCTCCGATCGCCGGCACTCAGAGCTGGGGCGGAACGCCGCAAGAGTACATCGGCCGGGTTTCCGTACCCGAACCCGCGGAAATCAGCATGTTGATCGCCCTCGGGCTTTTCAGCGTAGGTGTGCTCGTATTCGGCAAGCGCTTTGGATTGAAACCCGCCATCCAGCTTAGCCGTTAGAAAAATTGCCTTCCATTAACAAATAAGGGCAGCGTCTCCGCTGCCCTTTTGTATTGTGGCTTGCCTGTTTGAACCTGCGCTCAGCGCTCCCTGATCGGCACGTAGTGATTGGGATATACCGGCCCGACGTAGTCCGCCCGCGGCCGAATCAGCCGGTTGTCGTCCAACTGTTCGATCACATGCGCTGTCCATCCGCTGATGCGTGATACCGCGAACACCGGTGTGAACAGGTCCACGTCGATTCCCAGCGTGTGGTAGGTCGACGCCGAATAGAAATCGACATTCGCATTCAGCTTCTTGTCCCCCTTCACGAATTCTTCGATCTGATGGGAGATTTCGAACCACTTCGTTTCCCCGCTCGAGTGTCCCAGGTCGCGAGACATCTGCCGCAGATGCGTGGCGCGCGGGTCTTCCGTGTGGTAGACGCGGTGCCCAAATCCTGGGATCTTCTTCTTCTGAGCCAGCATGCCCTTCACGTACTCCACGGGATCCGCTCCGGAAGCGTCGATCGCCTCCAGGATACGGAACACGGCCTCATTGGCGCCCCCGTGCAGCGGTCCCTTCAACGTTCCGATCGCCGAAGTGATGGCCGAGTGCATGTCGGAAAGCGTTGCCGCTGTCACTCTGGCCGCGAAAGTCGAAGCGTTCAGCTCATGGTCGGCGTGAAGAATCAGGGCGATATCCAGGGCCCGCTCCGCCGTGGCGGACGGCTGCGTCCCGTTCAGCATCCACAAAAAATTGGCCGCATGCGACAACGACCGGTCTGGCTCCACCACCGGCTTGCCCTTCCGGATGCGGTCGTAGGCCGCCACAATCATGGCAATCTGTGAGGTTAGCCGGATGGCCTTGTGCACGTTGGCTTCGCGGTCGTTGTTCTTTTCTTCCGGATCGAAAAACGACAGCGTCGATACCATAGTGCGCAGCACATCCATGGGCAACGCGTGCTTGGGCACCAGGCTCAGGCGATGGTAGATGGAAGCGTCGAGTTTCCGCTCCTCCGCCAAGCGCTCTCGTAGGCTCTTCAGTTGGTCGCGGGTAGGGAGCTTACCAAACCACAGCAGGTAACAGGTTTCTTCAAAGGTTGAGTGGTCGGCCAGTTCGTGGATATCGATTCCGCGATATGCCAGAACCCCGTGCTCTCCATCGATGTAGCAAATGCCGGATGCTGTGGCGACAACCCCCTCTAGCCCTTTGGGAGCGGTCACGGTTAGGCTCGACATATGGCCTCGTTGTGGTCTTCGGATTCCGTTGTGGCGGCACGGATCGGTAAGGCCGTCGCAACTCACTTTTATACGACAAAGACGTCTACTTTACCAAGCACCATGGTTTGCTCACCATCGGCGAGCAGGGGTATATTCAGGAGTTTGCTCGTCGTACTCAAACCAGCAATGGAGCCCGCTCTCTCCAGGTCTTTCAGGCTGGGAAACCGCCAACCGGCCCCTTTTCGATCCAAAATGTCACTTTCAAGCCTTATTCATGGAGCTTCCTATGCGACGTTTCCTGCTTTTCTCCTTGTTAATCTGCTTATTGTTGGCCGTAACGCTTGCTTCCGCCGACGAAGGCATGTGGCTCTACAACGCCTTCCCCAAGGATAAGGTAAAGGCCAAATATGGCTTCGAGCCCACCCAGGAATGGCTGGATCACGTCCGCCTTTCCTCGGTCCGCTTTAATAACGGCGGCTCCGGTTCCTTCGTCTCCGCCGACGGTCTCACCTTCACCAACCATCACGTGGCCGCAGACTGCATTCAGGGCCTCTCGACCGGCGGCAAGGACTACATCAAGAGTGGCTTCTATGCCCGTACCCAGGCCGAAGAGGCAAAGTGTCCTGACCTCGAACTGAATCAATTGGTCGGCATTGAAGATGTCACTGCCAAGATCAAAGGTGCGACCAAGCCTGAAATGTCCACCGCCGAAGCCGGCCAGGCCCAGCGTGCAGCCATGTCCGCAGTAGAGAAAGACTGCGTCAACGCCACCCGGCTGCGCTGCGATGTGGTGACCTTCTATTCTGGCGAGGTCTACCACCTATACAAATACAAGAAGTTCACCGATGTCCGGCTGGTTTTCGCGCCCGAGTTCGACACCGCCTTCTTCGGTGGCGATCCCGATAATTTCACTTACCCTCGCTACGACCTCGACATCACCTTCTTCCGCGTCTACGAGAACGACAAACCGGTCCACCTGGATCACTACCTGCAATGGTCGCAGACGGGTGTGAAGGACGGCGACTTGATCTTCGTCTCCGGCCACCCCGGCCTGACCATGCGGTTGCGCACGCTGTCGCAGCTCGAGTTTCTGCGTGACGTCGATTTCCCCTCGCGCCTGGAGACCTACGCCCGCCGCATCGCACTGCTGAAGAAGTTCAGCGCCGAATCCGAGGAAAACGACCGCATCGCCAAGGAGGACATCTTCTCCTACGAGAACTCTCAGAAGGCCATCAAGGGCTTTGAGGAGGGTCTGCAAACCAAGGAACTCATGGCGCGCAAAGCGGCTGATGAGAAGAAACTGCGCTCAGTCGGCACCGGCGCGGCCGGCGATCCTTGGGTCGCCATCTCGAAAGCCATGCAGGTGCAAAAAGACATCTACTTGCCACTGAGCTATTTCGAGCGCCGCCGTGGTTTCAACGGTGATCTGGCCGGGATAGCCCGCACGTTGGTCCGGGCTGCGGACGAGAAGGCGAAGCCCAACGAGCAACGCCTGCGCGAGTATCGTGATTCTGCGCTACCTTCCTTGGAGCAACAGCTCTTTTCCCCTGCTCCCATCTACAAATCGCTGGAAACCGTAGTGTTGGCCGATTCCCTCGCCCAAATGCAGCAGGCGCTCGGCGCCGACCATCCTGTAGTGCAAAGCGTGCTCAAGGGAAAGGATCCCGCCGAAGTCGCAAAACAAGCCATCCAGGACACGAAACTGGATGACATCGCCGTCCGCAAGCAGCTCTACGAAGGCGGCCCGCCAGCGATTCAGGCTTCCACCGATCCGCTCATCCTCATGATGCGCGCCATCGATCCCGCAGCTCGCGACTTACGCAAACGCTACGACGACGAAGTGGACTCGGTCGAACGCAACGAAGGCGCCAAGATCGCCAAGCTGCGCTTCTCCCAGAGCGGACTGCATCAGTATCCCGACGCCACTTTCACGCTCCGTCTCAGCTACGGCGCAGTGAAAGGTTACATGGAAAAGGGGAAGCCGATCCCGTATTTCACCACCCTGGGTGGCGCCTTCGAGCATGCGGCGCAGCACGGAAACAAACCGCCCTACCAGTTAGCCGAAAGCTGGATCAAGTCCAAGTCAAAGCTCAAAACTTCCACACCATTCAACTTTGTCTCCACTGCGGACATCATTGGCGGGAACTCCGGCAGCCCAACCGTCAACAAAGCCGGCGAGGTTGTCGGCATCATCTTCGACGGCAATATTGAATCGCTTCCCTGGGACTTTATTTACGATGACCAGGTGGGACGCGCGGTCCACGTCGATTCCCGCGGCATTCTTGAGGCCCTGCGCTCCATCTACGGCGCAACCGCTCTGGTTGACGATCTCACAGGAGGGGCAAAAGCCCCAGCCGGCAGCCACTAGTTCAAAAAAACGATGGAGGACGGGCGTTTCCGCCCGTCCTTCTCCCTCACCTTTCTACAAACTTTCCAAACATCTTCTCCGCGTCAATTGCGATAAATATTCCTTGACTCCGCGCCAGGACCTCGCCCTTTCCGTTCAAAATCGCTGCCGCATTGATATGCCTTCGTCCCCGCACCCTCACCTCGCGCGACTCCACGACCAGAGGCTTGTACAGCGGCACTGGCTTTAGAAACTCCACCTTCATTTGCGCCGTCACCGCAACCACGTTGCGTAATCGATTTACCTTGCCCATAGCTTCATCCAGAATGGTGGCGATGATTCCGCCGTGGCAATGTCCCGGAGGCCCGGTAAATCGTTTCTCCAGTCGCAGCCGGCTCACGAAGCAATCGCGCGCTTCGTCATAGGCAAAGCGCAAGTGCATCCCTTGCCGATTGTTCTTGCCGCAGGCAAAGCAGTAGTTGCTGGGCAAACGGAGCTTCTCCGTGTCGTGGCCGTGTCCGTGCGTCCTCTTCTTTTTCCGCATAGCCAGGAATTGTATCCTGCGCTTTCTTTCTCATCATGGGGACAGAAGAACACTGTGTTGCAAAGTTCCCGCCGTCGTCGCAAAATGTCTCCCGCGATTTGATCTCTCAATTAGAGTGATCTGCATCACTGACAGTTGTGCTGTGACTGCGTTGAAGTGACCTCGCCCTGAAACTGAAGTGCCACGGCGAGAGTGTGACCGTAGGGTAAGCTCGGTAGACACCCTGAGGACAGGCAGAGCAAATGGGAACCGAGGCGCCACTCAAACCTGACTCCCAGCGCCGTCGCCTCGTAGAGTTCTTCCTTGGCGGCGGTCTGTTGGCTTCTTTGGCCTCCTTTGTCTATCCCGTGCTGCGGTATCTCGTTCCTCCTGCAGTTGCGGAACTGGGCGGCGACGAAGTGGTGGCCGGAAGAGTCGGCGATCTGAAACCTAATTCGGCCAAAATCTTCCGCTTCGGCAGCCGTCCCGGAATCCTTGTGATGACTGCGGAAGGCGATTACCGCGCCCTTTCCGCCACTTGCACACACCTTAGTTGCACCGTCCAATACCGGAACGATCTTCACGAAATCTGGTGCGCCTGCCACAACGGCCTTTACGACCTCGGCGGCCGCAATGTGTCCGGGCCGCCGCCGCGCCCTCTCGACCTGTTTGAAGTCCACCTCCGTGGCGACGACATTGTCATCAGCCGGAAGCGGGAGGCCTGATCTTGCTCACCTCCCTCCGCCGCTGGCTCGACGAACGTTTTGGCTGGGCTGACTTGACGGCGCCTCTGCGCGAGAAAACGGTCCCGCTGCACAACCTGACCTACTGGTATTTTCTCGGCGGCATCACACTCTTTCTTTTTGCCATCCAGGTGTGCACCGGCATCCTGCTGCTGCTTTACTACCGTCCCAGCGCCAACGAAGCTTTCGAGAGCGTGCAGTACATCATGACGCGGGTGCAGTTCGGATGGCTGGTTCGCTCCATCCATTCCTGGGCGGCGAACCTGATGATCTTTACCGCCTTCTGCCACATGTTCAGCGTGCTGTTTCTGCGCTCTTACCGCCAGCCGCGGGAACTTACGTGGGTCACCGGAGTGGTCCTGCTCTTCCTCGCCATGGGCTTCGGCTTCAGTGGCTACCTGCTTCCTTGGAATACCCTGGCCTTCTTCGCCACCAAGGTTGGGACCGAAATCCCCGGCCAAATTCCCTTGATCGGCAGACCCGTGATGATCTTCCTGCGCGGCGGTGAAGAGGTCACCGGCGCCACGCTGACCCGCTTTTTTGGATTTCACGTCGCGGTATTGCCGGGTATTACTACGCTCTTGATTCTGGCCCATCTGGCGCTGATCCAGCGCCTTGGCATGAGTGTGCCGCCCAAGGTGGAAGCGCAGTGGCGAGCCAATCCCGCGCAGGCGCGCGAAATGCGTTTCTTCCCCAACTTCCTGTTGCGCGAACTTATGGCCTGGTACATCGCGCTCGGAGCGCTGGGCGCGCTGGCCGCTCTTGCTCCCTGGGGACTCGGAACCAAGGCGGAGCCTTTTGCCCCAGCACCGGCCGGAATCCGTCCGGAGTGGTACTTCCTGTTCATGTTTCAGACCTTGAAGCTGATTCCCGCGAAAATCGGCCCACTCGACGGGGAGATTGTCGGCATCCTCATCTTCGGCTTGGCCGGGTTTCTCTGGCTGCTGCTTCCGTTCTTTGAACGCGGCGGCCGGGGACGCAGCCAGCGTTGGATTTTCGGGGCTGGCGTCTTCGCGCTGGCTTACATGGCATCGATGACCGTCTATGGATACCTGGCGAAGTAAAATTCGGCTTTGCATCCTGCTGGCAGTGGTGTCCACAGCAGTGGTTAGGGCGCAGACCGTGAACACTTGCGTCGATTGCCACTCCGCCCTCGATGCTCCCTTCCAGGTAACGCAGGATCAGTTCTCCCAGGACATTCACGCCCAGAAAGGTCTGACTTGCGCCAGTTGCCACGGCGGAGATCCCAGTAAAGCGGACGATTCCGCCATGAGCAAAGCCGCTGGTTTCCGAGGTCACATCGCCCGCAAGGACATTCCTACTTTGTGTGGCCGCTGCCACTCCGACGCCGTCTACATGCGCCAGTACAATCCTTCGCTGCGGACCGACCAATACAGCCAGTACTTGACCAGCGTGCACGGCAAGCTTCTTACCAAGGGAGACTATAAAGTTGCGGTCTGCACCGATTGTCACAGCGTCCATGACATCCGCCCGCCGCGTGACTCCCGCTCCAGGGTGCATCCCCTGAACATCGCCGAGACCTGCGGCCACTGCCATGCCGATGCTGCCTACATGAAGGGTTATGCCATCCCGACCAGTCAGCTCGCGTCGTACAACTCCAGTGTTCATCACGAAGCGCTGGTTGTGCGCGGAGACCTGAGCGCCCCGACCTGTTCCACCTGCCACGGCAACCATGGCGCTGCGCCGCCGGGTGTTGGTACGGTGCAGAATGTGTGTTCCACCTGCCACGTTTTCCAGGCGCAGTTGTTCGAATCCAGTCCCCACAAGGCGCCGTTTGAAGCAGCTTCCCTTCCCGGTTGCGTCACCTGCCACAGCAATCACGCGATTCATCACCCCAGTGACGCCATGCTGGGAACCGGGCCGGAGTCCATCTGCACCAATTGCCACACTGAGGGTGACGGCGGCTACAAGGGTGCGCTTGAGATTCAGCACGATCTCGCAGGCCTGGCGAATTCCCTGCAAGGCGCAGTTCAGATTCTTGACCGCGCCGAATCAGCCGGCATGGAGGTGAGCCAGGCGCGCACCGAACAGGAGCAAGCTCGCGATTCTCTCACCAAGGCGCGCGTAACCATCCATAGCTTTGACCCAGCCAAAGTCAGCCAGGACATTCAAGCCGGCTTGAAACTCGCAGCCCAAGCCAACCAAGCCGGGGTTGCGGCCCTCAAGGAACGCGGCTATCGGCGCAAAGGTCTGGGACTTTCTCTCATCGCCATCCTGGCTGTGGTAATCGGACTGCGCTTGTATATTCGCAAGATCGAGGGCAGCGCTGTCTGATGTAAAACGCAACTCCCGGCTCTAGGGAACACGCGGATTCCTTTCCGTTCCCTGGTATCCACACGGTATCGGTTCTCCTCGCTCCTGGCTCGCGCCCGTAATCTTTGCGCCACACTTGCCTACGTCACACCAAGCTGTGATAGACTTCCGGCCCAGTTGTGACTTCTCATTCTTCTTGTGGGGTCATGGGGTGGGCGAAACCGACCTGGTCCGGAGGGTGCTGAAAAAATGGGCTTTGCACTTCTGGCGGTGATCTGGCTGATCACTCTGATCAGCACCTATTTCTTTATCGCAAAAACCTGGTGGCTTCCGCTCGGCGCTTCTGCTTCCGCCGCCTTTATCGATGGCCAATTTACCTTGACCTATGTGCTTATGGCCATCGTTTTTCTGGGCGCGCAACTGGCCCTCGGCTATCTGGTGTGGAAGTACCGCGACGGCGCCGCTGCCAAACCGGTCAAGTATTCCCATGGGAATACCACACTCGAGATTCTCTGGACCGCGCTCACTGCGGTGCTCTTCATCGGCCTCAATCTGATGGGCAGCCGCGTCTGGGCCCATGAGCGCTTCGAACCCGCTGCCAGCGGAGCGGTCCCCGTGGAGGCAACAGGCATGCAGTTCGCCTGGTACTTCCGCTATCCCGGCACCGATGGAAACTATGGCGTTACCAATCCCACGCTTATCGATCCGTCCGCCGGCAACGAAGCCGCCATCGGCCTGGATTCCACTGATCCTGCTGCCAAGGACGACGTCGTCACCGGTTCGATGTATTTACCCGTCGGTCGCCAGGTCGATCTCACGTTGCGTGCCGTGGACGTGATTCACAGCTTCTTTGTCCCCAACTTCCGTTTCAAGCAGGACGCAGTTCCCGGCCTCGCTATTCATATGCACTTCACCCCAACCCAAATTGGGGATTATGAGATTGCCTGCGCTGAACTTTGCGGTCTCGGCCATTACAAAATGCACGGCATGGTTCACGTCGTCAGTCAGGAAGACTTCGATAAGTGGCTGGCTCAACGGGAGGCGGAGAAACAATAATGGTCGCCCAGGAAGCTCACGGACACGGCGCCCCACAGGGCTTCATCCGCAAATACGTCTTCAGTCTCGACCACAAGGTTATCGGCATCCAGTATTACTTCCTCGCGCTGGCGGCGGTGTTCGTGGGGATGTTTCTCTCGCTGCTGATGCGCATCCACATGATCTGGCCGACTGCGGTCCTGCCTCTGGTCGGCGAGATCAAGCCGGAAACCTATCTTAGCCTGCTTACCATGCACGGCACGATCATGGTCTTCTTCGTGCTGACCACGGCTCCCCAGAGCGGCTTCGGCAACTACTTTCTGCCTATTCAGATCGGCGCACCCGATATGGCCTTCCCCGTCCTGAACATGCTTTCGTTCTGGACTACGTTCGTCGCCTTCATCGTCATGCTGGCTGCTTTCTTCGTAACCGGCGGCGCTCCCTTGCACGGCTGGACCGGCTATGCGCCACTTAGCGCCCTTCCCAGCGCGGGTCCTGGTGAACAACTCGGCGCAGACCTGTGGATCACCAGTATTGCCATCTTCTGTATTGCTTCGCTGATGGGTGCGCTCAATTTCATCACGACCACGCTGGACCTACGTGCCAAGGGCATGACCCTGATGCGGATGCCGCTCACCTGCTGGGCTTGGTTCATCACCGCGATTCTGGGTCTGTTGGCTTTCGGCGTTTTACTCTCGGCCGGCATCCTGCTGCTCCTCGACCGCAATCTCGGCACCAGCTTCTACGTCCCCCTCGTAGTGGTGAACGGTCAAGTCCTCGGACACAAAGGCGGCTCTCCGCTTCTCTGGCAGCACTTGTTCTGGTTCTTTGGCCACCCTGAGGTATACATCGCCATTCTCCCCGGCATGGGCGTGGCTTCACAACTGCTCTCAACGTTTTCCCGCAAACCGATCTTTGGCTACAAGGCGATGGTCTACGCCATCATGGCCATCGGGATTCTCGGCTTTGTCGTATGGGGCCACCACATGTTCATGAGTGGCATGAGCCCTTATTCGGCCTTTGCCTTCTCAATCATGACCATGTGCATCGGCGTGCCCTCCGCTATCAAGACGTTCAACTGGTTGGGCACACTTTTGCATGGCCGCATTCGTCTGCATTCCCCGATGCTGTTTGCCATCGGATTCGTTTCACTTTTCGTTTCCGGCGGATTGAGCGGCCCGTTCCTAGCCCAGCCTGTTCTCGATATCCCCTTGCACGACACCTACTTCGTCGTCGGCCACTTCCACCTGATCATGGGCGTTGCGGCTATCTTTGGAATTTTCGCCGCCACCTATTACTGGTTCCCCAAGATGTTCGGCCGCATGATGAATGAGACGCTGGGCAAAATTCACTTCTTCATTACCCTTGCCGGCACCTACGCCATCTTTATGCCCATGCATTACCTCGGCATGGCTGGGCAGACGCGCCGCTACTCGCAATTTACTGAGGTGGCCTATCAGGCAAAGCTTATTCCGCTGCAGACCTTCATGACGTTCGCCGCCTTCGTCACCATCGCAGCTCAATTCATCTTCGTGATCAACCTCTTCTGGAGCATGAAGAAGGGTCCGAAAGCGCCCGATAACCCGTGGGAGGCCACCACCCTGGAGTGGACCACCGCCACACCGCCCCCGCACGACAACTTCGGCGGACACACTCCGGTCGTGAACCACGGGCCGTATGAGTACAGCGTCCCTGGCGCCACGCGCGATTTCATTCTGCAAACCGATCCACTAACGGTGCATCAAAAGTAGGCTATGGCGACCCTGACTTCTGCGGTAGACCTGAAAATTCCCCGCCCCGGTGGCGGTGGCGGTGTGACGGAACCGCCGGTTCGCGGTGGCGGCGACGGCGACCGTGGCGGCTCCTACCCCGATTACGGAGGACGCCTTCGCCGCGCCCGTGTGGGGCTGATCGCCGGTCTGACTTCGGTCACGATGATTTTCGTGGCCCTCACCAGCGCCTACATTGTTCGCCAGGGTCTGCCCACCTACAACGAAGTCACGAAGACTTATGTCCGCGACTGGATGGGCGTCAACCTGCCCGTGCGCCTGCTGCTTACCAACACATTCTTGTTGCTGTTGAGCACAGTCACCATGGAGCTAGCGCGCCGCCGCATCACGCAACGCGCGGCTTTGGCTCCGGTTGCGTCTATTCCCGGAGTCTCTCTCGGCGATGATCGTGAAGTCCCCTGGCTCGGCATCACGATCGTTCTCGGTTTTGGCTTTCTGACGGGCCAGTGGATTGCCTGGCGCGAACTTGCCGCCCGTGGCTTTTATGTTGCCACCAGTCCCAGCAGTTCTTTTGTGTATCTGCTGACGGCAACGCATGCCGTTCATCTGGCGGGCGGGATCATGGCGTTGTTGTGGGCAGGTTCCATGTCGGTGCTGCATCGTCCAGTGGAGCGCCGCCGCATCGTCGTGGATGTCGCCGGCTGGTATTGGCATTTCATGGGACTGTTGTGGGTATACGTTTTTGCCTTGCTCTATTTCGCAAGATAGCTTCACTAGGAGGCCGGAAACATGGCTGACATGGCCGTTCAGCACGGTTCGCCCCAGGCGTTAGCCGGGGCCTATGAGCCGTCACTGTTTGGCACCTACTCCAAGAAGATTGGAATGTGGCTGTTCCTGCTCTCTGATTCCCTGACCTTCGGCGCCTTGCTGTTCGCCTATAGCTACGGCCGGATTTCCAATCCGGCCTGGCCTACGCCATTCCATTCGGAGAGCATCCGCAACGCCACGCTGATGACAGCCTTCCTGCTCACCAGCTCCCTGACCATGGTGCTGGCGGTGAACGCATCGGCGTTCGGCAAGAAGAAAGCCCAGCTGGGATGGCTGCTCGCCACTATGGCCTGCGGGACCGCTTTCGTGATCCTGCACGGCCGCGAGTGGAGCAATCTGATCGCCGAGGGTCTAACGCTGCCGGTTTTCCCTGCCGTGCCTGGCTCCAGTACCAGCGGCGAATTCGCCAACGTCGCTAACAACGTACCTCAGTTCCCTGCCACATTCTTCGGCTTGACCGGCATGCACATGCTCCACGTAACCATCGGAGTCATTTACCTCGGCGTGGTCGCGCTGCGGCGGTACTTCATCCCCATCTTGCTGGGACTCTGGTTGATCGCATGGCTGGCCACTCCGGCTTATAGCCCCTTCCACTATGGCGCCCATGTGCTTTTGGTGGCCGCCATCGTGATCAGCATCATCCTGTGGTTGAAACCCAAAGTCTACGACTCCTCTGACGTTGAGGTGGCCGGGCTTTACTGGCATTTCGTCGACCTGGTGTGGATGTTCATCTTCCCGCTGGTGTACTTGATGTCAACCAGGATTCTCTAGGAGTTCGAAACCATATGGATGCGTTCCAAATTGCGATTGCCGAGCGCGTAGCTGAGCAACACCGCCATCACACCAAGCCCCAGTTCTTCTGGGTGTGGGGCGCACTGCTGCTCATGACCGCCATTGAGGTTTATCTGGCCTATCAGAACCTGCAGCCGGTGCGCATGTTGAGCATTTTGATGGGCCTCTCCGTCATCAAGGCGGCGCTTATCATTGCCTATTTCATGCACATGAAATTCGAAGTGTCGCGCATGCGCTGGCTGACCATGTGCTCGCTGGTGATTTGTCTTTCTTTGATGTGCATCTTTTTCCCCGACGCTTTCCGCATCCTTCGCCTGGGAGTCCGATGAAGTTGCGTCTCGCCATTGCCGCACTGCTGTTGGGTCTCTGGGTTACCCCTGCCTTCGCCCAGGGCTGTTCGATGTGTTACAACACTGCCGCTTCCAGCACCAAGGATGGACAGCGCGCTCTCAGCCGCGGCGTGCTGGTGCTGCTGGTCCCACCTCTCGGATTTCTTACCGCTGGCGTCGGATTCGCCTTCCACTACGGCAAGAAGCGCGACCAGACGCGCTAGAACGTGGGGACGGCCGCCCCTCGGCCGTCCGGCGGAGCTAACCGCATTCTTTACGCCTCTCCTGATCGCCCTGTGATCGGCGTACACTACTCGCGAACTCCGAAACTCATTTGAGCGAGGGCACATGATCGCACGAGTCTGGCATGGCTACACGAAACCTGAGCACGCTGACGCCTATGAGAACATGTTGAAACCCGAGCTTCTGCCCGGGGTCAGCAAAGTGAAAGGCTATCGTGGCAGTTACCTGTTGTGCAGAGAAGCAGGTTCCGAAATCGAATTCATCACCATCATGCTGTGGGATTCAATAGACGCAATTCGCGCTGTTGCCGGACCTGACTACGAGACTGCTGTCGTCCCCGAAGAACGGCGCAAGTACTTATCCCACTGGGACGCCAAGTCTGCGCACTACCAGGTCACATCAGTCCAGGAATCGCTCACACACTCCGCGGTTTTAGCCTGACGGCGCTCGTGTTGTCTTGGGCTCTTCCTCTGTGTCCGCTGGTGGTAGTAGCGTTGCGTTTTCCCTTCGCGATCGCAAAGTTTCACGAAAGCCGCCAACCTTCCGCGTGCCTTATAATAGAAAGATTCCCTAGCCTGTCCGAACCCGCTTGTGGGCTCCAGGGCGGGTGGGCGGCCCTCGTCACGATGTCCACGGATTCCATTGTTGTTCGCGGCGCTCGCGTTCATAACCTGAAGAATATCGACTTTGAGATTCCGCACAACACCTTGACGGTGGTCACCGGCGTCTCGGGTTCGGGCAAGTCGTCACTTGCCTTCGACACCGTTTACGCCGAGGGCCAGCGCCGCTACGTCGAGTCGCTCTCCGCCTACGCCCGCCAGTTTCTGGAGCGCATCGAGAAGCCGGACGCCGATGTCATCGATGGCATCGCCCCGGCGGTTGCCATCCGTCAGAAGAACACCACTCGCAACCCCCGTTCTACCGTCGCTACGGCCACTGAAATCTACGATTACCTCCGCCTCCTCTTCGCTCGTGTCGGCCGAACCTACTGTGCGCAATGCGGAAACCAGGTCAAGAAGGACACCGTCGATGAGGTCGTCGATTCCATTCTCGCCCTGGGTAACGGCGCGCGATTGCAGGTTCTCTTTCCCTTACATACGCATGTCACCCACAACACAGATGCCTCTCCCGGGCGATCCAAGAAGAAGACTGCCTCTCGCATTTCGCCTGAGCAGGTTTCCGAAGCTCTCAAGGCACGTCTCTTTGATTTACGCAAGCGCGGCTTCAACCGGCTTTATCAGAAGGGTCAGATCTTCGAATTCTCGACTCCGGAGTCTTTGCTCGACATCAACTTTGGCGAGCCCGTTTTCCTTCTGATCGATCGGCTCGTTGTCTCATCCGACGCCCGTTCCCGCGTCGTCGACGCCATCGAGATGGCGTACCGGGAAGTTGGCGAGGTGGTGTTCGAGACCGTCCCCCGCGAAGGAGAGTCTCCGCGCCAGCTCCGCTTTTCCCAGCGCTTTGAATGCAAGCAATGCAATCTGCGTTACGAGGAACCCGAGCCACGCCTGTTTTCTTTCAATAATCCTTACGGCGCCTGTCCCCATTGCCAGGGTTTCGGCAACACCATCGACTTCGATCTCGATCTGGTGATCCCCGACAAATCCAAAACCCTGAACGACGGCGCAATCGAACCCTGGACCAAGCCCAAATACCGCGCCCTCTACACCGAGATGAAGCGATTCGCGCGCCAGGCGGGCGTTCCTCTCGACCTCCCCTGGGCACAACTCACGGCCGAGCAACAGCGGTTCGTCATCGACGGGGAAGGTAAGTACTGGGGGGTTCGCGGCTTTTTCAACCATCTGGAGCGCAAGAAGTACAAACTTCACGTGCGCGTGTTTCTCAGCCGCTACCGTGGCTATTCCGTCTGCTCGGCCTGCAGTGGAGCTCGCCTGCGCCCCGAAGCGCGGCAAGTCAGAGTCAATGCCAAGAACATCTGCGAAGTCTGCCAACTGACCGTGGAGCAGGCTGTACAGTTCTTCGGAAAGGTTCAGCTGACTGAGCAGGAGGCCGCCATCGCCGGCAAGCTCCTCGATGAAATCCGCGAGCGGTTGCGTTTCCTTCTCGAGGTCGGCCTCGAATACCTCACGCTCGATCGCCTTTTTTCCACGCTTTCAGGCGGCGAAGCCCAACGGATTCAGCTCGCCACGTCGCTCGGCTCACGCCTGGTGGGCACGCTCTATGTTTTGGACGAACCTTCGATCGGTCTGCACGCTCGCGACACGCACCGCCTCATCAACATCCTTCACGACCTGCGCGATCTTGGGAACACAATCCTGGTAGTCGAACACGATCCTGACGTCATGCAAGCCTCCGACCGCATCCTCGACCTCGGTCCCGGTGCGGGAGAGAACGGCGGACGCGTGATCGCCACCGGCAGCTTCGACGAAATCCGCAGGAATCCTGCCTCGCTCACTGGACGTTATCTGGCCGACGAGCTGCGTATCCAGCTACCTCCGGCCCGTCGTAAGCCCAGCGTACGGAAAATCGAAGTGTGCGGCGCTCGCGCTCACAACCTCAAGAACATCAACCTAAGCATCCCTCTAGGCGTGATCGTCGCCATCACTGGTGTCTCAGGCTCCGGCAAGTCCACCTTGCTGCACGACGTTCTGTATCAGGCGCTTTCGGCCGCAAAGCGCCAGATCGACGGTGCCGCTCCTGCCGCCTCATCGTGGGACAGCGTCGAGGGGACCGATCTCATCGACGACGTGATTCTGGTCGATCAGTCACCCATCGGCCGCACCCCGCGCTCGAACCCAGTGACATACGTCAAGGCGTTTGACGCTATCCGCGATCTGTTTGCATCACTACCCGAAGCCCAGAAGCGCGGCCTTACGGCCGGGCATTTTTCCTTCAATGTTCCTGGAGGGCGCTGCGAGACGTGCCAGGGAGACGGCACCGTCACGGTGGAGATGCAATTTCTCGCCGACGTTGAACTTATCTGCGAGGAGTGCAAAGGCACACGCTACAAGCCTCGGGTACTCGAGGTCCGCTATCGTGGCAAAAACATTCACGAAGTGTTGAATCTCACCGTGAAAGAGGGGCTGCAGTTCTTCTCCGGCGTCCCCAAGATCGTGGACAAACTGCATGTGCTCGATGAAGTCGGGCTCGGCTATCTGCGTCTTGGCCAGTCCGCCACCACGCTTTCCGGTGGCGAAGCCCAGCGCATGAAGCTGGCCGCCCATCTGCAGCCCGCTACCCGCAGCACTGGACGCTCCGCCGAGAAGGACACCAGCCGCAAGGTTCGTGCCCTTTACATTTTTGACGAGCCAACGACCGGTCTTCATTTTGATGACGTCAGCAAACTCCTCTCCGCCTTCCGCCGTCTGATTGAAGCAGGGGGCTCGGTTCTGGTTATCGAGCATAACCTGGAGGTCATCAAGACAGCAGACTGGGTCATAGACCTGGGGCCTGAAGGTGGCGAACGCGGCGGTTACGTGGTAGGTTCAGGTCCGCCCGAAGCAATTGCCAAGCTTCCCGGCTCCTACACCGGGAAATTTCTTGCCCGTCTCTTGAATGGGAATGGCTCGCGTGCCAATGACCGCAAATAACGACGCACGACAGATAGCTGGGCTGACTGCCACCTCGCTTGTGCCGCCAGCTCTTCCTGCATGTCCTACTGTGTCCTCTGCGGTTAGTTTTTTCTTCGCGGTCTCCGCGTTCTTGCTTTCCTTTTCGCTTTTACTGGCTTCGTCCTCTTCTGCACAATCCACCGGCACCACCATCCGCCACCACAAAGTCGCTGTGTCCGATACCCCGCCCGAACTCACTCAAGCCGAGGATGCCATCCAGAAGAAGGACTACGCTGGCGCCGAGCCACTCTTGCAGAGAGTGGTTGGCGCTGATCCCCACAACTACGTCGCATGGTTCGACCTTGGTTTCATCTATAAGGCACTGGGACGCACGGACGAGTCCATCGCCGCTTACCGCAAGTCCGTCGCCGCCAAGCCGGACGTTTTCGAATCCAATCTCAACCTCGGTCTGATGCTGGCCCAGAACCATCAGCCGGATGCCGAGCAATTTCTGACCGCCGCCACCAAACTCCAGCCGACCTCCAACGCTGAAGAAGGCCTCGCCCGGGCCTGGCTCTCACTTGGACACCTTCTCGCCGCCTCCAAACCCGAAGACGCCATCGCTGCATTCCACGAAGCCGCTCAACTTCGGCCTAAAGACCCCGAACCTTATCTCTCCGCCGGGCCAGTGTTCGAAAAACAGAATCGTTTCGCCGACGCGGAACAGGAATACAAACAGGTCCTTGCGCTCGATCCGCAGTCTTCCGATGCCTTGGTAGCTCTGGCGAATCTCTACGTGCGGGGACGCCGCTTCGGCGACGCGGAAAAAGCCCTGCAACATGTCATTGCTCAACATCCCGACAATGCCACAGCGCACTTGCAGCTTGGCCGTGTACTTGCCGCTGACAGTCGCTATGATGATGCTGCTGCCGAATTGCAGACCGCCCTCGACCTTGCTCCGACGGATGTCGCCGCGCGGCGCGATCTCGCCGACGTTCTCCTTCTGGCGAAGAAGAACCCGGAAGCCGAAGCTCAATACCGGGCACTCTTGGTACAGAATGGGAAAGACGCCGATCTGCACCAGGGACTTGGCGAGGCCTTACTTCGGCAGCGCAAGTTTGCGGAAGCACAGCAGGAATTTCTTGCGGCAGTGGAGCTCAAACCGGATTTCGGCGAAGCCTATGGCAAATTAGCTGTTGCCGCCAACGAAAACCAGAATTATCCGGTCACCATCAAGGCCCTCGACGCTCGCGCCAAGTTCCTGCCGGAGATTCCGCTCACTTATTTTCTGCGCGCTACCGCCTACGACCATTTGCGTGACCGCAAGCTGGCAGCGGAAAATTATCATCGGTTCCTGGATACCGCGAAGGGAGCTTATCCTGATCAGGAATGGCAAGCGCGTCACCGCCTGATCGCGATCGAGCCCAAGAAATGAACCCAGTCCGTTATCTGATCTTGGTACTCGTGATCATTGCGGCGGCGCTCACCATTGCCCGCGCCGACGAATCTTTGGATGCCCTGAAACATCGAGCAGAGACCGCTCCGCTGCAAGATCAACCCGGCCTTTTTGCGCAGATCGCAGAACGCCAGCTCAAGGCTGCCAATGACTTGTACAATGCTGGCAAAGTTGATGAGGCTCGCGCCGCAGTAGATGATATTGTTACCTACTCCAACAAGGCGGCCGCCGCGGCTACTAAGTCCGGCAAGAAGCTGAAGAACGTTGAAATTGCCCTGCGCAAAATCGCCGAGAAACTCCGCGACATCCAGCGTACCCTCGCGTTTGAGGATCAGGCGCCGGTTCAAGCTGCCATCGATCGCCTGGAGAGCTTGCGCACTCAGCTGCTCACACGAATGTTTGAAAAGAAACCAAAATGAGGATTGCCAACCGTCAGCTGCTATCTTGCTTCTTAATCTGCCTATTGTCCCTGGCAGTTCACGGACAGCGCCGTCGCGACCCCCTCAACCCGCTCGAAATCGATCAGATCCGCGACACAGCGCTGGAACCCGAGGAACGCCTCAAGCTCTTCGTAAAATTCGCCCGCGCGCGTCTGGACGCTCTTGAGCAGATTCGTTCTGACCCCAAAGCCGAAGACCGGGTCGACCAAACCCGCGCCCGCCTGCAGGATTTCCTCGACATCTACGATGAGCTTAACAACAACGTCGATAACTTCGCGGACCGCGGCTCCGACCTACGCAAGCCCCTGAAGTTTGTGATTGAGGCCGACACGGAATTTCAATCGCGCCTGCGCGCTTTGAAGGACTCCGCCGGCATAACCGCCGCCGACCGCGAACGTTTTAGCTTTCTGCTCGACAGCGCGATCCAAACGGTCGACGATAGCGCGAAGGACCATCGCCAGTTGCTCACCGAAGTGGAACAATCCTTCAAGGACAAGCCCAAGCGCAAGGCCCAAAACTGACTGGCGCCTACGCTGCCCGCGTAGTCACGAGCGCAGGCATTGCCCAAGACTTGCGGACCAACGCTGCTACCACAAGTTCCACCACCAGGAACCCGATGATCTTATCGGCGATGTACGCTACTGTGTAATTCCCCGGGAATCCGTACCAATTCCAGTATTCAACATTGGTGGTGATTGCAGCGAGCACGCCGACCAGGGTGACAAAACCAATGCGAGCCGCGAACCCCGTGACCCCGGTGGCCAACGAAAGCAGAATCGCCGGCAGCGCCGCCTGCACGATGTTGAGCCCCAACTCTGTGAGCAACTGCCCCGCCGACATTGGCTTGGTCCCCGTCGGGTGGTAAATGAGAATCCCTTCCGGCCCTGCTGTATATTTCTCCACGTACTGTCTGCGCGGCGGCTTTTTCGTCAGCTGACGCTCCGGGTGCCACCCCCATGCCCGGATAAAAGTAAAAGCCCGGCTCCGTCAGGCTCGTGTGCAATGTACCCAAAACCACCTGCTCCTGCTCCCGCGGAATCTAGCGAATGCCCACCTGCCCAGCCCCAGCACCAGGTGCGAAAGCGAACCCCACAGAAACAACGCCAGGCCGCCCAATACTCCAGCCAGCAAAATCCTCTTGGTCATGACTCCTCCTGAATGTCGTTGGCGCGCCCACAACCCCATTTTGGGCAGCCATCCTACTACGGTGTAGGCCTCCGGAGAAGCTGGGGTTTGCGCTCCTTCCCGCCATCTGACTAGAATGCTGCTTCGCCTCCACCCACATTTCTGCGTCATCTCACGGCTGCACGCCGGAAGCGAACTGGAGTTACAGGAATGAACCTCAAAGGCATCAAACTCACCTGGCTGGGTCACTCCACCTTCCGCATCGAGACTCTTGAAGGCCGAACTGTGATCATCGATCCCTGGATCATGGGCAATCCTGCCTGTCCCCAGCGCGAAAAAGACGTCAAGAAGGTCGATGTGCTGCTCTGCACTCACGGTCACGGCGACCACATCGGCGACGCCGTCGAGATCGCCAAACGGCACAATCCCATGGTGGTCGGCATCTTTGAGCTTTGCGCTTGGATGGAGAAGAAAGGCGCCAAACACACCTCCCCAATGAACAAAGGCGGTACTCAGACCGTGGGCGATCTGAAGATCAGTATGGTTCACGCCGACCACTCCTGCGGCATTCAGGATGGCGACCAGATCGTCTATGGCGGCGAGGCCTGTGGCTATGTGATCGAGTTTTCCAACGGTGTGAAGCTCTACCACGCAGGCGACACCAATGTCTTCGGCGATATGCAAATCATTCGCGAACTCTACGCGCCCGAAATCGCCATGCTGCCCATCGGCGACCATTTCACCATGGGTCCGCGCGAAGCCGCTTATGCCTGCAAGTTGCTCACGCCGAGGACGGTCATTCCCATGCACTTCGGCACATTCCCCTTGCTAAGAGGAACCCCCGCCGCCCTGCAGAAGCTTGTGCCCGGCATCGAGGTCCGCGAACTGAAGCCCGGGGAAACTATCTCCTGAAGTGACGCGGACTTGCTTTATCTCCGTGCTCCCTGTGCCCTCTGTGGTTGTGGCTCTATCAACGAGTGCCTACGCCGTTTTCCTCAGCAGCAATGCTGAATTCTTCGATCCGAAAGCGATGCAGTTGCACACCGCATGCTCGATCACTTTTTTCCGCCCGACATCCGGAACGTAATCCAGGTCGCACTCCGGGTCCGGACTTTCCAGATTGATCGTCGGCGGAACTTGACTGCTCTGCATAGCCACGATCGTCGCAGCCACCCCGGCCGCCCCACAGGCTCCCTGCGGATGCCCAATCTGCGACTTCAACGCCGACATCGGTGTCTCCCGCGCCCGCTCCCCCAGCGCCAGTTTCAACGCTCTTGTTTCAATCCGGTCATTCAACTGCGTTGACGTCCCGTGCAGGTTCACATAATCCACATCCTCCGCTGCCACCCCTGCTTCCTGCATTGCGAGACCAATGGCGCGCGCCGGCTCTTCGCCGCATTCCTGCAGCCGGACTCGATGAAATGCCTCACACGTCGACCCATACCCGCAAATCTCCGCCAGCACCTTTGCCCCACGCGCACGCGCGTGCTCGTACTCTTCCAGCACAAACATCCACGCTCCTTCGGCTAATACAAATCCGTCGCGATCCACTGAGAACGGACGCGATCCCTTCTCTGGCGCGTCATTCCATGACTCGGTCATGATCTTCATCAGGATGAAGCCTTTCACGATTCCCAGCGCGATCGGCGCATCCGCTCCCCCGCTCAGCACCATGTCCAGCCGGCCGGATCGGATTTGCCGCATCGCATAGGCCATGGCATCTGTCGACGACGTGCAGCCAGTCGTCACCACGTGGCTGGGACCACGCAAGCCAAACCGCACGCTGAGTTCGCTCGACAGCGTTCCCATCACTCCTGTCGGCACGCAAAACAAGCTCATTTTGCTGTAGTGCTGATGAAAAAAGAGCCGATACTGCTCCTCGGTGAATTCTTGCGCCCCTCCTCCTGACCCGAGAATCACCCCGAACCGCCTTCTTTGCTCGACCGCAAGCGAGCCGTTCTCGATGCCCGCTTCCTGCAGCGCTTCACTCGCCGCCGCCAGCGCCAACGGCAAAACGCGCGACACATGCTTGCGTTCCTTTTTCTCTATCCACGCCAGTTCGTCGAAATCGCGAACCTCCCCCGCGATCTGTACAGGAATCTCCGATGCATCAAAACGCGAGATGCGCCGTACCCCACTTTTCCCTGCCAGCACCGCCTGCGAGAATGCCGCATTCCCCACCCCATTCGGGCTCACGACCCCCATGCCCGTAATCACAACTCGTCGGTTCATTGCTCACCCCACCAGCAACCATACAACAAGTTCCAGATTAAGTCTTAGATGCACGCCGCACCGCTGTGTAACTCCCTCCGCGTTCCTCCAAGTCCATAGCGCCCGCGTACTTTATTCTTTTGCGATCTTTGCGGTTTAGGGTTTTTGTCTCTTCCTTCGCCCTCTGTGGTTACTGTCTTCTTAGTATCCCGTGCAATATTGAAAGTGCATCGGATCTCTCCCGCTTGCTTCCCAATCTCCGCCCCACTTGAAACCCGCCTGCCTGAAAATCTCCACCACCGCCGGATCCATATCTCCTTCTGTTCCCAACCCGTTGGTCTCCGGATTCAGATCGATCGCAATTCCCCAGCAGTGAGTGGACAGCTTGTTCCCGGTCCTCTTCGGCCGGAATGCAAAACATCCGCCAAAGCTTCGTACCCTTGCCTCCAAACCATTCGCTCGAACTTGTTCGAAAACGTGACTGAAGACGTCTGCCATTTTCTTATGGCATGCGATTTTGCTCACCTGTGTGCTGTGATCCCAGCAGAGAACCATCGGGAACGGAACAACTAGACGGGTAACATACTCGGTGTGCCACTGGAGGTCGAGAGTTCCATCCGCTCCCACATATCTGTAAATATCGCCGAACGTTGCACGAATCTCCCCCAGCCCGTTCGGCGGTTTCACAACGGTGGACACATGTGCAGCGTTGTCTGCGCTAGCATTCGCAGCCATCTTCATCTCCTTGGATTGTTCGGAAGAACCTTAGCTGTCGCCGGGCACCGCTAGATAATGCTTATAGCTAGGGCATGGCTTAAGTCATTCCGCTCTTGGGTAGGGCACGGCTTCGGTTCACAGAAACTTTTTCTTGGCGGGGTGATGCTTTGGGGTGGGGCACGGCTTCAGCCGTGTCATTTAGGGCCTTATGAGAAAGGGCTTTAGCCCTGAGGCAAGAGTCTTACTTCCCGAACACGCGCGCCAGCGAATCGCGCAGGCGTTCGACGGCCTGGAATAGCTCCGCCAAGCCCTCCGTATCAAATCCCACTTCCAGCGATTGCAGATCTACCGTCAGTTCCTTGGCGATCTGCGTGCCTCGCCGGACTCGCTCTGCCGCCAAGGCGCTCAGAACCGCATACGGATCGCGGCTCTGCTGCTGCAGCCCAATCCACTGTTGCACCGACCACGCTGTCGAACGGATGTTATCCACGGCGCTGCGGAAATCGCTTAGCACCCGCGGAGAGAAGTCGCCGCTGACTACCTGTCGTTCCAATTCCTGCAATTCTGCTGTGGCCGCCATTAGCCTTTCCGATAGCGATCGCACATTGGCTTGACTCTCGCAAGATGCCATGGTCTGTCCTCGCGGTACATCGCCTCCCGGCGCAGATAATGCCGCTGCCCCCGGGCCGCTTTCCGCACAGCTAGGGCCTAGAGCGACAACCTTATCTATTGTTATTATCGGCGATTTCCCGCAGGAATCCTGACTAGGGGCGATACTTTGGTAACGGGGAACTCCCATCAGTCGCGGTATGAATGACTTAGCGCCTGGTTCCACTGAATTCGATCCGCCCCTTGAATTGTCTTGGGAGGATGGGCATGGCTTCAGCCGTGCCGCCTAAAACTCACTGGAGATGGGGCTTTAGCTCCTGAGGACGCTGCCAGGCTTCAGGATCATCGATGAGTGCCGTTCGTGTGCCCCTGTGTCCTCTGTGGTTTACACGTCACGTTAAACCCCAATTCCTTCTCTCCAGGATCACAGGCGGTTCGTAAGTTTGGCCCGCGGCTAGTCGCTTCTCTTCCCGACGGCTGGTCCACAGAAGCACCGGTCCCAGCAAGCGTGCCGTCGTCTTCGACACCACGCCAAATTCCTTCTCGATCTCGGCCCGCACGGAACGGATTTGCTCGCTTACCTGGCGGTTAATCTTTCCGAATTCCCGTTCCATCGCCCAGAGCGCGGCGTTGTAGCCGCCGCTGACTTTCCTCATCTCCCGGGCGAATCGCTCCCGCACCCGAGGGTCCGGATAGTCCTTGTAGCGCTTCCACCCCAGCAGCATGGTTTGGCAGATTCGATACAAGCTCGGTCCGTTGCGTTCAAAATCCCGCCAGAATGTCCAGTCGAGGA
>Ga0335070_10000739_pt1 | contig 37052 bp, 39 predicted proteins | sample Lox_Sample_13_FD_206722 | JGI IMG/M metagenome (GOLD analysis project Ga0335070, IMG submission 206722) | Soil microbial communities from Loxahatchee National Wildlife Refuge, Florida, United States - Lox_Sample_1.3 | ecosystem: Environmental > Terrestrial > Soil > Wetlands | place: USA... | reverse complement strand
GACCGTACCTACGGGATTCTTAATGTGGTTACGCGTTCCGGATTCGAGCGTGACCGGCGCGGAGAGCTCATCACGAGCTATGGCAGTTTCAATAATACGAACGACCAGATCAGCTTCGGCGACCACACCCAGCGCTTCGCATACTACGGCAGCTTGACCGGCTATCGCACCGATCTCGGACTTGAAACTTCCAGCCCCGAGGTTCTGCACGACCAAACTGCCGGTCTCGGTGGCTTCGCCTCTCTTATCTTCAACAAGACGCCATCCGATCAGCTTCGCTTGGTGACCTCGCTGCGGGGCGACCACTATCAGGTTCCGAACGACACAGACCAGCAGGCCCAGGGCATTCGCGACGTGGAAGATGAGCGAGACGCCTTTTTCAACTTCTCCTGGCTGCATACGATGGGATCGGGAGCCGTCTTGACGGTTTCGCCCTTCTATCACTTCAACCGTGCTCACTACGACGGCAACTACGTCGGAGCGCCTGATCCCAGCTTCACTGTTCCCGAAGATGACCGCACCTCGAACTACGTAGGCGGAGTAGTTTCTTTAGGGGTCAATCGGGGGAAACACAATGCACGCGTCGGAGTGCAGGTTTGGGGCGCGCATGACAATCAACTGTTCGCGACCGTCCAGGGCGACGGCAGCAACCCGCTGCGGCAACGGCAGACCGTGCGGGGAAATATCGAGACTCTTTTTCTCGAGGACCAGTACAAGCTCACCACTTGGCTCACACTAAACGGCGGCGTGCGGCTTACCCATTTTGGCGAACCCACGATCAGCGAGAACGCCGCCGATCCGCGCATCGGCGCGGCGCTTCGCATCCCCCGCCTCAATTGGGTGTTTCGCGGATTCTATGGACGCTACTATCAGGCGCCACCTTTGCTCACCGTTGCTGGGGCCACACTATTGGGCTTCGATCTGCTCCCACTTCACGGCGAGCGGGATGAACAACAGGAATTCGGGGTCGCGATTCCCGTTGCTGGCTGGATTCTCGATGTGAACCACTTCCGCACCATTGCCAAAAACTTCTTCGACCACGATGCGCTCGATAACAACATTTTCATCCCGCTCACCATTGGCCATGCTCGCATCCGTGGAACCGAGGTGACGGTCAGATCGCCGAGAGTGGCTGGCCGTGCGGATTTTCACGTCTCCTACTCCAACCAACTAGCGCAAGCGGCGTGTCCGATCACCGGAGGTTTCATCGACGTGTGCGACAATCCGGATTACTTTTTTCTCGACCACGACCAGCGGAACACGCTTTCCACGGGATTCAGCCTGACCCTACCCCAGCGCTCTTGGGTGGGCTTCAACGTGAACTATGGGTCGGGCTTCCTGAACGGCGAGGGCGACGAGCAACCCACCCATCTTTCCCCGCACACGACACTTGATCTGTCGCTCGGGAAGTCTTTTGGGGAGAATTGGAGCATCAAACTCACCGGGCTGAACTTGTCCAACCACCGCTACCTGCTCGATAACAGCAACACCTTTGGCGGCACGCACTACGTCAATCCACGGGAGATTTCCGTGCAATTGAAGTACAGTTTCCGGTACTGATTGCATCTGTTGGGAGCGAGTTGATGAGAGCAGTAGACCATTCAAGAGTGATGGCAGTGATCCTGCTGACGGCGGCAGTTTTGATCGCAGTCGCCTGCAGCCGCAGCAACCCGGGGGGCGCCAAGCGTTACCAGCTCAAAGGCAAGATCGTTTCCATCGACAAACAGTCCGGAATGTTGAATGTGGACAGCGAAGACATCCCCGGATTCATGGCTGCGATGACCATGCCATATGCCGTGAAGCCCGCGACGGAGTTGAATAGGCTATCAACCGGCGACTCTATCACTGCCGATGTGGTGCTCCAGAAAGAGGACTACTGGCTGGAGAACGTTAAGGTAACCGGACACTCGAGCGCTCCGCCCAAGCCGGCTTCCGAAGTGCACATTCCGGCTGCGGGGGACGTGGTGCCGGACTTCCAGCTGACCAATCAGAGTGGCAAGCGTATCTCCATCGATGAATATCGTGGCCGAACGCTGATTCTCACTTTCATTTACACCCGCTGCCCCTTTCCCGACTATTGCCCGCGGGTCAGCGGAGAATTTGCTGAGATACACCGGCAGCTGCGAGCCGATGAGACGCGATACCGGAAGACACACTTGCTCAGCATCAGCATCGATCCTGAGCACGACACACCCAAGATTCTCCGCGAGTACGGCTGGTCCGTCGCTGGAAGCAAAGAGTCGGGCTTATTCGAGCATTGGGAGTTTGCGGTTCCGCGCGCTTCGGATCTGCCAAGAATCGCCAGCTATTTCGGCTTGACCTACGCCGGGGACGATGGCGTTATTACGCACTCGTTGAGCACGGCCGTCATTGGTCCGGACGGCAAGATCTTCAAGTGGTATCACGGCAACGAATGGCGAGCGGCGGATTTGCTCAAGGATGCAGCAGATTTGCTCCACACCGTTCGTTAAGCCACCTGGCTTTTGACAAGTTTTTACGTTTCTTAACCGAATCTTTACGCGACTCGCCACTGTCACGGGTTTAATCGTGACAAGAAAGACATCCCATCCAAACTCTACGAGGAGGTTCGTTGTGTCCAAGCAGTTTTTTGTAGTTGTGCTCTCAATTCTCGCTTTGGTGCCAGTGCTTTGGGCAGCAGAGAACGATCAGGCCACCAGTTTGAGCGGCAACTGGCAGCTTTCCTGGCAAGGGCGCCAAGGTACCAGGCAGGCGACCCTGCAACTTCAGCAGGACGGCACTCAGCTGAGTGGCACACTCAAAGGCGAACGGGATTCGACACCGGTCACCGGGTCAATCCAGGACAACAAGGTTTCTCTCAACGTCAAAATGCAGGGTGAGCGCCGCACCGTGACCTTAGCTTTCAAGGGCACGGTCGACGGAGACAAGATGAACGGCACATTCCAAATGCAGGGTGGCGGTGGTGGCAGATTTGGCCGCCGCGGGGGCCAAGGGCAGCAGCTGGATCATTCCTGGACTGCAACCCGCCAGGAGGCTCAACCGAGTCAACCGGACCAGGGCAGCCAGAGCGATCAGTCGGACAATTCGAAGTAGCTGCGAACCTGAGTGCGAACACTAGAAGGCGTCCTTGCGGCCGCCTTTCTATGTTTTTTCCGAGGGCAAGCCCGACTGTTTTTGCCACGTTTGAACATGTCGGCGAGCAAGAGGATTCGTCAGAATTAATATTCCTTTAACATTTGCGTCGATTCTCAGCGGCTAATATCTCCCCCCATGTCACTGGAACCTCTTTCCATCGAAGACTTGAGCGGATCCCAACCTGGCCAGCGGATTTTGCGGTTAAGCGGCCCACTGCTGATGAACAATTTGTTCGATTTCCAGGCCAAAGTGCGGGGAGACAATTCCCGAAGACTGATCCTCGATTTTAGCAGCGTTCCCTACGTCGACTCCGCCGGCATCGGAGCGCTGGTCGGCGCCTACGTCACGCACCAGAAGGACGGGCGCAGTCTCGTCCTGGTAGGCGTGAGTGATCGCGTCCATGCGGCTCTCAAGGTGACGAGAGTGGATCAGTTTTTTGGGTTTTTTCAATAGCGTGGCGGACGCCGAGCGCGCGGTCGCCTGAGCTGGTGACAATCCAGACGCGGGCAGCCAGCTTTGGTAGCGGTGCCCGAGGTCTGCTGGTTTCGGTAGCGGCAAGACGTATGACGACAGCCCCGCCCCCAAAACACTAAGGGCGGCCTTGCGGCCGCCCTGTTTCGAGTTTCCGAATGTGAAAGTGGCTTACACTGCCTTCACGTTCTCGGCTTGCCAGCCCTTGGGCCCCTTGACAACGTCGAACTGCACTTGCTGACCTTCCTGCAGGCTGCGGAATCCGTTCGCCTGGATGGCCGAGAAATGCACGAATACATCCTCACCGTTCTGGCGGCTAATGAAACCATAGCCTTTGGCATCGTTAAACCACTTCACTGTTCCTGTTTCCATGTTGTTGCTTTGTTCCTTTTGCTTTAGATGTTGCGCTGAAATCGCTGGACTTCTGCAGGCAGGTCACGCTGGGTTGAGCGGAGATACTGCGAGTTGCAAAAAACCGGAAAGATCAAACGCACCTACATTCTACCTTAAGTTCCTAAGAATCCGCCATTCCATTTTTCCGGGTTACCTTTCAAGCTACGTGACATCAGTAACTTACAAACGCGGGCCGGACGTCCTTCTTGAATCGCCGGTACCAAGCGGGAGCGAATCGAGTTTCTACGTCTATGGGGCCAGTACGTCACCCAGGTCGGTGCTTTCTGGACCGCTCGGGCGGCGTTGGGCTCCACGATCCCGCAGCGATGCCGGTACGACGTACAATCGGCGAAACCCATGGAGGCGTCCCGAATTGGCGAATTGTTGCGGCCCTTTCTTGCCGCCGATCTGAATCGGAAGCAAACCGCCGATATATCGATATATGTCGATATATTGTTGCGGTGGAACGCGCGGGTGAACCTGACCGCCGTTCGTCAGCCGGAAGAAGTCGTGACCCGGCACTTCGGTGAGTCGCTGTTTGCGGCAGGCGCCCTGTTCCCAGATCCGACTGCGGCCGTGGACGTCCTGGACGTGGGATCGGGTGCGGGTTTTCCAAGTATTCCCATCAAGTTGTGGGCGCCAGCGATCCGCTTGACTTTGGTGGAGTCCAGTCAGAGGAAGGTCGCCTTTCTGCGCGAGGTCTGCCGCGCCGTTAGATTGATGGATGTAAATGTATTGGCTTGCCGCGCCGAGATCGTGCCTAAGGCCAGCGCCGCCCAGATAGTGACTCTTAGGGCTGTGGAGCGCTTTGAAAAGGTCCTGCCGGTAGCTGCTGGACTGGTGGCGCCCGGTGGACGGCTAGCGCTACTGATTGGCGAAAGGCAATCGGAAGCGGCGCGAAGCCTGCTTGCAGAATTCAGCTGGGCTCCCGCCCTGCGCATACCGCTCTCAACGAATCGGATTCTCGAAGTGGGTGCGCGTCCACAGTGAGGCAGAGGCTCGCGCGGGACCCATCGAAGCCATGAACCACGATAGGTACCCGGTGGTCAATGCGGCCGCTCCTGGGGCGGTATGGCGATCTGGCGGCACCTAGTTGTCGGGTGTGAACGGGGCAAAGTGGGACGGTGACGACTATTGGTGCGTTCCCTGATGCTTGGCGACGCTGTGTCACCAGAGACAACACTGGGGAATCAAGGTGATAACAAGTGGGAGGGAGGTATAGAAGCCCTGTGGCGGGACATACAGTTTGAAGACAGCCCCGCCCCGCATCGCGCACGAAGTGGGAAAAGAGGGCAGTTCTTCATGGCTGCCGTACTTCGAAGTGCGGCGCTAGCGCATCGCCGAGAGCCATGTTCCACGTGGAACACTCGACTGGCCTTAGGCCAAGATTGCTTGATTATTGTATGAACGAGACCCCAAGGTTCCACGTGGAACACACCATCACGACATCCAGTCGGCACTGCGGAATTGGCTTCGTTCCATGTGGAACATTGTGTGTGGAAACATAGTTAGTAACGAGGCCAAGAGGCGTATTCTCAATGTCGTGCGGCGATACTGGCCATGCACTGAAATCCGGCGTTGCGCCGACGCACTGGGCGACGATATTCTCCGCTTGTCTCTCGATTCTCCAGGACCCCAATGGGACACGTCATCGCCGTTGCCAACCAGAAGGGCGGCGTGGGCAAAACTACGACCGCCATTAATCTTGCCTCCTCCTTTGCCGCAGCGGAAGTCAATACTCTGCTTGTAGATTGTGATCCCCAATCGAACGCGACCAGTGGGCTGGGCCTCGTCAAGGATCCCGCGCGAGTCTGCACCTACCATCTCCTGATGGGAGCAGCAGAAGCCGAAGAAGCGCTTCACCCGACGGAAATGGATCAACTGTGGCTCATTCCCTCTCACAAGAACCTGCTCGGAGCCAACATCGAGCTGGTGGAGGCTGAAGGCAGAGAATTCCGCCTGCGCCAGGCGCTCCAGCCGCTGCGAGAACGGTTTGAGTTCGTAGTGCTGGACTGTCCGCCGGCGCTTGATCTGCTGACCCTCAATGCTCTGGTGGCCGCCGATTCCGTCCTGATCCCCATGCAGGCGGAATACTTCGCTCTGGAGGGGATCTCCGAACTTCTGGACACCATCGAACGGATTCGCGCCACGTTGAATCCTCAGCTCGGCGTCGAAGGCGTGGTGATCACGATGCTCGACGAGCGCACCAATCTCGCGCAGCAAGTCATGGGGGAACTCCAGAAGTTTTTTGGCGACAAGTTGTGCGCCACTTCCATCCCGCGGAATATTCGTCTGGCCGAGGCGCCTAGCCACGGCAAACCAGCGCTGTTGTATGACGTTCGCTCGCGGGGAGCTGAAAGCTACATTCGATTGGCCAAGGAGATCATCAGCAACCATCAACGGAGTCAGGAGCCGGCTGCGCCGGTGGAACTGGTGGAGCAGCCGAGGGCCGAAGAGCAGACCGCTCCGGCGGTGGAAATGGATAAGAGCGCATAATACATTGATGTTTGTCAATGTATTAGATTGATGTTCATCGATATTTCGGAGAAAGCAAGCGAATGAACACAGCAGGGAAAGCGATGTCGTCGGTCGACAAAACAGCGGAGAAACGCAGAGCCTTAGGCCGCGGACTGGAATCATTGCTGCCTGCCGGGCCGCGAGTGTTGACGGGGTCCCCGGCCGCTGTACCGGCGCCGGGGACGCAAGCGACGACCCCCGAAGGCATGGTGCGGTTACCCCTCGAGCTGATCGACGCCAATCCCTACCAGACTCGCTCTCAGTTCAACGACGAGCCGCTGCACGAGCTGGCGGAATCCATCCGCGCCAACGGCGTCGTGCAGCCCGTTGTAGTTCGCCCCGGAAAAGATGGCCGTTACGTTCTCATTCTGGGCGAACGGCGCTGCCGCGCGGCGAAACTTGCCGGCGAGGACAAGATTCCAGCTATGGTTCGCCGTGTTTCGGATCAGCAAGCGGCGGAGATGACCATCGTAGAAAACCTGCAGCGGCAGGATCTGAATTGCCTGGAGCAGGCTCAGGCTTTTGCCCAGCTGAGCCGGGAATTCGCCCTGACCCAGGAACAAATCGGGCAGCGCACCGGCGTTTCGCGTGAGAGCGTGTCGAACTACATGCGTCTGCTGAAGCTGCCGCCACAGGTGCAGCAGTATTTGAGCGACGGCAAACTCGGGTTCAGCGAAGCCCGCGTGCTGCTCACTTTGGGAGACGCCGATCTGATCCTCAAAGTGGCTGACGACGCCATTCGCAAGCACCTCTCGGTTGTGCAACTGGAAGCCCTGGTTTCACGCGTGAACTCGCCCGTACCTGCCGATCCGCAAGCACAGCCAGAACCTTGGGTGGATCCCAACGTGCGCGCGGCTCAGACGGAACTGGAACGCATTCTCGGCGTGCGCGTGAAGATCCGCGACCGGAAGGGCAAAGGCAAAATTGTCATCGAGTACGCGTCTCTGGAAGACTTCGATCGCGTAGTCGAGATGTTGAAAGCGGAGAAATAAGCAGGGTTCTCCGCACCAGCAACCCGCATCACCTTCGACTGCAGAGAACCACCTACTTCGCGTTAAACTCGGTCCAGGCGCCCACTTTGTCGTAATAGACGCGAAGGCTGCAGACCTTCGGCGCAATGTGACCGAGAGAGACCTTGAGCCCCTCACCGGGTTGGCTGAGCATCGCGGTTTCCATCGGTGCCCGCACCAGATCCTGTGACTCGTCGTAACCACTGCCTGCGGTCACGTTCCGGTTCACGATCAGCGTCCAGGTCTGTTTGCCGGGAATGACGTACATTCTGTACGCGCCAGCAGGAATCTCCACACGGTTCAGCACAATCGGTGCTTGGGTGAACAGGACAAGCGGAGCGCCGCCCGGTGCCCACACCTTGCCCATGGACAGAGACTGCGGCTTCTTTTCCTCCGGGCTGTTATAGCGGATGCTCATCTCGTGACCGTCGTCGAACGTGCAGGCGGTGGTTAACTGCGAGGTTGAATCGTCTTGCGCGACGGCCACCGAACTAACGCAAAAGCTCCCCCCGAGTAAGAGCAGAAACACAAGAATGGCGCGCATTCATCCCCCTTCGGGCCAAACCGGCCCTTTTCAGAATGCGAAAAAATGACGATCACTCCGAACTCTGTCCAGCGGAACGCAAATGAGAAGGAAGTGGAAAACGCTCGACACAGTCCGAGGCACAGAAATCATAGCACCGCACAGAAGAAGAGAATCGTCATTCGTACGGTGCGGAAGCGGATGAACGCTGGTCGGCTGTCAACCCGTAGCCGTGTGCTCGGACCACCCGAGCGAGCTCATCTTCACCTCACCGGGGCACCTGATCGGGCTTGGTCTTCGGTGACGTTCTCAGGCCAACCCGGGATTGCTACTGTGCCTATCAGGTCGCGCAAGTCGTAGTTCAGATGCGAGACCCAGGTGATTATGGCGAAACCATCGACGCAACTGAAGGTTTTGTACGCAGAGGGAAACGAACAAGTTCTTACTAATCACTCTGTTACCATTCAGCAAGCGGGACATCTGGTAGAAAAAGCCCTGGGCCGTAAGGCCGCAGAGGAAGCGCTGCGTCGCGGGCCCTTCGACTTGGTGGTTCTCGGGCCCACTCTCACCAAGAACGACCGGCACCATCTGCCTTACATGGTGAAGAAGGCTAACGAACAGACCCAGGTGCTCGTCATGCACTCTGATGGAGACCGGCACCCGCGCGTTGATCTCTGCTTGGAAACCGGAAGAAACAGCGTCGACGATCTCCTGGCCGCGATCGCTTCCCGATTTGCTAAACCTTTGGCAGCAGCGGCGGGCCGCTAGTTTCGCGACTGGCCGAAAATGTGACAGTTTTCCCACTTTGCACCGCTCCAGATCGACTTTTGTCTCAGTCCCTATCTAACGACTTTTGCACCGGGACGATTTTCTTCCCACGTTAGCGAGCTTGATTCCTGGCCGATTTTGCGAGTACCCGCGAAATCAACTCCCCACGGTTTTCCCGTACGCGCAAGGAATCACGAAAGGCAACAACCAGAACCCAGATGCTAACAAGTGGGAGAGATAAGGGCTAGCATAGGAGTGAACGCCCAAGTCCGCTCGCTCTGTATGTTGCTACGGAGCGATTTGTGGTGTGGAATCTGCCTCCCATCCCTGTCGCACAAAACGCGACTAGGGTGGGGCATCCCCAATAGAATTATTCCGTCGAAAGGCTGGGCCAGCCTCCCATTCTTTCATCATCGGCCTTTAGGAACTCGGGGACAGACGGAACGTTTCCCAGTCTTCTGAAAAACGCGGATTCGGAAAAACAATTACGAAACATCCCGTCTGTCCCCAGGTTTACCACCCGACCTTCTCAAAAAGTGTGAAAGGGCGGGCTACCCACCTACGGAGCGATTTGTGGTGTGGAATCTGCCTCTCCACGGTGATCCGCTTATCGGTGAAGCCACCCAAGCTTTGGACGGACGAGTGCGTCCGCCCCTACGCGAGCATGGCAGTGTCGGAAATCAACCGGAAGTCTCGCGAAGGCCTCAGTCCGCCGGCTGTGGAGTAGGGTCGTTGGCGTCAGAGAGGTATTCTTCGGACATCAGGTGGTCCAGCTCCGCACGGGTGCGGGCGGTGAGCTCGGCGGCATAAGTCTTCACCGACCGCTGACGCTCAGGGGTTAGCTGGGCAACTCTGATAGCAAGTAAGGGCTCGTCCTGCTCCAGCATGCGGAGCAGCCTCTGGGTTCGTTCGATGCGACTTTGAATAGAAAGCATGTTACCTGTCCTAATTGAACTCTCAGCTAGAGTGACGCTTGGAACGCGCTACCGCCAAGTCGCAAATTCGGTACCCCGTAGAACGGAAAAGAAGCTGGAAGATTGAGATAAGGAGAGCGAAGGGATCCGGCCAACTCAGCGATCAACGGCTTCCATATGTTGGTCCAGCCAGCGATCCAGATACTGCCGCGAGGTTTGGGGCAGTTCGAAAAAACGAATGCCGCCACGGCCCACTTCGTCGAGCCAGGCGAGTTCTGCCTTTGCCTCCACCGCATTCATCGTTCCGGGCAGAGTGAAGGAAAGCTTCAGACCACCGGTTCTGGGCGGATTTCCCTCAAACAGCACGGCCATCCCCCCTTCACTCAAGTTGGTGGCGCGCGCTTTCACCTGAGTGTCTCCGAACATCGCGATGACTCCCATATTCACCGGGTGCCGGAAATAACGGCGTCGTTCCCGCGCCATCAAACCAATCGCCGCACTGAAACACCTCGACGCGTTCAGGGGGGAGATTGGTTTTTGCAGTACAAAGTTCGCGCCCAGGTCAAAGGCCTGCTGCGTGGTTGTGCTTCCGTTCAGTAACGCGAAGGCGACAGAAGTTCGGTTGCTGGGAGTATTGCGCAGTCCGCGCAGCACGTCGATACCCTCACGCACGTCGTCGCAATCCACGATCACGGCGTCAAACTTCTCAGAACAGAGGACGTCGTTGGCCGATCGGGCTACGCGGCACACCTCCATGTTGATGGACAGTTTTTCCAGAGTGGGGCGCAGAACGCGGACGATCTCCGCGTCACCGCTTAGGAGGAGTGATTGCAAGTGCATCACAGCCGAATCGTAGCCCCCGCCAGAGGGCCTCTGAAGGTCACCAAGGTAATGGTGCTTTCGGGTACTCCCTTCCTCAAAGTGTGCCATTTTGGGCACTGTACGAGCAGCCACTTTTTTATGGAAACATCGGTTCAAAAACGGGAAACTAGCCGAAGATGCACAAGCTTGTCTATCTTTCGCTCGGATCAAACCTGGGGGACCGGGCGGCCAACTTGAACCACGCGATCGCGCTCCTGGCGCAGCTGGGCGAGGTGGTAGCCGTATCGTCTTTTTACGAAACCGAGCCCGTGGAAGTCAGTGCCCAACCCTGGTTTCTGAACTGCGCTGTCAAACTCGACACCGAGAGGATGCCAAAGCAGCTGCTGGCGGGCATCCTGGAGATCGAACAGGACATGGGCCGGCGCAGAACGCAGAAGAATGGGCCGCGGACCATCGATCTCGACATATTGCTTTTCGGGAACTCGATCATCGAAACGCAGGGCCTGACCGTACCCCATCCCGCCATGCACGAGCGGCGCTTCGTGCTAGAGCCTTTGTCAGAAATCGCCCCCGAGGTGCGCCATCCGGTATTCAAGCGAACCGTCCGTGAACTGCGCGATGGGCTGCCACCGGGCCAGGCAGTCAGGCGGTACGCCGGCACCGAAACCGGCGGGCCGATTAGGGCAGGATGATTGAGCTGCCGGTTTCTTGCGGTGTGGCGATAGCCGACGGACGCTCGGGAAACTGAGCGAAGAGAAAATCGATAAAAGCCCGGGACTTGGGTCGGCCAGAGGTTCGCCCCTGCGCCATCCGGACCAAGAAGACCACCGCCCGCAGCAATTCCGCGTCGCGGAGCCGCACGAAGCCAAGTTGTTTCTGTTCCGCCTCCCGATACTCCTTGACCATCTCCTGCACTTCCGCAGCCAGCGCCTGTTGCGGCAGGCCGGCGATGGGAGTCTCGTAGACCAAACCAGAATTCACCAGCGTTTCGTAGGACTTTGCCATCGCGGTAAGCGCGGCGATCAAGTCGTTGTCGTTGAGGCTGCGATTCTTCCGGGCACTCTTTGCCAAGGCATAGCTCAGTCCGGTGATCAAATGCTCGTGGTCGTAAACGAACTGCTGGCCAATTTCGACCCGGGGGAAAAGGGAGTCCTGGTCCAGTTCGTCGAAGGAACGCAGCTTTTCATGCCCCCGCGCTTGGAGCAGGTAAACACAGTCGCCAGGACAGTCGAGGGTAACTTCACGTTGTTCGCCGCAGCACTGCGGGCAAATGCGGCCATGGACCGCAGGACAGAACCGCTTCTCTCTGCGCTTCTCACAAATCGCGCAACTCACGGGGCAGAATCTCCTTCGCTGGCATTATCACACGATGGATGCAGCCAAGGTCGCCCCGTGCACCCCCGCCCACGGGCCATTTCGGGAGAGCATCTGCTCCACGGCGTGATTTTTCTGGGCTTCCGCAGCACCGAACCGCGAAAAACCGCATAAAATGCGGCTGAAAAAGCATTTTTCCACAGGCGCTCTGGTATAAGATACGCGCTATCTTTCCCAAATTTACTGCTCGATCAGAGGAGGATTCATGGCATCAGGCATGACCAAGACACAGCTCGTCCGCCATCTTGCGGAGAAGCTTGGCACCAACAACAAGACCGCGGCGGCATTTCTCGAGACTCTGGCTGACACAGCTGTGAAGGAAACCAAGAAGAGTGGTGTTTTCGTGGTTCCCGGCCTCGGCCGTCTGAAGAAGGTACACCGCAAGGCCCGCATGGGACGCAATCCGCAAACCGGAGAGCCCATCCAGATCAAGGCGAAGACCACGGCGAAGTTCTACCTGGCCAAGGCCGCCAAGGACGCCATCGCTCCTAAGAAGTAGGGAGGTAGGCCCTGTTTCTAAATATCCGCAAAAAAGGCCGGCTGAGAAGCCGGCCTTTTGTATTTCCTGTCTCAGCACGGCTACTTGGCGTACTCGTTCTTCACCACGACTCCGCCTTTCATCACAAACTTGACGTGCTGCAAAGTGGTGACGTCTTGCAGAGGATCCCCATCCACGGCGATCAAATCTGCCCATTTGCCGACATCGAGAGTGCCGACCCTGTCAGTCCAACCCAGCAGGTCCGCGGCGTTGACCGTGGCCGTCTGAATCGCCTGGAGTGGCGTCATGCCCAGCCTCACGTACACAGCAAACTCGTGCGCATTCAATCCGTGCGGATAGACGGCGGCATCGGTGCCGAAAGCGACTTTAACGCCGCTGGCGAAGGCGTGGCCAAGATTCTTGTGCAGTACTGGCAAAATCTCGCGCTCTTTCTTGGCATACATTTCCGGCAGACCGATCTTCTGCATGTTCTCCATCAGCCAGTCAGCCAGATACAAAGTGGGGACCAGGTAAGTGCCGTCCTTCTTCATTTCCGCGATGCCTGCATCGTCGATGTAAGAGCCATGTTCGATGGAATCCACGCCGGCTTGCGCCGCCCACACAATTCCCTGCGCGCCATGGGCATGAGCCGCCACTTTTCTGCCGAGGCGGTGCGCGTCCGCCACAATGGCCTTCAGCTCCTCCAACGTATACTGCGACGCCTTGGGATCATCGCCTTTGGAGAGAACCCCTCCGGTGGCGCAAATCTTGATCACGTCGGCTCCGTACTTGATGACCTCGCGCACCTTGTGCTGCACACCCTCGATGCCATCGGCCACCCCTTCATACGTGGCGTGATATTCCGAAGGCAGCAGGTTGTTATCGCAGTGTCCCCCCGTGATGCCCAGCGCAGGCCCGCTGACCAACATACGAGGGCCCGGTACGTCGCCGGCATTGATGGCGTCGCGCAAGGCCACGTCGGTGTAGCCGCGCGCAGCGACGTTGCGAACCGTGGTGAATCCAGCTTCCAGCGTGACTTTTGCATTGTGGGCGCCGATCAATGCTTCCCGCGGAATTGAGATAGCCAGCTCCTGATATCCAAACGACGGACTGAACGTGAGGTGGGTATGGGCATCGATGAGGCCGGGCAGGACCGTCGCGTTCGAAAGGTCGACAACCGTATCACCAGCGGAAGCCCTGATGTCAGTGCCAGGTCCAACAGCGACGATTTTCTCTCCCTCGATGACCACCGTCTGGTCTGAAAGCATCTTGCCGGTCTTCACATCCAGCAGCCTTCCGGCACGCACCAGGGCGCGGTGGGAGGGTTGCTGAGCCCAAACCGACGACCAGAGGAGGGAGATGATCAAGAAGACAGTGGGCACAGCTTTGCGGATTGTTCGCATGGTTTGTGTGAGGGTATTCCTTTCCGAGACGTGAAACAAAGGGGTATTGTGCCACTTTCACTGGGATTCTGCTGGCGGACGAACCTAACCCCCCGGCCCGTCGTTGCTGACGTATTGCTCCAGGGCGTCCAGCTCGCGGCTCAGGTCGCCGATCCGCCATTCCAGCACATTGCGGATCGACAGCATCCCCAGGAGCTTGCCGTTGTTGTCCACCACCGGTAAATGGCGGAAATGGCGTTCGATCATGGTGGTTAGCGCTTCGCCGGGCCCGGTCTCCGATGTTGCCAGTTCGACTGGTGTAGTCATGACTGCGGATACGGGCGTGGTGTCTGGGCTCAGTCCGCTCAAAGCGAGTTTTCGCAGTACGTCTCGTTCCGTAAAGATCCCCGCCACGCGCATGTCCCCGTCAATGATCGCAACCGCGCCGACCCGCCGCTCCAGCATCACGCGGATGGCTTCAGCGACGCTCGCATCCGGTTTGACCGCTGCCACTTCGCTATCGCAGAGTTCGAGAACGCCCATGACAACCTCCTAAGGGCTCTGCCCCCGGGGTACCAGGGAACTGACCGGTAACCTTGGCTCCCCGCAAGATTCGCGCATTATGACCTTTGCGTTTGCCGTGTCAAGAGAATTTGCAGTGAAACCCGCTTTCAGGACACCACGGCATCGGCCTCGATCTCGACCAGCATTTCAGGTGAGATTAAAGCACTCACCTGCACCATGGCGGTTGCCGGACGGATGTCGCGAAAGACCTCGCCGTGGGCGCGGCCGATCTTTTCCCAGTCGGCGATGTTGATTACATACATACGCGTGCGCACCACGTCCTTCATGCTGGCGCCCGCTTTTTGCAGCGCTGATTCGATGTTCTTTAGGGTCTGAACCGTCTGAGCATACGGGTCGCCTACGCCCACGACCTTGCCGTCTGGACCCGTTGCAGTCGTGCCGGACACGTGAACATACGAGCCGATCTTCACTGCGCGTGAGTAACCGACGATGGGTTCCCAAGGTGTACCGCTAGAAATATTGGTCCGATTCATGTGCCTTCTCCCCAATGCCGATTATTGTATCTGGATGAATGTCCGCAATTGGCAGCCAACACGCCAGTGTGCCAGCAGAATCCACGAGAAACTTTAGATGCATCCAGGGATTCTAATCAAGCAGGGCAACGTGGCGGTGATGACTTACAAAAGTCACTTGCCCTGCAACTGAAGCTGAGGTAAGTAACGGCAATGTGGTGGTGGATCCGGCGCTGGTCGCTGGATCACAGGAGGTGAGCCCCAGGATGGTTCCGGAATCGCATCCGCTGCAGAAGCTGTTTCTCGAACTGGTCGGGCGCCATTATGCCGAGGAGATCGGTATCCGCGATCCGCAGGTGGTCGGCTATGTAGCGTCTCTGATGGCGGAGTTCTGCGATGTGGAACAACTCTTCAAGGTCCGCAATGCAGCCGGACGGCAGCTGAGCGATGTGGGCGAGATGCTGCTGGAATCGGATCCGGTTTACGGGCCCGCGCCTTCCTTCGACCGGGAACGCCAGGTGCGCAAACATATCGGCGACTACACACTTTTCTTCACGGGAATGTTTCCCGAGAGCATCAACCATTTCCGGCTGCGCCGCAACCGACTGGAAAGCTTCGTGGACTGGATGAAAGCAGGCAAGGAGAGCTACTACATCGTCTCCAAGTTCGATTGCTTCGAATACACCAAAGTGGCGCCCCTGTTCGCCAACCTCTCGGAGCACTTTGAGCAGTGCGTTTATGGACTGAACCGCGTGAAGAACGATCTGCAGGAGATGCAGCATCCCATCGTCCGCCGGGCAGACCAAATTTTGATGTGAACTTCGTCTTGCTGGTTTTTCCGGCGATTAGGCGATCCGGTAAAAGCTCAGAGCCGCATCTCCTTGGCCCAGTCGGCGAAAGCGGCGGAGAGATCCAAACTCGTCGCCCGGGTCGAATTTCTTCTCGTGTTCCGCAATGGCCATTCCTGTTGGCGACAACAGATGTGAAGTGGACAGCAGTCGCAGCGTTTCGCGATAGGCTTTTTCCATCCGATAAGGCGGATCGAGAAAAATGAAGTCCGCTACAGCGCGTTCGGAAGCGAGCTTCTGCAAGGCCCGAAGAATATCCTGTTTCAGCACTTGAAACCCTGACTCGATTTCCAGCACGCGCAGATTCCGGCGGATGACTTGCGCCGCCGCCGCAGACGACTCCACAAACCAAACCTGGCTAGCTCCACGGCTTAAAGCCTCGATTCCAACGGCGCCGGTGCCGGCAAAGAGATCCAGCCAGACGGTGCCCTCCAGTGCTGCAGGGTTTCCCGCCGTCAACACGTCGAACAACGTCTCCCGCAAACGATCGGAGGTGGGTCGAATGTCCATGCCGGGCAACGACTGCAACCTTCGGCTACGGTATTTGCCGGCAATGATCCGCATGCGGTTTCGCCTGAGCTGGGAAGAGGCGATCCTTAGAACGACTTTCACCTAAGCGTGCCGAAAACAGTTCTAGCACCTTCGGCCCGTCAAAAAGCGTGACTCCGCGCCTTCTTCCGGTGTCTAAATATATAGAATGGGGGAAGCGAGGCGAGGAGCTAACCCTGAATGAGAAGTTGGTCAATACCAGCGGGTCGTATCTTCGGGGTAGAACTTCGCGTCCATCTGACCTTTTTCTTCCTCCTGCTATTCGTCTGGCTGACGGAATCTGCCTCCCACGGCTCAGTGAGTCCCGACCGCAGTCTGGCGCTGGTCGGCATCATTTTCGCGTCGGTCATCGCCAATGAGTTGGGCCATGCTCTGGTAGGCAGGCACGCGGGCATTCCTGCGAAGGCCATTATTTTGTTGCCGATCGGCGGGGTCACGCTGCTCGACGAAACCCAACAGCCACCCGAGCCAAGCACGTCGGCGTGGAAGCGCGATATCCGCATCGCAGTGGCTGGGCCTCTGGTGAACCTGCTGATTGCCGTACTTGCTGCCGCGACTCTGCATTTTGCCGCTCCCGCCATCAAGCTGGGGATGCAGCCATACGTTCACTCCAGTCATCTGCTGCGCAGCCTAGTCTGGGTGAACATCTGGCTTGCGGCTTTCAACCTGCTGCCCGCCTATCCGATGGACGGAGGCCGTGTGCTGCGCGCATGGTTCAGCCGGACGATGGATCCGGTCCGGGCCACGCGGCGCGCGGTTTCGATCGGCCAAACCTTCGCCATGCTGTTCATGCTTACCGGAATGCTGGTGAATATCTGGCTGACCATGATCGGATTCTTCCTGTTCCTCGCGGCCCAACTGGAAGAACGTTCCGCCATTTTTCAGTCTGTCCTGGAGACAGTGCGCCTGGAAGACGTGATGCTGACAGACTTCGCCACACTATCCCCGGCAGACACGCTGGAAGACGCATTGGAGAAAGCCATCCATTCTTTGCAGGATGATTTTCCCGTAATCCGGGGGAGCGACATGGTAGGCGTGATTTCGAAGCAGAAGATCCTGAGCTCTCTTCGGGCGGAAGGAAACGGCTACGTGCAGGCGGTCATGAATCGCATCTTCGAAGTAGCTCAAAAAAACGAATCGCTGGCGTCGGCATTTCGCAAGCTCACGTCTCGTAATCTAAGCATCATTCCTGTGGTGGAAGACCAACGGTTGGTTGGTATCGTCACACTACAGAATCTCATGCACTCCATGGCACTGCTGGCGGAAAGCCGCAAGCTGCGCAAGGAATCACTGAATTCCTGAAAGAAACGCCACCGCACCCGCCTACCACAAGCGAAACACGATCCCCACCGAAGGCTCGGCGATGTGGCCGTGTCCGCCGGTGAACAGGTTCGCGACTTTGAAGTTCGGCGGCTGGTAGATCAGCCCGCGATACTGCACCCGTAAAGAGAGTCTCGAAAGCAAATGGTAGTCGGCCCCAGCCCCGTAAACGATGGCGAACCGGGCCTGCCGCACCGCTCCGGCAGGAGTTGAAACCCCGTTGATGAAAGTATCTGTCGGGCCGAACACCAAGGCTCCGGCGCCGCCCAGAACGAAAGGCTTCAACTTTTCTCCACCACCCAGACGCTGCATATAGGTGCCGGTGATTTCGGTTACGTCGTCCGGAATGCGGTAGTCGAACGGTGGCGCGGCATACTTCTGCGAATTCTTGGCACGTCCATAATTCAGCGAAAGGTACCCTCTTGGCGCGACGCGTAGCCTGAAGTTGAGCAAAACGCCGACCGACTGCGTGGGAGACTGCGTTACCTGGTTCCCCTGGGTTGACTTGCTAAGTAGGCCTGCTCCGTTGAACCCTATATCGAAGCGGCTTTCATCTTGTGCGAATGCGTGTGCCGTAAGCAAAAACAACGCTGCGAACAGAACCAATCCGTTCTTGAGCATCAGCCTCCTCGTGGTCCATCAATTCAGAACAGCTGGATCGCTTTCGCCTTCAGCACAGCCGAGACCTTTCTCAATTCGGCGACCACCTCTTCCGGAACCTTGCCGTCCACGTACACCACGGCCACTGCCTCGCGCGGGACTCCTGGAGCTTCGCTCTCCGCATACCGTCCCAGGGAAAAATTGGCGATGTTGATCTTGTGCTCGCCAAGGATCGTACCAACCCTGCCGATCACGCCCGGCACGTCGCGATTGCGCATGTAAATGAGATTCTGCTCCAGCGGAGCTTCCACGTCGATGCCGTCCACGTGCAGCAGACGCGGCCACTGTTTGTGCAGAACGGCGCCCTTCACGATGTGCTCTTCGCCGCTGGTCTTCAGTAGCACGCTCAGCACATTGCCCACGCCGCCGGTTGAACTCTTGGCGCTGCCCGACTCTTGAACCTTCAACCCACGCGAGGAAGCAATGGTGGCAGCATTCACCAGGTTGGCTTTCTCTTCCAGGGCCTGGTTCAGAATGCCCTTGATAGCCGCGTTGCGAATGAGTTCCGTCTTGCCCTCTGCGATATGGCCGGTGTATTTCAACGAAATCTCTTCCAGTGTGCCTTCGGCAGTTTGCGCCAGAAATGCGCCCAGCCGTTCGGCCAGCACGATGTAGGGGTGCAGTTCCAAGTATTCCTCATGGGAGACAGAGGGAACATTGACGGCATTCTGAATCACGCCGTGCTTGAGATATTCCTTCACCTGCATGGCGATCTGCACGCCTACGGCTTCCTGCGCTTCATGCGTCGATCCGCCGATGTGGGGCGTGAGGATGACATTCTCCATCGTCTGAAGTGGCGAGTTCTTCAGGGGTTCTTCGACGAAAACGTCCAGCGCGGCAGCCGCCACCTGCCCCAGCTTGAGAGCTTCCACCAAGGCCGTCTCGTCGATCAGTTCGCCGCGAGCGCAGTTCACTAATCGGACCCCTTTCTTCATCTTCTTCAAGGATTCAGCGTTGATCATTCGAGTTGTCTGCGGGGTGAGGCCGACGTGCAAGCTCAGGTAGTGAGCGGCGGTATATAGCTCATCGAGCGACCCCATGCGAATGCCCTGCTCCTTGGCGATGGCCGGTGAGACAAAGGGATCGTGCGCGATGACCTCCATACCGAAAGCCTGCGCGCGCCGTGCCACTTCCATGCCGATCTTGCCCAGTCCCACGATGCCCAGGGTCTTGCCGCGCAGCTCCGTACCCTGCAAGGCTTTCTTTTCCCACTTGCCGCCGTGCATCAGAGCGTCGGCGCGGCTGAGGTGCCGCGCCATGGCCAGCATCATAGCGAGGGTTTGTTCGGCTACGGCGACTGCGTTACCCCCCGGGGTATTCATAACCGCAATGCCCTTGCGGGTGGCCGCATCGAGGTCAACGTTGTCCACGCCCACGCCAGCGCGGCCGATGACCCTCAGTTTGTCGGCGTGCTCGAGTAATGCGGAATCCACCTGCACGGCCGATCGGACAATCAGGGCATCCGCTGTCTTCAACTGCTCCACCAATTTCCCATCGAGCTGATCGTGCGTAATGACCGTCCAACCGGGCTCACGCAGCAAGTCCACCGCGGATGAAGAAATCTTCTCTGCGACGATGACCTTCATGAGCGTATGTCCTTATCAATAGCGGATTTGACTGATGAAAACATGAGTTCGAACCTACGGCTTCCCGGGCTATGCAACATCTTTACAAGGAAATGACATGCGAATGACAAGGCCGAAATTACCGCGACTTACGCTAACAAAAGACCAACAACAGACCTTTTGCGAGGGCCCCTTATGAAAGCAGCCTGCTTACTCTTACTGACCTTGTTCTCCTTCGGATGTGGCTACGGTTCCAAGTACAACGGCCCGATGATGGGCGGCACCGCGGCTCCAAATATTTCCACCTTTGCCCCCACCAGCGCGATGGCCGGTGGAGCGGGTTTCGTCCTGACCATCACCGGTTCCGGATTTGCCACCAACTCGATCGTCTACTGGAACGGTATCGCTCACGGCACACAATACGGCACTGCGCAACAGATCACGGCCAACATCACCGCGGCTGACATCGCCAACGCGGGCAACGTGCCTGTATACGTGAATTCCAGCGGCCAGAATTCCAACACGATGAACTTCCCCGTGCAGTAGACCGGCTCGACTGGAGTTCTGGAACGTAATCCTCAGGCCGGTTGCGGTGTCTCGGCGGAACTCCGCGCGTACACTTCCTGGGCGGCGCGCACTGCAGTTCCGAACGAAACCGGCCTGTCGGTCACGTTGGCAATCACGTGTTCGAGCGCCGCCAGAATTCCCACGGTGTCCAGGTAATCGTAGTAGCCGATGTGGGCAATACGGAACAGCTTGCCCTTCATGTCACCCTGGCCATTCGCAACCACGGCGGAAAATTTCTCACGGAATTCCTTGACGATGGCACCTGAATCCAGACCTGCGGGAGACTGGATGGCAGTCAGAGCGGCCGCGGGCGCCGAAGGAGCAAACAACTTCAGTCCGAGAGCCTCGGCTCCCGTGCGGGTCATTTGGGCGGCGAGTTCGGCGTTGTCAACCAGAGCTTTCCGTCCAGCCACAAGATCCCCGTTGCCCATCTGGCGCACGAAGTCGAGCGCAGCACCCAAAGCGGCAAACAGCGAAGTCGCCGGCGTATATGCCGACTCTCCCTTCGCTGCGTTCTTGCGTTCTTTGCGGAAGTCGAAGTAGTAGCGTGGGGACTTTGTAGTCTCCATGCGCTTCCATGCCCGCTCGCTGAAAGCGGCGTAGGCGAGGCCGGGAGGAATCATCAACGCCTTCTGCGATCCGCCGATAATGACGTCGATGCCCCAACCGTCAACGTCGAAGTGCGTCGTGCCCAGCCCGGTGATGGCGTCCACCACAAACAGCGTGTCGTCACCCACCCCGCGCACCAGATTTGCAATCCCTTTCACGTCGTGGCGCACTCCCGTGGAGCTTTCCGTGGCTTGGACGTACACCACACGAACGTCCGGCGTGAGCTTCGACCGGACTTCGTCCAAGGAAAACGTCTCGCCGTAAGGCTTGCTGATGACCTCGACGTTGCAGGCGTAGGCCTTGGCCAAATCCCGCCAGCGCTCCCCGAATTTGCCCGCGGTGAGCACGAGCACTCTGTCGCCGGGAGAAGTCAGGTTCGAGACCGAACCTTCCATCACCCCCGTGCCGGAACAGGCCAGCACCAGAACGTCGTTCTTCGTGCCCATGAAGTCTTTCATATCAGCCAGCACTCGCGTGAACAGGGCGCGGAAATCGGCAGTTCTGTGATGCAGGCTGAACGCCGCCATCGCGGTCTGAGCAGCCGGAAGAAGGGGTGTGGGGCCTGGGGTGAACAGTCGATTCTTCAGCAGCATTTGGATGAGTCCTCGCTATGAAAAATGAGCTATTAGTTTACCGGAAGCGGGCGCGATCTTGCAGGAAAGGATGGGTGCGCGGCAAGGCTGCCCAGTCCAGCCCATGGCGCGCGATTCAAGCTCCAGCGGCGGGCGAGGCCGCTATAATGCCCTGCATGAGCCTGATCGAACAGATTCAAAAAGATATAGTCGCGGCCATGAAGGCGCGCGAGGAGCAGCGCCTCTCGACCTTGCGCCTGGTCAAGACGGCGCTGAAGAACCGCGAAGTCGAAAAGATGGCGCCGCTCGACGACAAAGAATCGCAGCAGGTGTTGAGCACGCTGATCAAACAGCGCAAGGACTCGATCGAGCAGTTCACGAAAGGTGGACGCCAGGAAATGGCGGACAAGGAAGCCGCCGAGATCAAGCTCATCGAAGCCTATCTGCCGAAAGCGGCCAGGGAAGAGGAAATCGTCGCCGGGGTGAAGGCGGTGATTGCCGAAATGGGCTCACCGACCATGAAAGACATGGGCTCGGTTATGAAGAATGCGATGGCACGCTTCGCCGCCGCGGAGATGCGGGTGGATGGGAAACTGGTCAGCGAGACGGTGAAACGGGAGCTGGCTGGGAATTAGATTATGTAGGGACCGCCGAGGGCGGCTGTCCCACGTGTCATTTGCTTCTCTGCAGTTCCCGGTAAGCTGCGCTCTTCGAGATGCCGCGTTCCTTGGCTGCTTTCTTCAGAGCGGATTTCTCGTCCAACTTCTCTTCGGACATCAGCTGTGCCAGGCGCTGGCGGAGCGTAGCCCCAGGAGAAGCAGCGCCTGCTTCCGACTTGTCGGCTTTGCCAATCAGTAGAGTGATCTCGCCTTTGATTTCGCCACGCGCTTTCAGCTTTTCCAGCACCTCGCCAGCCGTACCGCGCAGAAATTCCTCGTGAATCTTGGTCACCTCGCGGGCAATCACAATGTGCCGTTCGGCGCCCAGCACTTCGACGATGTCTTCGACAGCTTCTTTAATCCGGTGCGGAGCCTCGTAGAAAACCTGAGTTCGGGGCAGGTCCCTCAATCCGTGGAGCAACTCCCGCCGCTGGCCGCGCTTGGCGGGCAGGAATGCGCTGAAGCGAAAGGAATCCGTCGACAGGCCGCTGGCGACCAGCGCTGCCAAGAAAGCGGAAGCACCTGGAACCGGCACTACTGGCGAGCCATGACGTATGGCCAACGAGATCAACCGGAAGCCCGGATCAGAAATGCCGGGCATGCCGGCGTCGGTCACCAGCGCCACCCGCGCACCTTCCTCCAGATCGACTACCAGTTCGGCGGCGCGGGTCATCTCATTGTGCACGTGATAGCTGACGGTGCGAGTCGTGATGCCATAGTGGTTCAGCAGCTTTTGCGTCTGCCGCGTGTCCTCGCAGGCGATCAGGTCGGCTTCTTTCAACACGCGAACGGCCCTCAGCGTGATGTCTTCTAGGTTGCCGATCGGGGTCGCCACCACGTACAGGCCGGGGGGCAACGACGACTTTGCTGCTGACGCCACTGCTTCCATGCTGGCGAGTCTAACACCAGCCAAGCAGAAGGCATCTCCCGGAAGATTGACGCGAACTGGCGCAAGTCCCTAAAATCGGAAAAAGTTCAAAACTCCATGCCCATCTACGAGTACCAGTGCAGGAAGTGCGGCCACCGCTTTGAGAAAATTCAGAAATTTTCCGATCCCCACGTGAAAAAGTGCCCCAAGTGCGGGAGAGCCATCGAACAGGTCATTAGCGCGCCCGCCGTGCAGTTCAAGGGGTCAGGCTGGTACGTGACCGACTACGCCAAGAAGCACGCTGGAGCCTCTTCCGAGGGAGACTCAGCTTCCAAGAAGAAAGACGAGAAGCCGAAGCCGGAAACGAAGACTGAGCACAAGAAGGCCGAAAAGAAGTAACACTTCAAAGCGCAAAAGAACACAACGGAAGCGCAGAGTTCGCCAAGGACCCTGCGCGTTTCGTCACCGCCACTTCATGTCGTAGCCCAACGCCTGCAGGATGTGATTCTCGAACTCGTATTGCAGGATGGTGGCGAAGTTGTCATCTTCCGATTCCCAGGAGGCAGCGTACTTGGTGAGCGCCTGTCGGTAGAAAGAATAAGCAGGTGCATACCGGACATTGCAGGGCTGCGGGCAGGCGATCAGGCCGGTGGGATCGGTGCGCCGGACGCCTGTATTGCTGAATAAGGTATTCGAAGACACATCCGGTTCCGCAGCGACCAGAATGTTCTTGGGCATGAGGTGGAGTGCCCGTGGATCTCCCGGCAAAATGTTGGGTGCTGCGTGCGCAACAAGCCGCTGCAAGGGATTAAGGTCGACGCGCTGGGCGACACTTCGCTGAGCTGACGTCCAGATGGCCCACAGGTCGTTGTCAGTGTGCTGCGTCTGATTTCGGAATCCGGCTGGCAGATAGTCGTGCGATCCACCCCCACACCCCACCAGCATCACGATCAAGAAGAAAGCACGCAGACTGCGCCCCATGGCTCTCCCTAGGTCTCGTGGAGCCATCGGCAACGGGCGGCCAAGCCTCTACGTGCCGGCCGTAATGGCGGCCTAAGATATTAGCAGTCTATTACTTACGTGCAGAGCCGGAGCTGAATCTTTTGCGGCGTGGGCGCATCAAAATAGTCGTTATAACGGGGATTTCAGAATGATCACGATTCGACGCAGTAAGCAACGCGGTGGCGGCAACTATGGCTGGCTCAACACCCGGCACACGTTCTCCTTTGATCGCTACTACGACCCGAGCTTCATGGGATTCCGCTCCCTGCGGGTCATTAACGAGGACTGGGTCGAACCCGGCCAGGGCTTCCCGATGCATCCGCACCGGGATATGGAAATCATTACCTATGTCTTGGAGGGCGCGCTGGAGCATAAGGACAGCATGGGCCACGGCTCAGTCGTCCGCCCGGGAGACGGCCAGCGCATGAGCGCGGGAACCGGCGTGCGTCACAGCGAGGCCAATCCTTCGCGGACGGATCCAGTCCACCTGCTGCAGATCTGGATCCTGCCCGACCGGCAGGGGCACGAGCCGAGCTACGAACAGAAGAGCTTCGCCGAGGAAGAAAAGCGCGGCAAGCTGCGGCAGATCGCGGGCCCGGATGGCAAAGATGACTCGGTCACCATCCACCAGGATGCGAAGTTGTATGTCTCGCTCCTCGAGCCTGGGCAGGAAGTCAAACATGCCTTGGCAAAAGGACGTTATGCATGGCTGCAAGTGGCCAAAGGTGCCGTCGAGCTAAACGGAAAGGCGCTCGGTTACGGAGACGGCGCCGCTGTGAGTGACGAACAGAAACTCACGATCAAGGGAACGGAGAACGCCGAGGTGCTGCTCTTTGATCTGGCCTAAGCCCGACCTTGCCTGAGCTGAGGGCTGCCGTCAAATTTGGCGGCCCCGCTGGGCTAAGGTCTTTCCGCTTCGGAAAGAACCTTCACCGCAGCCGGAGACTTGAGTTCCTCCCCTCTTTGAGCCAACCAGCTCAGAAATACGTCTTTGGTGGTAATGGCTGAGTGTGAGCCCGCCGAAATGCGGGTCTGCCCAGTCCGTTGAGATCCAATCAGCATTCCGTTGTTGATACCCTCCTCATCCCACGCAGCGGCAACGTACCAAGTGGCTGAGCCGCTCAGTGGGACAAACGTCAGCAAGTAGTTCAGGTTGTCCTGTTCCGCAGTGGCCGTTTGACCCAGGAGAACCACGGCTAGACCAAGATTCGTTCCGGGCAACTCCTCAGTTGCCGTGGGACCCGGCTTTACCACTTGTTCTCCGTAGGTGGCGAGCCAGGCGCTCGACTGCGAAGGATCGGAACGGAAGGACGGAACCTGAGGCTTTCTCGGCAGACCGGTCGCGAACGTGATTCCGTCTGTTCCCTCAGCCTTGATGGAATGGTAGAAACCGCGGTCGCCCGCCCACTGCTCGATGCGAGAACGCAGTGTGACGCTCCTTCCGCCGACCTTCCATCCTTCATAGGTAATTTCAATGATGCTGCGCACCGGGCCGCTGGAAATAACGCGCCACTTCCGCGCGCTCACGTCGGAAACCTTCACCAGCTTGCCGTCCACCCATGCGCCCACGGCGCCGATGCCCAACGCGTCGCCGACTTTGTAGATGTCGCGACCGTAAGGCGAGTCCGCGTGGTAGTTGTATTCAGGCGTGGCGAGAGTTTCGAGAAAAAGGGAGTCGCGCCGTTTGCCGTAAAGATCGATCGCATTGCGCGGATCGAAATACAGCCGCCAGGCATTCTTTTCCGATTCCCAGCCCAGCCCCTCGATCTTGTTCGCAAATAACGCGTTCGTGTGCTTCAGGTACTCACTGCGCAGGCGAAAGATGCGGTCTGGCTCTCCGTAGGTCACTGTGACTACGCGCGTCTGACTGGGCTTGAGGTCAATCTCGAATGCCAACTCGTCGGCTTTGCCGTCGCCATCCAGGTCGTCAACTTGTGAGGGCAGTTCGTCAGCCTGTGCGGCAGGGCCCTTACCATCGCTGACAGTAACGATCAACGAGCCGGCGTTGAGATCAGGGACGACGGCCCGCAGGCTTGCCAGAGAGACAACAATCTGCGCTGCTATGCGCGGCTGAGCTGTGGAGTTGGAAATCGCGACCTTTACAGTGTTTAGCAGGGGTGCAGCCCAGGCGGGTGCTAACAGGAAAAGGATGAATGCGGAGCAACGCAGGAATTTCACGGGTCCTCCTTACCAATTCGAGAAAGGAAAGACTTCAAAATATACTCGCTTGCGAGAGGCGACGCGTGGATCAGCAGAAGACCTGCCGCATCAGAACAGCATGACGATGGAACGTCCAGGCGGGATGACGATCATGGCGGCAGTCTTCTTCGTGGCAGCCGCCTATCTGGGGGTGATCGGCGTGCTTATGCTGGCGCGGCCCGGCATAGTCTCAATGGCGCTAGGCGCACCCCAGCTTGGGGGCTTGGAGATCGCCGGGCCCTACATGTTTCTGTTGATGGCGGGTCTCGGCGGGTTGATCGGCTGGGGCCTGTTGCGCATGAATCGCTGGGCACGGCGGGCGGCAATTGTCCTAGCGATTGTCGGCGTGGTGCTGCTGGTGCCTTCTGTCTCCGCCGCTGCCGTGGAAATCCACTGGCCAACACTGCTCTGGGGAGGCTTGGGCGTCATGGTGCGTGTGGCAGTGGCGTGGTACTTGTGGCAGCGATATTAGGCAAGGAACTTCCTATCATTTCGAGGGTTCGGGGTGAGGCAGGCGCAGGCGTCCGCTCCTACGTATCCCGTCGCTCGCCAGGAGACCCTCACTTCTTGAGCAATGCGTCCATGCCGGCCTGGGCGATGGCTTCGTCGATCTCCGATCGAGCGCCGCTGGCCGCAATCCCTCCAATGGTTTCGCCGTCCACCTGAATGGGCAATCCACCCTGGTTGGGGAAGTAGTCGGGGAAGGTCAGGATATCGAGATTACCCTTTTTCAGCGCCTCCGCGCCTTCTCGCGATGGGCTGCGATAGAGCGCGGCATGGCGGGCCTTCTTGCGGGCAAAGTCCAGGGTGTTAAGCGATGTCTTGTCTGCTTTTTGCAGAAAAATCACGTTGCCGCTTTCATCAACAATGCAGAGCGTGACCTCGACATTCTGGCGTTTGGCTTCCGCCTCAGCCCCCGCAACCATGGTTTTGATAGCAGCCAGGTTCAAGTGTTTTTTGGTGGGAAGATCGGTGGCGGAGGTAACCGCCACAAGTCCGAGCATGACACAAAGTAGTTTGAGCATGTGCGATGCTACCAAGCGGGTTGTGAGTTTGCCAGTAGGCAGGGATTAAAAAACAGCAACGAGAATGCCCCGGCGGTTCGCCGGGGCTAGGAAATTGGTACTAGACGATGTCTGTCAACACCAATGATGTCTCGCCATTCCGCGGTGTCAAGCGGGCATTCAAATGTTCGACTTTAGCGGCGGGACTTGGCGGGTTCCTTCTCGCCCACGCGCTTGCTGACAGCGAACACCATCTTGCCCGCGCGCTTGTCGGCGTCGACGACAACGTGGTCGCCGTGCAGCACTTCGCCATCGAGAATCTTCAGGGCCAGCGGATCCTGCACCAGCTTCTGAATGGCTCGCTTCAACGGTCGCGCGCCGAAGTTGGGATCAAAGCCCTCGTTGAACAGCAGGTCTTTGGCCGCGGCGGTCAGTTCCAGCGAAATCTTGCGGTCGGCCAGCAGGCGTCGCACGTCTTCCAGACGCAACTCGATGATTTTCACCAGCTGTTCCTTCCCCAGCGGATTGAAGATGATGATGTCGTCCACCCGGTTCAGGAACTCAGGCTTGAAGTGTGCATGCAGGGCATTGAGCACTTGCCGAGAGGCCTCACTGAACCCCGCCTCGGAGCTGAGGCCCTCAGCTTGCAAGAAAGAAGCCCCGATGTTCGAGGTCATGATAATGACTGTGTTCTTGAAGTCCACGGTGCGGCCCTTGCCGTCGGTAAGGCGGCCGTCGTCCATGATTTGCAGCAGGACGTTGAAGACGTCGGGATGCGCCTTTTCAATTTCGTCGAACAGAATGACTGCGTACGGACGCCGCCGCACCTGCTCGGTGAGTTGTCCGCCCTCTTCGTACCCCACATAGCCCGGAGGCGCGCCGATCAGCCGTGACACGGCGTGCTTTTCCATGTACTCGGACATGTCGATGCGAACCAGGGCGTGCTCGTCGTCGAAGAGAAACTCGGCCAGGGCGCGAGCCAGTTCGGTCTTGCCGACGCCAGTGGGCCCGAGGAAGATGAAAGAGCCGATCGGCCGCTTGGGATCGCTCAATCCTGCACGCGAGCGGCGAATGGCGTTGGCTACACGCTCCAGCGCTGGGTCCTGGCCGACCACCCGCTGGCGCAGCCGCTCCTCCATACTGACCAGCTTTTTGACTTCGCCTTCGAGCATCTTGGCCACGGGAATGCCGGTCCACTTGGAGACGATGCGGGCGATGTCCTCCTCGTCCACTTCCTCCTTCAGCATCCGCGGAGGACGGCCGTCCCCGCCCTTCGCCGAACCATCTATCTGCGCCGTGAGCTTCTTCAGTTCCTCTTCGGTCTGGCGCAGCACGCCATAGCGGATTTCCGCCACGCGCTGCAGGTTGCCCTTGCGCTCCTCCGCCTGCTCTTCGATCTTGAGTTGCTCGATACGTTCCTTAAGCTGGCGGGAACGGGCGATCAGGTCTTTCTCTTTCTTCCAAGTCGCCTTGAGGGTGTTGGATTTCTCCCGGACTTCGGCTAGCTCCTTGTCGATTACCGCCAACCGTTCCTTGGAATTCGGGTCGCTTTCCTTCTTCAGCGCCTGCTTCTCGATTTCCAGCTGCGTGGCGCGACGCTCAAGCTGGTCGATGTCGGTTGGCAAGGAGTCAATCTGGATGCGCAGGGAAGCGGCTGCTTCGTCGATCAAGTCAATGGCTTTGTCGGGCAAGAAGCGATCCGAAATGTAGCGATGGGACAAAGTTGCGGCTGCCACGATGGCCGAGTCCTTGATGCGCACCCCGTGATGCACTTCGTAGCGCTCTTTGAGCCCGCGCAAAATGGCGATCGTGTCTTCGACGTTGGGCTCGCCGACAAAAACGATCTGGAAGCGGCGCTCGAGGGCGGCATCCTTTTCGATGTGCTTGCGGTATTCGTTCAGCGTGGTGGCGCCAATCGCGCGCAGCTCGCCGCGGGCCAAGGCAGGCTTCAGCATGTTGGAGGCGTCGATGGCGCCTTCAGCAGCGCCCGCACCTACCAGTGTGTGGAGCTCGTCGATGAAAAGAATGATCTGACCCTGGGAATCTTCAATCTCTTTCAAGACTGCTTTGAGCCGGTCTTCGAATTCGCCGCGGTACTTGGCGCCGGCTAGCATCGCACCGAGGTCCAGAGCGACCACACGCTTGTTCTTCAAAACTTCCGGCACGTCGCCGGAGATGATGCGTTGCGCCAGACCCTCCACGATGGCAGTCTTGCCGACGCCGGGCTCGCCAATCAGTACGGGATTGTTCTTGGTGCGGCGGGAAAGCACTTGTACCACGCGGCGGATCTCTTCGTCTCGCCCGATGACCGGGTCGAGCTTGCCGCGCCGCGCCTGCTCGGTCAGGTCGCGGGCATAGCGTTCCAGCGCCTGATACTTGGCTTCGGGATTCTGGTCAGTAATGCGCTGCGAACCGCGGACTGCGGTCAACGCCTTCAGAATTGCGTCGTAGGTGGCGCCGTGGCGGGCGAGAATCTGCTGCGCCGTGTCCTGCTTCAGGCTGGTGACGGCAAGCAGCAGGTGTTCGGTGGAGACATATTCGTCTTTGAAATTGTCGGCTTCCTTGAAGGCACGTTCCAAAAGCTGGTTCGCCGCCTGGGAAAGCGAGGCCTGTGCGGCGCCGCCCGAGACCTTGGGCAGCTTCTCCAGTTCGCGGTAAACATCGCTCAGCACCGCCTGCGGGCCGATGCCGATCTTCTCGAGAACGGGAGGAACGATGCCTTCCTTGTCCTCGAGCAGAGCGGCCAGCAGATGGGCTGGCAGCAATTCAGGGTTGCCATGCTCAGAAGCGAGTTCGTTCGCGCGCTGGACGGCTTCCTGCGCCTTCAGTGTGAATTTGTCCCAACGGATGGGCATAGATTTTTCTAACCTTTGTCATTTCGACGACTCGCGTAGCGAAGGCAAACACCAACGGGAGGCGGTCACCTCTGCCCTCTGCCGCTCAACCCCAGCGGCTAGAGCCCGTTCACCGTATCCACGCACTGAGCATTGCGGATTACGCTCCGCCCACCAGACCCTGTAGGTCTTTCACAATGTTCTCCAATGACATGTCGAAGTTCTTATCGCGGTTCGATTTCCGGTTTGCCGACGCTACGTGCTCGGTGAATCCCCAGAGCGCGATGCTGGTGCGCGGGTCGCGCACCACCAAGCGGAAGAAGGCGTCGTCGCTGAAGGTGTCATCCGCCCACTTTCCCCAGACGATAGGCTGGTTGAAACTCAGCTCCAACACCAGGTCCGCATCAGTCGGGGCGGAAACGACTTCATATCGGCCCCAGGTTTTGATCGCTGCGTAAAACTGGTTGTAGGCGCGATTGCGATCTCCACTGTACTGCCCCGTGAATCCGGCGCGAGGATTCTTGTCCTGCCCGGCGTAGGAGATAAACACCTTCTTCGCAGCGGCTATCTGAGGCGGCAACGGCGCAGCTGGCGAGTTTTGACTGCTCGGACTCGGACTGGTCTGCGCGCAGAGCGGCATAGCGACTACGACGAGCAGTAACAATAGTCCCGAAGCAAACATAGTCTTCATCGGGTTCCTCCCCTTACACGGATGCATAATAACAAGGGGAGGCGGTCACCTTTGCCGCCTCCCCGCGCCACAAGGACAGCCGCCGTCGGCTGTCCCCACATGAGCTATTACGCCGCCTTGCCGGGGCCCTTGGCTTCCAGGGTCTTCTCGCTGCCCACGTTAACCTTGATCTGCTTGGGCTTGGCTTCGGCTTTCTTGGCCAGCTTGATTTTCAGCACGCCCTTGTCGTAGTTGGCCGAGACGTTGTCCGTGTCCACGGTGTTAGGCAGAGTGAAGCTACGGGTGAAGCTGCCATACTGCCGCTCAACCCGGCGATAGTTCTCTTCCTTCTCTTCCTTTTCGAACTTGCGCTCGCCGTGCACGGTCAGGGTGTGGTTCTCGATGCGAACATCGATGTCTTTTTCCTCGATTCCCGGCACCTCGATCTTCAACGTGACGTTGTGCTCGTCCTCGTAAACATCGACGGCAGGGGCAAAGCTGCTGGTAGTCAGGCCTTCATCCCGGCCTTCTCCGAACGAATCGCGGAACAGCCGGTTCATGCGGTCCTGCAAGGTAGAGAACTCACGGAATGGGTCCCAACGGGTTAATACGGTCATGACTAAATCCTCCTCAAAAGGTTTTGGATATTTGGCTTTTGATCGGCCTACATCGCTTTGGATGAGGCTTTAGTATACTGCGATGCTAAAATCTGAGTGTGTTGTTGTCAATTATTTATTTTGCCTTATTTTCAATTGCTTAAGTTAGACAATTCAGCACTCATCCGTCAGCGTTGAGCCACGAATTGCCTCGTGTGGAAGCCAAGAACACTTTTGAAAGGGGGATTCGGGGAACGTCTGAGGGGTCAAATGCCGAGTGCTAAGTGCTGACAATCAGACACTTCAGGTACGCCGTCTCGGGAACTCCCAGCAGAATGGGATGGTCCTTGGCCTGGGTGCGGTTTTCCAGCAGGCGAATTGTCCTGTGGACATCGTGTGCGGAATCGGCGACCACTCCCAGGAAGTCGGTGGCGCTAACGTGGTAAGAGCAGGAGCAGGTGACCAGCGTCCCGCCGGGGCGGAGCATCTTCAGCGCCTTCAGGTTCAGCTCTTTGTAGCCGCGGAGGGCGGTGTCGAGGTTCTTCTTCGTCTTGGCGAAGGCGGGCGGGTCGAGAACGATGGTTTCGTACTGGTGTCCGGCGTCGGCGTACTCGCGGAGCAGGTCGAAGGCATTGCCCTCGATCCACTCAATGTCGCGCCCGTTCAAAGCCGCGTTCTGTTCGGCGACTTCCAGGGCAGGACGTGAGCTGTCGACGCCCGTGACCTTACAGCCAGCTCCGGCTAGATGAAGGGCGAAGCCACCCTGATAGCAAAAGACGTCCAAAGCATCGCCGCGGGCATATTGTGCGGCGGCGGAGTAGTTCTCGCGCTGGTCAAGGAAGGCACCCGTTTTTTGCCCGGCCAGAGCCTCGTAGTGGAAGCGGACTCCGTTCATGGTGAAGACTGTGCTGCTTTTCTCGCCCGAGAGAAGCGCCGACGGACGTGGCGGCAACTGTTCCAGCTCACGTATGCGAGGATCGACGCGTTCCGCGATGGCGGCGGGCGCAAGCCGCGCGCCTAGCTCCGAGACTACCGCTTGCCGCACCGGCTCGCTGTCCATCGCTTGCGTCAGGATCTGCAGGGAAAGCAAGTCGTTATAACGGTCGACAATGAGGCCGGGAAAGAAGTCGGCTTCGCTGAAGACCACGCGGTAAGCGTCAGTATCCTTGACGACGCGTTCGCGATAATGAATCGCATTGGCGATGCGCTGCCGCAGCAGGGGCAGGAAGTCTTCCACCCCCTCTCGGGAGACCATTCGAATCGCGATCTGAGAGGCGCTGCTGTATAGGGCCGTCCCTAGGAACCTGCCGCGCTCATCAGTGACAGCGACTAGCGAACCGGGCGGAACGCCGTCCGCCGAAACCACATCCGAACGATAGACCCAGACGTGTCCAGCTTTCAGCCGCTCCACGCCGCGACGAGAGATTTTGACCGTGGGAGTGGAGGAAGACGGCGGCTTGCAGGGCATGGAAAGATGGTAAACCTGGACAGGCTTTCGACCCGAAAGAGGGGATCAGGGTCAACTAGAGCTAAGCTAGACTGCCCCGGCTGGATGCTCCCCTACACTCTCTTCTTCCCCGCCACATTCTGCGCCACCGCATACGCCGCTGCGCCGATGATCCAGGAGATGAAAAGCGCCGTCCAGTTCAGTCGTTCTTTAGGCGCACCGACCACTTGCGGCAGCCAGACCAGCAGCGTGTAGCAAGTGATCTGTCCGACTTCGGCCCAGGCGGCGAGGCGCGGGAGCACTCCGAACAAGAGTCCGAGGCCGCTGGCGATTTGTCCGGCTCCGGTGAGGATGGCCCATCCCTTGGGGAAGGGGAGCCAGTGCGGGATGAAGCCGACCGTGGCCTGCAGGTAAACAAGATGCGACAGGCCGACGGGCACAACCGATACTGCAAACAGGCAGCGCGCGATGCAGACTCCGCGGTCACCGGCGAGGAAGGCGAGCGGCGAGGTTAGCGGAATGTCACCCAGTCGCGCAAAGAGTGTCCAACCGCCGGCGAGCAGCATGGTGAGTTCTCCCAGGCCGAGCCAGGTTCCTTCGATTCCCGGCGCGACCACCACGCCCGGTACTTTCAGCAGCGCCCACAGCACGAGATACGGGAAAAGAATTCCCACCGACCAGGCCTGGGTTCGGCGCGACAAAAGCCCAAAGCCAGGCATGAGCATCAGAACACCCGAGCCGTACGCGACTGCGGTGCGTGCCGGAACCCACGCGGGAACCGGCTGCCACACCATGGCGAAATCTCCGTAAATGAAAGCGAACACTCCAAGGCCGAGCAGGCCGGCGGAAAAGAAAGCCAGAGCGGGTTGTTGGGATTTGTTCATCAGCATGACCACCAAAGTGGCGAGTTCTATGGCGAGGCAGACTTCTTCGGCATGCTGGAATCTTTAAACCGATGGAGGGACCCACACGCGTCTTTGAATGTTCCCTCACGCTACGGCGGGTTCTTGCCTACCCAGCATCTGCTTCAGCAGACTCGCTTGATCGTAGTAAATTCGCTCGGAAATGAGCTTTCCCGAGTCCGGGTCGAAGGTGTAAAAGCCCGCCACTTCAATGCGAATGGCGTTGCCCAGCGGTGGCACGCCGGCAAATTCTCCCCGGTGGGTGCCGCTGATCACGACTTCCCGAATGGAGCAGCCCGGCACATCGTATTCGGCGATGACCTCAATATGCAGATCGGGCATGGCATTGGCTATTGATTGGTAGAAGGCGCGCACGCCCTCGATGCCCTTGAAGCTCGCGCCGAGGGGGACGACATCGTAGTGGGCCCGGGCATCCTGCACAAAAGTGCCGTAAACGGCGGGCCAATCGTGCGCATTTTCGCCTCGAATATGTTCGGCAACAATTCCGCGCTGACGTTCGATCGTGCTTTCCATGGTTTCCCCCACATCTGAGTTGGGGCGCATTCTACCAGTCTTGTGGTGGAGTGGGAACGGGCCGTGCCGTGAGCCCTAACTCGCGGCGGGATGTTCCGAGGGAGCGGTTTCAGGGTGGCGTTGGGAGCTAGTGCCAGCTTCAGCCCGGGCCGCGTCCAGGTCGCGCTGCAAGAGGTCAAGAACGACCATGGGTAGCTCGGTGCCCCAGCCTTCAATCTCGGCGTCGTCCCAGCTGCCGTTCAGCCGGATAGCTCCGGTGAGGTCTTCGGGAAATGCCAGGCGGTACTCGCCTTCGCGAACCAGAACATCGCCCAGCTCACGCCCCGTGTGTACGTCAAAGGCGCGGCGCGTGGAGTTTCCTCCTCCGTTGATAAAGACGAGGAATGCTTCGCCATCTGCACCATATTCTGAACGGTAATACCAGGCCTGACTGGCTTCATATTTCGGATGTGGCCGCCGGCGGCGATGAACTGTGGTGGGAACCTCAGGTTTGTCCTGCGAAGCATCGTAGTAAAGGATGCGCTGGCACGAATCACAGTAAACGGTCTGCGTCCCCGCCCGCACCTCATTGTAAGTTTGCGGCCGGAGCATCACCTGGCAGGCTGTACATTTGTGGTCGCGCACCTCGGAGAGCCCGCTTCCCCTGTATTTGGACACCCGGTCGTAGTGCCGCAACAAGTCAGAATTGACGCTGCCACGCATCTTCTCGCGCTTGGCATTCCACTCCGCCAACTCCTTTTCATCCTGGGTAGTACGCTCCCGCGCTTCCGCCTTTTCCTTTTCGATTTCGGCAGTCTCGGCCTTCAGTTCCGCTTCCGCCGCTTTGACTTCCTTCTCACGAACCTCGGCGATGACCATCAGCTCCAGAATCTTGTCCTCGTGATTGCGGATGTCCTGCTCGGCAAACTGGATCTCATGGAGCAAGGCCTTGTACTGCTCGTTGGTCTTGACCTCCAGGGACTGGTCGCGATATTTGGAGATCTTCTGCTGCAAATCCTGAATGGCGGTTTCGTATTTGCGGCGGGCGCTCTCGTCGGCCTTCACCGAATCTTTGGCCTTTGCCAGTTGCGCCTTGGTCCCGGCCAGCTTTTCCTCGATGGCCGCTACTTTTTTAGGTAAAGAGGCAATTTCTTCCTTCAGGCGCAGGATTTCTCGGTCGGCTTGTTGCAGTTCGAAGAGGCTTTGTACGTCTGGAAGCATCGCTAAGCGTGGCGCACTACGATTTTACACGGCGAAGCCTGCCTCTAGCCAGCAGTTACCTGCACCGACGTCGCCCGGCGTTGTACACTTTTCGTCCGGCTGTTAGCGCCAGTTTCTCTTCGGAGCATGCTCGTGAAACCAGTCGTCCGCGCTCTTTCCGCCTTCGTGCTTGTCAGTTTCTCTGTTGCCACCCACCCTGCTCTCGCGCAAACGCCCGGCAAAAAGACCTTGACCATCGAAAGCATTTTTGCCGAGGGCGGCCTCACTGGCCGCGCACCCGAAAGCGTCAAGTGGAGCCCGGACAACAAACAAGTGTCCTTCGTGCAGCGGGATGACTCGGGTGAGCAGGGCGAGCTCTGGTACTTCGATGCCGCCAGCGGCGAGAAGAAAGTTCTGGTTACAGCCGCAAAACTGGCGATGCTCGCGCCATCCATGGAGAAGATCAAGGATGAGCGCGAGAAGGAGCGCTTGGCCCGGTACCACGTAGCCGCTTATCTGTGGGCTCCCGATTCAAAGCACTTACTCTTCGACTCCCAGGGCCAGCTCTGGCTTTATGACCTGAGCAACGGAACCGCCGTACAGGTCACCTCAGAGCCTGATCCGGCTCAGGACCCGAAATTTTCACCCGATGGTGCCCGCGTCGCATACGTCCGTCAGCACAACCTGTACGTCAGGCCTCTTTCGGGGAAGGGAGAAAAGCAGCTCACCAAGGATAAAGACGAGAATCTGCTGAACGGCGAAGTCGATTGGGTCTACGCCGAGGAGCTGAATGTGCGCAGCAACTACTTCTGGTCACCCAACGGGAGCGCCATTGCGTTTCTGCAAACCGACGAAACCCGGGTGCCCACTTATCCCATCACGGACTGGATGCCGACGCGCGCCAAAACCGAAGAAGAAAAATATCCGCAGGCCGGCGATCCCAACCCAGAGGTACGGGTCGGGGTGGTGAACGCCAGCGGCGGCAGGCCGAAGTGGATCTCCCTGGGCAGCGATGATGACATCTATATTCCCCGCTTCGGCTGGGTTCGGGAGGGGTTGATGTGGGCGGAAGTACTGAACCGAACTCAAGACAAGCTGGACCTTTACTTGGTGGATGTCGAGTCGGGCCGCTCGCGGAAAATGTTGACCGAATCCATCAAGGACGGCTGGGTGAACGTCAATGACGATTTCAGGGTTCTACGGTCCGGAAACCGCTTTTTGTGGTCAAGCTGGCGCGATGGCCATACTCACATTTACCTCTACAGTTTCGACAAAGAGAATCCTCTAGCGGCCGACGCCAAACTGGAAAAGCAACTGACCCAGGGAGACTTTGAAGTGCTGGAAGTCCAAGCCTTGGACGAAGCCGCTGGGGTTGTCTATTTCCTGTGCAACAAGGAGGACCCGCGCCAACAGCAGGTGTACTCGGTGAAGCTCGATGGCTCCGGTCTTGCCAGGGTGTCCTCAGAGGACGGCACGCACACCACCGCCTTTGCCGGTGATGGCAAGCACTACGTGGACACCTTCTCCGCGTTGTTGACCCCGCCGCGCCTGTCGGTCTGCAGCTCAGGCGGGCCGTGCACAAAAGTATGGGAGTCCAGGAGCGTCGATGATTTTGCGCTGGTTGCGCCGAAGCCGCTGGAATTCAAAGCCGACGACGGAACGACT
>Ga0335070_10000738_pt1 | contig 37081 bp, 29 predicted proteins | sample Lox_Sample_13_FD_206722 | JGI IMG/M metagenome (GOLD analysis project Ga0335070, IMG submission 206722) | Soil microbial communities from Loxahatchee National Wildlife Refuge, Florida, United States - Lox_Sample_1.3 | ecosystem: Environmental > Terrestrial > Soil > Wetlands | place: USA... | reverse complement strand
TGAGATGCCCATGCGTTCGAGCTTTTCGTAGTCTTCGGGGATGCCGTAGTTCACGTACACCAGCGGGGCGGTAACGTCGCCGTCAGCGGAGTAGGCGTTGTACGTCGGAAGCTGCTCGGCCTGCTGGTTGGAAGTGGGATCGACAGCGACCGGAGGCTCTTGCAGCTTGGCCGCGAACTTAGTGGGTTCAACCAGCTCGACGACGCGCACCTTGGGCGTGGGGAAGAGGACGTCGAAGGTTTCCATGTGAGCGTCAAGGCCCCACTCTTTGAACTTGGACATGATCCAGTCGGCGTTTTCCTTGTCGTAGGGGGAGCCGACGTGATGAGGCCGAGCGGAGAGGCGCTGCATGTAGTCGCGCAGGTTCTGCTGGGTGGGAATGGGGCGAAATTTGGTCTCCCATTCGCGCTCACTGCGGGCGGAGGCGGCGGAATAGCCGGCCAGGAAAGGAGTTTCGTCGGGCGTGGTGGCCAAAAGCGGGACGCAGCCGAACAGCAATGAGAGCACTAGAGCGAGACGGCGCATTCTTTCCTCCCTTTAGTAAGAAGCGGACACAGTTCAGGGCAGGCACGGCGAGAGAAACGGCTGTTTCAGCGGTACCGGGCATTATAGTTTCTGCAGTGGAAGCGCGCAAAGTTGTGGATGCTGCCCTCCCGCACGGGATGCGCCGGTTCATTGTTGGCAAAGCGCGCGGGGTTGGGGTAGGCTTTGCCTCTTATGAAAAACGAGCGGAAGTTTCTCGGCGGGCGAAGTTTCTTCATGGCAGGCGCCCTGGCAGTGGTGATTTGCCTGGGTGCGGCAGCCTCGGCGGCCAGCTTCACGCTGGAGCAGGTGATGAGCTCGCCTTTCCCCTCGAATCTGGTGGCGGCTTCGCGCAGTGGTCGCGTGGCGTGGATTTTCGATGCCGAGGGCGCGCGCAACGTCTGGGTCGCGGACACTCCCGACTTCGCGGCACACCAGGTGACGCAGTACGCCGGCGACGACGGGGAGCCGCTGGCCAGCCTGCGCATCACGCCGGATGGGCGCACGCTGGTGTATGTGCGCGGCAGCGAACTCAATGAATCGGGGCGGGTGGCCGATCCAACGAGTGGGGTGTGGGAACGGAAGCAGCAAGTGTGGGCAGTGGACGTAGGCGGGGGAGCGCCGCGCCTGCTGGGCGAAATGGGATGCCCTGAAGAAGGCTGCGAGGATGTGGAACTCTCGCCCGATGGGCAGTTTGCGGTATGGGCGGCGAGGAAGCAACTGTGGGTTGCGCCGGTCTCAGGTGCGACTCCGGCGCATCAACTCACAGGCCTGCGGGGCAACAACTTTAGTCCGAGATGGTCTCCGGATGGACGGCAGATCGCATTCGTCAGCGATCGTGGAGATCACAGCTTCATCGCAATCTACGATTTCGGGCGGGACAACGTGCGCTATCTAGCGCCGAGCGCGGATCGCGATGTGATGCCACGCTGGTCTCCGGACGGGCGGCGGATCGCATTTGTGCGACTGCCGGGGGTTCGAGAGAAACTGCCGCTGATTCCGGAGCGGCCTACGCCGTGGGCGATCTGGGTGGCGGATGCGGCCAGCGGTGAGGGAAAGGAGATTTGGCACAGCGGAGAGACGGCGAATGATTCTTTCCCGGAGCTGACTGCTGACGTCTCGTTCAACTTTCCCAGCAACGACCGGCTTCTTTTTGCTTCGGAACAAGACGGATGGAACCATCTGTACTCCATGCCGGCGGCAGGCGGCACGCCCACTCTGCTGACACCCGGGAAGTTTGAGGTGGAGGATGTGGCGCTCAGCGCGGACCGGCACTCGGTGCTCTACTCCTCAAACCAGGACGATGTGGATCGCCGGCACATCTGGCGGGTTGGCCTGGAAGGAGACAAGCCACAGGCGCTGACGCGGGGCGAGACCATCGAGTGGAATCCCGTAGAAACCGGGCAGGGCGGGCAGGTGGTATGCCTGGGTTCGGCGGCAACCAGCCCGGCGATGCCCTACCGGATTACCGCGCAGGGCAGGGAGATGATTGCGGCATCCGCGCTGCCGCCAGATTTTCCTGCCAAGCAGCTGGTGACTCCGAAGCAGGTAATTTTCAAGAGTGAGGATGGGCTCGAGATTCACGGGCAGCTATTTGTGCCTGTGGGACGCAACCAGGCAGGGCCGGCGCTGATCTTCATGCACGGCGGGCCCATCCGGCAGATGGTCCTCGGTTTTCACTACATGGATTACTACCACTATGCCTATGCCATGAATGAGTACCTGGCCAGTCAGGGTTACGTGGTGCTGTCGGTGAATTACCGGCTGGGCATCATGTACGGAAGGGCGTTTCGCGAACCGGCCAATGCGTGCTGGCGGGGAGCATCGGAATATAAGGACGTCCTCGCGGGAGCGAAGTATCTGCGAACTCTGTCTATCGTGGATGCGAAAAGGATCGGACTGTGGGGTGGGTCTTACGGCGGCTTTCTGACGGCGCTGGGACTGGCGCGCAACTCCGATCTCTTCGCGGCGGGAGTAGATATGCACGGAGTGCACGACTGGTCGGTGTTCCTGCCACGGTGGGAAAACCATCCGGAGGATCCCGATGCCAAGGAAGCAGCGAAACTGGCGTTCGAGTCGTCGCCGGACGCTTCAATCGCCACGTGGAAGTCGCCCGTGCTGCTGATCCAGGGAGATGACGATCGCAACGTTCCCTTCGGGCAGACGGTGGATCTGGCGCAGCGCCTGCGGGAGGCGCACGTGCGCTTTGAGGAGTTGGTCTTCCCGGACGAGATCCACGGGTTCCTGATGTGGAAGAGCTGGATCAAGGCATACACGGCGACGGCGGAGTTTTTTGACCGGATGTTGAAAGGTGGAGGAAGTCAGTGACGAGGGCGGGAGCCCGACCCACCCCGTGCGGTCTGGCGGAGTCTTGAATGGTCAGACCCACGGCACGTCGTGCGGCCTTTTGATATTCTAAGAACATCGTGCGGATGCTGTGGTGGTTCTTGATTCTGGCCGTCAGCACTGGGGCGGTGCTGTGGGCGGGCATCGCCTTCTATCTTCGTGTGCGCCGCCACATGAAGGTAGATGCTGCCTCCAGGGCTGCCGAAGAGGTGGAGCACGAACACGAAACAGGCGGTGTGTAAGCGCTGCGATACCAGTGGTAACAAGTGAGGAACGTTCCGTGACAAAACCCGATGTAGACATCCTTGGCAATCATGATCGCGCTCTCAATTGGGTGCAGCAGGCAGCGCTGGTCGTGGGCGCCAGCCTGTTTGTGGCCTTGTGTGCCCGGGTCACGCTGCCGCTTCCCTTCACGCCCGTGCCCCTGACTCTGCAGAACTTTGGGGTGCTGCTGGTGGGCCTGACGTTGGGCAGACGGCGCGGTTTTGCGGCACTAGTGCTTTATCTGGTCGAGGGGGCTTCGGGGATGCCGGTTTTCAATCCCACCGGGGCTGGCGGGGTTGCCCAGTTGCTGGGTCCGACCGGGGGATTCCTCCTGGCATATCCCTTTGTGGCCGCGGTTGCAGGCTGGATCACGGAGCAGGGCAAGATGAGCTTCGCGCGCGCCGCGACCGCTGCAATGCTGGCGGAGGTCGTATTGTTCGCCGGCGGCCTCTCCTGGCTGGCGATTCTCACGCATTCCTTCGCTCAGGCCGTGCGCTTCGGGCTTTACTGGTTCGTATTTGCCGAAGTCATTAAAGTGATGTTGGCCGCCGCGATCGCCACCGGCTGGCGGCGCACGTTCAAGGCCCAGGCATGAGCACGATCGGCACGCCCCAGGGAAAGATTTCTTCGCAGGGCCCCTCCGCAGAAGGCATGGACTCCAAGCGCAGTGCGACGTCCGCCGCGGCTCGGGAAATCACCGTGGCCCACAGTCCCGACTCCGACGATGCTTTCATGTTCTACGGTCTGGCGACCAACAAGGTGCGTGTTGCCGGTCTGCGCTTCACCCATACCTTGTGTGATATCGAGACCCTGAACCGCGCGGCCCGCGAGGGCGATGGCGTTTACGATGTGACGGCGATTTCTTTTCACGCGTATCCCTATATTCAGGACCATTACGCGCTGCTGCCCAGCGGGGGCAGCGTGGGTGACGGCTACGGGCCCATGATCGTGGCCACACGTGCATTCTCGTTGGGCGAAATCAAGCGGAAACGCATTGCCATCCCGGGCAAGCTGACGACTGCGTATCTGGTGCTGCAACTGTTTGCGCCAGGGATTGAAACGGAGGTTGTGCCGTTCGATCAGATCATCCCCCAGGTGCTGGCCGGCCAGTACGAGGCTGGGCTCATCATTCATGAAGGCCAGTTGACCTACACCAAGGCAGGATTGCACCGCATCGTTGATCTGGGCCGCTGGTGGCACAGGGTGACCGGCCTGCCGCTACCGCTGGGGGGGAATGCGATTCGTCGCAGCCTGGGGCCGGAGTTGATGTCAAGTGTTGGCGGCGCCTTGCGCGAGAGCATCCAGTACGCGCTCGACCACCGCGAAGAGGCGCTGGCCTACGCCATGCAATTTGCCCGCGACCTCGACCCGCAGCTGGCCGACAAGTTCGTCGGCATGTACGTGAATGAGCGGACTCTCGACTACGGCCCCGACGGCCGGGAAGCGGTGCGGAGACTACTCGACATGGGCCACAAGGCGGGGATTATTCCGCGTGCGGCGCGAGTGGACTTTGTGTGAGGGTTGCTGGCTACGATTGTTTGGGTGCTGACCGAATTCCCCAGGACCTTAAGGCCCAGAGTTTTCACCGCACTTTCTCTGCAAACGAGAAGACGGGATCAACATCAACCGGCACAGTGGACGCTTTCTTCAAGCCCGTCTGCAATTCCGCCGGCATCACGTCATATTTCTTGAACCACTCTTCCGCACGCTGGCGGTCTCCCTTGGCCTCGATGTCAAGCAGTTCCTTGGCGAGATCGGCGATCACGTCGGGTATGCGGGCGTAGTCGATAGCATACTTGCCCGACGACTCCCGCTTGATCGCTCCATGCTCCAGAAGGTAGTTGAACTCCATCATTTCAGCCTGGCCATGGGCTTCGCCGGTTCCGAAACGCACGGTGCGGAATATGTCGGCAACGTAGGAAGCGTAGTAGCCCTGCAGCTTGTTGCGAGGCAGGACGCCGTGGTCCACCAGCCACTTTAATCCAAACATCCCAACCACGTCGGCCTTGGATTCCTCCAGTCCGCTATAGATGGGGCCGATGGCTTCGCGAATGGGCATCTTGCCTGCGGCCGTGCGGGCGAATGCCGGTCCAAGTCCGTGCGCCATCTCGTGCAGGATGGTGCCATACAGGTAGCCCTCATTGGAGGCCTGGGCAGCCTGCTCCGGAGGCATCATGCGGCGGGCGAGCGGGAGGATCACGTACTCCACGCGAGCGTCCATGAAGTTCTTGAAAAAAATCTTCTTGCTGCCCTTCTGCTCGTGAACGCGCGGATCATTGGGCAGATTGTCGGCCACGGCCTGGTAGCCGTGACGCAAGTCGCCGGAGCGGTAGGGGGAGTCCATCACCTCCATCGGCGTTTCCAGGCCGCGCTGCGATGGCCGGTCCTCCGGCGCCAGCGGCAGCGCCTCCTGAATGTCAGCCACGTATTTGGCAAACAGCGCCAGTTTCCTGCTTTCCTCCTTATTCCGAATCAGTACGGCCGCGCCGTAAGTTGCTTTCACCCCGAGCAGGTCGTCCGAGTAGGTTTCGTAGGGAGCGAAAATCACGTCGAACTTGGGATTTTTCAGGTCGAGCCACGCCAGGTCACTCTTGAAATAATCGTCGCTCAAAAGGGCGTCGGCCCGCAGGCGGAGGAAGTCGGCAAAGGCCTTGTCGTCGCTCAGCGCTGCTGCCTCGCGCAGGTCCTGCGCAGCCGGTTCGAGAAAGGAGCGGTAGGCGATGTGATAGGGGAGTCCTTCGAGTTCGTCGCCGTGCCAACGCACTACCGTGGTGGGGCTGTAGATCTCGTCCTTCTTGTCGGGGTGGTCTTTCACGTACTGCTCGATCTGTGCGCGGGTGAGCCCCTGGGGATAAAAACCGCGGCCGGGGGGCAGCGGCGTGTGGCCGACGAACGGCTTATTCTCGTGGATCAGGTCGAAACGTGAACCATTGATCCACAGATAGCGCCGCAGCTTCTCGTCTCGCGGATTCTTGCTCGCTTCCAGGGACTGATAGAGAGTCAGGCCGTCGGGATCGGTCTGCCGCCAGAAGATTTCTTCCAGGCGGCGGGAGGCGTCCACCAGTTTGTGGACCATTTTCACCTCGCGAGCGGTCAGGCCGGCGGAGCGGAACGGCATTCGCACCACCTGCCAGCGGGCAAGGCGCTCGGTGAGATCGGGCACGACGTAGATCCCGGCGGAGTCGGCGCCCTTGGCGGCAGATCCGGTCATCAACTTGCGATCCGTTTGGGTCGGAGCAAGAGAAACCGTCAAAGATAGAAAAAGAAACAAAGGAATCAATGAGGAGGAGAATTTCATCGGCAATGATTTTAGCAGAGCGCTCAGACGCGCCCGGAGCAGGCGATGTCGCAAGTTAAGCAGGTCTTTGCGCTCTTTGCCGCTGCCTTTGCGAAGTCTGCAGTCCAGGATTCCTGCGCCTCGAGGACAAAATCAAACGCTTTAACCGCAAAGTGCAGTATGGTCTCGCGAAGTTTGTAAACGACCCTGTCGGGCATGGAATCTCGCGAATCCACAGGTTCTGCGTCTATGATGTTCTCTGATGTGGCAGGAATCCGATTCCGACGGCGCACAGACGCTGCTCATTGACGCCGATGACACGCTCTGGGAGAACAATATCTATTTCGAGCGCGCCATCGCCAACTTCATCTCTTTTCTGAATCACCACGAATACTCGCCCGAGCAGGTGCGAGAGGTGCTGAATGACGTGGAGCGGGAGTGCATCCTCACCCACGGCTACGGCTTGCACAGCTTCGCGCATGCCCTGGCGCAAACCTTTGAGCGCCTGGCGGTGGAACCGCTTACGCCCGCGCTGCGCGAAACCATCAACGGATTTGCCCACACCATCGCCGAGCATCCGGTCGAATTCCTGAGCGGTGTGCCCGAGACGGTGCAGTATCTCTCTGAGCGCCATCACCTCATCCTGATGACCAAAGGTGCGGTGCCGGAGCAGACCGGGAAAGTCGAGCGCTCGGGGCTGGAGGAATATTTCTCGGCGGTGGAGATTGTCGCGGAAAAGGATGTAGAGACTTATCAGGACGTAGTCTCCAAGTACGGACTGGAGAGCGATTCCACCTGGATGATCGGGAACAGCCCCAAGTCCGACATCAATCCCGCGCTGGCGGCCGGACTGAATGCGGTTTTTGTGCCACACGGCAACACCTGGATTCTGGAGCACGAAGAGGTAGCCGCCGCCCAAGCGCCTAGGCGCTTGCTGGTGGTGGACAGCTTTCCACAGTTGCGGGAATACTTCTGAGAGCAGCAATTAGCACATAGCAATTGGCACTTGACCCCTCGGCCCATTGCTAAGTGCCAAGTGCCGATTGCTGGTTGCTGCCGGAATCTCGGCACCAAACTAACCAACACGCCGGTCCACGTCCTGGTTTCAACGCGTGGTACTCTTTTCTTGCTCTGGGGTTTCTGCGCCCACTGACGAGTGGCGGTGCAGAAAAACAATTTGCGGCGGCTGTTGCGAACGGTGGAAGCGCTTTCCGATCTCGGCCCCGAGATGACGGCGGAGCGCGAGTTTCCGCAGACCGCCCGTGCCATGGTGTCCGCTCTGCTGCAGGCGGCGGGCGCGCGCGAAGCCGTGCTGTTCACCTTCAGCGACAAGCCCTCCTTGCTCACCTCAATCGCCAGCGAAGGGTTCGCGCTGATGCCGGAGCCGGCGGTGGTCCCGCTGTTGCCCAAGCATGTGCATGCCCTGAGCTCAGCGCGGGGGCCGATCGTTCTGAATCCCGGCTCCTCCGATGTCTTTCTGAGCTCCAATGGCAACGTCGCTCCCGAACTGTTCAAGTGCATTGCACCCCTGAAGGTAGCGGGCAAGCTGGTGGGCGTGGTCGCCCTGGGACGCCGCGGGGGTGACGCTCTCTACGAAGACGACGAACTGGACGCGCTCGAGTTGCTGTGCAGCTACATCGCCCTCAGTGTGAACAATCACACCCTGAGCCAGACCCTGGCGCAACGGGTGACGGAGAACCTACGGCTGCTGGCCTCGCTGCATGGCTTCTACGATACCGCGCTGGAGGCTTTCGCGGCCGCTATTGACGTGAAGCATGTCAATATTCACGGGCACTCGCTGCGTGTGGGACGCTATGCCGGGGCGATCGGCGAAGCCATGGGCATGGATCCCGCCGACGTGGCGGCGCTGCGCTCGGCCGGCTATCTGCACGATATCGGCAAGGTCGCGGTGGACAAGCGCCTCTTTGGCAAGCCGACTGCTCTCGACCCGGAAGAGTTCCGCGAGATGGCTGACCACACCGTGGTGGGTCACCAGATCGTCAGCGGCGTCCAGTTTCCCTGGCCGCGCATCCCGGAGATCGTGCGCTGGCACCACGAACGCGGCGACGGCTCCGGCTATCCCGATGGACTGGTGATGGATGACGTTCCCATGCCGGTGCGCATCATAGGCCTGGCCGACACGTTCGATGCCATGACCAGCGAGCGTCCTTATCGCGAGCCGCTGAGTGTGGGGGGCACACTGAGCGAAATCGTGCACATGTCGCCGCAGAAGTTTGATCCCAGCGCGGTACAAGGGTTGCTGGTGCAGGTGCGCCGCGACGCCGTGGGCAGCAACCGCACACCTTTCCTCGCGGACCGCATGGCCCTCAACATCGCACCTACCGATATCGACCAACTTGCTGCCAACCTACAGCACAAGCTCAGCCACGGACGGCTGTACCTGACCTAGAGCGATACGAGCTGTCCAATGTGACGATTTCTACGCGATGCTTCTCAGGGGCAGCGATTGGTTCACCGCGAATAGCGCCAATTCCAGGCGTGTGGAAACTCCCAGCTTGTCGAAGATGTTGCTGAGATGGTGTTTGACGGTGTCCTCGCTGATCTTGAAGTACTCCGCGATCTCCTTGTTGGAGTAGCCGGCAACCACCGCCGACACGATCTCCAGTTCGCGAGGGGTAAGGCCGAATTTTTTCTGGCGGGCTTCCTCCCCGGAGGACTGCACCAGAGTGCGCAGGTATTGCACCAGGTTGGAGACGCTTTCCCGGCCCACCCAGTACTCTCCGGACATCACCGTGTGAATACTTTTCAGCAGCAGTTGGGTAGCGGAATCCTTCAGCACCACGCCGCGCGCGCCCAGTTGCAAGGCTTCGACAATCTGGTTTTTCTCAGCGGCGGCCGTCAGCAGGATGACGCGGACTCCGTTCTGGCCGGTACCCGTGCTCATTTCACGCAGCGCCTCCAGGCCGGGATGCCGGGGCATGGCCAGATCGAGCAGCAGGATGTCGGGCTTGAGTTGCCGCGCCAGCTGCACAGCTTCTGCGCCATCACAGGCTTCGCCGACCACCTTGAGGTCGGGTTCGGCCTCCAGCAAGCGCCGCAGGCCGTCGCGAAAGATGGGGTGGTCATCGGCAATCACAATGCGAATGGGATGCGATCGTTTGTTATCCATAAGCAGGCTGCCGTTTCTGCGGGACCGTGATCTCGAGCCGCGAACCTTTGCCGGGATTTGATTCTATCGTGAGTTCGCCTTCAATCAAACGGACCCGCTCCTTAATTACCAAGGGGCCCTTGCCCTGGCTTTCCAGTTCGGTCTGGGAAAGGCGGCCGGAAAAGGGGAAGCCGCGGCCATCGTCTTCAATGATGACGCTCCAGTGACCGTCCTTACACCCCAGCCGCACCAGCACTTGTCGCGCCTGGCTGTGCTTGCGCACGTTGACCAGCCCCTCCTGCACGATGCGGGCAATTTCCCGGCAGACCTGCGGCGGCATATTCAGTTCTTCCAGCTGCGAAACAAAGCGGGCGGAGATGCCAGTTTCGCGCTGGAAGCGCTCGACCGTGTCGCCTAGGAAGGGCAGCAGTTTTCGGGAGTCCACTTCCAGCGACTTCATCTGCTGCATCAGTTCCCGCAGTTTCAAAACCTCCTCCCGCAACAAGCCCTGGATGCGGCTCAGTTCGTGGGTCAGCGGGCCCGAGTTGCCGGCCGACTGCCGCCGCAATACGTCAACCTGCATCTCCACCGCAATCAGCGACTGTACGGCGCCATCATGCAGTTCACGCGCGAAGCGGGCGCGCTCAACCGCACCGGCACGCATGCGCAGGCGGCGCAGCAAGTACACGTTGTAGACCGCCGGGCCAACCTGCCGCACCAGTTCCTGCAAAAAGCGCAGTTCTTCCTCAATGTCGCCGGTGAGCGCAGGATCAAGAAGAAAAATGCGCCCCCACCATTCGTGTCCAAAGACAAAGGACACCGTCATCACGCTGTGGAAGGCATGCTGCTGGGCCAGAGCCTTCAACGACGCCGGAGAAACATTCCGCAGTTTCGTTCCGGCCTCGTCCAAGGCCAATACTTTGAGCGTCTCCGCCCCGTCGCCGTCGCTGCGCCATGCATACGACATCTGCGCCGGGGACTCGTAGAGATAGGTCTCCCGGTCGTGCGCGGCAGAGTCCCGCCAGCGGAAGCCGGATTCCTCTTGCGCAGCGGTATCCACTTCCCCGACGAATATGCGGTGGCTATTGGATTCCTGAGAAGCCAGCAACGCGCGCCGCGCGCCGTACATGGACAACATTTCGCTGACAATATCCTGCAGGGTCCCGGTCAGGCCGGCTTCAACCCGAGCTCTGCCCAGCACGCGGGCAATCACCGCCTTCTCAGCACGAAGTTGCTTTTGCTGCTCGGCCAGATAGCCCAGCAGCAGGCCTATGACCAGCAGATAGGCGGAGCGCAGCAGGAGATGTTTGGGCTCGAAATCGACGACATCCAGGCGCAGCAGCGGCAGGTTGTGGCGGGCCAGAACACTGTCTATCCAACCGGCAAGTCCCAGGTCGAAGGCGAGGCTCTCGAACCACAGCAAGAGCACCGCCGCGGTGGCCGTGCCGGCGGTCTCCCACATGCCCCACCGGTAGGCTGCGGCGGCCAGTACAAACACAAAAAACAGGAAGAAGGGACTGCCCTCGCCGACGGTGAAGCTGCAAATCAACGCCGGCCAGACGATGTCCGCACAGTGGACCAGAAGGCGAAATGAGGCGGTGGACTGTTGCCGCAAACGCAGCAACAACATGATCGCCACTCCGTGAACGATGTAGAAGCCCAGCAGCCAGTAGGCCCACGGGGAATACGAGATCTCGCCCGGATTCATCCAGATGGTGAACAGGGCGGCGATGGCAAGGAAAACCCGGGCGCTGGCCAGCCAGCGTTCAATGCGGCGGACCTCGCCTGGGCCCACCGGGGCCCGTAATCTCCACAGGAAGCGATATGGTAGTGCGCGGAGTGACAATCGAGTTCGCCCACACAACAAGGTGATGGCACGCTTATTATCGCACCAAGCGAGAGCAGCGGGCCAAACTTGCGCGGACCTAGTTAGTCCAGGCAGTGCGCCTGATGTTAACCACAAAACGCTCTTCGCCAGCCGGGCGCGACGCCGCGTGCATTACCTAGGTAACATTCCTCGGCCCGGTTTCCTGTCTAAAATTGCTCCACGAGTTCTTGTGTCTGACCGCTCCAAGACGTGGATCGTGGCGGCCTCCGCTTTGGTGTTCGCACAGGCCGGGGCGTCGCTGATCCTGCGTCCCAGCTTTGCCCTGATTGCGCTCAGCGACATCACCCAATGCATACTGTTGCTTTCCGGGACCCTTTCCTTCCTGCCCAACGTGTTGGCGAACCGTGGGCGCACGCGGCTGTTCTGGGCGCTCATGATGCTGGGAATGGCCTCCTGGCTTGCCTACCAGCTGCTGTGGAACTACTTTGAAATCTTTCTGCGCAAGGATGTCCCCAATCCTTTCTGGGGCGACGTCGTCCTCTTCCTCCACATTGTTCCCATGATGGCAGCGCTGGCGTTGCAACCGCACCTCGATCAGGATCATCGCACCGCGCGGCTGGGCGCCTTGGATTTCACGCTGCTGCTCATTTGGTGGATCTATCTTTATTTGTACGCGGTCATTCCCTGGCAGTATGCCAGCAGCAACGCGACCACTTACGAACACAACCTTAACGTCCTCTATCTGACGGAGAAAATGGCATTCCTCAGCGGCCTGGCGGTGGTCTGGGCGCGCAGCCAGGGCTCGTGGAGGACGGTGTATGCCCACTGGTTCGGCGCCAGTTTCACCTATGCGCTCAGCTCCTACCTGGCCAACTGGGCGATCGAGAAAAACGTCTATTACACCGGAAGTCTCTACGACGTGCCTTTGGCGGCCTCCATGGCCTGGGTCACCGGAGTTGGGTTGCTGGCCCTGGAGCGTTCCCCGAAACCGCAGGCTTCGCGGAACTCCGGCAGCCACGGGGTCTGGGTGGCGCGACTGGGGATGATTGCCGTCTCTTCACTTCCCCTGTTTGCCGCCTGGTCGGTGTTTGACCAGCAGGCTCCATCCGCGATTCGCACATTCCGGCTTACGGTAACTCTGGGCGCCATGATGGCGATGGGAGCGATGGTCTTCCTCAAGCAATACCTGCTCGACCACGAACTGCTGCGTCTGCTGCGCACCTCGCAGGAGTCGTTTGAGGATCTGCGACGGGTGCAGGCGCAACTGGTACAGTCGGAGAAACTGGCGTCGCTCGGCCAACTGGTGGGCGGTGCCGCCCACGAACTAAACAATCCCCTCACCGCCATGCTGGGCTATTCCGAACTACTGGCTAGCATGCCGCTGGATGGGGAGCCGCAGGCCCTGGCGGAAAAAATCGGCCATCAGGTCCGGCGCACGAAGGCTCTCGTCTCCAGCCTGCTCAGTTTTGCCAGGCAAGGTCCGGCCGAGAAGATGTTGCTGGACGTAAACGCCCTGGCGCACACCGCCATCAAACTCTGTCAGCCGCAACTGGCGGCTCGCAATGTACAGGTCGAAACGCAATTGGCGGATGAATTGCCGCCCATCCTCGGTGATTCCAATCAACTGTTGCAGGTTTGCCTGCACATTGCCAACAACACTCTGACCGCAAACCCCGAGGGCGATGGAACTCTGACCGTGCGTACGATGCGGAGTAAGGATCTGGTAGTGCTGGAGTTCTCCGACGAGGGGTCGGCGGGGCAACATCTCGAAAGGGTTTTCGATCGCTCCGATGGCAGCCGCCCTGGGGGCCATGCAGCCGAGCCGGGTCTGAGCGCGTGCTATGGCGTCATCCAGGAGCACGGCGGAAAAATTTTCTGCCAGAGCCGCCCGGACGGCGTAGCCAGCTTCCGTATTGAACTGCCCGCCGCAAGCACCACATCGCCGGGGTTGCGCGGCAACGGGATGCGCGAGCCCGAGGGCTCAGTTCCGGATATCAATGCTGGCGCCACGCTGACCCTTCCGCCAACACCCTGAGCTGTCCAAGCTCTGCTGACGTCCTGATCGTACCAGCGTCTTGTGGGAGCGAACTCTAAATGCCGACGGGGAAGGGTTTGCTGTGAGTGGTGGCGCTTAGGGAGAGTCCCGCGAAACGGCCTTGCAGCAGGGACATGAGCCCGGTGTACCAATAGCCAATCACGAACAAGATCAGGAAGGGAACGGTGATGTAATTTTCGTTGTCCACCGCGTAGTACACAGTGAGGGCGAAGTATCCCCCGATCAGCAGTTCGATCCAGGGCACCCAGCCCAGGCGGCGGCGGTAGGCGCTGGCGCGCACTTTGTCCTTCTTCGATTCCACGCGGTACTTGGGAGTGCGGGCGAAAGCGGATTGCCGGCCCAGCAGAGCTTCCAGCACGGCGCGAGTGTTGGTGATGGTGAGACCAATGCCGAGCGCCATCAGGAAGGGAAGGTAAAGCAGGGCGCGGGGCCACTTCTTGGGAAACAGTTCCCGCTGCGACACCAGGTAAAAGCTGGAAATGGAAAACGTCGAGGCCAGAAACAGGGGCAGATCAATGTAAAGCATCTGGAACCAGCCCTGGTAGAAGCGGATGATCATGGCCGGCAGCAGCAACACCGACAGCACAATCATCAGCGGATAGCTGAGATTGGCGGTGAGGTGATACCAGGCTTCCAGCTTGACGTGGAAGGGTTGCTTGCTCCGGAACACACGGGGCAGAATCTTCTTGCTGGTCTGAATCAAGCCCTTGGCCCAGCGTGCCTGCTGGGTCTTGAAAGCGGTCATCTCCACCGGGAGCTCGGCGGGACACTCGACATCCTGCAAATAAACAAATTTCCAACCCTTGAGCTGGGCGCGGTAGGAGAGGTCGGTGTCCTCGGTGAGGGTGTCGTGCTCCCAGCCTCCGGCCTCGTCGATTGCCGTCCGCCGCCACACTCCGGCGGTTCCGTTGAAGTTGAAGAAGACATTGCTGCGGGCGCGGCCGGAATGTTCCAACACAAAGTGCCCGTCGAGCAGAATGGCTTCGACTTCGGTAAGGAATGAATAATTGCGGTTGATGTGCGTCCAGCGCGTTTGCACCATGCCGATCCTGGGATCGGTGAAGTGGTGGATGGTGCGTATCAAGAAATCGGCTGGGGGAACGAAGTCGGCGTCGAAAATGGCAACGAATTCGCCCTTGGCGGTCTTCAGGCCAGCCGCCAGCGCGCCCGCTTTGTAACCTTCGCGGTTGCTGCGGTGGTGATAGGTGATGGGGAATCCGCGGGAGGCGTAGTATTCGACGGCGCCACGGGCCACGGCCACGGTTTCGTCCGTGGAGTCGTCGAGAACTTGAATGTCGAGCTTGTCCAGCGGGTAGTCGAGGCGGCAAATGGCATCCACCAGCCGTTCCACGACGAACTGTTCATTAAAGATGGGAAGCTGAACCGTGACCCGCGGCAGATCGGCAAAGTGTCCCACCGGGGCCGTGGTGCGCCTGTCCTTGTGCTTGTAATAAAGGTAGACAAGGATGTAGCGGTGCACGCCGTAAGAGGCCAACAAAATGAGGACGATGAAGTAGGGGATCAGCAGCGCCAGGTCGAAGGCATTGACCTGATACAGGCCCTTGAAGGTGGTGTCGAGGAAGTGCTGGCGCACGTATTGCGTGATGCCGTGCGGGGCGAGAAAAAGGGCAAGGGTATAGGACGAAAAGGCCACGCCGAACGAGACACTCCTCTTCTGTGAGCGAAAACCACTTGGCCTGAAACAGCTATTGTACCTGAAACCAGGTTCAACTGCCGATCAGGGAAAAACGGTAAGCCACGACGGGAAAACAACTTAGACGGCGTGCACCGAAATACCACCGGAGGGACGACAGCAGGCTCAGTTCAGGAAGTACGTCCGATACAATGTGTCGCGCTGGGCGGGCTTGAAGCCGGCGTCGCGGATGATGCGCCGGAGTTCTTCTTCGGTGGTGCAGTTGGTGACCCCGGCGGCGCGGACCACGTTTTCCTCCAGCATCACTGAGCCAACGTCGTTTCCGCCGAAGCGCAGCCCCAGCTGGCACACTTTCAGGCCTTGCGTCACCCAGCTCGACTGGACGTTGAGGAAGTTCGAGAGATACATCCGTGAGATCGCCAGCACTTTCAGGTATTCGACCGCGGTGGCTTCGTCCCAGTGGCGGCCGCCCAGAGCGGTGTTGGCAGGCTGGAAGCTCCAGGGGATGAAGGCGGTGAAGCCTCCGGTTTCGGCCTGGAGATCGTAGAGGCGCTGGAAGTGGTTGATGCGGTGCTGGTAGCTTTCGCCGACGCCGAACATCATGGTCGCGGTGGTGCGCATGCCGAGCTGATGGGCGGTGCGGTGAACGTTGAGCCAGTCGTCGGTCAGGCACTTGAGGCGGGCGATCTTGTAGCGGACTTCGTCGTCCAAAATCTCGGCGCCCCCGCCCGGAATGGAGTCGAGGCCGGCGTCGCGCAGCCGGGCAATTGTGTCACGAATGGTCAGGCCGCTGTACTCGGCGATGGCGATGATCTCCGAGGCCGAGTAGCAGTGCAGATGCACTTTGGGAAAGCGCTGCTTGATGCCGCCGAGCATCTGCTCGTGCCAGGCGATCTTGAGATCGGGATGCAGGCCTCCCTGCATAAGCACGCCGGTGCCGCCCAGCTCGACGGTCTCGCGAATCTTGTCGTAGATGGTGTCGAAGTCGAGGATGTAGCCCTCTTTGGCCTTGGGACCCTTCAGCGGACGATAGAAGGCGCAAAAGGTGCAGTATTCGGTGCAGTAGTTGGTGTAGTTGATATTGCGGTCAATGATGTAGGTGACCACGCCCTCGGGATGGAGCTTGCGGCGCACGGCGTCGGCTTCCATGCCGATGCCGATGAGGTCATCGGAGCGGAAAAGGTCGAGGGCCTGGGCTTTGGTCAGGGACATTCTGGTCTCACACCACTGCTGGGGTTAATTCTAGCGGAGGGGAGGGGATTGCTCAAAGGCGGGTTTGTACCACGAGTTGTGTAGTTGCTGTTTACAACCGCTACAGGCTTCGTACAATCCATCCCATGCTCAGATTTGGGTCGCAAGGCCTCTATGAATGGCTTGCCATCGACCACCCCCAACTGGATCTCTTGCAAATCTGCCCGGAAATTGTGCTGGGCAAATACGTTGCGATCACTTCTATTGACAGTGGTGTGCTCATACCTAACGAGACGGAGAAGGCTGCTGGTTGGGAAAGTCGAGGCAATATTGCGTACAGCCCGAAAGTTCAGGCCGTCGAGAATTTGCCGCGAGCGGGCTGGGACGAATGGTACGTCTTCGCTAACCCTACTGACTTGGGTACAAGCCATCTTGAAGAGAATATTTTTGAGGTGCCGGAAGAGCAGGGACAGGTACGCGTTTTTGTGAACTATTGCTTCGCCTTGCATATTCCAGAAATGAATGATCTCGCCACCCTGTTTTGGAGACAGATGGAATGGATTCGTCCAGAGTCGTACCTAGCTGACAACGACTACCTGACCTTTGTGAGTGCAAACAGGACTCTTTTCGCTGCTGTTCGAGACGCCGCAAACTCACTGCACTAGATGACACAAGCAGCCGTTCGACTCAGGAGCTGAGAGCCCAAGTGTCCTTGGGCTGCGGCACGGCTGAAGCCGTGCCCTCCCGAACACGGCTTATGAGTCTAGCTGACCGCAGCCCTCTCCACGTCGAGGAAGCGCAGGCGCGGCGCCGCCGGCAACGCCCCGCATTCGCGGGCGTGGCGGTAGAAAAGCTGCTGGCCGTCGAGGCACGGGGGATCGAGGTAATAGTGGATGTTTTCGGTGAGATAGTTCCTTACTTCAGTCTCCCGCAGGCCCAGGCGAGGCGCCCACTCGCGCACAATCTGGTCGAGGTTTTCCCGCTCGAGGCCGTGGTCGCGCGATTGCTGAAAGATGGCGGCCAGATCCAGTGATGTGTCCGCAAGGGCGTCCTGCCGCACCGCCCAAAAGGCATAGACGAACGGCTTGCCCGTCCAGCGCTGCCACTCGGACCCAAGGTCGTACGTCCGGTATTGCGAGCGGTCCACCTTCAGCGCGGGGTCTCCAATGACCAGACCCGCGTCACACTGCGCTAGCATCTGCTTGAGATCAGGGGCCATGGCCGTGAAGGTCTGTTTCCCGCCCCACAGCTTCGCGAACAATATCTTGGTCAGCGCCACCGATGTCATCGAGGAAGTGTCGAGGGCAACGGTGCGGACCCTTTCCAGCGGAAGTTTGCTGACCAGCAGAATGGAGCGGACGGCGCGCCGCGAGGCAATGGCAACCCCGGGAAGGATCACCAGGCCAGGGATGGTCGCGTAAGCGGCGGCGGGAATGATGCCGATGTCCGCCGATCCCTCGCGCAGGGCAGCGGCACATTGCGCGGGCAGCGTGTAGGAGATGTCGAAGGCTGAGCCGGCGCTGCCGTGCTCGAAGTCCCACATCAGGGGCGCGGTGTTGAGATAAGAAATGGCGGAGATGCGCAGGCGTCTCATGCCTAATGTTCGATTCTAACAAAGCCGTGTGTCGGCTTACCTTGACAGCCAGACTGGCGATTTGTCACAGTCCGCGATAGGACTCCAGGGAGGTTTGCGTGGCGGAGGTTGTAGTGTCGCCGGCCCAAAACCGGCGAAGCGCACGCGCTGGAGTGGCTGGCGTTGACGCTGACGCCGGGCCTGGGTCCCACCAAGGCGCGGCACCTGGTCGAGCATTTTGGCAACGTGCAGGCGGTGTTCCAGGCATCGCTCACGGAGCTGGAAGCGACGGGAATTCCCGCGACCGCCGCCCAAGCGCTGGGCACCGGGCGGTCGCTGGAACTGGCGCAGGACGAGTTGGCGCGCGCGGGTGAAGTACAAATCATTTCCTTCGAGGATCCGGCCTATCCGTCCCACCTCAAGCAGATCTACGATCCGCCACTGGTGCTGTACGTGCGCGGGAATGTGGCTGCGCTGTCCCAGCCGGGAATTGCGGTGATCGGTACCCGTCATCCCACGCCGTATGGTACGGGGATGGCCGAGCGGCTGGCGTGCGACCTGGCGGCACGTGGCTTGGTGATTTTCAGCGGCCTGGCACGCGGCGTGGATACCGAGGGACATCGCGGTGCGATTGCCGGCAAAGGCAAGACTGTAGCCGTGCTCGGCACTGGCATTGACGTGATCTATCCCAAGGAGAATACGCGGCTCACGGAGCAGATGCTGGCGCTGGGGGGAGCCTTGGTGTCGGAGTTTCCGCTAAGCACCTTCTCGGCACCCCAGAATTTTCCTATCAGGAACCGCATTATCAGTGGTCTTGCTTTGGGTGTGCTGGTGGTGGAAGCCGCCGAATACAGCGGTACCCGCATCACAGCCCGCTGCGCGTTGGAGCAGGGACGCGACGTATACGCCGTCCCCGGCAACGTCACCAACAAGAATTCCTGGGGCCCGAATACGCTGATAAAACAAGGCGCCAAGCTGGTGGCGACCTGGGACGATGTGTGGGAGGAACTCCCGGCGGACGTTCGGCTTGCGCTGACCCCGGCGGAGGGGGTTGAATCGCAGACGGGGCAGACTGCATCTCTATTCGGGGACGAAGAACTGGGGCCGCATGAGCGGAAAATCTTGCGGGTGTTGAAAGCGGACGAGGCCACGCAGATTGATGAGATCGTGGAGAAACTGGAGCCGGAATTGTCATCGTCGGAAATGTTTGCTGCCCTCTTTGAACTCGAACTGGCGGGCAAGGTCAGGCAACTGCCCGGCAAGAATTTCGTGAAAAGCTTCTAGCTGCTGGCTACTGGCTACTGGCAAGCAAGACTCGGTATCGTTGAATAGAATCGTGGAGCCGTTGGCTGCTCGGTTTCAGGGGCCAATGGAGTGATGTGGGGGAAAGCTGGAATGTGTGAAGGATTTCAAGGAGCTGAGGGTTTGGGCCAAGGCGCATGAGGTGACCCTTAACGTCTATCAGATCACCCGCGATTTTCCCCGGGAAGAGCTTTACGGTCTGACCAGCCAGATTCGCCGTTCGGCAGCTTCGATTGGAGCCAACATCGCAGAAGGGTGTGGCCGGCGCTCAGACGGGGAATTGACTCGGTTCCTGCAGATCGCTCGCGGATCAGCCAGCGAATTGGAATACCAGCTTTTGCTCGCGCGGGACTTGCAACTGCTCTCGAACGCTAATCATCGGGCGCTTGAGCGGGAACTCATGCAGGTCCAGAGGATGCTGACCTCACTGGTGCAACGCGTGCGGCCAATGTCGCATTAGGCCCGTCATGGGTCTTTGTTTGCCAGCAGCTAGAGGCCAGTAGCCAGTAGCCCCTTCGCAAAACTTGCAACTTCGTGCTAGTTTCGATACTCAATAGACAGTCCATCTGAGGGAACATTGTCCAAAGGCTTAGTCATTGTAGAGTCGCCAGCCAAGGCGAAGACCATCCAGAAATATCTCGGCAAAGGCTTCACGGTCGAGGCCTCGCTGGGGCACGTCAAGGATCTGCCCAAGAGCACCCTGGGCGTGGATGTCAATAAGGACTTCGAGACCGACTACATCGTCATTCCCGGCAAAGAGAAGGTGGTAGCCCGGTTGAAGAAGCTGGCGTCGTCGGCCGAGACGATCTTCCTGGCCCCCGACCCGGATCGCGAAGGCGAGGCCATTGCCGCGCACTTGGCGGAAGAACTAGGGGACGGCTCCAAGGGCAAGAAGAAAAAGAAGAAGAAAGATGAGGAGCAGGAGCGCATCCGTCGCGTGACCTTCAACGAGATCACCAAGCGCGCAGTGCAGGAGGCGTTTGAACATCCGCGCGATATTGACCGCCACCTGGTAGATGCGCAGCAGGCGCGGCGCGTGCTCGACCGCCTGGTGGGATATCAGGTCTCGCCGCTGCTCTGGGACAAAGTGCGGCGCGGCCTGTCCGCGGGCCGGGTGCAGACGGTGGCCCTGCGGCTGATCGTCGAGCGCGAACGCGAGATCAAGGCGTTCGTCAAGCAGGAGTACTGGACGATTGACGCGCATCTGGCGGCCAGCAAGCCTCCGGCCTTCGATGCGCGGTTCCTGGGCAAGGGTGACGAGAAGATCGAAATACCCAACGGCGAGGAAGCGGAGAAGATCCGTGCGGCGCTGGAGAAGGCCGAGTGGATCGTCCGCACGGTGGAGAAGAAGGAGCGCCGGCGCAACGCCACTCCACCGTTCACCACCAGCAAATTGCAGCAGGATGCCTCGCGCAAGCTGCGCTTCAGCGTGAAGCGCACAATGATGATCGCGCAGCGCCTCTATGAGGGCGTGGAACTGGGCGAAGAGGGACTGGTCGGTCTGATCACCTACATGCGTACCGATTCGACCCGGGTCTCGAACGAGGCGCTGGCCGAGGTGCGCGAGTACATCAAGTCGCAGTATGGCGGTTCGTACCTGCCGGAGGCGCCGAATACCTACAAAGAGAAGAAGGAGGCGCAGGCGGCGCACGAGGCCATTCGCCCGACCTCGGTGGTGCGCCATCCCGACCAGATCAAGCAGTATCTGAAAGAAGACGAGTACAAGGTGTACAAGCTGATCTGGCAGCGCTTTGTGGCGTCGCAGATTATGCCGGCGGTATTCGACCAGACCACCGTGGACATTGACGCCAAGTCCGGCAATGACGCGTTCTGGTTCCGGGTGACCGGTTCGGTGCTGAAGTTCGACGGTTTCCTCAAGGTGTACGAAGAGTCTAAGGAAGGGAAGGACGAAGAGGAAGAGGAACTGAAGCACAAGCTGCCGCCGCTGGAGCCGGGCCAGAAACTAACCCTGAAGAGCCTGAATCCGGAGCAGCACTTCACGGAGCCTCCGCCGCGCTACAACGAGGCTTCGCTGGTGAAGGAACTGGAAGAGCGCGGTATCGGCCGGCCCTCGACCTATGCCGCGATCCTGAGCACCATCCAGGAGCGGCAGTACGTGCAGAAGCTGGGAGGGAAGTTTGTGCCTACGGAGATCGGGCTGGTGGTCACCGATCTCCTGGTAGAGAACTTTCCCGACATTTTCGATGTGCAGTACACCGCGCGGCTGGAGGAGGAACTCGACGAGATCGAAGAGGGCAAGGAGACGTGGACCAACGCCCTCGCCGAGTTCTATGGGAAGTTCGAGAAGGACCTCCGCTATGCCCAGAAGCACATGGAAAACATCAAGCGGATGGAGAAGCCCACGGACGAGCTGTGCGAGCGCTGCAAGTCTCCACTGGTGATCAAGTGGGGCAAACACGGATCGTTCTACGCTTGCAGCTCGTACGATAAGGACGACCCGAACACCTGCACGTTTACCAAGGAAAATCCCATCAACCTGCCGGACCTGGATTCGGCCGACATGCAGGAGACGACGCAGGAGGAATACTGCGAGAACTGCGGCCGGGTGATGGTGCTGAAGCGCGGGCGCTTCGGGCAGTTCATGGCTTGCACAGGTTATCCCGATTGCAAGACCACGCGACGCCTGGACCAGGGCAAGAAGGTCCCGGACATCCCGCTGGATGAGCTATGTCCGAAGTGCGGGCGCAACCTGATGATTCGCCACGGGCGCTACGGCGAATTCACGTCCTGCAGCGGTTATCCCGAGTGCAAGTACGTCAAACAGAATTTCATCGGTGTGAAGTGTCCGTTGTGCAAGGACGGCGAACTGGTGGAGAAGCGGGCGCGCAAGGGGAACACGTTCTACGGCTGCTCCAACTATCCCAATTGCAAATTCACCTCCGCCCACAAGCCATTAGCGGAGAAGTGCCCGAGTTGCGGCAGCGAATACCTGGTGGAAAAGACGCTGAAGGCGGGACCAATGATTGCGTGTCCGAATAAGGAATGCGACTACGAGCGGGCAGTACCGGTGGAGGTCGCGCCGGTCGGGTGAAGATATTTGATAATTTTGTAATTGGGAATCCAACAGCCTTCGCATTGGGCATATCTGTAGTTGCTGTTCTCAAGTTCCTCAATTCCACTGGAGGTTTCCATGGCGAAGAAGCCGACTGCTGCTGATGCTGAACTGATTCTCAAGCTGTACGACCTGCGCCGCGAAGCCGAAATCCGCAAGGCGCGCAACTGGTGGCTGAATTTCTGGCCGGACAATGCCGACGATGTAGTGAAGGTTGCAATGGCCCTGGGCACCCAGGAAAACGCCTGGCTGCGCCAGGTGGGCGGCTACTGGGAGATGGCTGCGTCGATGGTAAAGCACGGTGTCATCAGCGAGGACCTGTTCATGGAACCCAGCTTCAGCGGCGAAATGGTCTTCATCTTCGCCAAGATTCAACCTTTTCTGAAGGAGCTGCGAGAGAAGCTGCAGAGTCCCACCCTGTTTGGCAATGTGGAGAAGCTGATCATGAGCTCGAAGAAGGGGAAAGAGACGCTGGCCATGATTCAGAAGCGCCAGGCCGATCTGCGCAAGCGGAAGGCAGAAGAAGCGCGGGCCAAGGCGAGCTGAGCGATCTGGGAGGCGGGGCCGGGTATGTCTGTCCGGTCCGGCCCTGCGTTCTAGGAGACGAACTCGCGAATGTACTCGTCGCGCGAGTGCGCCAGTTCGTGGGCATCGCCGTCGAAAATCACCTTGCCCTCGCGCAGGATGAGGAACGTCATAGGGACCTCGCCGCGGGTACCGGGTGGGAGTGGCACCATGCGGTTGCTCTGGCGCTCGAAGCAGTGGGTGGCCATGGTAAACGCGTCCTGCAACCGCTGGGTGACCAGCAGAGAACTGGTCTTGTAGACGTCGCGCTGCTTGACGATCAGCTCGATGATGGTGTTGGAGGTCACCGGATCCAGGCCCCCGGTCGGCGAGTCGTAGAGCAGGACTTCGGGCTGGGTGATGATGGCCCGCGCGATCGCTACGCGCCGCCGCATGCCTCCGGAGAGTTCTGAGGGAAAAAGGTCGAGGGTGTGTTCGAGTTCAACAAAGCTCAGCGCTTCCCGCACGCGGCGTTCAATTTCGTCCTCTCCTATTTTGCTCTCCTCCATCAAACGGAACGCGACGTTTTCGCGGACGGTGAGCGAATCGAACAGCGCACTCTCCTGAAACACGATGCCGATCCTGCGGCGCAATTCGAAGAGATCTTCTTCCTTCATCTGGGTAACCTTCTCGCCGAGCGCGTAGATCTCGCCGCTGTCCGGCTTGATCAGGCCCAGGACCAGTTTCAGAATGGTGCTCTTGCCCGTGCCCGCGACTCCAAACAGGGCTTTGGTCTCGCCGGGGGCCAGGTGGAACGAGACTCCGTCGAGCACGACATTATCTTCAAAGGCGATGGCGACATCCTGGAAGACCACTACGGCGCCGGTCGCGTCCACGTTCGGTGGAGAAGGTGTCTCGATGGGCAGCGTGGGCATATCTCAGCGGTAGCCTATTAAGAGCATCAGCAACCGAGTTACGAAGAAGTCCACCGAAATGATGAGGATGGAAGACGCTACCACCGCCTCGGTGGTTGCCTTGCCGACGCCCTGGGTGCCGCCTTTGGCCGACATTCCGTAGTAGCAGCCGACGGTGGCGATAAGAAAGCCGAAAATCACCGGTTTGCTCAATCCCGTAATCAGGTCCTGATACACCAGAGTCTGCCAGGCCGAACTCCAGTACTGATGCCAGTCCAGGCCCAGCATCGCCGTGGACACCACACTTCCGCCAAAGAGTCCCAGGAAGTCCGAGAGAATGACAAGGAAAAACAACATGACGATCGTGGACACGACGCGCGGGGTCACCAGCTTCTTGATCGGATCGGTGCCCAGGGCACGCATGGCATCAATCTGCTCGGTAACGATCATCGATCCCAGTTCGCTGGCCATGCCTGAGGCATTGCGCCCGGCGACCATGAGTCCGGTGAGGACCGGACCCAATTCCCGCACCATGCTGATCGAAACCAGCTGGCCGATCAGCGAGAGTGCGCCAAACCTGCCCAGGCTGGCCGCGGTGTTCACCGCCAACACCGCGCCGGTGAAGAAACCGGTCAGGAGTACTATGGGCAGCGAGCCTACCCCGATAAGGTCGGCCTGCTGCATGATGTCGGCAACGTAGCGAGGAGTCCGGAAAAGATTGGCCAAGGACTGCCCCGCGAGCAGGGAATACTCCTGCAGAGACCGGATCTTTGCCTTGGCGAAGTCCAGGGGCGAGACCAATTCGATGTGACTTAGGAAATCTCCGGTTGCCATGCGCTTGCCCGAGCGTCCTGCCGGAACTATAGCAGAGAAGGGCCCGAGTCAGATGTCGAAAGCAGCCAGGGAGCGTTGGAACGCAAGGAGTCGCTAAGGGTTAAGGGCTTTCCCGCGTCTTTTTTCGGATCTCAATGTTCAGCCGCTTGATTTTCTGATTCAGGGTCGAAAGCGGCACATGGAAGCGCTCGGCGGCTTCGGTCTGGTTCCAATTGCACTTCTCCAGCATGTCCACGATCACATGGCGCTCGCAGTCTTCCATGATGTCGAACAGAGAAGCCTCGCCGTTGCGAGGTTCGAGCACCGGGAAGGCGGTGCTGCGCCCGGAGATCTGGTCCGGCAGGAGTTCAGAACCGATGTCGGTGCCTGAGGAGAGGACCACCGCGCGCTCCACCACGTTCTCCAATTCGCGCACGTTTCCCGGCCAGGTGTAAGTCAGCAGCAGGCGCAGCGCCTCGGGGGTCATGCGCCGCAGCGGACGTTCGTTTTCCGCGGAGTACTTCCTGAGGAAGAACTCCACCAGCAGAGGGATGTCTTCCTTGCGCTGGCGTAGCGGGGGCAGGTCGATGGTGATGACGTTCAAACGATAGAACAGGTCCTCGCGGAACTTCCCGTCCCGCACCTGCTGCTTCAAATCCACGTTGGTGGCAGCGATAATGCGCACGTCCACTTGCAGTTCGTGGACGCCACCCAGGTGCATGAACTTGCGGTCCTGGAGCACGCGCAGAATTTTGCTTTGGGTATCGAGGCCCATGGTGCCGATCTCGTCGAGGAACAACGTGCCGCGGTCGGCGACTTCGAAGAGGCCCTTCTTGGAGGCGACTGCGCTGGTGAATGCGCCCTTCACGTGTCCGAAGAGCGTGGACTCCAGCAAGTCTGGGGGCATGGAGCCGGTGTTGACGGGAACGAACGGCCGGTCACGGCGCGGCGAGTTAAGGTGGATGGCCTTGGCGATCAATTCCTTGCCGGTGCCACTTTCGCCTTGCAGCAGCACTGTCGAGCGGCTGGGGGCAACCTGTCCCACCAGGTCAAAAATCTTGAGCATGGGCTCGCTCTTGCCCACGATATTTTCGAAGTTGTAGCGCTGCTTCAGGGCCCGCTTGAGCTGGATGTTTTCTTCTTCCGCTCGATGGCGGGCCACGGCCGCGCGCACATCGGCCAGCAGTTTTTCGTTGTCCCAGGGTTTCTGGACGAAGTTGGCGGCTCCGACCTGCATGGCGCGCACCGCGTTCTCGACGGTGCCGTAGGCAGTGATCATGATGACCGAGAGTTGTGGATCCTGCGCGCGCAGTTCGGTGAGCACATCCAGGCCGTTGCGGTCGGGAAGGGCAAGGTCGAGCAGGACGAGATCGAAAGTGCGCTCCCCCATGCGCGCCAGGCCCTCTTCGCCGCTGGCGGCACATTCGACGGAATAGCCTTCCAATCCCAGCAGCGTTTCGAGGGACTCGCGAATTGCGGCTTCGTCGTCGATGATCAGCACCGAACCGCCGGGCGAAGAGGAATCTTCGCTCAGCGGACGGCGCGCGAATACGACTGCCTCAGACATTGACCGCCTTCCTCAGCAGAGGGAAATCAAGATAGAACGTGGTTCCTTCCCCGGGACGGCTCTCCACACGGATCTTTCCTGCATGTTCCTGGATGATGCCGTAGGTGACCGACAGACCCAGCCCCGTGCCCCGTCCCTGCTGGCCCTGGGACACCGTCTTGGTGGTGAAGAACGGGTCGTAGATGCGGTGGATGTGCTCCTGGGCAATGCCGGTGCCGGTGTCGGACACGACCACGCTGACGCCTTCGCCATTGGATGTAGTCACGCGCAGCATACCGCCGTTGGGCATCGCGTCCCTTGCGTTCAGGAACAAGTTCAGAAACACCTGCTGCAGGCGGCCGGCGTTGCCGTTGATTAGCGGCAAGTGCTCGGCCAGTTCATCCCGCACCTGGATCTTCGAAATCTTGAACTGGTGCTCCAGTAGCGCCATGGTGTCGGTGATGATCTTGTTGACATCCACGTCGGTAAACTCGGTGCCGCTGGTGCGGGAGAAATTGAGCAGGTTGTTGACGATCTCCGAAGCCCGGAAAGTCTGGCGGGTAATCTTCTCCAGCAGCGCTCCCTTCTGCGGATCTGCGCCCAGTTGTTTGGAAAGCATCTGGGCATAGGAGGAAATCACGGCCAGGGGGGTGTTGACTTCGTGCGCGACTCCGGCGGCCAGCAGCCCGATGGACGAAAGCTTGTCGGCCTGAGAGAGCTGCGCCTCCAGTTCCACGCGCTCGGTGATGTCGTCCATGATGATCAGCCGCCCGATGACGTTGAACTTGCGCGTGACCAACGGGGCGATGGCGACATTGACGATGCGGTTCTCTCCGGTCGGCGTGCCCAGGCGGAACTTGTAGAGGTTGTGAATGCCGGGATTCTGGCGCACGCGGTAAAACTCTTCCACGAAGGCTGGGGGGAAGACTTCGCTCAGCGGGCGAGTCAGCGCCTGCCAGCGGGGCAGCGCGTACATGACTTCCATCTGCGAGTTCCAGGACTCGATGCGGTCGGCCAGGTCCACCGCCAGCACGCCCACGTTGATGGATTCGACGATGTTCTCATTGAAGTCTTTCAGCCGCTCGTACTCCGTGACTTTTTGCTCCAGCGAGGCGTAGAGGCGGGCGTTCTGAATGGCAATGCCGATGTAGCCTGCCAGCGTCTCCAACAGTTCCACGTCTTCGCTGGAGAGGAAGTCGCCTTCCACAGTTTTCCCCAGCCCGAGAAAGGCGATGGCGCGCTGCTGCGCGCTGCAGGGGATGTAGTAGTTCAGATCCAGTTTGGCGATAGTGTCCTGCGCGCTCTGATCCTCGCGCGGGACCTGGTGGGTGTTGTCGAAAAACAAGTGGCCTTCTTCCATCTCCGGCCGCGGGGCGCCAAGGAAACTCAGGTCCAGGCCGCTGGTCTGGGCCATGCCAAACGACTTGGCCAGCACAAAGCGTTGTGGCGACTCACCAGCGGAGAGGAAGATCGCCATGCGGTCCACCAGCAGGGTGCGCGAGAGGCGGTCCACAACAGAGCCCAGCATCTTGTCAAGATCGGTTTCCGCGCTGAGTTCGCGTCCGAACTCGATCAGGGTTTTGCGGTAGTCGTAACGAGTGCGGTAGAAGAAGTGGTCAATGCGTTCCTGGATCCAACGGCGAACCGGATCGAAGAGCAGGGCCGTGACCACGATCGCCAGCACCAGACCAGCGGGTCCGGAACTAGGTACCTGGGTGTGGACCAACTCGGCTACCCCCGCCACGACCGCGAAATAGGCGCCGACGATGGCCAGGGCCGACAGGGTGTACACCATGCCACGCTTGAAGATCAGGTCCACATCCATCAGGCGGTAGCGGAAGATGGCGTACCCGAACGTCAGGGGCAGCAGGCCCAGCGACAGCACGGAAACCTTCATGGCTGTGGTCGGCAGGGCACCCGTGAGGTAAGGGATGACGTAGAAGAGCGTGAAAGGCGTTATGGCGAGAATGGTGCCGCGGGTGACCCACTTGAGTTGCTGCCGCAGAATGGGGGTGCTGGCCTCGCGGTAGCTGCGCACCAGAACCGCGGCCGCGGCCACGAACAGCACCGCCAGGTATCCCATCTGTAGACGATCCAGATTCCAACTGAGCCGCTCTGTGGCCTTCAGGAACCGCAGCGCCAGGACGTGAATGCCCAGGAGCAGCAGGCCGGGTACGTATAGGGCGGGTATGATCCAGCGGTGTTTGCGGACAACGCCGCGCTTCTCCGGGAAGGTCAGCACGAAATGCAGGAACAGCGCCGGCTGCAGCAGCCAGGCTACGACGTTGCCCCAGTAGATCGTCCAGTCGAACTCGTTGAGCTTCCCGGTGTACTTGAAGGCGTAGAAGATGAACGACACCAGACAGAAAACGTAGAAATGCGTGGAGCCGGGCGCGGTCCAGCGCCGCAGCAGGACGTAGAGTCCGATGCCCAGATAAATCAGCGCGATCAGCCGCAGCCATTGGTTAAGCGATCTCTCCGCGGGCACCAGAATGACGGTCGTGTCCACGGCAACGGAATCGCGTACCAGCGAATACGTGGCTTTGGACCAGGGGCCCACCCGGTATAGTTGGCGGTTCAGGGCGGCATCGTCCTTGACCTCGTGCTGGCCGACGGCTACGAGACGATCCCCATCTTTGATCCCTGCCTTGGCTCCGGGGCCATCTGCCTCCACCCGGTCGGCGATCAAGCTGCCGCCGTGTTCAACCCACCAGACACCGTCATACGGAACCTGGAATTCGCGCTCCTTTTGGAAGTTGATCCAGGCGAGAACCGCGGCCGCCGCCGTCAGGAGGAACAGCAATCCGGCGGTGAAGCGAATTTGAAAGTCACGGTTCATGGGCCGCAGCGACACAAGGGGCTGGGCAGCCGATACAACCCCGTACGGGCGATGCACGTTGGATGCCACGACGCGCGGCATAGGATGTTCCGTAACTATCTTCAAAGAAACAACTTCTCGGATTATAGGAGGAATTGGAGATGGCGGCTACGTTTTTTGGGATCATTATGTGGTATTTGGTAAGTATCTGTGGGGATGTATCTTACTGGTTGCTTGAACCGAGTCTGAGGATTGCGCGCCGGAGCCGGGCGTGAGTCTGCAGAAGCTTCGAGTAACGGGGCTCGCCTGAGCCGGCCTTGGCGCGCACGATTGCCAGCAGCCGTTGCTTGTCTTCCACAGGCCAGTCGGCCAAGTCGGGAATCAGAGCCAGAAGCAGGGCGTAATTGCCGAAGGCAGCCTGTTGCCGCTCGGGCCAGCCCGCAGGACGGACGCCAAGCGTTTGGGCGACCTGGGCAGCTGCAGCTTTGCGCATCCGGGCGGCGTCTCCGTGGAACTGGTTGGCCATGCGGCGTTGCAAAGCGTAACCCAGGTTCCGGATGGCGAACCGGTCCCAGGCACCTCGAGAGGATTCGGGTAATTCGAAGACAACGTGCCCTTGCGCGAGACGTCGCAAGGTGGAGGCTGGAGTCCGATATGCCGGGTTGGCCGCAATTCTCTTTTCCTCGGTCGCAACCACCCTTGCCAGTTCTGGACGCATGGGCCGGAATCCCAGCTTTCGGTAGAACCAGAAGGCCCCGGACTGGATGGCTTCCGGGTTGTCTTTGCCCAGTTGGTATGGGTAGACCGAGATGCAAGTAACGCCGAGCAGCTGATGCAACATGCGCAAGGCCTGCGCATAGATCCAGGCGGTTTCGCCGTCGCGGTAGGCGTAAAAAGTGTTGAAGCCGATCTCCATCCACTCGAACAGCGCGATGCCTTCGATGTAATTGATGGGGACGCCGTTCTTCAGCGTGAATCCGGCCTGGTAGGCGCGCAGGGGCAGGCGCCGCTCGGGGAGCAGGCCCCAGAGAAAGATTTCGACTCCGCGGCCAACGCTGGCCTGAATCACACTGGGGGGATTGCCGAGGCTGGTGCCGTAAAGCTCGCGGTAGCGGACCGTGGTGGCTTCGCGGCACAGGTGAATGATCTTCTCGCCCTCGCGGCGGGAGAGTTCCTTCAGCGTTAGCGGAGGCAACGCCAGCTCACGGGCCAGGGACACATCGCGGCGCTGGATCAGGGACTGGCGATGATAGAAGATTCGCCGCACCGGGCGTTTGCTCAGCGTGCGGGTGGCGCGGGAGTTGCCCAGTTGCCAGCGAATGGGCAGTTGGAGAGCGCCGAACATTTCGACGCGTTCATCCGGCGAGATGGGTAACCGGGCAATCTGGCGGATGAGCCAGGGCAGTTCGTCGCCGCCGCTGGCGGCGTGCAGCCACTTCCGGTAGTCAACGTCAGCCTCGACGCGGGCGTCTTCCTCGAGCAACGGCAAGAAGCGTGGCAGGGTTGCGGCGAGGCGCTCGGTTTGCTCGTATTCGTCCCAGACAATGGAAATCTTGCTGGGAAAACGTTGCACCAGCCAGCAAACCTCGTCGTAGTTCCAGAAGGCCGTGAGTTCGGTGCCGGCGATCCCGGACGATTCCTCATTGTCGAGCACGGAGAAATCTGCGCCTTGGGCGGCGAGAGCAGCCATGCGGCGCGAAAATGCGCGGAGCAGGGACTCGACCTGGCGCAGAACGGCAGCATTCGGAGGGAAGGCGCGCAGGAAGACCAGGATGTCGTGGAAGCGTGCGAGGGATGCGGGATCGGGATAGCGTACGCGGCTGAGGCGGGTCAGCAAGCGCTGAATTTCGGCCGCGCGAATCTCGCCAACGTGCCGCTTGGCGATTTCAAGTTGTGTCAACAGACGATCGAGGCGGGCCATGGCGAAGGGGACATGATAGACGAATCCAGGCCGGGTGGCTTTCCCCCATCGCGCTGAGAGCAGTGCACTGCTGTTGCCAGATGCAGGCCGGTCGAGGCACGGCTGCAGCATCCAGGCTGCGGCGCTGTTGAGTCTATGCGAGCTGCCTGTCCTGGCGCTCAATACGAAAGGTGTAACAGCCCGCGGTCGTGGAATTCACGTGGATGTAGTCCACATCGGGAGCAGCGAATATTGTCTCGATGGCAGCTTCCATGTTTCCGTCGCTGACATATTCCCGCACAACCAGACGCCTGCCGCGGGCGTAGCCCTCGAGGGTGCGTGGACTGGCACGAAGTTCATCAGGGACGCCGCCGTTCTCCGGATAACGCTCGCAGGCCGCGGCGTGAATGAACACCGGGCCGGGCAGGGGCAGCGACTCCACTCCCGCGAAGCGGTCATAGGTGAAGAGAAGTCTCCGGTCCACACCTGGAGTGATCAAGCGCAGGCAGTGCCGGCACGGGGCAGATTCGGCGCCGACTTCGCTGTGAGCCGGGTGTCCATAAACCGGCGCCTGCATGGTTTGGCGGACGGCTTCAGCCACTTTCGTGGGGATGGCCACAATACGAATCGGTTGCATGATCATGCCTCGCTTGATTGTGAATTCAGAGCCACGGTGCGTGCTCTCGGTAAGAGCGATTGTGGATGGAGCCGGTGGCGGGTTGCTATCCGTTTCTTGCGTTCAAATGCGGAAAGCTACGAGTTGGGCGTTCTCGACGAACCAGACCTGCAGCAGCACACCATTCCTTCCGATTACAATCGTGTTTTCCTTATGACAACCACCGAAGACATCATCCAACGCGAGCGCCAATTTCTCCTCCAGACCTACAACCGTTATCCCATCGTGATTGAACGGGGCAAAGGCGTGTTTCTCTATGACCTCGACGGGAACAGGTATCTTGATTTTGTTGCCGGGCTGGGTGTGAATGCCCTGGGCCATGCGCACCCGCGCATTGTCAAGACGGTTCGCGAGCAGGCGGCGAAGTGCATCCACCTCTCGAATCTTTACTACAACGAATACCAGGGACCGTTAGCCGAGAAATTGTGCCAGCTATCCGGGATGCAGCGAGTGTTTTTCTCCAACAGCGGGACCGAGGCCATTGAAGGCTCCATCAAGCTGGCGCGGCTGGCCGGGCATCGTGCGGGGGGTGAGGCCAAGAGTCGTCTGGTGGCGCTGCAAGGCTCGTATCACGGGCGGACCTTCGGTTCGATGTCGCTGACCGGGCAGGACAAGTACCGCAGGGGATTTGAACCTCTGCTGGAGGACGTGAAGTTTGTCAACCAGAACCACGTGGAAGCGCTGCGGGGTGTCGTGAATGACAATACTTGCGCCATCGTGCTGGAACCGATCTTTGGCGAAGGCGGGATTCGCGAGTGCTCGGGCGAATTTCTGGGCGAATGCCGGGCTCTGGCCGACCGGCATCGGGCTGCGCTGATCTTCGACGAGATCCAGTGCGGGCTGGGGCGCACGGGTACGATGTTTGCCTTTCAGACATTTGGGGTGACGCCGGACATCGTCGCGATTGCCAAGCCGATCGCCGCAGGCCTGCCGCTGGGGGCGTTTCTTGCGAAGGAGGAGTTCGCATCGGCGATCTCCGTAGGACAGCATGGGACCACGTTCGGCGGTGGGCCGCTGGCCTGCCGCGTGGCGCTGGAGTACCTGGCGATCGTCGAGGAAGAGAAGTTGCTCGAGAATGTGGAACGTGTGGGGGCTTACCTGCAGCACCAGCTTAAGGAAGTGGCGCAACGCTATGCCGCCGTGCAGGAATGCCGCGGGCGGGGCTTGATTCAGGGATTGCAACTTGACATTCCCGCGCGACCGATCGTGGAACAGGCACTGGCACAAGGAGTGCTATACAACAGTACCCAGGACACTGTGTTGCGTTTCCTTCCACCTTTCCTGCTGGAGGAGAAGCACGTGGACAAGGGCGTCCGCGTGCTCAAGAAGTTGCTGGGGAAGAAGCGGCGAAGCTCGTGATGGTTCGTGGTTGGCGACAGCGGGCGCGGCCATGGTGGTGGTACACGCGAGATCGTTCGCCCTTTCGGGCTCAGGATGACGCCGGGTGGAGAGGGCTCAGGATGACGCGGGCGTCAGGCAGGGGTCAGCATGGCGCCACGTGGGCCGAAGCTGCGAATGCGGAGCAAAAAAAGGGGAGCCGAAGCTCCCCTACACAGAAGCGACAGAGGCGATATCACTTAAATAGAGTCCAACGGCAAGGGAAGAGTTGTCCGCGCACGAAGAAACAATTGTGACCAACCGCTCGGCTGTGACCGGCAACCAACAAGACTCTCCAGCCTGGGAGGAGCGCCGGACCAGTCTGGATGGGGCGCGCATGCGCTACCTGTTCAGCGGAACCGGGCCAGCGCTGCTGCTGGTGCATGGGTTGCTGGGATACTCCTTTTCCTGGCGATTCAACATTCCAGTCCTGTCACGGCAGGCAACCGTGTACGCGGTGGACCTGTTAGGAGTGGGATTCTCCGACCGGCCTGCGGGGCTTGACTGCTCGCTGCGTGCCAGCGCGGCGCGCTTGCTGCGATTCGTGGATGGAGTCGGGATTGACTCCTGCGATCTGCTCGGGACCTCGCAGGGCGGAGCGGTGGCGATGATGGCGGCGGCGCTGGCGCCGCGGCGGGTGCGCCGGCTGATTCTAGCTGCTCCGGTGAACCCCTGGTCCACGCACGGTCAGCACCTCGTAACCCTTCTCAACCACCGCGCGGTGGGAGGGTTGTTCCTGTGGCTGGCGCCGCTGATGCGGCCCGGGCACCGACTGGTGTTGCGCCGGCTCTATGGGGACTCGCGACGCATTTCCCCTGGCACCCTTGAAGGCTACTCCGCGCCATTCGCCATTCCCGGCACGCTCGAACACGGCCTGGGCATTCTGCGCTCGTGGAGAGAAGACCTGCAGCAACTGGAAGCTGCGCTGCCGCAAATCGCACACATTCCGACCCTGCTCATCTGGGGAAGCCGGGATCGTGCGGTGAGTGCGGCTTCGGCGAACGCGTTGCGCGAGCGCTTCCGGAATTGCCGCCTTGTGCTGATGCAGGGCATCGGCCACTTGCCCTATGAAGAAGCTCCGGAGGAGTTCAACCGCATAGTCGGCGAATTTCTGGCGACCCCTCCCGGCTGATCCCAGTGGTAAGCTCGTGCGGGGGCGGTGCTCGGTGCCTCTGCTGGCCCACCTTATGACCCAGCACATCCTCGACCTGCTGCGCGCATACCTGGCCCACTATGGCTACTGGGCAGTCGCGGTGGCGTTGCTGCTGGAAAATGCCGGCGTGCCGGTGCCGGGTGAGACCACTCTCCTGCTGGCCAGTTTCCTGGCCTACTCAGAGCACCATCTTCACCTGGGCTACATCATCCTGGTGGGCGTCTGCGCCGCCACCATCGGAGACAATCTTGGGTTCTCCATCGGATACCATGGCGGACGTCCCCTGCTGGAGCGCTACCAACATGTTTTTCACATTCCGCGACGTACCCTGGCACGGGGCGAGCACCTGTTTCAGCGCTACGGGGCGGGTACGATTTTTGTGGCCCGCTTTATCGTCGGCATGAGGATCGTGGCCGGACCGCTGGCCGGCGTGCTGCGCATGGACTGGCGCAGATTTGCCATCTACAACCTTCTTGGCGCTGCGCTCTGGGTCACCGTGATTTCAGCGATTGGATATATTTTCGGGAAGTATTGGGACGACCTGATGCGGGTCATGCACGGCATGAACCTCGTCCTGCTCGCGGCGGCGGCCGCAGTTATGCTTCTGCTCTGGTGGCGGTGGCGAAGAAGGACTCTGGAGTCAGACTTGAAATAGCCCGCACGCAAGCCGTTCCCAAGCGACGCGACACGTTCTGTTAGGCTAGCAGGAGTTCCTCTGCGAGCCGGCCGATGAACCTTTACGCCAAGCGCATGCTGGTGTTGATCGTGGGCTGGGGGTTCATCCTGCTGGGAATTGTGGGGCTATTCCTGCCCATCCTGCAGGGCGTGCTCTTTCTCGTGATTGGCCTGATTATTCTCTCGTCGGAGTACGTCTGGGCGCACCATCTATTAACCCGGTTGCGAACGCGTTATCCAAGGATCGGCCGCATCGCGGACGCGGCGGCCGGGAAGGCCGGGATCTGGTTGCGGCGCCTGGGTCGCCAACGGCAGCCCGATTGATGCTCCCCAGCCAGAATGCTACCCTCAAAATCAGCGAATCCGATCCATGCCCACTCCGCTTCGAGTTGCTGAGTCGATGCCTGTCTCCCCGGGGCAGCGCGTAGGCCGCCTGCTGCACCTGGAAATTCCCGAGGTGTGGGTACGCTTTCTATTGGCGATTGTGGGGCTGGTACTGGCGTTTGGCGCGGCGCTGTTTTCTACGGTCTCGCGGGAGTCGGGCAATCTCTGGGCCACGCTCATCCTGGCGTCTACGGCGCTGGTTCTGGCAACCCTGGTGGGCCTGACTACCGTGCCCTACCTGGCGCGGCGGGTAGCTGCGGCGCGCATTCGTGATGCTTTCGACTACGAGGTGACGCGCGTGGGAATTGCTTACGTCCTCGTCATCCTTGTGATCGGGATTGCCGCGCTCAACACCGGCAATAACCTGCTGTACATCGTAGTGGCCGCGATGCTGGCGGCGATTCTGGTCTCCGGGTTTGCCTCGGCCATCGTGTTGCGCGAACTCGAACTGGATGTTCGCCTGCCCGGGCAGGTGTTTGCCGGCCGGGCGACGGTGGGAAGGATCGCGGTGCGCAACCCGCGGCGCTGGCTGCCCTCGTTCTCCGTCAGCGTGGTCTCGTTCAAGAAGAAGACCGCAAGCAAACACTGGCGCTGGCTGCCTGCGACCTTTGTGTTTCCTCCGGGACGTTCGCCGGAGCGGCAGTGGATCCAATTGCCCGACCGGCAGTTGCGCCGGGTTGCGGAGAAGCCTGCGCCGCCGGCTATCTTTGAGGGGGCAGTGTACTTTCCTTACATCGCCGCGGGCGAGGAGCTGATCGCGGAACTCGAGCTGCGCTTTGCGCGTCGAGGACGCTATCAGCAGGATAGTTTCGGCCTGGCCACCCGCTTTCCGTTTGCCTTCCTGACCAAAACGCGGCGCGTGCCGCTGGCCCGGGAGGTTCTTGTCTATCCGCCGGTGGAGCCGCCGGACGAGTTTTTCGAGATTCTCCCGATGATCACAGGCGAGTTCGAGACCTTTGTGCGCGGCCGTGGCTACGATCTGTACCGCATCCGGGAATACATGCCGGAAGATTCGGCGCGGCACGTGGACTGGAAGGCGACGGCCAAGTCGGGCTCGCTCAAAGTGCGCGAGTTCAGCCGCGAGGACGAACGCAAGCTGCGCATCGTCTTCGACAACCCCGCGCCGGGGACGGTTTCGGAGAAAGCGTACGAGAGCGCGATTACCCTGGCGGCCTCGCTGGGCTGGCACTTCGCGGAGGAAGACGCCGAGGTTTCTTTTGTGGCGCCGGGATACGCCGGCGGGCCAGACATCTACGAATTCCTCGCCTACCTGGCCACGGTCGAAGCGCAGGCCGCGCCCCCGGTGCTGGAATCTCTACAGATATCCGACGACTACAACGTCATCCTGACGGCCCGCCCGCACGGCACCATTCCGACGGCCCTCTGGGCGTGCTCCTATTTTGTGTTTATCGGAAGCCGGGAATGAGCATCAAAGTGCTCAGTTCATGTCGTGCAGCGAAACGGACGGCATTGGCATCAAAACTTACAGCCGCTACTCCGTCTCAAGCAACAAGCCAATCCCAAACGCGAGGTTTTATGCACCGCAAAGACCGCTGGATTTTGAAAATAATTCTGTCATTGACGGTCGCAGTGGCGCTGGGAGCGCTGCCCGTGCAGGCCAAGCGAGCTCCCGAAATTCCTGCCGGTACCACTGTCAAAGTTCGCGTCATTGACAAACTCAGCAGCGAAGAGAACGAGGTCGGAGATAACTTTCACGGCACGCTGGAAGAGCCGATCATGGTGGACGGCAAGGAGCTGTATCCGAAGGGAGCCGACGTCAACGGACGCGTGACCGACGTGCATCGCTCGGGGCGGCTCAGTGAACCGGGGGAACTGGACCTGGTCCTGACCACGGTGACCTCGGGCAGTCTTAGTTCATCGCTGGCAGTGGAACCGCTGGTGATCAAGGGCGAATCGCACGCCAAGAGCAACGCTACCAAGATCGGGGGCGGAGCCGCTCTGGGCGCGATCATTGGCGCCATCGCTGGAGGCGGGAAAGGCGCCGCCGTCGGCGCCGGTGTGGGTGGAGCGGCCGGTACAGGCGCAGCTGCCGCCACAGGGAAAAAACCGGCCACGGTGGAGTCCGAAGCCGTGCTGGCTTTCACCACGACAGCGCCGTCCGGCGC
>Ga0335070_10000737_pt1 | contig 37155 bp, 35 predicted proteins | sample Lox_Sample_13_FD_206722 | JGI IMG/M metagenome (GOLD analysis project Ga0335070, IMG submission 206722) | Soil microbial communities from Loxahatchee National Wildlife Refuge, Florida, United States - Lox_Sample_1.3 | ecosystem: Environmental > Terrestrial > Soil > Wetlands | place: USA... | reverse complement strand
CCGAGTTCCCGGAACTCTGCGGTGTGGAACAAGAACTGATTGATCGTGCCGTTCGGCGGGAAGTGAGTGACCGCTTTATTCAACTTATAGAAGAGTACGCCGCCCGGGCGAGAGCCGTCCGCGCGAGTTTTGATATGAATCCATCGCCAGGAAATATGCGTGACGGACTCTTGACCGACGCCATGAAATCCGCGGGAGCTGCGAAAAAGGGCGGCACGGCTCCCATCACTGCTGTGCTGGATTACCCTGAATATTCCCGGGAGCCTGGTCTGAACCTGCAATGCACCCCAGGCAATGATGTGGAGTGCGTTACCGCGCAGGTCGGAGCAGGGGCGAATGTGGTATTGTTCACGACCGGCCTTGGAACTCCCACGGGGAATCCCATTGCGCCCGTGATTAAGATTTCCACCAATTCGCAGGTTGCTGGGCGGATGGCAGACATCATTGATATAGATACAGGCAAGATCGTGTCCGGCGATGCCGGAGTGGAGGAATTCGGAGAGCAGATCCTTGAGCTTGCCGTTCGCGTCGCCAGCGGGGAGATACGCACGAAAGCTGAAATCAAGGGGCAGGACGACTTTATTCCGTGGAAGAGAGGAGTGTCGCTGTAGAAGACTGATTCCACAGGCCCGTGCGCGGGGTGCCTGCTAAAACAGGTCGACAACATGGCGCGGGCTGTGCTAGTGGTCAAGATAGCCTTTCCTTTCGCTTCTCTTGCCTACGGTATGGGTTACAATTTTGTTCACCTAGTGGCCAGCAATCAAGAGGTCATCGTTCAACCCGGTTGTCGAAAGTGGCTTTGGGCTATTGTCTTTACTGCCGCTGTATTCGTCACCATCTCTCGCCGTCCCGATGCCGTGCTTAACGCACAGTTTTTCGCCGAGGACGGCACGTACTGGTACCACGATGCCTACCAGTTCGGTTTCCGTTCGTTGCTAATGCCCCAAGCCGGTTAGAGGCACCCACTGAACTGAAAATGTTTATCTTATTCGCCTTTACCACATTCGCCGCATGCATGTCGCATCCTTTCGCGACGAGCTTTGATCGACTGCAAGGGGAGGCCATGCGTTTAGCGGCAACTGCGACCCGCTATTACTTCCTTCCAATGATTGCGTTTCTGCCATCAGCGCTATGGGCGGCGGCAAGAATCCACACCCCGCAGGCACTACGTTTGCCTTGCCCTACTAGTTCTCTTGGCATTACCAGCAGGCATTTGTCGCGATTGGCGTTATTCGGCATTCGCGGATCGTCATTTTCAGGAGTATGCAGCCAAGTTTGAACGAGCTGAAGCTGGGACGCACATGACGATACCAATTCCACCAGACTGGTCAATGCAACTCACGAAACACTAATTTCTGAGAACTCATTCAGTGATGAGAAGCCGAGCGTCTCGTGCTAGATTGTTGCGACGCCAAGGAGTTGTCAGCGAGGGTGAGGTAGTCCGAGCGTACGAGATCGCAAGTTACGCAACCAACGTAGCGGGGGAGCATTCGCATATCTGTTTACGCGAACTTCCAGGGCATCCAGGCGCGAGCGCAACGCATTGAGGCGCGCATCAAACACCTCCGCTTGCGTCACAATCGGCTCGTCAGCCGGATACCACCGTTTTTTGAAGCTTGATTCCCGCACTGCAGTTTCCCGGGCGCTCATGGATGCAAGCGTCTCGGATGCGCGTGCCGTCGTCGCGACAAGGGCGAAGCTTGGACCATAGGGATGATCGGGTTGCTCGAAGTGGGTCGTTATATTGACAAAGCCGAAACATCGCAGACATGCCAAAATATCTTCGCGCGTCATCCAGAAAGAAAAATTGACGCTGCCGTGATGAAAGCCGTGCCAGTTCGCCGTCTCCTGACGGTGCTCGTATGCAGTACAGCGAAAGCCTTCGAATCCGATCTCTGTGCCGGCGCTGAATTGTCCGAACAAGCCGTCACTCTTGGACAATATTTCGGGATCGTAGTAGTGGGTCCAAAGATATAGCCGGTCCGATGCCCGTGCGCAGCGAGCCAGCAGCTCTACTGGATTGATTACTCTGTACAGAACTCCGGAGGCCACGCAAAGATCGAAGGAGGATGAATTGTGTCGCAAAAATTCAAGATAGTCGCCACAGAGAAACTGCGTGCGGGTAAGGGGACCAAGTTCTTTGACGATCAGGCATTTGAGAAATGATTTGGTACTTGGCTCAACAGATAGGATCGAGGCCGCGCCACAATGTTCCAGCACACACGTGTCGGCCGCTTCCAAGGGACCAAGCTCGAGCACGCTGTATCCCGCAATGTCGCCGATTTCAGAGCAGGCCCACACTACCCTCTGGTCCGGAAAGGCACTCAAGTCGCTAGTGTGAAATGCAGAAAGGTTCTCGTTCAGCGGTGTGATCCAGTGGCCCTTGAAGATATCGATAGCATTTTCGTCTTTGGGAACCGTGGAAACTTGCGCCTCAGCGATCATGTATTTATACCTCGTTCTAGCCTATGAGCCGTATCCACCGGATGTAGCCCTTCGCCCCGTGAGGCGATGTGGTTCGATTGGAGGGCGAAGGGTTACTAAAATTGATTCGGAGCTGGTAAATAGTACCCTTCCATTCGGGATGGCTTTGGACCGGGAATGAAAGCACCCACCATTGGGCCGATGCGGAATACCCAAGCTTGAGAGAGCGGATCTCGGCAAAATCCATTTGTTCCGCCCGCCAGTACAGAGCGACTGTTCCGTCTAGCTCTGCATTGAATGACAGCCAGATTTGATTGATTGTTTTTGCTTCAAAGGGTTGTACGGGAACTGTCATCCAGAAACCCGGTCCCTTGAGGTCAATCTGCACATCATCTGGTCGTTCACGCAGGCCCCCGTCGCAGGAAACGCCAGCTAATTCACTTGCGTTTTGGCGCAAGCTAATTGTCCGTTTGAAAGCGGGCGATGGCGAATTCACTTGATAGCCGAGTGACTCCATCTCTTCGGATAGGTGCTCCTGGAAAAAGCGGCTAACGTCGAAAGGAATCTCTTCGCGCTGCCACCGGCGTACGGTGGCGCTGAGATCTTTTGCTGTTCGGTGCTGTTCGAAGTGCGTCATGCCAGCTTGGCTTACGCTTAGGCCAGCCATCTTTTGCAAGCGTTCAGCGACAACTTGAGGCTTTTCCACGAGATCTTCGTACCGCACCAATACGGAATCGGCACGTTGACGATCGCTGCGGTACTTCTCGTAGGAGATACAGAATGAAAGCGCGAGGCCGCGAGCGTATTCCAGATCCGTGTCGCCGGCGTGACGTCCGAAAACTACCGCCTTCTGCTTTCTGCTGAAGGCGTTGGCCGAAAGGAAAACGTCACGAATATCGCGAAAATTGTAGATGGTGAAGCACGGTAAGATGTCACGAACCAGGGCGGGGAGCCACTGGGGTGCTTTCTCCGCATAGAAAGCGGTATTTGGATTCTCGGCTTGAATCCCTGCACTGAACGTCTTCCATAGAGACTTCAACCACTCCGCTGTCGATAGTCGAGGCAGAAACAACTTCGGATCTACGTTAGGGCGCTGTTGTGGGCGGACAGCGGATACACCTAAGGTATTCAGACTAAAAAGTTGACTCCCCTCGATAAACGGCAAATATTCGGGATTGTTGATCAGCAGTGCGAACTTCACGAAGTAGGTGAGATAGCGGCTCTCGAACGGGTACTGTTGGTCAAAGGCGAGGCGGCGGTCGCTCCCCAAGAGTGACATCAGCGCGACACTTCCCGTACGGCCGCTGCCCGATAGCAACACCGGGACCAGTTCGGAAACGTCGTCGCGTTGAGTTGAAAATCTCCGGGTGAGCGCAGAAAACGGGCGCGCAAACCCCTGCCCGAGCACTTTCATTCTTTAGCCGCCCTGTTGCCGTGCATTTTACGTGGAAAACGGGACGTTTTGCAAAGCTACTGGGGGCGCTGCCTGCTTACTCAACGGCGAGGTCCAGATTTGAGGTTGTGAACCAAACGGATGTAATTGCAGCGTTCTCGGCCAAAGAATCCGAGCGGCCTGAGAAAGCTTGTGGCACACCCTTAGCGGCACGCGGTGAACCGACTTCGGTTTTCGGGACACGATGACCAGTTGGCAGGAATGGGCATGTCAGACTCTTCTAAGGCAATACTCGCCTAGGTTTGCCAGTCCCCCTGACAAAAGCCCAAGTGCGAAGGCGCAATGCGCAGCACTTGGGCCAAATTTGTCTATCCTGGAAGCTCGCTCCTATTTCGTTTTTTCGTGGTGTTGTCGTGCCCAATTCATCCCCGCTCTTACTTCCCCAATCGCAGCGTCGACGTGACTAATCGCTTTTACACGATGGCCACCCCATTCATTTCCTGCTTTCTGCAGCTCGCTTTTTGCGTTTTGCAGAGCTTGGTTAGCACGTTGCATATCGGCTGGCACATCCTCTTTGTATTGAGGTACCGCAAAGCCGCTAAGGGCAATCAGCAACAGCATCGTAGCAATTAAACGCATACAATCCCTCCACTGGAAACTTTGGTTCCACTTTGGATGCAAAAACATTAATGTTGTGGCATTGAGATACTTGGGACAGCTCTTTTGTTCGATGGATCGGTGTATTCCATGTCCCCCAAATTAAGTAGGGGCGGCGGCCCGCATGCTCGCTCCATCAATTGACGACCGCAGGACAGGATTTTAACACCCTGTCGCGGTCAGCACCGGTCCAACAAAGGCGCACTACTAAGTCTTTCTTCTCACCTGGATTTGGCGCCTCTTCAGCGCGCCTGGCACCCAGATCATTTCTCCCGTACACCAGTTGGATCGCCGCGTCCAAGCCTGTCTGAAAAAAAATAGATGCCTCGTTCTGATCGCGGCAGATTTATAAAGACGAACACACTTCCAGGAAGAGGATCGGGAAAGAGGCCCCGGACGTCCATTTGCAGTCGCCGTGACATAGCCCCGTTATAGCGCCAGGCATTCAGGTTGTGCCAACTGCCAAAGCCGAACAATATAGCCAACAAAGCACAAAGGACCAGGCGCAGAGGTTGCTGCGGAACATTGCTTAACAACAACGCCACAACCAGAGCCGCGCCGACGGAGGCAAAATACAACTCTCGGGAATTGCCCAAGTCGGCGCCCACGCGGATCATCGAATGCGCCGGAGCCGGCGCCAGGAACACCCAAACAACTGCCCACGATAAAGCGCTTGAGCGCGTCCTCATTGGAAACGCAACGATTACAAGCAATACCACAGCAATAGACACGGCTACGAGAAGCGTTATACGAGGCGGCGGCTGCACCCAGTTTAGTCCGAACAACATTTCCGCTGGAGCGCGCAGAAGAAGACCCTTCAAACTGGTCGTGTGGAAATGGAGAACCGAGCTGGCACCGGAGGATTCGCGGTAACCACCGATACCTCCAAACACCCAAAAACGGTAGATCGCGCACAGTATGGCAGTTCCAAAGAAGGCTAACGCCGATCTGAATCGAGGTGGTCGCATGACTGCTAATTCCAGGAAGAGGACGAGCGCGGGCAAAATGTAGGCATTCTCCTTCGTGAACAATGCAGCCACAAATAAGAACAATGCCACTGAGAGGTGCTTGTTCGCACCACGCGTGCGAAATCGGACATAGGCAAACAATGACCACAGCATCAGAGGCGTAACCAACTGGTCGAATCGGCAAGCGATCCAAACAATAGCCTCTGTGTTGATTGGCATTATGCAGAAGAGAAGGGCGGCGCAAACGCAGATTTCAGCGTGAAGCCGTAGTTCGCGGCATAAGAAGTAAAATCCGGCAACGGAGCAAAGATGGCAGGCAGACGATATGAAAGCCGGGGGCCCAGAGGTGGAACAGTCGGTAATCCAAAGCCAGAGTTATAAACCCCAGGGGCCGAAGAAAGGTGTGAGCTTGTCCGAAGACGAAGTTCTCGCGAATTATGTCTTGTAATGGCCGCGACATGGCACGCAGATGCCCGAAATCGTCGGAGACGAAGTAGGCGGAAAGCGAAGCCGCCCACACCACAACACCGGCCGAGAGCGGGATAGAAAGCGCTCGCAGCGAGGCCTTGGAGCGGTCAGGGTTATTAAAATGACTTCTCGGAACTCGAAGTAAACATATAACCCAGAACGCCGTTGCAACGTTCTGGAAAACGGCTACGCTGCGGTCGGGGGATTGCGGCGGAGTTATAAGGAGGAATGCAAGCAGCAGCAGAGCACCTGCACTCATGACCCGTGCGAGAGTGCCGCTGCTCACTATGCTTGTCCTCCCTTACGATACTCTAGCTGCGGTGCTGCAACAGCGACGCAAACAAGTTTTCGTATTTATCAACCACTGCATCCCACGCGTAATTGTCTTTCGCGGCACACGCCGTTTGCGAGCGGAGCTGCTGCATGGTTTCTCGAGCATTGAGGATATGTTGTAGCTTGGCCGTTAATTCGTTGGGGTCATTATGGAAAGGGATGCCACAACCGAGTGTGGTTTCATGATTAGCGGGACTATCCAAATACAAAATGGCGTTCCCTGCGGCCATGGCCTCCACCAATGCGGGATGAATACCACCAATCTCTCCAGCGAATACAAACAGGCCGGCGTTTTTCTGCAGACTCCAATAGTCTCTGCCATACACAGGACCAGTAAAGATTACACGTTCATCGGCCAGAGATTTCAGCTTCTGGACGTAAGCGGCCTGGTAGGGATTGCCGCCGACAATAAGCAAAGGCCAATCGGTTTGCACGCCTCGATAAGCTTGAATGACTAGTTCAGGGTTGTTCTCCGGCTCCAGCCTTGCCACGTAGAGAATGTACTTGCGGCTCGAGACCCCAAACTGACTGAACCCGCCGCTGTCGGGAGGAGCCTCGGCGCCGTAGCCGATCATTTCCGACTCTTTCCCATAACGCTGGCGATAGTAGTTCTGCACAGCCTTGGCATCGGTGATGACTTGAGTAGGTGTGAGGGCGGAGAGAACCTCGCAAAAATGCAAAAACCACTGACCGAAGATGTTCCATTTCCGCCGTTTGCGGTCGAGTCCATCGACGTTCAGTGCGGTCGGCTTACGGGCCAGGCGCGGGATCCAGGCCCACGGGCTGTTGGCTACGTTGCAGATAAGCACAACCTCTGAACCAGTGAAGATCACATGCAAGACGGAGAGAAGGCTATGAAACAGAGTATCGAAGTGTTTCTCAGAAATAGTGGGCAGGACTATACGGCGAATCCGATGATCGAAGACGTCGTTGGCCGTCGTGAAAGGCTTGCGGCAGTAGACACTGACTTCGTGTCCGCGTTCGACTAGCCTGCGCGAGAGTTCGTTTGCCAGTGTTTCAAATCCTCCGTAACGGGCAGGAATACCGCGCGTTCCGAGAATCGCGATCTTCATAATTCGTTGCCGCCCGCGATGGGCCATTGCGCAGGTTCAAGAGCGAGAAACCGAGCAGACGTCATCTCGCCGAGCTTGGAAATATAAGAATTATGGGACAAGCTTCACCCAACGGATCCTACCCACGCCCCGATGCGCAGGATAAGGCGAGCGCCACCGCCGCAGCCAGCCGCGGGTTATCACGTTGAACAGATCAAGACGGAGTTCAGCGATGTTCCCTTTCCATTGCGGGTGCTTGTGCACAGGAAACGAGAGCACAGTCCAGTGTTGATTCGGCGAGAGGCGCTGGTAAACAACTCGCTCCTCACTGAAGTCCTTGTCGGCTGAACGCCAATAGATTGAGCAGACTTCGCCCACCTCGGTGTTAACGCTCACCCAGATGTTCTTCACCGCATCGGCCTCAAAGGGCTCGAAAGGTAAAACGAGGTGGCAGTCGCGGCCTCTTACGTGGACCAGGGTGAAATCGTCCTGGGGTTCGAGCCGTGCCTGTTTTATGCTGAACTTGGAGACATTCAAGGCCCGGTTGTCGAAACGAATAGTGCGACTTCGATCAATGCTATCCATTGCGGTCTCATATCTCAGCCAAGCCATCTCGTCCCCAACCGTGGACAACAGCAGCGACATTACCTCATTTGGAACTGGGTTCTGTTTCCACCCTTGCAGTGATGATTTTAATTTTTGTACAGCTGGAATCGAATTAGGATCGTGGTCATCGACCGTGTTGATTTCCGCACTGTTTTTCATAGATCGGCACAGTGCAGCCGGGTCTTGGGTAAGTTCTTCTGCACCAATCAAAGACACGTTGCTGCGAGAACGCTCGGCAAAATAGTTTTCGAAATTCTGTAAAAATTCGAGGGCAATGTTACGGGCCAACGCGCAATCATCAAGTACCTGTTTCGTGCCTCTTGCTGGTTGTACCTGCCGTTTTGCTGAAAGCCAAACGTCTCTGGGATCTTGGAAGCAATAAACCGAGAATGAGGATAGGACCTGACGCAACTCTGAAGACAACCAGGGGGGAACGCGGCCAGCGTAAAAACTGACTCCAGGTTTTTGGCGTTGCAGATGGTGGGTGAATAAGCTCCAAAACTGCCCGACCCAGCGCGCGCGGGAGGCCGTCAAAATGAAATTGTCCGGGTCAGCCTCAGGCACATAGTTATAGGGGGGAGGTCCACCATCGAACCCCGTATAACTGAAGTAGAACAAATGTGAAGCGCCGAGAAACTGCAGAAGATGAGGGCTCTCCAGCAGGACAGCGAACTTGTAGAAGGCTAGCAAGGGGTGTATCGCCGGCGGCGAAGTCCCCAAACGGATAACGCTTGAGTCACATGCGAGCGCTGCCAGAAGCGCATCGACTCCATCCGGCCCCACCCCGGAAACCAGCACGGGCGTCAGTTCTGATGGAAGGCGCGTAGGGGCAGTATCCAGGGGGATCCTCTTGCTAGTTTCCTATGGTGAATTTCAGATATTATCGCATCCATCGGGATGCAAATCCTTTTTGTTACTAACGATCACGTAGGGGAGAAGCGCGCTGGTCCTGCGATACGCGCGCTTGAATTGGCAAAGGTGCTGGCGAAACACCACGAGGTGACGCTAGTTTCCGCTCGTTCCGGCCACTTGGAAGTCGATGGGATTCGGTTTTTATCGGGAGCACGCGAGCGCCCGCGACGGCTGAAAACAATCGCGCGGGAAGCTGATGTTGTCATTGTGCAAGGTTTGGTGCTTCTCCTGTTTCCCTTTCTGGCCCAGGCGCAGCATCTTGTAGTTGAGCTTTATGACCCATATCTCTTCGAATATCTGGAGTATGGGCCAGCACGTTTCGCCGGTTGGGGCTATCGCCGGCAATGGTATCTTCTCAATCACCAACTACGGCATGGAGATTTCTTCACTTGCGCCAACGAGCGTCAATGGGACTACTGGCTGGGCCGCCTCTGCGCCTTGGGACGGTTGAATCCGGAGGAGTACCGACGTGACGCAACATTCCGAAGCTTATTGTCGGTGATTCCATTTGGAATTCCTTCGACGCATCCGGTCCGCAGCGGACGAGCGGCAAAGGGTGTAATACCAGGAATTTCAGAAAATGACGTCCTGCTGCTTTGGGGAGGCGGTATTTGGCAGTGGTTTGATCCAGCCACCTTGATTCGCGCCATGGGGCTGGTGTCTCGTGAGCGGACGGATATCAAGCTGCTCTTCCTTGGTACGGGCAGCCCCCATCCCGACTCCCCGCTAATGCCGATCGAAGCGGAGTGTCACGAGCTAGCCGAGAGCCTTGGCATACGCGATAAATGTGTCTTCTTCTCAAAGCAGTGGGTGCCACAATCCGAGGTGCCAAATTTCCTGCTCGATGCGGACATTGGTGTTTCCAGCTATTGGGACAGTGTAGAAACTCACTTTGCATTTCGTACCCGGGTGCGAGACTACATTTGGGCAGGCTTGCCGATGATCCTGACGAGAGGCGACTCGTTATCGGAATTGGTACAAAGCCGGGGACTGGGCAGGACTGTGGCAGCCGGAGATGTTGAAGGGTGGAGAAGAGCTATTCTGGAACTGGCCGCCGCTCCAAATGAACGTGCTGAGATTAAGAACAAGCTGCAAAGTTTGGCCACCGAGTATCACTGGGAGAGAGTAGCCGAGCCGCTGGTGCGCTACTGCGAGCGGCCCTACCGAACTGCCCGAATGCCCGGCTGGAGCAAACTTCTAACTCCAATCCTAAGCCGCGGATATCAATGGGGTTATCGCTGGTCCAATCGGCTGCGAAGCAGCCAGGAAGCACCAATTGTTTCGGCGAAACGCGCTGATGTTTCTGAAAACCCGGTTTGACAGGCGTTTGCTCCGCTCTATATAAAGTTAGTTTCCGCTTCCAACGGTAAGCATGCGGCAACTTTTCAGCGAACTACTACGTAATCGCCAACTTGTGTCGGCGCTGGCTTTGCAGGAGTTGCGTGTCCGCTACAAGCGTTCTGTCCTGGGGTTTTTCTGGGCTCTCCTGAACCCGCTTTTCATGATGACCATTCTTACCGTGGTGTTCACTTACATCATGAGGGTCAAAGTTCATGCCTATTCGATATTCATGCTAAGCGCGCTGCTGCCCTGGACATTGTTCAATCAAGCGCTCACGTATTCCGCGGAGTCGATTGTCAGTCACGCGCATCTGCTGAAAAAAATGTATATCGGAAAGGCCATTTTTCCGGTTGCGGCGGTGCTTGCGAACATCATCAACTTCGGGTTGTCGATGATACCGCTGTTTGTATTGATGATAGCTCTGCGTTTTCCATTGCATTGGACCTGGATCTACATTCCGGTGCCCTTATTCGGGCTGCTGCTATTTTCTTTGGGCTGCGGTTTTTTCGTGGCCGCAGCTAATGTTTTTTTCCGGGATGTTGCCCACATAATTCAGATTGTTCTTCAAGGTTGGTTTTACCTGTCGCCGGTCATCTACTCGGTTGACTTTGTACCACACCGATACCAATGGCTGTTTCACTTGAACCCCATGGTGTACACGCTGAACGGCTTTCGCTTGGCGATCTACTACGGCCAGCTTCCGCAGCTGTCTTCTATAGCCATGACCTTCGTGGTCGGTTTTTTGGCGCTCTACCTGGGATACGCCTTCTTCCGTCGCCATCAGGACTCCTTCGTATTGTATGTATAACGCAGCTTTTCAAGGAGACGAGATCCGGGTCAAGTTCGAGGAGGTGTGGCAACGCTTTCGCGTGATCCGGGAGCGGCCGGACACCTTGCGTGAGGTGTTTACGCGTGTATTCCAGTACGAAAGGCGCTATCAAGGGTTCGACGCACTGAAGGAGATAAGCTTCGAAATACGCGCTGGAGAAGCCGTCGGTATCGTTGGCCGCAATGGTTCCGGCAAGAGCACGATGCTGAAGATCATTGCTGGCGTGTACAAGCCTACTGCCGGCCGAGCCGAAGTAAACGGCACGGTGGGACCTTTGATTGAACTCAGTGCCGGGTTTCAACCTGAGATGACTGGCCGCGAAAACATCATTATCAATGGTCTTATTCTTGGACTCTCACGCCGGGAAATACAAAAGCGTGAGGAGGCCATCATTGAATTTGCTGAACTTGGCGATTTTATCGACTCGCCCATCAAGCAGTATTCGACCGGCATGGTGATGCGGCTGGCCTTTGCCATCGCTGCCGAGGTGGATCCTGACATTCTGCTGATTGACGAGATTCTCGCCGTCGGTGATGCGGCCTTCCAGCGGAAGTGCATTGCTAGAATCGAAGAATTCCGGAGCCGGGGCAAAACTCTGATCTTTGTCTCGCATGCCATCCAGTCGGTGATCCAGCTTTGTCCACGGGCTCTCTTGCTGCACAAGGGTGAATTGGTGGCTGATGGACCTGTTCAAGAGATCGCCGAACGCTATGACGAGTTGACGCGGCAACCGGTAGCCGTGCGCTAAGGCAGGGAACACATCGGAGTGGAATCGGATTCGAATGAGCGAAACGATCACAACCCTTTCTGACCCAAGCAAGCATCCGGAGATTGGGCAGACCCGCACTGGCCAGGATGTTCTCGATCTGCCTTTCGATCAGTATCAGCGTTATCAGGATGCGAAGCAGGTTGTCGAAGCGTTGCGGCGTGGCGCTGAGCGACTGCGCATTCTTGACGTTGGGGGCGGAGAAGGGAAGTACTTGCCAGCACCGGATTTCTTCCCCAGTGACTTTGTGCTGGTTGCCGACCTTCACCATTTCCGGCTTGCAAACTACATTCGTGCCAGTGGCTTACAGCTGCCGTTCGGCGAGGCCGCATTCGATGTCGTTCTTAGTTGCGACACACTAGAGCATTTGCATGCCGAGGACCGCGAGCGGTTCATTCGGGAATTGGCAAGAGTGGCCTCCCGCTTTGTGATTCTCGTCGCGCCTTTTCGTTCCCAGCTGAATGAAGAAGTGGAAACAATTGTGCGCGAGGTCTGGGTCGAGGAGCTAGGCAGCCGCAACGAAGCGTTGCTGGAGCACGAAGATAACGGACTGCCGGAACTAGCTACCACCAAGAAGGTCTTTGAACAGGTCTGCCGTGAATTTATCAGCTTCCCTAGCGGCAACGTGGGCACCTGGCTGGTGATGAACACCTTGATTTCCGGGTTCTCCGGTATTTCCGGCGAGCTGTATCGCACCCTCAATCGCGTGTACAACCTGAACTTCTACGACCGCGACCACACAATCCCTGCGTACCGGACTTGCATTGTAGGTCGTAAGGACGCTTCCGCTAGCGGCAACCTGGATCGCGTCCGCAACAAATTCGCCACATGGATTGCAGCCGGGGCCGATAGCAGCGGGTATATGCATACGGGCCTGCCCGACGTAGCAAGCTACCGTGAGGCGGTCGACGTCGTCAGAAAACTCTTGCGCGATAAGGATGTTCACATCGGCAACATCGAATCTGAATTGCGCGGGAGCAACACGGAACTTGAGGGCACTCGCGAACAACTGCAACACACGGAAAGGCGACTCGGGGCAATGGAAAGCCTGGTTAGGTCGCAGCAAGCCGAACTGCAGAACATCCAAAGCAGTGCCTCATGGCAACTCGTTCAGCGTTTCTGGCGTTGGAATGTGCACAGGTTCCCCTTTGGAACCCGACGCCGGCGCATCTACGATGCAACGCTCGGGACTGTTGGCGGTTTGTTTCTGGGAAAACGTGCGCGACGGCGGCAGGCTAAGACCGCCGCCTATGGGATCTTAACCTCGGACCTCCCCGCGACAGGCGAGCAGTCCTCTGGCATCGAGATGAATTGTGACGAGCCGAGAGCGGGTCAGCAGTGTGGCGGAGCGGTAAGCATACGGGGCTGGGCTGTCGCTCCGAACGGCATTGAAAAGGTGGAAGTATCTATCGACGGCGAAAGTCTGATCCAAGCCTTGTATGGGCAACTGCGACCCGACGTTGCCCGAGATCACTCCTCTTACAAAAATTCTCAGAATGCCGGCTTTCTATATATCTGGGACTCTACCAAGGTCACGGAAGGCGCACATCAGATCAGAATATGCGCTCATTCCTCGACCGGCGGCCGAAGGGAAGTAATCGTCCCAATTGTCGTTGACCACAATCTGACCGCAAACATCTACCAAATGTGGTGCGAACTCAACGAGCCGACCGGCCAGGAGTTGATGGAACTTGCAGCCGATGCCAAGTCCCTGACCTATCGTCCACTAGTCAGTATTGTGGTGCCGATATACCGCACACCTGCTGCCCTTCTGCGGGGTGCTATCGAATCGGTCAAGGCGCAGATCTACGACAACTGGGAACTGTGCCTGAGTGATGACGGATCGAAAGACCCCGAATTAACCGCGATTCTCAAGCAATATGCCGAAGGGGACGCTCGCATCAAGTTTGTCGAGCTTCCCAAAAACGCAGGTATATCCAACGCAACCAACGCGGCACTTGATCTTGCTGGGGGCGAGTTCGTTGCGTTCCTGGATCATGATGACACCGTGGCTCCTGATGCCCTTTACAGAGTCGTCAAAAGCCTGGAGCAGCACCCCGACGCCGACCTGATTTACTCGGACGAGGATAAACTCGACCCTGAGGGTAAACGCTTCCAGCCGTTCTTCAAGCCCGATTGGTCACCGGATCTGCTGCTGTCGATGAACTACATTTGCCACCTGGTGGTGATGCGCCGCGATCTGCTCAAAAAGGTGGGGAAACTCCGACCCGAATTTGACGGTGCTCAGGACTACGACTTTCTACTGCGAGCTGTTGAAGCGACAGATCGCATAGTCCACGTTTCGTATGTACTCTATCACTGGCGGCAGTTGGACACATCCACGGCCGCATCTCCGGACGCAAAGCCAAAAGCGGTGGACGCGGCCAAGCGGGCGCTTACGGAGCACTTGCGCCGGACGCAGGTTGCAGCTCGAGTGGAACGTGGGATCGCGCCTGGACGCTGGCGGATCCACTACCAGATTGCAGATCACCCCAGCGTTGGTATTGTTCTGCCGACGGGGGGCAGACTTGAGCTCCTCCGGCCATGTTTAGATAGTCTTTTCGCCAACACCGACTACCCCAACTATGAGATCCTGCTCGTAGATAACTCGAAGCGTAGCGAAGTGAGCGACTACATCACCGGTTTAAGTAGCCGGAGGATTAAGTACATCGATCAGCGGAACCATCCATTCAATTACTCGGCCCTAAACAATTATGCTGTCCAGCAAACCGAGGCACCCCTGATTTTGTTTCTTAACGACGATACCACCATTGCCGAGCCCGATTGGCTGAGTGCTCTGGTAGAGCATGGCCAACGCCCGAAAGTGGGGGCCGTGGGGGCAAAATTGGTTTATCCCTTCGGCTTAATTCAGCATGCAGGCGTAGTCATGGGTGTGTTCGAGAATACTGCGCATGCTTTCCGAAACATGCCCGCTGATTCTCAGACTTATTTTGACTTCCCGCAGATCATCCGCAACTGCAGCGCGGTGACAGCCGCTTGCATGTTAACGAAACGGCAGTTATTCCTGAACCTGAACGGTTTTGACGAAACCCATCTCGCGGTGGCCTTTCAGGATGTCGATTATTGCTTGCGGGTGCGGGCCGCTGGGTACTTCGTCGTTTACACGCCCTACTGCGAGCTGATTCATCACGAATCCGTTACCAAAGACGAGAAACTGGGCAATCCCAAAGAAGTCCGTTATATGCAGCAGCAATGGTCCGACGTGATCGCCAACGACCCTTTCTACAATCCGAATCTGACACGAAAGGCCGAAGACTACAACTTGCGTATGGATTGAAGTGTGTTCGAGGGAGCTTGCTGACCAGCACGCCGCGCTGCAGCTGGTACCTTCTCAGCATAGCGTTCGTAGAGCAGGCGACGTCTGCTTCCTGTATTTAGTGAATCGCGGTTGCCTAACATTTTCCCCTGTCGGTACACTAGCGTCGTGGTTCTGGCAATTTTGGCGTATTGAGTGCCAGACCTGCTCGGGTTCGAGGCGTGCATTCCAGCGGTACTAGCCGGATGACTCGCGCATCAGGGCGAAGTCGTCAACTCTAGTAGTAGTCATATTGTGGGACAGGGAGCAATGGCCTAGTGAATGTTACAGATGCTTTGCGACGCTTCAGAATCGGACGGTCCTGGACAGTTGCAGATCGTGCTGCTGGTGGCGCGCTAGCTGACGAAGGTCGGACGGCAACACCCGCACCCACGGTCGCTAACCTCGTCCCAGTAGTGCTTTCGGGTGGCGGACGCACGGGAAGCACAGCCATTATGTCCATGCTGGGGACTGATCCCCGGGTTGCCTTTGATCGAGAGTACCCGTTTGAGAGCCGGTATCTTCTCTACTTCGTCAAGTTTGCCCTGCTCTGTCGACGACCCGATCTATTCCAGTTCCTCACTCCTGAACAGCTGTTTGATTTTGATTACATCGGCTTCGGCGGCCCTTTGCCGAGTAACTACGCCTTCAATGGAAATGCAGAGAACTCCTTACCGCAACTTCCCCTAGATGAGTTTGTGAAAGAACTCTGGGCGCTGTTTAGCAAGCACGTGAGTCGGGCTCATCCAGAGTTCGAGTTTCACGCTGAAAAAGCGCCGAGCTGGCTTTCACCGATCGTTCGTCAGTTCATGCCCTGCTACACCATTTACAACGTTCGCGACCCGCGTGATATTTTCATCTCCGCGAATGCCTTCATGAAGAAAAGAAACTACATGGGTTTCGCTCGCGTGGCGGAAGATACGGATGTGGATCATGCCCGCCATATCGCCTTGGCCTTTATAAATACGTTTGAGAACTACTACGCCGACCGCAAGCGCGATGACAGCATGCTTTTGCGGTATGAGGATTTTGTGCTTCGTCGTGACAAGGTAGCGAAGGAACTACACCGACTGTGCGGGATCGTTCCGAAGACGAAGTCCGGCTTTGAGTTCTTCTCTATCCATCGTACTGCGAAGGATCTGGAGCATTCCGTTGACCGCTGGAAGTCGGATCCGATACCGGAACAGGTCGTATTGTTTTTGGAAAGAAGCCTGCGCGATGAAATGCGTGAACTCGGTTACACGATCTCCCAGCCAAGGCAGCATCCTTGCCCGGCTGTCTCCTTCAGAAACGGTGATATGGATCTATCGTCATTGGCCTGTTCGTCGGATGGGTCTCTGGAAACGGCAGGCGAGTATGCCACGGTCAAGATTCGAGGCGTCGATTTCTGGATTATTCTCCCCTTGGAAAGCTTTGAGGCGAGCCAGACGAAAGAGGTCTGGGTTAGTGTTCAGGGAGAGATCGGGGATGTATTCTCGCTTTACTGGCACGGTCCGAACAGCGAGTTCGCGGAGCAGCGTTGCATGACACAGTCCTATACACCGTCCGCGCATTGGACCGTGCTGTCTTTTCCTGTTTACCGGCACCCAGAATGGCAGGGCAAAATTGTTAAGCTGCGGCTGGATCTGTTCAATGCCGTGCGAGGTCCCCACAACGGTTCAGGGAAAATTCGCTGGATGAGGCTGATCGGATGACACTCGTTCTTTCCTCGCGTCGGATCTTCCTATCCGGGGTACAACGTCGTCAGAACATCGGCTGGATCGATGTCCCAGCTTAGCTTCGTGTTGTCCGTCTTCTCGGCAATGACACCTGAGGTGCCGGCTGCTTATCCAGACCCGCTGTTGTCGCGTGTAGAAGTTGTGGGACGATGGAACTGGGCTCCCCAAGAGCTGTCTCCACTATGCGAAAGCCTGTGTGAACATTGAACAGCGCATGCCAGGCATTGTTGGAAAATCTCCAAAAGTCCCACGGCTGTTCGTGAAGAGGCCAGGACTGATGGGTCAAGATGAGGATGGTGCCTCCGAGCTTCATGATCTTATTTAGTTCCAGTACGACTTTCCACGGCATCAGCAGATGTTCGAAGACGTATGCCGCATACACGGCGTCGAATTCATTCTTGCGGAACATGGAGCTGAGGTGATGGGCATCTCCAACTACATGCACATTTGCCGCGGGAACAATGTCGGTTCCAAGATAACGCATGGTTTTAGGAATGCGATGCTCGCGCACATAACTGGATCGCAACAGAGGGAAAGAATCCACATCGTATCTGCGATCGCGGGAACCAAGTTCCAAAAAGTTTCCTGATTGTCGATGTGTCAGCATTTCAAAAAAGCGTTCCTGCAGAAGGTAGTATGGGTCTGAGTGCAGTCGTCGATGGGTTGGATTGGCAATCTCTAGGCGTGTGCCGTCCTCAAGTACGAAAACCAGACGCAGAGTGGCCAGTTGCGCCGGGTCTGCAGTGACGGCCAACTTGCTATCAAAGCGGCAACTTGCCGCAGCAGCTGGTCCATGAGCTGCGGCAACGTCGGGACTTTGCTTCCCATACCCGTCCAGCCGGACGTATTTCTCATCGCCGAGAATACACCCAATCTCCTGCACCCGAGCGGTAGGGTGGTATGCCCACCCGCTCAGATAAAGCATGCCGCGGAAATAGCACATTTCATCCAGAAACCAGTGAAGATCCCCATGCTTAAATGGCCTTTCGAACATACCTGTTTGCTGTTTTTGCGGCTCAGGGGCGAACCAGAGTCTACTTCACTTTTAGTAAAGCTAAGCCATTCTGGTGAACAAAAGGATAGAAGTGCGGCTTCATGGGCCTGGTTTTCACAAATTCCTCGACTGCGCGATTCACACCAGGGAAGGAAACATAGTCATGCAACACAATCCATGAGCCGCTACGTAAGAACTGTGAGTATCTTTGAAGCTCCTGAATCGTGTATCGATAGAGATGGTTCGTATCAATAAAAAGCAGATCAATGGGTTCTGGCAAGCGGCCGCCGTCCACTTCCATGTCGTTTCCCTGAATGAAAGTCCAGAGATGATCAAGCTTAGCTGCGGCAATTCGATCCTTTGCCTCTGTACAGGGGTCGATATCTACGCTCAGCACTTTGCCACCGACATGTTGTGCTGCCTCCAACATCACCAGAGTAGAATTACCGCTGCGCGTACCGAGTTCGACAATATTCCTCAGCCCGAACTCAATTATGAGTAACGAAAGCGTCGGAAGGTGATAGCTGATGTCGGTTGCGTGCTGATACTGCATTACGCTGAGCGTTACAGGAGACGTGTTCGCGGACGCGCCATACGTGTTGGTAATGGCTGCCCAAGGCGTGGGAGCCGCCACTACTTGAAAATTGGACTTGTACCACCCAGCGTGAGGAGCGAGCACAGCTCTTGCTGAGTCCTTTGACTGACCTGTGGAAGCATTTGCTGCCCACGTAATGAGTCGTTCGTAGTGGCCACCCCGGACTTCTGGGTATACTTCTTGCAAATCTGGCCGGCGCTCATAAAGTTGTAGCAAGGCCGTTAAAGCGGGCTCTACCGATTTTGACTTTTGAAAGATATTGAGGTGCATAGGTTGACGAGACTTGTAATGCTACCACACAGCGTCGATTCGATAGTGAGCACAACGCGCTTGAAACATTTCACGTCGCATCCTGGCGGGTCGCATGCTCCTTTTTTTTCTACTGCTTCTTCTTCGAAGCCACGCACGCCTTTTGCATCCGCAGGTGTGGGGCGAGGATGCCGTGCCTTCATTCCGGGGATCAGGTGTTTTTGACTACGTCAACTACGGCCCGATTTCTTTGCTTAAACCCGTAAATGGATATCTAATCCTGCTGCCCAAACTCATAAGCGGACTGTCTCTATTGCTGTCGTTCTCGTATTACCCCATTATCAGCACTGTTCTTGCCTGGCTTGCCATTCTGGTCATTCTCACGCTGATTACCTCCAACTCTACCCAACTCCGCGTCGGGCCGTGGTTAGGAGCGCTCGCTTTACTAGTGCCTAGTGATCCCGAGGTTTTCGGATTGCCTCTATACACGTTTTGGTGGGCAACTCTATTGCTCTTTGCTGCAGTATTGTGGAAAGCGAATTCGCAAGACCTGACGTGGCGTCTGCCATTCATCATCGTTGGAGGCTTATTTCGCCAGTCGTTGTTGGAATGGCGCCACTGTTCTTGATACGTGCTTCGATTTACCGCAGGATCCGGGAAGAGTGGATCGTTTGCTGTTCGGCATTGACAGCTGCTGCCATTCAGCTAACGGCTTGGAAAATCAGCAACATCAACTTTCCTAAACGTGCACCGGTAACAATCGCGGAATTGCTGCACATTATTCTCATGTTTCTCGGCAGATATCTGGTTGGAAACCTGCTGCACGACGATGTGGAATTTTGGATAGCCGGTGGGATATTCCTCGCACTCTGGCTCTTTGTACTCGGGCGGCGTCATAGCGATGTTGTCTATTGGTGTATTTCCGCGTTGTTTGTAATCTGCGTGGCCATGGCTATGCGTCGGGCGCCGGTAACGAATATGCATCCGGCGCTTGCAGGACCTCGGTACTTTTTCTTCCCTTTCGTGCTAGCATCGTGGTTCTTATTGCAACTTGTGACGGACACTTTTCCACGAATGTTGAAAGTTGTGGGCTGGGGTTGCATTGCGTTGTCGGTGGTAAATGCAATTCCCGTGCTGTCGCGCAAACATGACAATTTATATTGGCGAATGCAGGTGTTCAGCTGCTCACTATTCGACTTCTATTCGATACCAATCCATTATGATGGTCACGCATATGGCACCTGGCAACTCCGACTTACGGGCAGGCAATGCAACACTCTTCTTAGCCACGATCGCTTACGCAACTTACAGCCGCCACCTCTCACATTTCCATACACCGTTTTTACAGTAGATTTGACTCGTAACCGGGAGTCACTGGCTAGTATAGACAGCCTTATCGGGAATGGTTGGGTGCAGAGAAATCCTCATGACAGCCGGCTTTCTGGAGTCGCTGCTATAACAGCGCCGCAGAGCGAACATTGGACTCGTGATGTAGTGCTCCAATTACGGAAGGGACAAACCGTCCTTTATCACACAAGCCCTGATACTCAGCTACGAGTCCTGATCAACGACGGGACTTTACCTTTTGCGCCCTGGCTCCAGCCCTCCGCGCAGTGGAGATATTTGAACTTCTCGAACGCACTCCTACCGGAGCACTTCACGGTGAAATTTGTCGAAAGGGGCTACAGGTCGACATTCCCAGTAACCATCGGATTGGCCGAAAACTAACTCACACACCTACCCGACCGATGTAGGCAAGTTACTGAGCGTGGACGGCATATCTTGAAAAGATTTATTAGTGAAGGCTGCCCACAGGGCGCCTTCAGCTTCCACCACGGAGACACCGGAAGCATCGTAGCCGTGGGTCAGTACCTGCAAGAGTTCTTCGCGCGTGTAGAAATGATGCCAATGGCCCTCGGCGCCGGCTAATTGCTGTGCGATTTCCAAGCGAAGATTCATTTTCTTACCCGGAACTGTCAGCGCCGCGAACGAGAGAAAGTGGAGAGTAGCGTATGCCCGCGACCTAAGAACCCGCAGCATCTCGCCGAAGAGATTGTATACATAGGGCTTCGGAATATGTTGTAGACAAGCTACAGAATAGATGTAGTCGACCGAGTGATCCGCGATAGGAACACTGATACCGTCATACGACATGAATTCAGCGGGAATATCGACAGCATCGCGTGCGAGGCGTTCCTTCGCTTTTTCAATCATAGCCGGGGCGATGTCAAGGCCGATGATGCGGGCGGGCTGGAATTTGCGACTTGCGGCCTCCATGAGATAACCGACACCGCTCCCGATTTCCAGAAGGACGCCGCCAGGCTCAGGCATTGCCGCGGGAAAATGTCGGGACAACGTTGCGATTAACCGTTCACCGCGCTCACGCAGCATATCAACAGGGACTCCGTCATGAATCCGTCTCTCAATCGCCGCAAGGCTTTCATCCGCTCGGTTCCATGTCTTGAAGGCGGCAGAAGGAGTGAAATTCGGCTTAGGTACGAACTTCGCTTGCTCCGAATAGGTTTGGGCAAATGGCTGCAGAGCAGCATAAGAAGCGTCTAATCAGCGCTTTGCAGCAACCCCAGCAGCCCACCTGATGAGCCTCACGAAATCCCCACGAGCGGCTTCTGGAAATGACTCCTGCAAGTCTGGCCTGCTGGCGTACACATCTTGTAAGGCGATGCGCGCACGTCGATCTTGGCCACCCATTACGGTATGACGCAGGTGTTGATAAGCCTTAGATAGAACTCGATTGGCCACTGTGATCTCGCTTGCGTTATTTGGAAAAGCGAATTGATCAGTCGACTTTCTTAACCCGCAGTGCGAAATTGGCTGCCAGCCGCCTGCGACCCTCTTCTGACAACTGTGCGGCGAACTCCTTCTCGATGCATTCTTCCAAACTACCAGCTAACAGGTCTGAAACGCTCATCCGCAGAAACTTCTTCTGAACATTTTCCGGCAAATTATGGAGATAGAGATCGAGGATGGAGCGCACACCGTTCACCGGATGGCCCATGCGAGGTATGAAGACTCGTTCCACCTTGGAACTTGCGAAGAGCCTTTTTAGACCTTCGATTGTCGGATTGAAAAAGTGGTGAGGATACCCATGCTCGGGGACGATCATGGGTGTGACCGCGAAAATGATTCCTCCGGGCTTGGTTACTCGAACAAGCTCCTGGGCACACGCGAACGGATCGCTGACGTGTTCGAGTACATGCAGCGAAAGAACAGCGTCGAAGACGGCATCCTGAAACGGCAGCACTTGATTGGCCGCGAGTACGTCAGTGGTTGGATACGCGGTAATTTCCGTCGTGACGATGTTCGGATCAACCGAGCCGCGGTAACCGGCTCCGCAGTCCAACAGCATACCACCCCTGGACCGCACGTCCTCGACGATCTCCATTACGTCTCGATCGTAACCGTGAGAGCACACGTTGCCTTGAAACTGAATTTCCCGGGCGTTGCGAAATGACGGTGGAATCAGGTCCAGGCAGTGCTCATTAGTCGCATAAGCCGTGCTGCACTGGGAGCACGCGATGTGCTCTTGGGGGGCGGCGGTCAGGGGCGAACGACAGACCGGGCACCTTAGCTTCTGCAGTAGCCACTTCCGCTTGAATTCTTTAGATCGGAGTTGGGCGGCCGAGATTTCTGTGACTTCGGGTTTTACAGCATATTGCTTATCTGCAACACGTCTACCACTTACATCAACCGTTAACCGAAGATGACCATCTTCGATGTACTGACTCAACCACACAAACGCCGAAAACCCGCGCGAGAACGCCTTAGGGTACGCAGCCTCAACATCGGGTCGTCGATAAACAGAGACGGGAACGTCGCGATCGTTGAGCAGAATACGGACTGGCGCGTCTTCCGATATTGACTCGGAAAACATGTACCAGCCGTACACATGAAAGTGAGGCTTATCAAGTTCGGTTCCTGCCGGGCTATCGATGTGCGCACGTGGGGTCATGCGAAAAAGTCTGGATGGGCTAACGCTGTACCACGGTTTCTGCAAGTTGACGTCTTTCCGCACGAGCTGCCAGATACCGGCTCAGGCCTTCTTGCCAGTCTGGCATTGGAATGCCGAGGCCTTGCAGTTTCTTCTTGCTGAGCACCGAATAAGCAGGGCGCCGAACCGGGCTGGGAAATTCATCTGTACTTACGGCTCTAAGATTCACTTCCAGGTGCTCCAGTTCGAATATTTTCCTTGCAAATTCATACCATGAGCACTCTCCCTCCGCGCTGGCATGGTACAGGCCATAGTGATCTGTGCGGATGAGTTGTGCGACAGCCAAAGCCAAGTCTCCCGTGAATGTAGGAGTCAGGACCTGGTCGTGCACAACTTTTATGGGATTTCCTTCCGCCGCCTTCTTGAGCATTGTTTCGACGAAGTTGCCGCCCTTGCCGCTGCTTCCAGCCACGCCATACAGTCCGCAGGTACGCACGACGAAACTGCGCTCCCACGTTATTCTCGCCATGGCTTCCCCGGCGAGTTTCGACACACCATACACGTTCTGGGGGCAGGGTAAGTCCGATTCACAGTAGGGCGTTTTACGCTGACCATCGAAGACGTAATCGGTGCTGAAATGCACGAGAACTGCATTCCGGCGGCGACACGCGTTCGCCAAATTCCAAGGACCGATCGCATTCACGGCGAACGAGGGGACGGGTTCTTTTTCGCACTGTTCAACCTTATGGAACGCCGCCGTGTTCACGACAACGTCGGCAGCGCTCGACTCGAGAACGCGATCCACCACTGCGACATCGGTTACATCGATATCCTTGTGCGTCAGGGGGAGACTTTGAATTCCTTGTGAGCTCAAAACCCTTATAAGGTCCGAGCCGAGCTGGCCCTTCGCCCCGATGATTGCTACCTTCATGAACTCTCCTGCTTTGGCTAGCGTGAACCTACGACCATCATCCTGTGCGGCGCCTCGGATCCTGCTTCCAGGCGCTTGAATTCCTGGATGTTGAAGTAGGCGGGATTGTCCCAATCCTGAAACTTGGATTGATTCTGCAGCAGGTTGGCGACAATCGAAGCGATATTGTCCTGGGGGTGGAAACTGAGGACATTCTGCGCTTTTTGTATGGTTACTTTGTAATTGCGGAAGTCCTGAATGTGCTTGATCTGCAGATTGATCTTTGATCCGAGGTGTTCCTCGATGGTGCGACGCACCCGATCCGCCACCTCGCCCACGGTGTAATTTCCTGACGCAATGTTGAACACACCGGAGATTTTGTAATTGGCTTCGACGGCACGGGTATAGGCGCTTGCTGCGTCTTCGATGCTAAGAATGGGGCGCCAAATAGACGGATTGTTAACCGTGATTACCCCATCCCGCATTGCGCTCTTGAACATAGTGTTAATGATGAGATCCAGACGCATACGCGGACTGTAACCGCACACTGTGCCTTTGCGCAGGGAAATGACGGAAAAATGTTCATCCTGCAATTGCAGCGCGGCTTGTTCTCCTTGCAGCTTTGAAATGCCGTAGGGATAAGCGCAAACGGCTGGGCGGGTCTCGTCGTAAAGTTCGTTTTCTGTATATCCGTACACCGAGCACGAACTGGCATAAACATATCGCTTCACACCAGCGCGTTTGGCAATATAGGCGAGGTAGGCAGGGGCTGCGGCATTGAATATGAAGTTCTTGCTGGGGGAGAACTCTGCCATAGGATCGTTCGAGAGTCCTGCCAGGAACATGACCTGTTCATAACCCTGAAGATCTTGTTCGGTGAGATCGAAGATGTCTTTATTGACGATCCCCACCTCTTTCGGCAAGTGATTACCGAACCAGAACAGCTCAACGACATCAACTTGATAGCCGCGGTCCAAGAGTTTGGGAATTAGAGTGCAACCCACGTAGCCCGCGCCACCCGCTGCCAAAATCTTCATGTACACTCCTTGCACCGGGCGAATCTAATACTTGAAACGGTCTGAATTGGGAGAATTCAGCCACTGCGCCAGGGTCTGAGCATTCCGATCTTTATCCGAAAGCACCGGATTCTCGACCGGCCATTTTATCCCAATGGCAGGATCATCCCACCGAATACCAGATTCAGCCTTGTTATTGTACAGGCCCGTGCACTTGTATTGAATCTCGGCATAGTCGGAGAGCACACAGAAGCCGCGAGCAAATCCCGCCGGTGCCCATACCTGCTTCTTGTTAGCAGCCGAAACCTCGATCCCGAACCACTGTCCGAGTGTGGGCGAACCTTTACGGATGTCGACGGCTGCCAGGAACGCATTTCCGAAAGTGACCCTCATCAACTTGCCCATAGGGGGATCCCATTGAAAGTGGAGCCCGCGGACCACGTCGCGCGAGGAACGCGAGTGGTTGTCCTGAACAAAGTCAGTGGGCAGACCGAGTTCCTGGAACTTGTCCACCCGATAGGTTTCCAGAAAGAAACCGCGGGCGTCCTCAAACACTTCGGGAACCAGTACGACAACATCGCCAAGGTGGCGAGACTCTACCTTAATATTCATAGGCCCCTCGTAAAGCTCCGGCTCATCTATACGACTCAGGAGGAATAAATGCGAAACCTCGCAAGCGAAGGCGATCCGCTACGAAAGTGTTCTTGCGTGGCAAGTGTCTAATGTGGCCTATCGTTCGCCACCTTGTCTTGCAGAAGCGTCTCCGTGGCATTTGTCGTAGACCGACTGGGAACCCGCTGACGTTGTGATTTCTCCTTGAGAGAATACTTCAGAAGACACCCCAGTGCCTGTACTCCATCTCTCCACCCGATCTTCTTGCCCTCTTCATAGGTTCGTCCCGAGTAGCTGATGCCAACTTCGTAGACGCGGAGGCCACGTTTGGCTATTTTCACGGTGATTTCGGGTTCGAACCCAAAACGATCCTCTTCGAGGGGTATGGCCTGAATAATATCGCGTCGAAATGCCTTGTAACAGGTTTCCATATCGGTGAGGTTGAGATCTGTGGCCGCGTTCGAGATAAGCGTGAGAATACGATTTCCCACCGAATGCCAGAAATAGAGGACTCGATGCGGCCGTCCGCCCATGAAGCGTGAGCCGTAAACCACGTCTGCCTTCCCCGAAAGCAGCGGTTCGAGCAGGAGTGGATACTCTGCGGGGTCGTATTCCAAGTCCGCATCCTGGATGAGAACAAAATCGCCCGTAGCTTCTTTGATTCCCCGTCTCAAAGCGGCCCCTTTGCCCATGTTTCTGGGTTGTAGGAAGACGCGAACATTTGAAGTGCCACTAGCGAGTTCTGCCAGAATATCGCGGGACCCATCCGTTGAGCCATCATCAACGCAGATAATCTCCAAATCCAAGGGTACTGCTTGCACGCGATGGATTAATTCGAGCAAAGTCGCGCGCTCGTTGTAGACGGGGATGACGACGGATACTTTCATCCTACTTCATCTTGAATGTAGCCAGTACTCCCAATCCGTTACGTAGCGGGTTGGGTTACTTCAGCCGGCTTGGCTTCGAGGCGCCAACGAAAATCATTCGGCTGATTGGGAGCATATCGCCACGGAACGCTTGCCATTTCCAGACACAAGCATGAAACCCCTATGATCATAGCAAACACACACATGGCGTCATTGAACCAGAACGGTTTTGAGGTTATGGCATGGTTGCTAACTAGTGCGGGGAGCATCAGCATGGCAAGAATTTCGACGGCACGCAAAGCAAATAGCAGGCAAACGATACGAAACAGGAAAACGTATTTAGTCGCGTTCTCGTAGCAAATCAAGGCAACTGCGTAGACGACGGTAAAAAACCATACGTGCATGCCTTCGCGGAGAAGACCACTGCTCGAAGCGCCCCAGTAAAGCCAGAAAAGAAGAAATGGCGACAGGACGAAACTTATAAACTGAACCGGATGTTTCCGTACGAATAAGAAGCTGGCTGCGACGAGGATCGGGAAAGCGATCAGACCGAAACCGAACGGCAAAGTATTCCAGTATTGGGAAAAAAAGCGAATGATGTCAGGTGATGTGGTACTCAGCACGTTCGTGGAAGGATTGTGGGGGTTTACCGCGAAGAGCCGAATCGGCACCACGGTATTCAGGAGCGAGTCCAATCTGAACGGCCACCACCCATGCGCTGGCATAGAAAAGTAGCTAAGGAAGGCTTGTTGCTCGAAATGTCTCCAGTTCAAGATCCGCCAAATCAGCAAACACGAAAGAAGTCCAACGCCGGTGAGCAGGCCATCGCGCAGGATGGATACGCCGCGCTTTCGAAATGGCTCACGAGGGCCGCGGAGGATGAGCAGAGCGCCCAATGCTGGCGCACTCAGAAGCACGAGAGGATGAAAGAGATATCCGCATCCCCATGCGAAGCCTGCCCGTAGCATCTTCTTACGAAGCATTAAAAGAGCGCAAAGAATGACGAAAGCGGTCGCCTCCATCTTCGGCCAGGTGAAATAGACTTCATGAAACAAAAAAGGACTAGTCACCGCGCATAACAAGCCAAAGTACGCGAATTTAGGACCGAGTAGCCGATCCAAAACTCCGTAGAAAGCGACAAACGCGAAGCAGCCCATAGCAATCATTGCAATTCGATAAGTAGCGAACCCCTCGCGGTCATAAGGGCGCCAAGGCTCGGTCGGCATATTGCCAGGCACGTGAGCGCCCAGTCCGAGTACTAGCGGCACGGCGGCCAAAGCGGCAATAGGCCCGCGCGACGAAAAAGAAGCTGGCGAAAATAATTTCCGACCCTCGCCAGTATTTGGCGAAAGGCCCGAAGAGATGACTTGAACGGTGTGATATGAAATCCGGCTATCCGATCGATCGCCTACCTCAAGCGTTCTGGATATTGTCTGACCATAGAGTTCCCCGAGCGGTCCCAAAGAATACGTCGCTTTGCTACTCGCGACGAAAATAACTATTCCCACAACGAGCAATGCACGAAGTTCCAGTGGCGTTACAAGTGTGCGCAAACTCTCGGTTCGTAAGCACCAGGCAAGGAAGACGAAAAATGGTAAAACTAAGACAAACACAAGTTTCTGAGGTCGTACGATAGGCGAGGAAAGCCAGATTACCAGTCCAAAAAACGCCATCAAGAGAATTCCGATGGTGGGAGTCGCAGCAAAAGGAAATTCAATTGCATTACGAAGGCGAAGCCTGGAGCGGAGCCACAGACCGGGCAAAAAGTACGCGCTGAAAGCTGCCAGCGCAGTTAGGAACACCGCAACCAAGGAAAGAATTTGCGTTAGCAATGTTACGGAACCGGCTAGAAACGGCTCCGAAAAGCCCAGCCATCCACCCACATCTCGGCTTCCGTCTGTTGCTGCAAAGCGGAAAGCGACATAGCGTGAGTACCCAGGTACATGTACGGTTGTTAACTCCCATTGTTCCGCAACGCTACCGAAAGAATCCGGAAGCCTCGAAATCTGACCTCCTCTGTCAAGTAACTCGATAACGAAAGAGTTGCCAGAGTTCGTCGGATAGCCAGACAACAGGAATGAAAACTCCGGACGAATTGCCACCCAAGAAGATACTGCGTGACCTGTGCTCGTATCAGTACCGAGCCAGGATCCGAAGACTTTTAGGTCACTCAATGCCGATCCATAAGTGCCCTGCGGAAGCCCGCCGTACAGTCCATTGCGGCTGAATCCGGTTCCTTCCAACCGAAAATCGCTAGAGATTTCTTGATGAGGAAAGCTAAGTGTCGCATGACTCAACTTTTTATGACTGAGGAACAGACCAAAAATAGTCACGATGATGATGAAAGGGAAAACCTTTACTCTCATGGACAAAGAAGTCAGTATGGGGATTGATTTGAAAACATGAGTGTACACCGGACGGCCGGGAAGGGCGAGGTTTTGCTCGATGATTGGTGTAGCAAGTGTTGTGGTACTCTCAGTGGAAACCGAAAACATTCCTCGATCTCGCTTCCGTGGTTCTCCTGTTGCACGGAACCTTCACGAGCGCCTGTTTCGGAGGGAACTATTGCGGAACTGGCTTCGCGCACGACGACTGCCTACAAGACAATTGCTCCTTTATGTGGCGACTTTCACAGCTGTAGTCTGGGTTCAGAAGCCATCGCGCTTTTCCTTCTTCGGCGATTCCTGGGATGTTCTCTACCTCTATCTGATCGACCCCCGAGTGATTTTGCAGCCCCACAATGAGCACTTCATACCAATTTTCAAATTTCTCTACTTCATTCAGTACAAAGTTTTCGGTGCTCACCATTTAGGCTACATGCTCGTGCTGTACGCACTGCATGCTTTCGCGGCGGTGCTTATATACCGCATCGCAACGCAGATGCAGCTGTCAGAGACAGCTGCGATTGCGGCCGCCTTAATCTTTGCGTTCGATTCCGCGGCTTGGGAAGTGACCGGATGGTCGTTCGAACAGCAGTTTGCGCTGGGAGTGGTTTTTTCCCTCGCCACCCTGGATGTGTTTCTTCGTGGTGCCCCTAACCGTCGCGCCCTGGTCTGGGTGGCGGTTCTATCCCTGATCGGCTATTGGGCGGGCGGACCCATTGGCCTCGTCATGGCACTTGCCATTCCCGCATATTGGGTGATCCTTGCTATTGCTGGCGACGAGGTGACTTGGGAGAGTGTTCCGAGCGTTCTGCTGGCGCTATGGCTACCCGCAGCTTTTTATTACGTGACTGTGCGTCTTTCCGTCCACTTTACCTCGAAGCTGGCTTTCCACCCGATCGCGTACCCGAAAATTCACCTCCACCTTCGGGATCTTTCACCCATGCTGGACTTCTCATTTTTCGGGACCGCATGGGGAATCATCCTCCCCAGTCTGACTTTTATCCACTCCCAACAGACCTCTTCAGCGACTGTGATCCTGATAATCGTGGCGGCAGTTGCGGCCATCTCATACCGGGAACTCTCACCCAGAGAGCGAACTTGGTTTTGGCTGTTGGTCTTCATCATGAGCGGCGCCTATATGGTTATTTCGATTGGGCGCTTGCAGTATGGGGTACCAGCGGCCGCCGCAAGTCGCTATCAATATTTGTCTGCAGCTCCCTTCGCGCTACTTCTGGTTCTCTGCTGGAAGGGACTTCGGCGTTACTTTGCCAAAGATGCGCAGCCGCTTTGGTGGCGGGCGGTCTCGCTTGGGTTGTTGGGGTACTTCTTGGCATTCCATTGTAAGACTACACGGGTTGAAAACATCGATGCGGACCGCGGGATAAAAGTTCAGCGATTCCTGCAGGCAGCAAGGAAGGCCACTTTTCCTGCGAACATGCCGGCGACTGCCTTCGCACTGGGTGCAAGTTTTCCTGTGCCGCCGTACGTTATACCGCCTCATCGGCCGTTGTGGATGATTCTCCAAGTCATTGAAGGCAACAGGCACACCGTCGTCCCGGAGGACCCATATCTGGAGAATTGGCAGGGGCTGCAGCCTTATAACATCCTGCAGAATCCCGGTTTCGAGACTGGCATGCGCGAAGAGCAATGGCGGACGTTCGGAGACGCTCAATTCGCGCGCACTCCGGCAGCGGCGCACTCAGGAAGGTTCGGGGTTGGCGTCATATTCGCGAGACATGCGGCGGCATTTTCGACCAACGTAATTAATTCGTGTCCGTCAGATCTATCGGGGAAGATGTTTACGATGGCGGCGGAAGCAAGGACCAATGTGTCCGGTGCTCTCGTCGCGCGGGCGCTCTTCAAGAACCAAGCTGGGACTATCCTTGAGGTAAACAGTTCGGATCCTCATCCCGGCAATGCTCAGTGGCATGAATTGGTAACCGGCGGCGTCGCACCGGAGGGAACCTGTGTGATTAGCATAGATTTCAGCGATGAAGGAAATGTCGGGATCGTGGCCTCTATTGACGACATTGCGGTTCTACTTCATCCAGGCTTTTTAGCGGCGACCGGAAATCCCGTTTTCCAAAGCCCGCAATCTTTACCGCAGCCTCCCCGAACCGAAAGCCGTTCGGTTCCTTAAGCCTTCATCACGACAGTATCGACCGCAGTTGCTTTTCGTTGTCCTCTATCCACCGGTAGATCTCCTCCAGCGTGCCACCGGGCGTGTGCGTCGGGCGCCAGCCGGTTCGCTTGCTAATTTTCTGATTATCCATGATGAATAACGGAATGTCTGCAGGGCGCTCCTGGGCGGTTTGCCTGATTGGGATAGAATGCCCGGTGAATTCCTGGCACAGGGCCGTGGCTTCGAGCAGAGACAAACTACAGTCCACTCCACCGCCGACATTGAATACTTCTCCGTTCCACGCATCGAAGTGAGTTAATTGTAGGCGTACTAAATCGATCAAGTCGTCGATATGCAGTAGATCTCTGACCTGCTTGCCGGTTCCGCCGAATCCAATGTATTCCAAGGTGCGACGAAAGTAATGGGCTGCCATCCACAACACAAAAACGCCCTGATCGACTTTGCCCATCTGCCAAGGACCGGTCAAGACGCCACATCGATTAACAATGGCTTTGAGGCCGAAGGCCTCACGATATTCCTGGATGAGCATCTCGGAGGCGAGCTTCGAGGTTCCATACAAGGAGCGGAACTCTTTTATGGAGAAATCTTCGCTAACCCCCGCCTGACTCGCGCCTGGCTCAGATTGCTCAGGCGCCAAACTGAACCTGGTATTTTGTTCCACCAGCCGCAGCCTCTTCAAAGCAGGAATGGAATACACCCGGCTGGTGGAAAGAAACAGGAACTGTGCTTTGAGCTTACGCGCCAACTCGAGAACGTTGATAGTCCCGACGAGGTTGGAATCCAGGACGTAGCGTGGCGAGCTGATGCCCGCTAAAACTGAAGGCTCGGCGGAGCAATCGACAATTGTTTCAGGCTCTTTCAGAGCCACACTATCGAGGTCATCGCCGCTGCGAATATCACCGTGCAAGAAGAGAATGCCGTGTTCTTTGAGGCGAGGCAGGTTTAGCTCCGAGCCGCGGCGCCGGAGATTATCGAAGCAGCATACCTCCCAAGTGGGATTGGCAGCTTTTAAAGCTATGGCGAGCGAACTGCCTACGAATCCCGCCCCGCCTAGAATGGTTAAGCGATGGCTCATTTCTATTCAGGTAATTATCTCTACTGTGATTCAGGAAGCAACAATAGTCGAGTCCGTAGGAGTTGATTCGAGTTTTTCCGTCGCTGGGTGCCGTTCGGGGATGTGCCTGTCCCTACGATAATCGCCCATGGAAAGATGCTTCTCCAGCCAGACATAGAGGACGATGAACAGGTACCGGCTGCCCATCTCCTTAATCTTCAGCTTGGAAATTCCGGTTTTCCGGTTGTACCAGCGGATTGGCATCACGGTATAGGAAAAGCCGCGGCTTATGGCTTTCAATGGAAGTTCGACGGTAAGATTAAAGTGGTGACTTAAAATCGGCTGAACGCCGTTGATAACCGCACGACGGTATACTTTGAAAGCGTTCGTCACATCGTTGTAACGAATGCCGAAAATAATTCTGATAAACCAATTTGCCAGGCGATTCAGCACGAGTTTGTGCACGGGATAATCGACTACTCGTGAGCCGCGCATGAAGCGCGATCCGAAGACGCAATCGTATCCTTCCTCCAGCTTGCGGAAGCCGGTCACCAGATCGCGCGGATCATCGGAACCATCTGCCATCACAATTGCCACCGCGTCTCCGCGAAACTCACGCAGGCCGCAACGAACGGCAAACCCGAATCCATTGGGTGGTTGATTGTTGGCGTAGCGCACACTTTCAAAGTGTTCCGCCAGCTCTCGGCAGATATTGAGAGTGCCATCACTGCTGTTATCGTTTACGACTAGTATTTCGTGAGGGATGTTTTCGTACCGGAGTGCAGCGACCAAGCTGGAGACGGTAGTCTCGAGGCAGCCTTCTTCGTTGTGGGCGGGGATCACAACCGACAGCTTCATGGTTATGGAGGTTAGATTAGCAGAAATTCCCGCCCGTGCAACGTGTTTTGGCGGAACTTACTTGGCCCCTCTGGGCAGATTACCGGCGAGCGGATGCAACCGAGATGTTTATCTCGTCTGCTTTGCCAGCCCTTCGTCTCTCGATCTGCCCTCGATAGATCTCCTGTAAAATGGTCGGAAGGTCATACCGGTACTTCCAGTTGGGATAATGCCCCTGGAACTTGCTCACGTCCGAGATGTACCAGATGTGGTCACCGGACCGATTATCTTCCTTGTAGGTGCAATTCAGTTTCTTGCCGGCGATGTCTTCGCAAAGTCTTATGGCTTCCAACATCGAACAGCTGGAGTAACGCGACCCACCCATGTTGTACACTTCGCCAGCCCGAGGATTGCGGTAGAACTCGTCAAAGGCGGCGATGAGATCGTGGCTGTGAATGTTATCTCGAACCTGTTTCCCCTTGTAACCGAAGATGGTGTAAGGCTTGCCGGTAATTGTGCACTCCATAAGGTAGGCTAAGAAACCGTGTAGCTCGGCACCGGAATGCGCGGGTCCGGTCAGACATCCACCGCGGAAACATGCTGTTTTCATGTCAAAGTAACGGCCATATTCCTGCACGAGGACATCAGCTGCTACCTTGGAAGCGCCGAAAACGGAATGTTTGGACTGATCAATGGACATGGTTTCATCAATGCCATTTGCATATGCATGACCAGCAGCAATCTCCCAACGAGTGTCTTGTTCCACCAGCGGCAGGCGATTGGGAGTGTCTCCATAAACTTTATTGGTGGACATGAATATAAAGACAGCCGAGGGACAAAATTTGCGCGTCGCTTCCAGCAGGACCAAAGTCCCGTTGGCGTTTACTGAGAAGTCAGTATGCGGATCACGAGCTGCCCAGTCGTGAGAGGGCTGCGCGGCGGCGTGGATGATCAATGAAATACGCGCACCGTGCTGCTGAAGAACTTGCTCGATTTCTGTACGGTCGCGAATATCGATATTCAGATGCAGGTACCGGGTCCCATACTTTTCCTGCAGTAATTGTTTATTCCAGGAAGTCGAGGCGGATTGCCCGAAAAAGTAGGCACGCATGTCATTGTCGATCCCAATTACCTGCAATCCTGCCTGCGCGAAAAAATGAACCGCCTCCGAGCCGACCAATCCCGCCGAGCCGGTTACCACGACTGTGGACACAATTCCCCCTTTGGGACAATACATTCTTGTGAATAAACATGTACTTTAGCAGAAATCCCTGCGTGAAAGAACCTTGGCACTCCGCACGCGGAGGTGTGGCGGAGCGCTCGTTTTTGAATTTGCAGCCTCAGTAATCACGCATTTATAGTTCCTTCGCTGGCGCACGTTTGATGCTATACCTGCGTTCAGTAGAGGCAGGAATGAAGGGATCTGCAGTGAGTGTTTAGGTTCAGGGTTGGTCATGAGGACATTCGCTCAGGGCAAAAACGACTTCCGGCTATCGCCCGGCAGGTTGCGGTGAGCCCGGATAGGGCACTGAAACTGAGTATCGTGGCGCCTACGCTGAACGAAGCTGAGAACATCCCCCTATTGGTCACTGAAATCGAGCGGACGTTGGTCGGAACCGATTTCGAAATAATCATCAGTGACGACGATTCTCCCGATCAAAGCTGGCTAGTTGCGGAACGCATCGCGGGTATGAATTCTCGAGTGCGGGTATTGCGGCGAACGGCGAAGAAAGGGCTCGGCTGGAGTGTAATTGATGGCTTCGATGCTGCCAAAGGTGACATTCTGGCCTGTATCGATGCCGATCTGCAGCATGATCCCGCGATTCTGCCGCGCATGTGCGAGGAACTGAATAAGGGTGCAGACTTGGTGGTGGGCAGCCGCTATATCAGCGGTGGCAGTGTAGGGCGATGGGGTCCTGTTCGGGTAGCCGAGTCATGGCTTGCCAGCCGCTTGGCCCAGCGGTTCGTGGCGACGAAGATCTGCGATCCGATGTCAGGCTACTTTCTGTTACGCCGTGGAGACTTTCTGCGGGTTCGTGACCGCCTGAACGGGCAGGGATTTAAGATACTGCTTGAAATCGCTGCCAACATGCCTGGCGCAATAGTGTCCGAAGTTCCCTACACATTTCGCAGTCGCATTGCTGGCAAGACAAAGCTGTCGGGCAGAGTTGTGTTTGCGTACATTGCACAGTTACGCCGGCTTCGCTGCAAGTCCGCAGAAGGGGGCACAAGTTCCGAAATCGTGTAAGTCTGGTTTACGCGCCACAGCAGCCGCAACTGGAACAGCCACATGTTTGTTGCAATGTACATTGACTTGGCCCAGCATAGGCGGCTGGGCGTACAAACGAGGCGTCCGATATTCGAACCAGTGCTGACACCTACCGATCTCGCGGAACTCTCGCTTGTGCTGCCTTGCCTAAATGAGGCTGACTTTAGAACTCTGTATCCGCCTAACTGTTCGCACATCCAGGAACAACATATCCGTGGCGAGATCATCGTTGCCGAGAACGGCTAAGGACGGCTCTCAGGACATCGCAAAATGTTGTGGCGCATCTGTCGATGTGCCTAAAGGTGGTTAGGGAGCGGCGCTGATGGGCGGGATCGCGGCCGCACGCGGGCAGTACATCGTCATGGGCGATGCCGATGCGAGGTACAACTTCAGCAATTCCCGCTTTTTTGAACGATTACGTGCTGGCAATCAATTGGTAATCGGCAACTGCTTCAAAGGTGGAGTGCAACCCAGGGGCCATGCCCTCGCTGCACAGGTATGTTGGTAACCCGGACGGCACTAGGCCGCCTGCTTTTTCGCGTTCCCTGCAGCGGTTTCCACTGCGGACCTCGGGCATTTACCAAGAATGGCGATTGCCGTCATAGTCGGGTTTCAGTCGATTGCCGTTGCCATATTTACGAAGGTCTTCGCAATTTCGGAAGGATTGTTGCCCGCCGATCCAAGGTGTGATGTCGTGTTCCGATACATCACACTGGAGGTCGGCCTGGCACTGGGCGTGATCTTGGTTACGCTTGGCTTAATTGGTTTGGTCGATGCGGTTGCGGTCGGGAAGCAGCAGCATTTTGGCCCTCGCGTGCTCAGTCACCTGCTGCATACCATTGCTCCGGCTTGTGTGGCACTGACCTTGGGCGTGCAGATCATCTTCAGCAGTTTCTTTCTGAGCGTGCTGCGCATGCGCCAAGATAACAAGTAACCGCGGAACGGGAGGCAGGCGGGTCGTATATGCTAGGTTATCAACAATGATCAATGGCAAGCGAGTCGCGGTGGTCATGCCGGCATACAACGCAGAGAAGACGCTGCAGGCTACCGTGGCTGAAATTCCCGAGCTGGTGGACATCAAAATCCTGGTGGACGATGGCAGTTCGGATCGCACCGTGGAAGTGGCCCAGCAGCTGGGTCTCCACACTTTTGTCCATGACAAGAATTATGGCTACGGACGAAACCAGCAGACTTGCTATCGCGAGGCTTTGCAGGCCGGCGCCGATCTTGTGATCATGGTCCACCCGGATTATCAATACACGCCCCTTCTCATCACGGCCATGGCCAGCATGGTGGCTTACGAGGTTTACGATGTGGTGCTGGGTTCACGTATTTTGGGCGGACGCGCACGCCAGGGCGGTATGCCCGTCTATAAATACGTAGCCAACCGCTTTCTGACCGCCTTCGAAAACCTGTGTCTTGATGCGAAGCTGTCGGAGTACCACACGGGATATCGAGCGTTCAGTCGCCGCGTGCTCGGCGAACTCCCGCTCTTGGAGAATTCCGACGATTTCATTTTTGATAACCAGATGCTCGCACAGTGTATTTACTTCGGGTTTCGCATCGGCGAAGTTTCGTGCCCAACCAAGTATTTCGAAGAAGCATCGTCGATTAATTTCAGCCGGAGCCTCCGGTACGGGGTTGGTGTTCTCGGAACGTCACTACAGTTCGTATTGCAAAAATTGGGAGTACTGCACCTGCGCAGATTCAGCAGCAACGGCAAGAAACTGGAAGCCGAACCCGGCTACTATGCACGCCAGTCTCTGCAGGAACGTAAAGCGTAATAGCTCACGGTGTACAGAAGGGACGCAACCAACCTAAACAAAGCCCGAAAATCGGAATGCTTTCTGCACGCTTTACTCCCATCATCTTGCCGGCCCTGTTGCGCCTCATGTGTACCCGCTTAAAACGCAAGAAACGTGACCAGCTACTACAGTGTCGCTGGTACGAAATCGAGGGGCTCCCTAATGGTTTTACCGACTGAGACGAAGCGAAGCTCGAGTGTCATCTGCGCGTTTGTTATTTTTGTAGCGGTTTTCCTTGCCCGAGATCTTGTCGGCGCCCAAGGTGGTGCCTTCGGTTCGAGTCTGGCAGGACTCGATGACAATTCCTACTTCGGAAGAAGGATTGCCTGACCCAATCCTCCCTTTGATGAATTCCGCGAGCGCGGACCTTTCAACTATCCCTACACCTTGCGCCACAATCTCGTGGACCGACGCACCCCGCGGAAATGGCGGACTCTCAATCTCGAGAATAAATATCTCAAGTGCAACGTTCTGCCCGACCTCGGGGGACATCTCTACACCTGCACGGGCAAGATCAATGGCGCGTCGATGTACTACGCGAATCAATCGATCAAGTTTGCTGGGATTGCCTTGCCATTGAGTTGCTGGACCAGGACTAGCTCGCAGCGGCTTGCAGCACCTCACGCAATCGTCGCGCGACGATGATGTCTTCGCCCGGCTGCATCATCCACACGCCCACGATAATGGTG
>Ga0335070_10000736_pt1 | contig 37170 bp, 25 predicted proteins | sample Lox_Sample_13_FD_206722 | JGI IMG/M metagenome (GOLD analysis project Ga0335070, IMG submission 206722) | Soil microbial communities from Loxahatchee National Wildlife Refuge, Florida, United States - Lox_Sample_1.3 | ecosystem: Environmental > Terrestrial > Soil > Wetlands | place: USA... | reverse complement strand
GAACGCCGGAAGATCCTTGTCCCATCCATCGGGAAGCTGGCGCTGCTGCATCCGATTCAATTCGATGGCCAACTCCGGGTACTGTTCGCCATACTTGTTGAACAGCGCCGACCACTGCTCGCGCAATAGGCGTCCACGTTTGCCGAGGCCTTCACGGAAATTCTCGCGAACGCCGTCCGGCACCAGAAATTTGGCGTCTTCCGGCCATCCGTAAGCCCGCTTCGCGAGTTTGATTTCTTCTTCGCCCAGTGGTTCCCCGTGCGCCTCCTTCGTGTCCTGCCGGTGGGGAGCTCCCCAAGCAATGTGGCTGTCGACGATGATCAGCTTGGGCCGGTCTTTCACCGCCAGCGCCTGAGCATAGGCGTTCGCCATTTCGTCAAGGTTGTTGGCGTCGCGGACATGAGCCACGACGTCCCAGCCGTAACCCCGGAACCTGGCGGCGACATCCTCGCTAAAAGTCAGATCAGTCTTGCCCTCGATGGTGATGTGGTTGTTGTCGTAAATCCAGCACAGATTCGGAAGCTTCAGATGGCCGGCGATCGAGGCCGCTTCCGATGAGACGCCTTCCATCAGGTCTCCGTCGCCGCACAACACCCACACGTTGTAGTTGAACATCTCGAAGCCGGGGCGATTGAAATGCTCCGCCAGCCAACGTCCAGCGATCGCCATCCCGACGCTGGTTGCAGCTCCCTGGCCGAGCGGGCCGGTGGTCGTCTCGACGCCGGAAGTCAGCCGATACTCGGGATGTCCCGGCGTCTTGCTGTTGAGCTGACGAAAATTCCGGATCTCTTCGAGCGAAACGGCCGGTTCCCACAGCACCTCGTACTTCGAATTGACCGTCCGCACGCCGGCCAGGTGGAGCAACGAGTACAGCAACATGGAAGCGTGCCCGTTGGAGAGCACGAAGCGATCCCGGTTCGGCCAGATGGGATCTTCCGGGTCGTAGCGCAGGAACTGTTGCCAAAGACAGTAGGCCACGGGCGCCAGCGCCATCGGCGTCCCGGGGTGCCCGGAGTTCGCCTTCTGCACCGCGTCCATGGAAAGAGTACGAATGGTGTTGATACACAACTCATCGAGTTGCTTGCCGGTGACGATCGTGTGGTCGCTGACGGCCATCAGTCCTCCCCAGGTTCTTGCCCAACCTCTGTCTTTTTTCGACAAACACCACAACAGTTTTGACAGAACAAACCCCTATCCCCGAGTCACAGAGTTGGAACGGAGCTTGTGGGTTGGAACCCTCGATTTTACACCGGCGTTCGCTGATCTAGCTTGGGGTGGGTGCTTCAGAACCAGAACTGATTACTGGTTTCAAAAATGCTTCACGGGCCGAAGGAGGCAACCCTCAGGGGCTAAAGCCCGCATTCTTGGCGGGTCCGATCGGCACGGCTAAAGCCGTGCCCTGCCCAGAACCGGTTTTCGAAACCAGAACCAGTCAGGAGGCGTTGCTTCGAGGTGTGTGAACTCGAGCTACGAACTTCGGACTACGCGAGGAAGGTCCGGCCCTGGTTGATTTTGTGCAGCAGCGTGGACGCAAGGTGGTCCACGTCGCCAGCCGAGAGGCTCAAAACGTGCCGCTCCAACATCGGGCTGCGATTGCTGCCGACGGCGTCGCGGCGGATCTGGATAAGGAGGGCCTGCATGGCCTCGGCATCGTATTTTAGCGGGGTCATTCGGATCAATTCCTGCAAGGCGCTGCCCAGCGACAGGCTTTCGCGGTAAGGCCGCTCCGTTGTCATCGCGTCGAAGGTATCGGCCAAGGCTACGATTCGAACTGCGGGTGGAAGTTCATCTCGGCGCAGCCCATCCGGATAGCCGGACCCATCTCCGCGTTCATGATGCCAGCGCACGATTTCCGGAATCTGCGGCCATGGGAACTGCACATGGCTCACGATCTGATGACCGACTACAGTGTGGTCGGCCATCGCCCGGAATTCTTCCGGATCGAGGGAGGACGGTTTTTCGAAGATCCGCTTGTCCACCGCTACTTTGCCGATATCGTGCAGGTAGCCCGCAGAACGCAGAGCGGCGGCTTCGGTCGGCTCCATGCCCATCGCTTCTCCAATTGCCTGCGCGTAACGCCCAACCCGAAGCGAGTGTCCATGAATGTTCACGTGCTTGACGTCGATCGCGGCCGCGAATGCTTCCAGGGCGTTGTCGTAGAAACCGTGGAGGGAGGCAAGCAGACGCAGGTTTTCTGAAACCCGTTGCGCCAGAGTCTGGCCGAGCGTGTGGTTCTGAATGGCTAAGGCCACGTAGTGGCTGAGCAGTTGAACCGCATCGAGCGCGTCTTCCTCGTAAGGAGCGTCCCCGGTGCGCCGCCCCAGGGCAATCAATCCGGCCAGCTTGCCGCGGACTTTCAGCGGACAGATGCACTTGAACAACTCGGGCGCGACGTTGCCATTCGAACTGAGGAAGACGTCGTAGGTAGTGCTGTTCAGCAGTACCGGTCCGGAAGTTGCCGTAAGGGTGTGGAGATGGCGGGGGAGCAATGGGATTAGCGACGGTTCGGGAAGCAGGGCAAATCCCTCTGCATCGACTGAGGTGAGGAGGGAAGGCCGCTCGCTGAGCGAGAACAATACGGCCTCCCGCGCACCTGCCGCCTCCATTACGGCCATCAGCATGGTGCGCGCGGTTTGGCGAAAGTCCCGGTCCGCGGTCAGTTCCGGACCCAGATCCGCCAGCGCTTCCACTGTCCGAAGCAGTTTCTTCAGATTGGTTCTCTGCAATGCCTCCCGCGGAGGGAACTGCGAGAATCCAGAGCCTCCATCAGACTAGCATCGTGGGCGGGACTCGTTGTTAGTTAGTTTGGTGCGGTAAACAGCGGGTAAACGCAACGTTTCCGAAGAGCGGCCGCTAGAAACTGAACAACGCCTGCAGTTCGATCTTGCGATTCGCGGCTGCGCTGGAGAACGGACCGCCGGCCAGACCATTCGACTTTCCGAACAGGGGCGAACTCCAGTTGCCGTTGGGAGTTGCCAGGTTAACCCGGTTCAGCACATTGCGCGCATTGATGCTGAAGGTCAGGTTGTAGCGGCGGTTGGTTGCCGCGCCAAAGCCACCGAAGGCGCCACCTCCGGGTCGTCCGAATCCTCCTCCACCGCCAGGGGGGCCACCACCGGGTCCGCCGCGTCCTCCTCCTCCCGGTCCGCCGGGTGGCGGGCCTCCTGGGCCACCGTCCGCCTGCGGTCCGCTTCTTCCGCGCTCCGGTCCAAAGCCGAACGTTTTGGCCAGACGCAAGTTAAGGGTGAACTCGGCTGGGCCTGTCAGGTAGTTGATGGGGATGGGAACGTAGGGTTGCGTGGGAACGGTGTAGTGGCAGGCCGCCGTTAGGGAGAGGCACGAACCGGAAACATTCGAGGCAAAGGCCGGCCGGTCATTGAAGAGCGAGTCGCCGCTCAAATCCTGGCCAACCGTGACGTTGTACGGAGAGCCGGAGTGGGCAATCATGAACGGACTAATACGGAATCCCCGGGGCAAGCCGATCGTGCCGCCGAGGAACAGTCGGTGGCGGACGGCAAAGGAAGCACGGCCGTAGTCCACGCTGAGATCGTACTGATTCGAGGGGAAGCTGGAAGCGCCGGAAACGTCGCTATTGGCGTAGTTCAGCGCATAGAATCCGAACAACGTCAGCTTTGTGCCAGCGCGAATGTTGAAGTTGGTGATCAGCTGATTCTGTTTGAAGATTCCCCCAGAAGAGTACTGATAGATGTTGCCTGCCTCCGGGTCCGGCCGCGGACCTTGGGAATAAGGGGTCCCTGGCAGAGGGGCGTTGGCATTCCGAGAGAAGAACTGACGCACCCCGCGCGAGTTCAGATAAGACACCGTGATGTTGGCGATCTTGGTGATCTGACGTTCCAAGCTAACTGCGCTCTGCATGATGTAGGGCGAGTGCAAGGTGGGGGCGATTTGATAGATGGTCGGAGTCGTCTGGGGTGGCAACTGGCTCACCGGCGGCACGGATGGAAAGAAATCAATTGGGGTAGTCTCCGTGGCCGACACGATGTACTGTTGCTGCGTCACACCGTTCATCCGGTCTGCATTCAGCACCAAATTCTGCGCGAAGCGGTCGTAGAACCATCCGTAGCCGGCACGCAACACGGTCTTGGCCGCGTTCTTCCCACTTCCCCCAATGCCCCACGCCACTGCCACCCGTGGCGCCCAGTCAGCGTGATCGTGAATCGCATTCTGCGTTTCAAACCGCAGTCCATAGCTGAGCGTGACGTTGGGACGGAACCGCCACTCGTCCTGCACATAGAGGCCCGCGTCGGCGACGGTGACGGGTACGGTGGGAATCCCACCACCGGGGGATGCGTTCAGCGAGAACTGGCTCGCGCCTGGGGCGGTGGTGGCACCGCCCGCCAGCGCTTGTATCGCAGTCTGGTAGGAGTACAAACAGGGGTCGGAGGGACTCGGCTGACAATTGTCAAGAGTCAGGTGGGCGAAGGTGAAGCTGCCATTGAACCCTGCTCCCGACAAGCTGACTTCATGTCCCACGCGTAACCGCCCGCCGAATTTCAGGAAATGCTTTCCCATCGCCACTGATGTGTAGTTTTGCAATTCGTAGCGATCGGTGTGGTCCGACTGCGCGCCAGCGCTGCTGCCTCCACCGTTGAAGGCGCCGATCACGTTGATACTCGGCGCCGTGTTCAGCGGTGTCTGCTGGCTGTTGTCGCGGTTGTATTGGAAACGGATCTCATTTACAGCTTTGGTCCCCAGCACTAGCGAGTCGCTGATCTGCACAGTGTGTTCGGTGGAAGTCGAATCATAGCCCGCGCTGGGGAGGGAGAAATTTCCGACGCCTCCGTTCTCCTGGGTATCGTGAAAATACTGGTAGCGGGCGGTCAGCGTGTTGTTCTTGCTGAGCTGATAGTCGAGGCGAGGGCCGAGGTTGGTGCGCGTACGCGGGTTCGGGACGCTCTCGCTGATCTGCGTTTGGTCGAAATTCGGGGCCGGGCCCAGCACGAAGGCGTTTACGACCGCCAGTTCGTTGATATTGCGCCGCTGAAAGTCAAAGAAGAACGATGCCTTCTTGTTGAGCGAGCCCCCGACGTTCCCCATGTAGATGGTTGAGTAATACGGCTGTTCCTGGCCGGCAAAAGGATTGCGCGAATTGAACGCGGAGCTGTTTCCCTCCACCGCAACCTGTCCATGGAGCTTGTCGGTGCCCGGCTTGGTGAAGATCTCGATTCTCCCGAAGCCCAGCTTGTCGTATTCGGCCGAGAACGGATTCTGGTTGATCCGGATCTCGCGGATCGAGGCCTTCGGCGGCAGTTGCCCGGCGGTGAACCCATCTATGTAAATCTCGCCCCCATTCGGTCCTGCGGAAGGCCCAGCGAGGGCTTGGAGATCCTGCTCCAACTCATCTGGATCGTCGGGGAGCGCATCCAGATCCTTGCCGCTGAGCACGATGGCGCTGGCGTTGTTGGAGGGGCTGACCTGCACCTGCGAGCTTTCGTCTTGAACTTCAACCTCCTCTTTCTCCACTTTGATCTCGAGCGAAATGTTGAACGGCCGAACCTGCCCGGCTGTCACTGCGACGCCATCGGTGGTGAGGACGGCGAAGCCCTTTGCCCTTGCGGTCACCGTATAATTGCCTGGCGGGAGATCTCCGATTTCATAAGCGCCGCTGGCGTTCGTCTTGGCCGAGCGCGCTTGACCTCCGGGCGCGACGACGGAAACGGTGGCGTTGGTGATCACAGCGCCGGAGGGATCGGTGACCTGCCCGCGCAACGTTCCTGCCGGAAATTGGGCCAACGCGGACACCGCGGTCGCCAGCAGGATTGCCAATTTTAGAAGCAGCGAATTTTGAGTGGATCGAAACCTCAACTCACACCTTTCCTTCTCGACAGGATTTCAATACGGCCTTGGCTAGGGGGCGGCAGCCTCGCCTTCCGCGCCGGAACTATTCAGCGTCCACGGCGAAAGCATCATGGACGCGCTTTGGCTCGGGGCTGCCGTTAAGATGGGCTCTACTCCAGCTAGCACGGTGATCGCCTTCACGGCTCCCGATTCTTCACCCACCGTCGAGACGATCATCACAGCGTCGCCTTTCTGCAAGTCTGCCAGCGTGCTGGTTGGCAGACGACCTAGGAGACGCTGGAAGTCCGGCGGACCGTTGCCGCGCTCGCCCTGCAAGCCACCCTGTCCGCGCGGGAACTGCGCCCATGTCCCGGGAGGGCCTCCGCTCCCAGGGGGCCGGAATCCGGAGGCACCGGCCGCATTGCCCGCCTCGGCGGTCCCGGCTTTTAGCCGCATGGCGATTCGCTGCGCGAATTCCGCGGGCAGCTTCTTCATCTGCGCGTCGGATGAGACCCTCACCACCACCGTGTTTTTCGCGATCGCGTCACGCACGGTCACGGTACTGGCCCCCGGGTCTATGGCTGTGATCGTCCCGGCGATGTTACGAAAGGTTCCGGAGACAACTTCTTCGGCGCTCAACTCGTTGCCGTCTGCGCTACGGCTGCCGCGCGCCCGCAACTGGTCTCCGACCTTGATTTGGTCGAAAGGCGCGCGTTTGGCCTCATCGAACTTTACGGAACCGGGAGCGTAGCGACGTAGGATCGTATCCTTCGCGGTGTGAATGACGATGTTCCGGTTTCCGCCAAACCCGCTGGATGAGATGGTGATGGCGCTGTTCGCCGCATCCACGGCGTTCACCAGGCCGCCCACGCCGCGCTTCTGCCAGTCGTCGCGCTCGCGCTGTTGCTTGGCCGATACGTCGGCCTGCTTCATGACAATGACGGCCAGGGCGGAAACAGAGTGGCCATCGGGCGAAGCCGATCCACGCACCAACACACGATCGCCCGGCTGCAAATCCTGCGGCTCGAGCACGGTTGCGTTCTTCAGGTCTTTTTGCCCCGGCGGGACGCGCAAAATCTTAGTGGAAGTGCCGAGAGTGGCCGTCACTTCGCCGCCGGAATCAGGGACGACGGCGACCGCTCCGGCCTGGACGCTTTTGATCGCTCCCACTACTTTTGTGATTGCTTGGGCCCCGGTCCCGCCAGTCGGTGTTTGCGCGCACACGGAAACCCAGGTCACGAGGCTCAGTGCCACGACTGCAACCAACACTCTGATCTTCATGAAATGACCGCCAGCAGGATTCTATAACTCCACTCTAGCATCGCGAAAGCTTGGTCTGTATGGGTTTTACGAAGTTTTACGCGGCGGATTCCGCTGCGATTGGCGCCAGTTAAGGAAACTCGCTTTACAAGACTTTACTCTGCTTGACGGACTCTTTACGAAGGGCCGGCAACTCTGTTCTGCGCGTCCAGCATCAGTTCTGTTTTTAGAGTCTATTCTCTTCCCGACAGGAGTGCACCCTGATGCAGCGTCACACGTGGATCATCTTCGCCGCAGGTCTGGTTCTTCTTGCCGTTGCTCTGGTTGCCGCGGGTTGTGGAGGCGGAAGCGACAAGGCGAGAATTCGCTTCGTGAATGCGACGCCGGACGAGTCCGGCCTCGATCTACTGATCGACAGCAAGAGTGTGGACACGAGCATTGCCTATGGCTCGGCCTCCAGCTACAGCAACATTAGTACCGGCTCGCATCATTTCCAGGTAGAGCCCAGCGGGAGCACGAACATCCTCATCGACACCACGCCGAGCATCAGTTCTGGGGACCAGACCTTCGTCACACTCAACTACTCGTTCAACATCGGCAGCACGCTGCTCATAGACGATAACTCCGCTCCCACTTCAGGCAATTTCAAGCTGCGCATCCTCAACGCATCCCCTGGCATGGGCGCACAGGATGTGTACATCACCACGGGAACGGATATCACCAGCATCTCGCCGACCATCTCCAGCCTGGGTTTTGGGACCGCTTCCACTTACAACAGCCTCGCGGCCGGAACCTACCACGTGTTCTTCACCGACCCTGGGCTGAAGTTCATCAATCTCGATAGCGGAGCCCTGACATTCAGCGCGGGCCAGGTTCGAACCGTGCTTTCACTGAATTCGCCGGCGGGCGGGTACATGTCGACCGAACTGTCGGATGCGAATTAGCAACCGCGCAGCGATTTCGAGAGTGAGTATCCAAGGAAGATAAGTCGAGCGGGTTCGGCCTCCGTGTTGCGGCTACACGCCGACGGGGAAGGGCTTGTGGGTTCCTGTGCTCGCCGACAGTCCGGCGAAGCGGCCCTGCAGAAGCGACATCAAGCCGGTGTACCAGTAGCCGATCACAAACAACATCAGGAACGGAACCGTGAAGTAATTCTCGTTGTCGACGGCGTAGTAGACGGTCAGCGCGAAATAAGACCCAATGAGCAATTCCAGCCAGGGCACCCATCCCAGGCGCTTGCGGTATTTGGTGGCGCCCACCTTATCCTTCTTCGATTCGACGCGGTACTTGGGCGTGCGCGCAAAGGCGGTCTGCTTGCCGATCAGTGCCTCCAACACGGCGCCGGTATTGGTCACGGTCAGGCCGATGCCCAGGGCCATCAGGAAGGGCATGTAGAGCAACGCCCGCGGCCAGGACCGAGGGAACAGCTCTTTCTGCGAGACCAGGTAAAAACTGGAGATGGAGAACGTCGACGCCAGGAACAGGGGCACGTCGATGTAGAGCATCTGGAACCAGCCCTGGTAGAAACGGATGACCATAGCCGGGAGGAGCAGCACCGACAGCACGATCATCAGCGGGTAGCTGAGGTTGGCGGTCAGGTGATACCAGGCCTCGAGCTTGACGTGGCGCGGCGCATCACTGGCGAAGACTTTGGGTATGATCTTCTTGGCGACCTGGATCAGGCCCTTGGCCCAGCGCGCCTGCTGCGTTTTGAAGGCGGTCATCTCAATCGGCAATTCCGCCGGGCATTCGACGTCCTGCAGATAAACGAATTTCCATCCCTTGAGCTGGGCGCGATAGGAAAGGTCGGTGTCCTCGGTGAGCGTGTCGTGCTCCCATCCTCCCGCATCATCGATAGCAGCACGCCGCCACATGCCGGCGGTGCCGTTGAAATTGAAGAATTTCCCGGTCCGAGCGCGCCCGGAATGTTCGAGAACGAAATGGCCATCGAGCAGGATGGCCTCGACCTCGGTGAGGAAAGAATAGTTGCGGTTGATGTGCGTCCAGCGCGTCTGCACCATGCCGACCTTCGGATCGGTGAAATGGTGGATGCACTTGAGCAGAAAATCGCGTGGCGGGACGAAGTCGGCGTCGAAGATGGCGACGAATTCGCCCTTCGCCGATTTGAGCCCTTCCGCCAACGCGCCGGCCTTGAATCCCGAGCGGTTGTCGCGATGGAGGTAAGTGACCGGATTCCCCAGAGCGGCATAGCGCTCAACCAGCAAACGAGCGACTTCGGCCGTCTCATCGGTGGAGTCGTCGAGCAACTGGATGTCGAGTTTGTCGCGCGGGTAATCGAGCCGGCAAACCGCATCCAGGAGCCGGTCGACGACATATTGTTCGTTGAAGATTGGCAACTGTACAGTGACGCGCGGCAAGTCTTGAAACTGAGCGGGCGGCTCACTCGTCTTGTTCTGCTTCTTCTTGTAGTAGAGGTAGACCAGCCAATAACGATGCCCCCCGTAAGCCGCGAGAATGATAAGAACAATGAAGTAGGGAATCAGCAGAGCAAGATCGAACCAGTTCGCCTGATACAACCCCTGGAAAGTCTTGTCGAGGAAGTGCTGGCGGATGTAGGGCACGACACCTTTTGGAGCAAAAGCCAAAGCCAGCGCGGGAAGTAGGAAGGGCCAGTTCATGAGTCCAACAGGACAACGCGTGGTGGAAGCATTGTAAATGATAGGCGGGGGCCCGCCTATGGCAGACCGCTCACCGTTGACAGCCAACGGCACACAGCTTCTTTCGAAGGATGGCTTGCGCTGTGAGCTGTGAGCCCGTCAGCTATGGGCGGTGAAAGCCTACTGCCACTCATCCGGCACGGCAGCCAGCCTCAACTCCAGCTTCTGACGCGAGCCTTCCTCGACCTTGATAGCGGTGCCATTGGACTCCTGGGACTTCGAAAAGTCCGCCTCGTAATAGAGTTCCGGATCCACATCCTGCCAGGCAAAGACGGTGTAGCTGCCCGGGGCCAGGCCGCGAACCAAGAAATGTCCGTGCTGATCGGCTACGCCGACGCCAAAACGCTCGCGCATTTTGCGGTACTTTTCCTCTGGGACTGCGACAACTGCTGCATTGGCAACTGGCTGATCTTTTTCAAGGACGACGCCTTCCAGCATGCCACCTTTGGAACTGAGGACCACCTCCAGCGAACCCGGGCCACTGACGGCGAATCCGGTCTCCACGTTTGCGCTGCCGAGCGTGACCGATTTCACAAACGTGTCCGGATTAGTGTCGCCCCACACCTGCACGCGATAGGCACCGGGATTGACGTTTTTCCATTGCAGATTGCCTTGCCGGTCCGGCTGGGCTGTCAAACCACCCCAGGGCACGAAAAAGCCGGAGGCAGTGGACTCTTCGGTGGGCTGGAGATCTGCCGTGATCTGAGTCGGGGAGGCAGGTGGCTGCCCCTCGAAGCGTATATGGCCGGAGAGGGTGAAAGGCCGCACCGGGACCAGTTTCACGCCTTCCACGTCGGCAGCAACTACGCGTACAGTCTGGCGGTCGCTGAGAATCTGTTCCCCAGATCCGGAGAAGGCGGCGACCGTGTAGGAACCGGGCGCGACCCCGCGCACTTCGAACTGGCCATCAGGGGCAACGTCGGCTGCGTTGATATTGGCGCGGCCTCCCTTGGAGATGACTTGCACCATCGGCTTTTCACTTGCGGCGATGCCGGTGACGAGGCCACGAATACGATAGGCCCGTGCCGGAACGAGATTGAAGTTCACCGACATCTCATCTCCCGCGCGGATCGTGATGGCCGACGCCTGGGTGCGGTCGTAGGTCCCGGGATAATACGTGGTCAGATAGCGGGTATCCGGCTTGCTCTCAGCCGGGGGTGTGTTCGCGGGTTCTTTTTCAAAGTCGCGCGGATCGGGAGGGGGAACGACAACGATCCAATACCGTCCGGGAAACAAGCCCGAAAAGCGGTATTCGCCAAGGTCGTTCGCCCGTTCCGCGCCGGCGGCTTCCGCGTCCGCCTTGCCCGGTCGCTGTCTTTCGACCATCACCATGACGCTGGGCATCGGTTCACCATCTTCGTCCACGACGCGGCCCGCGATCACAGCCGTGGCCAGCATGCGCACGAGAAGGTCCGGAATCGGGTGTCCGGCTTGAACGGACAGGGCGGTGTTTCCGGCTCTATGGCCGCGCGCGTTCGTCTCCGCGAAACCCGTTTTCTCGGGATAGAGACGATAGCGTCCCGGCTGAACGTCCTCGAAATGAAAGTGCCCATCGGAATCGCTGGTGGCGGTGTAGCTAGCTCCCTGTTGCGGATCCTCGTTGATGAGCTGGAGCAGGACTTTGCGGAGCGGCTCGCTGCCCGGCTCCTTGACCACCATGCCGTCGATGGAGACACCAGTGGCGGGTGGGCCGGACTCCTGCGGGCTCGCGGGACTCAGCGCGCCCAGCAGACAGAAGGCGAGAGCGAGAAAGCGTCGCATGATCAGGATGGCTGAAGTTCGCCGCCGATCAATTCAAGAAGTATGTCCGGTACAGCGTGTCGCGCTGCGCGGGACGGAATCCGGCATCGCGTATGATGCGGCGCAGCTCTTCCTCGGTCGTGCAGTTGGTGACGCCCGCTGCGCGGACGACATTCTCTTCCAGCATCACCGAGCCAACATCGTTGCCGCCGAAGCGCAGTCCCATCTGGCAGACCTTTAGTCCCTGTGTAACCCAACTGGATTGCACGTTGAGGAAATTCGAAAGATAGATCCGCGAGATGGCCAAAACCTTCAGATACTCGACCGCCGTCGCTTCGTCCCAGTTCCGCCCACCAAGCGCGGTGTTGGCGGGCTGAAAACTCCAGGGAATGAACGCGGTGAATCCGCCGGTCTCTTCCTGCAAATCATAGATCCGCTGGAAGTGGTTGATGCGATGTTCGTAGGACTCGCCGACGCCGAACATCATGGTCGCGGTGGTGCGCATGCCGAGTTGATGGGCGGTGCGGTGGACGAGCAGCCAATCGTCGGTCAGGCACTTCAGGCGGGCGACGCGGTGACGGACCTCGTCGTCGAGAATCTCGGCGCCGCCGCCGGGGATCGAATCGAGGCCGGCATCGCGCAGGCGGACGATGGTGTCGCGTACGCTCAGGTTGCTGTATTCGGCGATGGCGAGGATTTCCGAGGCGGAATAGCAGTGGAGATGAATCTTCGGGAAACGTTGCTTGATGCCAGAAAGCATCTTTTCGTGCCAGTCGATCTTGAGGTCGGGATGCAGGCCGCCCTGCATCAGCACGCCCGTACCGCCTAACTCTACCGTCGCACGGATCTTTTCGTAGATGGTATCGAAGTCGAGGATGTAGCCTTCTTGGGCGCGCGGTCCTTTCAGTGGACGATAGAAGGCGCAGAAAGTGCAGTACTCGGTGCAGAAGTTGGTGTAGTTGATGTTGCGGTCGATGATGTAGGTGACCACGCCCTCAGGATGAAGCCGCCGACGAACGGCGTCCGCCTCCATGCCGATGCCAATGAGGTCATCGGACTGGAATATGTCGAGGGCTTGTTGTTTGGTCAAGGACATCGACTCACCCCGCTAAATGCCTATTTTAGACGGGAGGAGGGGGAGGGCAGCAAGGAAGGCCGTGAGGCGATGGAACGGCGGGCGCCTCGCCTGCCCGGGGCTACCCTGATACGATCCTTCCGATGAATCCCGTGGTTCTGTTCTTCGTGTCGGGCGATGCCCTCTACTTGGGCGTCGGCCTGCTCTTCGTGGCGGTCGCGACGTCATATTCAAAGCGCAAATGGCTCCGGCGGAACAGGAACCTCTCGGCATTCGCTGCGTTAGCGATCATGGTGATGGCCTCTCCACCATTCCCATATGCTCTGGACGCGATCTTTCTCGCGGTGTTTGCATTGTGGTTCATCGCGTGGAACCGGTCTGTCTTGACGCAAATCTGGGCGCGCATACGACTCTTCGCGACGGCGATCTTGGCGCTGCTGTCGTTGCTTCTGCCAGCGACGGAGTGGACGCATCGCACAATGCCGAGGATCGTAGGTCCGTCCGGCGATCATCTGGTGGTGATCGGCGATTCGATTTCTTCCGGCATCGATTTGCGAGTCCCGACGTGGCCGGCGCTTATGACGCAAATGACAGGAGTGCCCGTGAGGAATCTCGCGCGCCCTGGAGCAAACACGGTTGCAGCACTGTCGATGGCGAGACAGATCGCGGTTGAAGACCGCATTGTGCTTCTTGAGATTGGCGGCAACGACATGCTGTCAGGTGTGCCATCGGCGGAGTTCGCCAAGGCACTCGACGATCTCTTGTCAAACGTCGTTGCGCCCGGACGAACCGTAGCAATGTTTGAGTTGCCGCTCCTCCCGGGCAGAATCGGATACGGTCAGGTTCAGCGACGTTTGGCGGCCAAGTACGGGGTCTGGTTGATTCCAAAACGATGCTTCGCCGAGGTGATCAGCGGCGCGAGCGCGACATCCGACGGACTACATCTTTCGGAGGCGGGCGCACGCCGGATGGCGACCCTTGTGGCGCAGGTCCTTACTCCAGTGCTGAAAATGCCACCGCAATGAGAAGGTCATGGCGGTCCATAGATGTAGGTTCATCCCTAGGAAAGAAATCTCAGCCTCGGCGCCTCCGGCAGCGCCGCGATCTCGGCCGCGTAGCGGTAGAACAGCTCCAATCCTTCCAGGCACGGCGGATCGAGGTAATAGTGGATGTTCTCCGCCAAATAGGCCCGAATCGTGGATTGCGGCAGGCTCAGTCGGGGTGACCATTCCTGGACTATGGCTTCCAGATTCTTCGGCTCCAGCCCGTGATCGCGTGAATTCTGGAAGGCCCTAGCGATCGCGGCGGCGTCCCGTCCCGCAAGCGCTTGCCGGCGAATCGCCCAGAAGGCGAAGACAAACGACTTCCCGGTGCGCGTAACCCATTCTTCCGCCAGATCGAGGGTGACGTAACGCGTGCGATCCACCTGCAGCGCCGGATCGCCGATCAACACGGCGGCATCACATCTTGCCAGCATGGCGTCGAGATCAGGAGCCATGCCGACGTACTCGCGCGCTCCGCCTCGCCATTTTGCGAAGATGACTTTTGCCAATGCCACGGAAGTGAGCGACGACGTGTCGAGAGCGACTGTGCGTGCCCGTTCAATCGGCCGCTGGCTGACCAGCAGGATCGATCGAATTGCCCGCCGTGCCGCGATAGCGACATCCGGAACGACGACCAGATCGGCGACGGTGGCATATGCCGCAACCGGAATGATGCCGATATCCGCCGTGCCGTTCTGCAGAGCCTGCGCACAGGCAGACGGAAAAGTGTAGGAGAGTTCGAAGCTGGCGTTCGCATCCTGGTGTTCGAAATCCCACAGCAGAGGCGCGGTGTTCAGGTAAGAAATGGCCGAAATCTTTAACCGGCTCATCACTTTGCGAATTCTAACAAAACCAGTGTGAGCAGCATCATTGACAGCGTTTTTGCGCGCAGTCTAGCGTCAGGCGTGATGCCCACTACAACTATGCCCGCCGCGCTCGCGACTTCGCCGCAGACCTCTTACTGGCTCGCCCTCGCCCTGACCCCGGGTCTGGGGCCGACACGCGCAAAGAAGCTGATCGAACATTTCGGGTCTGCGGAGCGCGTCTTTCAAGCCAGCCTTACGGAATTGGAGGCGGCCGGCATCCATGCGGTCTCGGCGCAGTCGATCGCGACCGGCAAGTCGCAGGAACTGGCGGAGGAAGAATGTGTCAAGGCGGCCGAGTGTGGAGCCAGGATGATCACCTTGAGCGATCGCGAATATCCACTGCGCTTGAAAGAAATTTACGACCCGCCGGTGGTGCTGTTCGTGCGCGGCAATGTCGAGATCCTCTCGCAGCCTGGCATTGCGATGGTTGGAACACGGCATCCGACACCCTATGGCGTCGGGATGGCGGAGCGCCTGGCAAATGATTTGGCGGCGCGCGGCTTGGTGATTATCAGCGGCATGGCGCGCGGGGTCGATACCGCTTCGCATCGCGGCGCCATTGCTGCGAAGGGGAAGACGCTGGCGGTGTTTGGCACTGGCATCGATGTGATCTATCCGAAAGAGAACTCGCGCCTGGCGGAGCAAATCTTGGCACTCGGCGGTGCGCTGATTTCCGAGTTTCCGGCGGGGACTTTCGCGGCGCCACAGAACTTCCCGATTCGCAATCGCATCATTAGCGGCATATCGATCGGCGTGCTGGTGGTAGAGGCCGCGGAGTACAGCGGGACACGCATCACCGCGCGCTGCGCGCTCGAGCAGAACCGCGAGGTGTACGCCGTGCCTGGCAACGTCACCAATAAGAACTCCTGGGGGCCGAATACCTTGATCAAGCAAGGGGCCAAGCTGGTCGCCACCTGGGAGGATATCTGGGAAGAGCTGCCCACCGACATTCAGACGGCCCTCACGCCGGTCGCCGATGAATCCTCGCAAGCCGAAACCGCGTCCCTATTTCCCGACGATGTCCAATCGCCTCACGAGAAGCGGATTCTGAAGCTCCTGAAAGCGGATGAATCCACTCACATCGACCAACTGGTCGAGATGCTCGAAGCGGAGATGTCTTCTTCGGAAATCTTTGCCGCGCTGTTCGAGCTGGAGTTGAACGGCAAGGTGCGGCAATTGCCGGGGAAGAATTTTGTGAAGAGCTTCTAGCTACTAGCTTCTGGCTACTAGCTTCTAGCAAGCCATGCAACGGAGAGCGAACCTCATGAAAGATTTCAAAGAACTTCGGGTTTGGGCCAAGGCTCACGAATTTACAGTACTCATATATAGTCTGACGCGTTCCTTTCCGCGTGATGAGGTATACGGACTGACATCGCAGATTCGCCGCTCGGCTGTATCGGTCGGAGCGAACATCGCAGAAGGATGTGGAAGGCGTTCTGACGGCGAGATGGCACGCTTCCTCCAAATCGCGCGAGGTTCCGCCAGCGAGACCGAGTACCACTTGCTGCTGGCGAAGGCTCTTGGCTTTTTGCCAAAAGACGACTATCAAAAAGTCGAGCAAAAACTCGCCGAGGTGCAGCGGATGCTCACAGTGCTGGTGCAGAGGGTCCAGCCCTTACGACGAGCCGGATGAGGCAACCCGTGCGAAAGTGGCTTTGTTTGCTGGTAGCTAGAGGCCAGCAGCTAGTAGCCGAAGAGCACGCACAGTTGTTGCTTTCCGCCCCTTCGTGCTAGCTTCAATTCCAACGCCTCGGAACTGAGGAACCATTTGTCTAAAGGTCTTGTCATCGTAGAGTCGCCAGCGAAGGCGAAAACAATCCAGAAGTATCTGGGCAAGGGGTACACGGTCGAGGCTTCGCTCGGCCACGTGAAAGACTTGCCCAAAAGCGATCTCGGCGTCGATGTCGACAAAGACTTCGACACGGAGTACATCGTCATCCCCGGAAAAGAAAAGGTTCTGAGCAAGCTGAAGAAGCTGGCCCAGTCGGCCGAGGCCATCTACCTGGCGCCTGATCCTGATCGGGAAGGGGAAGCCATCGCCGCTCATCTTGCCGACGAACTCGGTAACGGGGACAAGAAGAAAAAGAAGAAGAAAGAGGATGACGAGCGCATCCACCGCGTCACCTTCAACGAAATCACGCAACGCGCCGTGCGCGAGGCTTTTGATCACCCGCGCACGATTGACCGCAATCTGGTGGACGCGCAGCAGGCTCGGCGCGTGCTCGACCGCCTGGTGGGTTACCAGGTTTCGCCGCTGCTCTGGGACAAGGTGCGCCGAGGTCTGTCCGCCGGCCGCGTGCAGACGGTAGCGCTGCGCCTGATCGTCGACCGCGAGCGTGAAATCAAGGCGTTCGAGAAGAAAGAATACTGGACGATTTACGCTCATCTGGCTGCGGTAAAGCCCCCGGCATTCGATGCTCGCTTCCTCGGCAAGGGTGAGGAGAAAATCGAAATTCCCAGCGGGGAAGAGGCGGAGAAGCTTCGCCTCGCACTCGAAAAGGCGGACTGGTTAGTCCGCTCGGTCGACAAGAAAGAGCGCCGCCGCAACGCCACGCCGCCGTTCACGACGAGCAAGCTGCAGCAGGATGCCTCGCGCAGGCTGCGCTTCAGCGTCAAGCGCACCATGATGATCGCCCAGCGTCTGTACGAGGGCGTTGAACTGGGCGACGAGGGGCTGATCGGTTTGATCACCTACATGCGTACGGATTCGACGCGTGTTTCGCCCGACGCGATCGCGGAAGTGCGGGAATATGTCACGAAAGAGTACGGGGCTAACTACCTGCCTGTGTCGCCAAACGCATACAAAGAGAAGAAAGAAGCGCAGGCCGCCCACGAAGCGATTCGACCCACCTCGGCGATGCGCCATCCCGATCAGGTCAAACAATACCTGCACGAAGACGAATACAAGGTCTACAAACTGATCTGGCAGCGGTTCGTGGCTTCACAGATGAATCCGGCGGTATTCGATCAAACCACCGTCGATATCGATGCTAAAGCCGCGGCTGAAACGTTCTGGTTCCGCGTTACTGGTTCGGTGATGAAGTTCGACGGATTCCTCAAGGTATACGAAGAGTCGAAGGAAGGCAGAGACGAGGAAGACGAAGAACTGAAACACAAGCTGCCGCCGCTCGAGGCGGGTCAGAAGCTGATGCTGAAATCGCTCAAGCCGGAGCAACACTTCACCGAGCCGCCTCCGCGCTACAACGAGGCGTCGTTGGTAAAAGAACTGGAAGAACGCGGCATCGGCCGGCCGTCTACGTACGCTACGATTCTGAGCACAATCCAAGAACGGCAGTACGTGCAGAAACTCGGCGGCAAGTTTGTTCCGACCGAGATCGGACTGGTTGTGACAGATCTGCTCGTCGAGAATTTCAAGGACATTTTCGACTTCCAATACACGGCGCGCCTGGAAGAAGAGCTGGACGAGATCGAAGAGGGCAAAGAAAAGTGGACCGAAGCGCTCGCCGAATTTTACAGGAAGTTCGCCAAAGATCTCCGATACGCCGAAAAGCACATGGAAAACATCAAGCGTATGGAGAAGCCCACCGACGAGAAATGCGAGCGCTGCGGCGCGCCGCTCGTCATCAAGTGGGGCAAGCACGGTTCGTTCTACGCCTGCAGCACCTACGACAAGGATGACCCGAACAGTTGCACGTTCACCAAAGAGAACCCGATCCACCTGCCGGACCTTGATTCGGCCGACCTGCAGGAGACTTCACAGGAGGAATACTGCGAGAACTGCGGCCGGATCATGGTTCTGAAGCGTGGGCGCTTCGGCCAATTCATGGCCTGCACCGGGTATCCTGACTGCAAAACCACACGGCGGCTCGATCAGGGGAAGAAGGTTCCCGACATTCCGCTCGATGAAACTTGTCCGCAGTGCGGCCGCAGCCTGATTCTGCGTCATGGCCGCTATGGCGAGTTCATTTCTTGCAGCGGATATCCCGACTGCAAGTACGTGAAGCAGAATTTCATCGGTGTGAAGTGCCCGGAGTGCAAGGAAGGCGATCTGGTCGAAAAGCGGGCGCGCAAAGGCAATACGTTCTACGGATGCTCGCGCTATCCGAAGTGCAAGTTCACTTCTGCGGCGAGACCGCTGGCGGAGAAATGCCCGAAGTGCGGAAACGAGTACCTGGTCGAGCGCATGCGGAAAGATGGCACGGTGATCGCGTGCCCGAATAAAGAATGCGACTACGAACGACCGATGCCCGGCGAAGCAAAGGCAGGCTAGGCGTTGGAGGTTAGGCCACTGGCTCTAGGTCCGCGTCGAGAGCCGAAGGTCCCAACACCCAGAGCCGAAAGCCTAGAGGAGGAGCGACAAACGTGGCAAAGAAAGCGACAGCACAAGATGCGCAGGTTGTGATGAAACTCTATGATCTCCGCCGCGAAGCGGAGATGCGGAAGGCACGGCATTTCATGACGGTGGAATTCTGGCCACAGAGCGCCGACGACATAGTGAAACTCGCCCAGGCGTTTCCCAATCAGGAGAACGCGTGGATGCGCCAAGTCGGCGGCTACTGGGATATGGCCTCGTCGCTTGTGCTGCACGGCGCGGTGAACGAGGAACTCTTCCTTCAGCCCGGCATTAGCGGGGAAATGTTCTTCATTTTTGCCAAGGTCCGCCCCTTTCTGAAAGAGGTTCGCCAGAAGTTGAATAATCCCGACGTCTTCGCCAACATTGAGAAAGTGGCGACGGGCTCGAAGCTGGCGCGCGAACGCCTGGAGCGCGTCTCGAAGAATGTTGAGGGGCGGCGGAAGGCGATGGCGGAGAAGAAGGGTTGACGAAGAGTGGAGCGTCGGACGCCGGTCCTGAACGAAGTCGAAGGATCCTGCCCGGCAATTCAGAGTCGTGTTCCATCGAGCCTCGCATACTAGAGTGACATCCCAACACTATTGTCATCCCGAGCGGCTGGGTGGGACGCAAGGGATCTGCAGTTCGACAGCGCTGAAAGAACTGCAGATTCCTCGCTCGTCCTCGCCTTCGGCTACGGACGGCTCGGAATGACAACTCAGCGGGAAAGCAGCGTCACGATAATCAATCCGCGCACTCCAGTAATCCCGCTCCGGATAGGTCCGCCTGTGCTCCATGCTTCTGCTATCCTAAGCGAGTTGTGCGGATGCTCTGGTGGTTTCTGATTCTGGGAGCCAGTACAGCGGTAGTCGTGTCGGTAGCGGCTTTGCTGTATGTACAGATCCGGCGGCAGATGAAGAACTCGGCGGCTGGCCGCAACCGGAAGCCCGACGACCGAAAGGGACCGCTGTCCCCTCCGCAGGGTTGACCCGCGACCACGAAAGGAATCGATCGTGACGAAAGTATCCACACAGACTCTCGAACGCCACAGCCGCTCCTTGGAGTGGACCAAGCAAGCGGGCATCGTCGTCGGCGCCAGCCTGTTCATTGCTCTCTGTGCTCGCCTGGCCGTTCCCTTGCCGGGCACGCCCGTTCCGCTGACGCTGCAGAATTTCGGAGTACTGCTGGTCGGCCTACTTCTCGGATCGCGCCGCGGATTTGCCGCGCTTGGGCTTTACTTGGCGGAAGGCGCGTCCGGCCTGCCGGTGTTCAGTCGCTCGGCATTGGGTTTGCACGGGATCGCACAGATCTTCGGACCGACCGGCGGATTCTTGATGGTTTACCCACTCGTAGCCTTCGTTGCCGGATGGATTTACGAGCACACCTCGCGCCGCTTCGTATGGGCAGCGATCGCCGGCGTGGCAGCCGAGATTGTCCTCTTTGCCGGCGGACTGGCTTGGCTGTTCGCGTTCACGCACTCGCTGTCGCAGGCGATCCAGTGGGGTCTCTATTGGTTCGTCTTCGCGGAAGTGATCAAGGTGCTGATGGCCTCGGCAATCGCCGACCGTTGGAACCGGCGCTTCACGCGCCGGGCCTGAGGAGGCTTGTGTAGAGGCGCAGCTTGCTCCGTTTCAGTAAAGGGTTCCGCATCGATACGAGCAGGGCCGGGTGGTCGCATGGCAAAAGAGGTCAATCTTGGAGGAAAAAAGCCAGGAGCCAGCAGCTCGTAGCTCGAAGCCGATTCATGACCACCGCTTCCACGTCCGTTCGTGACATCGCCGTGGCCCACAGCCCGGACTCCGATGACGCCTTCATGTTCTACGGACTGGCCACGAACAAGGTGCGCGTGCCCGGCCTTCGTTTCACACACACGCTGTGCGATATCGAGACACTCAACCGCAAGGCCCAGGAAGGCGTCTATGATGTGACGGCAATCTCGTTTCACGCCTATCCCTATATTCAGGACCATTACGCTCTCATGTCGTGCGGCGGTAGTGTGGGCGAAGGCTACGGGCCCATGATTGTCTCGCCCCGTCCGTTCACGCAAACCGAGGTCAAGAAGAAGAAGATCGCCGTGCCGGGAACGCTGACCACTGCCTATCTGGCGTTGAAGCTCTTCGCCCCCGGGATCGAAGTCGAGGTCGTGCCGTTCGATCAGATCATCCCCGAAGTTCTGGAGGGTAAGCACGAAGCGGGACTCATCATCCACGAGGGCCAGTTGACCTACGCCAAGGCTGGGCTACAGCGGGTCGTCGATTTGGGAAGGTGGTGGAGGAAGGTAACCGGCTTGCCGCTGCCTTTGGGGGGCAATGCGATTCGGCGGTCGCTCGGTCCGGAAACGATGAGCAGCGTAACGCAGGCTTTGCGCGACAGCATTCAGTATGCGATCGACCATCGCGAGGAAGCGCTTGCCTACGCCATGCAGTTTGCCCGCGATCTCGACACGCAATCGGCCGATAAGTTCGTCGGCATGTATGTGAACGAGCGCACGCTCGACTACGGAGAAGATGGCCGCGAAGCCGTCCGCCGGCTGCTCGACATGGGCCACAAGGCAGGGATCATTCCGCAGACACCGCGGGTGGAGTGGGTGTGACAGAACGGCAGGCAACGAGTTGCGAGCTACGAGCGACCTAATCGCCTACAACTTGCGAATTCTCAAATCAGCGCACGAAGCGTGATCCATCATCCTCGTCGGTCTTGTGCGATAAGAGCGGCGGGCAAGAGGGAACTGCAGCCAAGCGGTACGACTCCGTGGCGTGCAGCCTGAATCACTTCCGTCGATTAGCAAGGAACCCCAGTTCAACCGCGGCCGTCGTGTTGTGCTGCGGCGTCGAGAACAGCAGCGGATAGCGGGAGATGCGCTCATATTGCAACTGGCTCTTGACATAGAACCCGGAGCGCAAACTCATCTCGTGTCGCACGTTGTAGTCTTGCCATGCTCCTCCCTGGGGAACGAAGTCCGGGCTGACCGTGTTGTGTTTGTAAGTGAATTGCAGAGTGTGGCGCGGCGAGATCCAGTAGTTGAACCAGCACTGAAGGGAGCGGCCCATGCGGCCGACGGAGTTACCGATGAGGTTGCCGTTGCTGGTGTAGCCATCGCGGTAAATGGAATTCCAGTAGTTCAAGTTCCCTCGATTCGGCCAGCCGGGAGACTCGGTTGATGCCGCTTCCATGTGAAAGTCGAGTTTGGGCAGTCCGGGGAAGCGAGTTAGGTAAATGCCGGGCCGGAAGGGGTTCTTCGGCGGATTCTGGAAGGGGACAAAGTCATCGTCTGCATACAGATCCCCGTAGAAGACCAGGTAACTTCGCATTTTGGGGAGATAGAATGTCCAGTCAAAACTGGTATTGCTGTCGCCCGGAACGGAGTGGAGTTGCGAGCTGGTTTGTCCGAAGAAGCTGAGCAAGAAGTTCCTCATGGTGAACGGGTCGCCCCGCTTGCCACCGATCGTCACCGTACGCCCAAAGCCGAATTCCAGGTTCGGCAGGGGCTTGAAGTTGATCTTGTTTCCGTACACCCAGGGATGCGGGATGTAAGCGTGCCCCTCTAGCCGGCCCAAGAGAGTCTCCATTCGCGCCGGTCCTAGGAACTTCAGAAATCCTGGCAGGCGCATTTCAGACTGGGTCAGCCGGAGCATCGGAATCGGCTCGATGTTGTCGGTCCACAAAAATGATCCGCCGGGGCCGGGAGCCCAGGACAAGCTTTGTTTGCCGAAGGAAAGCTGCCAGCCCTCGCGCAAATTGACGGCGCCGTACGCATCCAGCAGCCGCGGCCGGTTTATGGAAGCAAACGCAGTTGGCGCGGGGGCGGGGACCTGATCGGCGGCGGCAATGAAGTTGCGGACGCTGTCGGACAGCGCCGGGGCTGAGGGTGCATGCTGGAACTCGGCTCGGACGAAGATCGCTAATGGACCGGCAGCTGCACGAAAGGAGGCGCCCAATTGCGCGTTGATGCCTCTTCGAAACGGACGCCCGAAGTCGTACGCGAGCGTTTGCCCAAAGTGATCGCTGTCGGTCAACGGTGGGCCGCTCACTGAAACTGCACGCGCGTAGATGGACTCCAGCCGGGCAGTGTGATTGCGCTCACCCTGCCCATTCAATAACCCGAGCTCGTACGCAAACTCCTCCTGCAGACGAGACTGCAGGTCGGCGAGATCGCGCGCGGCGCCGTCGGACTGCTGCTCGGCATCGCCGGCCTGTTCGACGAGGCGCGCGCATTCGAGGCGCGTCCAGGGCTTCAGGCCGACGAAAGCCGTTTGGATGTGCCCCCAGGCGGCCAGCTTTTCGATGGCCGGATACACCCAACTGTCCAGAGGGACATAAGTGGAACCCATCCTTTCTGGTGGGCGAGGATTCTGCTCTGTGCCATCGTAGTCTTCAAGATCGCCCCAAGAGGCGCCGTCCATTCTGGTATCGTGACGGGCGCGGTAGACCTGCCGCCCCAGATACCAGCCGAGAGCGCTGCCCACAAGGACATCCGACGGATAATGTTGCTTGCCGGTGACGCGAGTCACGGTTACTGTCGAAGCTAAGCCGTACGCGAGCAGCTTGGTCAGGGGCCCCGGATATTCATGGGCCACGATGCTGGCTACCGACCAGGCAACCGCGGCATGCTGCGAGGGAAACGAACTGCCACCTTGAAAGAAGGCGCCCTTTCCGTTTCCCTCGAATGGGCGCTGCCGGCCGATTGCTTCCTTGAGTACAGAAGTGATCAGAATGTCATTGAGCACAGCTTCGCCGCTGAGCAATCCCGTTTCCCGCAGATGATCATTGTGCGTTAGTTGGCCGAGGGCGTAAGCGCCGATTGCGCCCGTCATGAGCGAGAAGGTTGCGTAGTTCGAAATGGCCTGGCTCCCTCGCTGTTGACTTACGGGAACCCGCGCTTCAATCGAGCGGTCGCTGGCAATCAGCACGCCGGTGAGGCCAACGAATGGCAAGAACGACTGGAGCGCGGCGGGCCGGCGCAGTTTGATGGGAGCGCTCCAGAACTGCCGCTGATCATCCGCGAGATGCCTGAAGCAAATCGCGGTCGGTTTTGCGGGGGTGACATCGTGTTCCGCAAGCCGCCCGGAATCGGCCGTTGACGCTTCCGAGTTCGTTTCTTGGTTGAGGCCCTGCGACGAGCGATCGTCGCTAGTTTGCGGCAGGCAATCGGGGGCACTCATGCACAGCAACGCGGTCACGAGCAGTAGGGAGAATGGACGCATCCTAGCCACGGATTCCAATATCCATCCCAAACCGTGCGCAGGAGAAGTATCCAAAGGTCCTAGTTCGGCAATTGTGTCCAGGATGCGATGTTTTGATCACGACACCGCGTCACGCAAGTGCTCGCTTCCTTCGCCGCGTCCGATCTCCTTTTGGGCGGTGCGTTGCAGCGTGCTATGAACATTGAGACTAAGCCATCCGGTAACTTGACCTTGAAATTCCTGCACCCTATGCTGGGCCGCGTAATCGCAAGCGAGCGTTTGCACACACTGTGCCTTCGCCGGGTGTGCTGGCGCTCCCTCCGATTCGCCTCCAATTCAATCTGTGGAAGACACCTTGGCGAGAGAAGGATAGCGAAGCTTTGCCTCCCAGCGCAGCAGTACTCTCGGAAGACATCCGGCCGCCGATTCTGAACGACGGGACGAACAAAGACGCAAGCTGGTTCGCGGTCTACACCAGTTCACGCCACGAGAAACGGGTGGCGAAGCACTTGTCAGAGCGCGGCATTGAGAGTTTTCTGCCCCTTTACCAGAAGGAGCATCACTGGACGAAGCATGCGGTCGTTCGTCTCGAATTGCCGCTATTTCCCAACTACATTTTTGCGCGCATTGGGCTCCGGCAGCGGATCGCAGTGCTGGACGTCCCGGGCGTGCTCAGGATCGTGGGCCGGGGGCGTGTCCCGTCCCCGGTACGCGATGCCGAGATCGAATCGTTACGCGCGGGTTTCAAGCTCGGCAACGCGGAACCGCATCCTTATCTGGCTGCGGGAGAGCGGGTGCGCATCAAAGCCGGGCCGATGGCAGGCATGGAGGGGATCCTGCTGCGCAAGAAAAACGAGCTACGGTTCGTGCTAACCCTGGATTTGATCCAACGCAGTGTGGCGGTCGAAATCGATGCCCAGGATGTCGAACCTGCCCTGGGCCGCGAGGTCTGATGTTCCTTTGCGAAGAGCGCGTCCGAAATCGCCTTCCGATCCCGCGACACGGACGCAAGTGATTCCCTCATGATAGGCCAACGATCTTCCGCCCGGAGCATCACCGAAGTGCGCATCGTGGAAGCCGCCGCACAGCTGTTCGCGCGTCATGGATTCAAGGCGACGACGACCCGCGAGATTGCGCAACTGGCTGATCTGAACGAAGTCACGCTTTTCCGCTATTTCGTTCACAAGCCAGACCTTTTCTGGGCGGCTGTCGAGTCGCGTTTGAGCCGCGTGAAGTTGGGACAGGAGCTGCAGAGGAGCCTGGCGGCCGATGAGGCGCCGTCGGTGGTGGTGCCCAAAATTGTAGCTTTTCTCCTTCAGAGCTTGGCGCATCAACCCGATTTACACCGTCTGCTGCATGTCGCTGCGTTCGAGCTGCCGGGAGCCGACAAAGTCATCCGCGAGTATCTCGGGCCGATCTTCGATGCAGTGAGCGCGTATTTCGAGCGCTGCGTCCGACGAAACGTAACCGCGAAGTTCGCCGCTTCTCTCCCCACGCTGGGAATTTTGGGCACGGTCGTGGCTCATGCGAAACTGCATCCGCTCTTTTCCAGCCACGGATCCCCCTTTGGAAGCCTCGAGGAAGAGGCGGCCGGTTGCTCCGAACTATGGTTGCGGGCTCTCGCGCCAAGCCCGGCGGATGCTTCCCTGCGCCCGGATGACAACGCATCGACGGCGTCGAACGAGGCGCGCACATGTCCACAGGTAGTCGAGAATCCTTCGAGGTCTTTCCCAGCATGAGTCACACAGTTGCCAACATCGTCAGAGGGTATAGCTTCCGTTCCGAGCCGCTGTGCGGCTTGGCCCGGGCCGGTTTGCTGGGAGCGGCGGTTCTTCTGTCCGCATCATTGTCAGCGCAGGAAGCCAGCTTGCCGTCCGGAAACGAGGACGGCATAGTGGATGCCTCAGCGTCGACGGCTCATCCCGCGCCCTCTGCCGATAGCATCATCTCGAAATTGCAGCAAGAGCCGGAACTGCTGGCGGCGGTCAAGAACGCGGCGGCAGCGCGGCTATCGGTCGATCCGGGCGCGATCACCGATGCTGCTATGTATGATCAAATCCGCCGCGATCCTGATCTGCGAGCCCAGATTTCGCAGGAACTCAGCCGCCGCGGCTATGATCTGAGCGCCGATCCGGAGGGGGACCTTGCGGAACGACGGCGCGATATCGTCACAAGTTCCCCGCGCAAGATGGGAGCACGGCTCGGTGAAGAGAATGCCGCGGCCCCCGACATCGATCTCGGACGGATGGGAGCGGGGCGAGGCGCGCCAAGAACGAGCTCTGCGCCCAGGCCGGATGCGCGGCTGAGCGAAAGCGAGGACGGGAGTGAGCCTCCGATACTCCGCCGACCCAGCCCTTATCCGGCGCTGCCTTCGCTGGCAGACTTGTATGCACAGTTCCCCAGCTCTGAAGCCAAACTCAAGCGCTTTGGCAGCGATGTGTTCCGCTTGGGCACGGGGAACGCAAATGACCTTCCCATGGATCTGCCGGCCGGCGCCGACTATGTGCTAGGCCCAGGCGACGGCCTGATTCTCAACCTGTGGGGCAGCGTGTCCGAGCGCCTGAACCGCACCATCGATCGCCAGGGCCAAGTGGCCCTCCCGGAAGCGGGAACGATCACCATTGCGGGCCAGACGATCGCGCAGGCGCAGGAGATGATCCAGAAAGCGCTGGGCGGACAATTCCAGAACATCCGCGTGGAGATTTCGCTGGCCCGCCTGCGGACGGTGCGGGTTTACGTCGTGGGCGATGTGCAGCGGCCGGGGGCGTATGACATCAGCTCGCTCTCGACCCCGCTGAACGCCCTGTACGCCGCCGGGGGACCGACCGGCAGCGGTTCTCTGCGTATTGTGCGCCACTGCCGAGGCAAAGAACTGGTGCGCGAGGTCGATCTCTACGATTTCCTGCTGCGCGGGGTTCGTTCCGATATCGATCGGCTTCTTCCCGGAGACACCATTCTGGTGCCTCCCGCCGGGCCGCAGGTGGCGGTCAGTGGAATGGTGCGCCGCCCGGCCATTTACGAATTGCGGGGAGAACAGGGGCTCGATGAGGTTCTGGAGCTGGCCGGCGGAGTGCTGGTCTCGGCGGCGCTGCGCCAGATCAGAGTGGAACGCATTGACGCCCATCAGCGCCGCACCATGGTCAGCGCCGAACTTCCCGATGACGCCGGAGACGGCACGCTCCAGGCACTGGCATCGTTCCATGTGCAAGACGGGGACCGTGTGCTGGTGTCCTCGATCCTGCCCTACAACGAGAAGGCTGTGTATCTTGAGGGACACGTCTTTCGACCGGGCAGGTATCCGTACCGCGACGGCATCACGGTGAACGAGTTGCTCCACTCGTATCAGGACCTGTTGCCCGAACCGGCCGAACACGCGGAGATCGTTCGTCTCGAAGCCCCCGACTTCCGGCCGATGACGATCAGCTTCAATTTGTCGGACGTGCTGGTGGGGGATGATCCGATCACGCTACAGCCTTTTGATGTGATCCGCGTGTTCAGCCGGTATGAAGTGGACCCGCCGAAGGTCACGATTCGCGGAGAAGTGCTGCGGCCCGGCCAGTATCCTTTGACCCAGGACATGACCGCGGCCGGGCTGGTCAACATGGCCGGGGGATTCAAGCGCAGCGCGTATCGCGAACAGGCCGACCTCTCGAGCTATGTGGTTCGAAACGGGGAAAAAGTCGTCGCGGCCCACCGCGTGATTGAGATTGGCAAAGCCATGGCCGGAGACCGAAAGGCCGATGTGGCCCTGAAGCCTGGCGACTTGGTCAGTGTCCGGCAGTTGACCGGGTGGGAAGACATCGGCGCATCGGTCGCCGTCAGTGGCGAAGTCGTGTATCCGGGCAGCTACGGCATCACGGAGGGTGAACGGTTGAGTTCGGTGTTGAAACGGGTGGGCGGGTTCCGCGCGACGGCCTACCCGGCAGGGGCGGTGCTCGAGCGGGTGCAAGTCCGCGAGATGAGCGAGAAGGCGCGCCTGGAGATGATCCGGCGGGTGGAAACCGCGAACCCCACCTTTAGCGGCAGCCTGCAAGCAGGGCAGGAGCAACTGGCGATGCTGCAGGCCATGGACCAGCAACGGCAGCAGATCCTTTCGTCGTTGCGCAACCATCCTGCCAGCGGACGTTTAGTGATCCGAGTTTCGGGCGACATTAGCAAATGGGAGAACACCCCGGCAGACATCGAAATGCGTGGCGGCGATGTGCTAGTAGTCCCGAAGCGCCCGAACTTTGTCATGGTGGGCGGCCAGGTCTACAACTCGACCGCCATCAGCTACGTGCGCGGGAAGAACGCAGGCTGGTACCTGCGGCAAGCCGGAGGGCCGACGTCCTCGGCGAACAAGAAAGGCATTTTCATTTTGCGCGCGGATGGATCGGTCGTCGGACGTTCCGATTCCTTCGGCGGTTTGTGGAAGGGGAATGTTCTGAGCGCGCAGCTGCAGCCGGGCGACTCGATTGTCGTCCCCGAGAAGATCACGGGCGGCTCCATGCTCTGGAAGAACCTCATGACGGGCGCCCAACTGGCATCGTCGGTGGCGACGGTGGGCATCACCGCCGCGTACCTTGGACGATAGGCAGTTCTTGAATGTGGCGTCTGGTTTTGAGATAGCTAGCTCTCGCAATCCTTAGGTCATCACAGCAGACGCAACCAGGCAATCAATGGAGGATGGAATGGGAACACGCAAAGCACTAGTGTGCGGCGCCGGCGGTTTCATCGGCAGCCACATGGTCAAACGGCTCAAACACGAAGGATGCTGGGTTCGCGGCGTCGATCTGAAGCGGCCGGAATTCGGGCCCTCCGCGGCCGACGAGTTTGTCATCGGCGACCTGCGCGATCGAAGCACCTGGATCGATGTCGTCGATATTCGGTTCGACGAAGCGTATCAGTTCGCTGCCGATATGGGCGGCGCGGGATTCGTGTTCACCGGCGAGAACGACGCCGAGATCATGCACAATTCCGCGATGATCAACCTGCATATGGCGCATTTCGGCGTGGCCAAGAAAGTGAAGCAGGTGTTCTACTCGTCGTCGGCCTGCATCTATCCGGCCTACAATCAACAGGACCCCACTCATCCCAACTGCGCCGAACAGACCGCTTATCCGGCCGCCCCCGACAGCGAGTACGGATGGGAGAAGCTGTTCAGCGAGCGCCTGTACCTCTCCTTCTGGCGCAATCATGGCCTGGATGTGCGGGTGGCGCGGTTTCATAACATCTTTGGGCCCGAAGGCACCTGGACCGGAGGGCGAGAGAAGGCGCCGGCCGCTCTCTGCCGGAAGATTGCAGAACAGCCCGACGGCGGCGAGATAGAGCTTTGGGGGGACGGCGAGCAAACGCGCTCGTTCCTCTACATCGACGAATGCATTGAAGGGGTTCGCCGCCTGATGCAGTCGGCCCGGTTCCGCGGCCCGGTCAATATCGGATCCGAGGAGATGGTCACCATCAACCAGATGGCGGGAATGATCATGGAAATTGCCGGCAAGAAGCTCGCCATCCGGCATATCCCAGGGCCGCAAGGCGTGCGCGGGCGGAATTCCGACAACGCTTTGATCCGCGAACAACTCGAATGGGCACCGAGCGCCTCTCTCAAAGATGGCCTGGCCAAGACTTACCGCTGGATCTGCGACCAAGTGGATCAGTGCCGACGGGCTCCCCTACTGCAGCCGAAGGTTCAACACCCAACCGCTACCGTGGCCAGCGCAGCAGGTTAGCACCGGCAACTGCGTTCCCCAGTGGAATTCCCTATGGAAGCCGCCGTTCTCGAGTCCCCCGTATCGGATCCTGATCCAAGAATCGACTTGGTGTCGGGCGCCGCGCTGCTTTGGTCCCAGCGGCTCCGCGTTCTGCGATGGGTTGGGATTGGTCTGGTGGTTTCGATGACTATCGCCCTCCTGATCCCGAACCACTATGAATCGACAGCCTCGCTGATGCCGCCCGACCCGCAATCGATGTCCAGCGGAGCGATGCTGGCGACCATGGCAGGCGCGGCGTCGCCGACGACGACCGCCGGACTGGCCACGAGTCTTCTGAGCGCGAAGTCAGCGTCGGCCACACTGGTGGGTGTTCTACAAAGCCGCACCGCTCAAGATGATCTGATCAACCACTTCGATCTGCGGAAAGTGTATGGATACAAGCGCTATATCGACACGCGGGAAAAGCTGGCGGCGCGCACGAGCGTCAAAGAGGACCCGAAGACGGGTGTCATCTCAATTACCGTAACGGATAACAATCCTGACCGGGCCCGTGACTTGGCCCGGGCCTACGTTGAAGAACTCGACAAGCTGGTTGCCCAGCTCAGCACTTCGTCGGCCCGGCGCGAGCGTATGTTCCTGGAAGAGCGGCTCAAAGAGGTCAAACAGGACTTGGACGAAGCCTCTCGCGAACTGAGCCAATTCTCCAGCCGGAATGCCACCCTTGACGTGCAAAACCAGGGCAAGACGTTGGTGGATGCCGCCGCCAGACTGCAAGGCGAACTGATTGTCGCGCAGAGCGAAATGCGGGGACTGAAGGCGATCTATGCGGACAACAATACGCGTGTCCGTGCGGCGCAAGCCCGTGTCGCTGAGCTCGAACGCCAACTGCGAGCGCTAAGCGGACAGGGAGAGGAGGGAGAGGAGGCGGATCTCAAACCCGGTCAGTTGTATCCCTCCCTCCGCCGGCTGCCGCTGTTGGGGGTCACCTACTATGACCTGTACCGGCGAGTCAAGATCCAGGAGGTGGTTTACGAGATCCTGACCAAGCAATACGAGCTGGCGAAGGTGCAGGAGGCAAGGGAGATCCCAACCGTGAAGGTGCTGGATCAACCGACTCTGCCGGAAAAGAAGTCTTTTCCACCCCGGCTGCTGATCATCGCGATCGGAACGTTCCTGACCTTTCTGATGATGGCGATCCGGTTGTCCTCAGAAAACCACTGGAGGAACCTGGAAGTAGATGATCCCCGGAGGATTCTGGCCTGCGAGATCCGCAACACGATCAGAACCAGCGCCCTGTGGAGACGAAAACGTCCGCCCTTCCGGGCAAGAACCGAGAAGAACCTCTAGGATCTTGCGGCGAGAAACGGCGATCCGGCCGCGGTTTATTTCCTCGTGCCAGCCAACCACCCAGGCGTTCTGCCATGCATATCGGTCTGAATCTGCTCTACGCCTCACCCGCAATAGGTGGGGCATGGCGCTACATAAGAAATGTCCTCGAGATGATCGCCAAGTACGACTACCAGAATTCCTATTCTCTCTTCGTCTATGACGGAAACCAGCTTCCGCTGGCGGCGCGTGCTCCGCGACTCGAGCTCCATTTCGTGCACCAGCCGCCCGTCGCGTCGCGGTGGATCAGAGTCTTCCACGAGCAAACCGAAATCCCGCGGCTGGCAGGCCTCGCCGGGTGCGCCCTGGTGCATTCCTTCGGCAATGTTGCCGTTCTGAGACGTGGAATCCACAACGTCGTCACCGTCCATGATCTGAAGCCCTACGACCGCAATGAACGCAGGTTTCCCTCGGCCCGCGATCTCTACGTGCGCGCCTTTCTTCCTGCATCCTTAAGGAAGTCGGATCCCGTCCTGCCGGTTTCCCAGTTCACGGCGAGCGCCATCCAGGCGCGGTTCAGAATCGAAGCCAAGAAAGTGATTACGGTTCCCAACATCGTGGACGACCGGTTTCACCGCAGTACAGCGGCCGAAATCACCAGGCTGCGAGAGCGCTGGCAGCTGCCTCCCAACTTCTGGTTGTACGTCGCGAACTTTTACCCTCACAAGAACCATGAGGGGCTCGTGCTTGCCTACGAGCGATATCGCCGGCGGACGCGACAGGAGGCATGGCCGCTCGTCCTGTGCGGGGCGCCAGCCTTGGAATACGGCCGAATCCGCGGTCTCGCGTCGAGACTCGGACTAGAGGCGGACGTCCAGTTCGTCAACGGTCTCTCCGACGCGGAGATGGCCGTGCTCTACTCCGCCGCGAGCGCGCTGGTGTTTCCCTCGAAGTACGAAGGCTTCGGAATACCGCTGCTTGAGGCCATGGCGTGCGCGTGTCCCATCGCCGCCTCGGACATTCCTGCCGTCCGGGAATTGGCGCGAGAGAGCGCGATCCGCTTCCACCCGGAATCGGTCGAGAGCATTTCGGACGCCATGTGCCAGTTGCAGCAGGATGCTGCCAGGAGAACCGCCCTGGCCGAAGGCGGACAGAAAACAGCAGAGCGATATCGGGATAGTGTGATCATCGAGCGCCTGATGGATGCCTACGAACGTAGAGGGAGAGCATGAATCAGCGCTCCGATGCCGTGTGCCCGGATTCCAGCGCCGAGTTGACCAGCGTGGGAAGCTGGCTGCACACGTCCGTCCCCCTGAAGTCGGCGTGGGCGGTTTGTGACAACGCCACGTTCGCTGCCACAAATTTTCTCGTCGCCGTCGTGGTTGCACGGCACGTGAGCCTGGAAGAATACGGCACCTATGCTCTGGCCCAGTCGATAGTGCTTTTCCTCTCCATATTTCACACCGCTTTCATCACCGAACCGATGCTGGTATTTGGTTCTGCAAGATACCGTGAAAGCGTGGGGGAGTATGTGTCGGCGACAGTCGGGATACACATAGGGATGTTCTTGGTGATCGACGCAGTCCTGGTTATCGCCATACTGGTTCTTGGCACGGCGGGGCTGTCCATGTGGGCCAGGGCGTTGTCGATGGCCGCGGTAGGCTCGCCCTTGATCCTCCTGGGCTGGTTTCTGCGAAAAGCCTGCTATATCAAGAAAGCCCCGGAGACGGCCTGCATGGCAGGCGTGATCTATGTCGCCGGGGTTGTTCCCTGTATCTGGATCCTAAGCACAACTGGGGCCATGAACGGTCTTAGGGCATTTGGTGTGATGGGGGCGGCTGCAATTCCGGCGAGTCTCTGGATACTGGTACGTATTGGCGCCCGTTGCCGGTGGCCACAGGAACGAACCTTTTTTGCCGACTTACTCCGCCAACATCTCAGATATGGAAGGTGGGCGCTGGGCGCTGGGGCAATGCGTTGGGTACCCTTCAACGTTCCTCTTATTGCCCTGGCGTCCTCTGGATCCGCGTGCTCCTCGGGAGCACTCCGGGCGCTCATGACCATGTTGATGCCGGCGATCCAGTTCTTCCAGGCGGTCAACACCATGTTGATCCCGTTCTGCGCGGGCCGTAGCCGGTCGAGAGTGGCGCGACTGGTGGCAACTGCCGGCGTCGCAGAATCGCTCGCCGCGGTCGCGTACACCGTCGTGATGTGGCTAACGTCGCGCACTGTTCTCCACGCGCTGTATGCCGGGAAATACGATGCCTATGCCTGGTACTTGGCACCCTTGTCGCTGCTGCTTGTGGGCGAAGCGCTTGGGGGCGTTGTGTCTTCCGCCCTGCAGGCGCTGCAATTGCCGAGAAAGGTCTTTGCTGCATGTCTTGCCGGGGCGCTACTCACCGCACTCGGGACAATTGCCTTCCGTCCCTTTGAGTTGAACCAAGCGGTCTGGCTCATTGTGGGCGTATACGGATCGACCGCAGGATTACTGGTCTTCTCTCTTTATCGGGTTCTCGCCGAGCCAGGCATCGCCAGCCTCAAGGCCAGGGAGGAGTCCTGCGTATGACGATGATCGGGGTAGCGACGGCCGCGATGGTGCTGGTGGTACTGGTCTGGGCGCCGCACCGGCTGTGGGAACTGGCAATTCTGACCACTCCCTTTCAAGCCTCAACCTTGGTGGATATTTCTTCCTCCACCAAGGAGTCGGGGTTGGCTCCCGTATACCTGGTGCTGGCCGCCGCGTGCCTGTATGAGTTTTGCCGCTGGATGCCGCAGGGGTTGCTGCCACGGCCAGTCATGCAGGTTTCGATGCCCGCCGTCTATTTCCTGGCATGGGGCATCCTGAGCGCCATCGCAATCCCAACATGTTTCAAAGGATGGCTAGTCGTTGCGCCGTATTCGATTTACACGCTTTCTAGATTGGAACCATCTTTCAGCAACATAACTCACTGTCTCTATCTTGCTGTGCTCGTGGCCTCTATGCTCCTGCTTGCCTTGCACGTTTACCGGAAAGGCCCCGAGCGGGTGCGCTCGTTAGTGCGAGTGTACGAAACGGCTCTGTGGATTTCGGCGGGAGTGATTGTGTGGCACCATCTGTCACTCTACCTCGGGCTGCCGTATCCCAGCGAATTCCTCTACAACCATCCAGGTGTCGTGCATTACGAAGGCAAAACCATTCGGCCGGAACTCGCTCTGGCCTCCGGCATTCTGCGTGCTTCGGGCCCATTTTCCGAAGCGTCTATCGCTGCCGCCTATCTGGGAGGCGGATTCGGGCTCACGGTTGCGGAGTTGGTGTACGAGCGGCGATCCATGGTGCCACTGTTGAAGTCTGTTTTCCTGGGCATGGTGATCCTCTCGGTCATATCGACAAGCAGTGTCGTAATCCTGAGCGCAACCTTGCTTTGCTATCTGGTGCCGAGCCTCGGCTCGGCGCGCTTGCGCCAAGCCGGAGTCAGGCTTCTTCTGCTCTGCCTGATGTTGCTGGCAGTTCCACTCTCAATGCTGATGGTTTCCCCGCAGGCCCGCGATGAAGCGCAGGTCGCGCTCAACTACCTCGTCCTGAATAAGTTCGACTCCACAACCGATGCCGACCCGCGCTCCCGCGCGGTAATCGAGAAGAACGCGCTCGAGGTCTTCGAGAGTTCGTACGGTCTGGGAGCCGGCCTGGGAAGCAATGTCGCATTCACGGCCCAGGGGTATATCGCATCCAGTACCGGGATTCTCGGCCTGGGCCTCTGCGCATGGTTTGCGCGCCGGGTGTGGAGAGCTTACCGTGAAGGCGCGCGTCAAGCCGAGGCTGGAGCGGGTATCGGCATGGACATGCGCAAGCTTGGCGGAGCTATCGTGGCGTCGATCATCGGTGGAGTAGCCGGAAGTCACCAGCTCTTATTTGTGCCCATCTGGTACCTGGTGTTAGGGACAGCCGTCGCCGGCAGTTACTTGGCACAAAGTCAGGCTTGGCGGTTTAAGGTAAGCCAACTCACGACATACCGGAGGCAAATGGGGCCGGGACTCTTCAAGCGAGTCTAGCGGGAAATACAAATGGAAGAATCTCAACACGCACGCAAGTTCATCTGTCCACGCTCCGGGAAGTTGCTAATCCCCGGCGAGCTGACCCTCGAAGAGTGGCGATCGCTTAGTGCTCGCCCGCGCGCCGCGATGGCGATGTTTTCTTTCTTTTGCGATGCCATGATCAGTGCAGATGGCCGCACTGCCTACCCGATTGCTGATGGGATCCCTGTACTGTTGGCACCCGAAGTCAGCACAGCGGATGCGTGCGACACGTTCGACCCGCTCGATCCCCGCTACGCGGAAGCTTACGAGGAAATGGCGCACTATAACTCGGTCGCCGCGAAAGCACATTGCGACATAAGGCAGTCGCTCGCCTACCGGACGCTCTCGGCATGCCAGGGTCTCTCCCGCGACGATCAGATCTGCTTCCCCTACCCAGTGGCCCGATGGCTGGAAGCCACCTATGACGTAACTGCCCAGGAGACTGTATTCGGACATTTGGCCCCACTCCTGGATAAGGACGTGCTCCAGGTGGGTGGGACAGGCATTCATGCGATTCGTTTTCTCCTGGCGGGAGCGGCAACTGCGACGTTGGTGACGCCCATGATTTCCGAGGCGATGTTCGCTCGCCGGCTCGCCGAGGAGCTTCGGGTTGCAGACCGACTGTTCCTTGCGGTGGGAATCTTCGAAGAACTCCCGGTCCAGCCGGCAAGCATGGACGTCGTATTTTCGGGAGGGTCGCTGCACCACACCCTTACCGATCTTGCGCTATTTGAGGCCGCACGTGTCCTCAGAACTGGAGGGAAGATCGGGTGCTTCGATCCGTGGCGCACACCGCTTTACGGGATGGGGATCCGCATCTTCGGAAAGCGGGAGCCAGGGGTGTTCTGCCGGCCGCTGGACAAAGAGCGCACGCGCTATCTCTGGAAGTGCTTCGCGGACGCCAAAGTGGGAAAGCACGGCTCCCTGACTCGTTACTTGCTCTTGGCCTTGCAGAAGAGTGGGTTGGATTTCACCGACGACGGAACCGCCGGCTATAGCCGATTCGTGCATAACCTAATGCGTCTGGACAACGGAATCGCATCTCTACTTCCCCCGCTCCAGAATTTCGCAAGCAGTGTCTCCATCTGTGCAAGCAAGCTGCATTAATCCCTGACACCAAGAAGTGGACGCGAACAGAATCCTACGCGGCGGAGGCTTGCGTCTGACCGTCCTCCCACTGTCGCTACACGAGTGAGTTACGAAAATGAGAATCATGGTCAATGACTATGCCGGTCATCCGTTTCAGATCCAGCTGAGCCGGTCGCTGGCGTTCGCCGGACATGAGGTGTTGCACACGTACTTTGCCAAGAACGACACACCCAAAGGCAGAGTGGAATGCCGGCCTGATGACCCGCCGAATTTCAGCGTGGAGCCAGTTTCCATCGTCCGGCAATTCAAAAAGCATGCGCTCCTGGCGCGCTGGCTGGCTGACGTTGCCTTCGGAAAAGCCATCAGGGCGCGCCTCAATTCGTTCCAACCGGACATCGTGCTCTCGTCGAATATGCCGCTTGACGCGCAACGCGTGCTGCTCAACGCGGCGCACGCGCTCGGCGCCCGGTTCGTCCTCTGGCTACAGGACGTGTTGAGCGTCGGAATCGAATTCGGGCTGCGCAAAAAGCGGATCCCGGGCGCTGCGCTTGCGGGCTGGTACTATGCGCGCCTGGAACGGAAGCTCCTGAGGGAGAGCGATGCGATCGTCTGCATTGCCCCGGCGTTCCGGCAATTGCTCGGGAGCTGGGACATTGCTCCGGCTAAGACGTTCGTAATCGAAAACTGGGCGCCGCTCGACGAAGTGCGCCCCATGCCGACGGTCAACTCCTGGGCGCAGCAGCTGGGCATCGCCGGCAAATTCTGCTTCTTGTATTCGGGGACTCTTGGGATGAAGCACAAGCCCGAACTGCTGCTGGCCTTGGCGAAGCACTTCCGAGGGCGGCCGGACGTCGCGTTGGTGGTCGTCGCGCAGGGCGCGGGAGCGGATTGGCTGCGCGCACACACCGCCGAGGCGGGGCCATCGTTGCTGCTGTTGCCCTTCCAGCCTTACGAGCGGCTATCCGAAGTTCTGGGTGCCGCTCACGTGCTGATTACGATTCTCGATGCGAACTGCGGAGCCTTCGCCGTTCCATCCAAGAGTCTCGCCTATCTCTGTGCCGGCCGACCGCAGCTGGT
>Ga0335070_10000734_pt1 | contig 37178 bp, 35 predicted proteins | sample Lox_Sample_13_FD_206722 | JGI IMG/M metagenome (GOLD analysis project Ga0335070, IMG submission 206722) | Soil microbial communities from Loxahatchee National Wildlife Refuge, Florida, United States - Lox_Sample_1.3 | ecosystem: Environmental > Terrestrial > Soil > Wetlands | place: USA... | reverse complement strand
GGCCAAGGTGGAGATGGCAAAATAATGGCCTTTTAATCGAAGGAAGGGGTAACCGATCAACAGGCCTATCATGGCACTGATAAGACCTGCGAGAATCAGACAAGCCCAAAAGGGAAAACTCAGTTTAAGAGCCAATAGCGCCGAACTGTAAGCGCCGATCCCTAAAAACGTTGAATGGGCGACAGATATTTGTCCTGTAAAGCCTACTAAAATTCCAAGTCCAAGAACCGCAATACACCAAATGGCCATTTTCACGGCCACATGCACGTAATACTGGTTTCCTAATAAAAAAGGGAGAAAGAGGAGGATAACCAGAACTCCCAACTTCAGCAGCTTGAACCCCATCTCTTTCATCTTCTACTTCTCACCAAATAACCCTTCAGGTTTGACAATGACTAAAATTAAAAGAAGAATAAATGCATAGGCATCGGCATATCCCTTCCCCAGAAGGGGAAGGTAACCCTGAAGCATCCCCGCGCTGAGGCTTTCTGTGAGTCCAATTAAATAACCCCCCATAACAGCGCCGGTCATGCTTCCCAGACCTCCTAAAATGACAATAATAAAAGCTTTGGCCGTAAGCATCGAAGCCATGGTCGGGGTGATCGCCTGACCCGGCACGCCTCCCACCATCGCTCCTCCCACTCCGGCTAAGGCTGATGCCACCGCAAAGGTGACGACCATCACCCTATCTTCTCTAATTCCCAGCAGCGCTGCGGCCATCGGGTCCTGTGCCACTGCCCGGATGGAACTCCCCGTCTTCGTACGGAAAACAAAGGTGTAGACCGCGACAATCAGAATGGGAGTGAAGATGAGGATGACCAATTCTTGAATGCCAATGATTATCCCAGATACATTTATAGTGCCATGCCAAGGGATAGGAACCGAACCCCATAGGGTTTGTCCCTTGGTCAGGAAGATGGCAATCGCTTCAAGAAGGAAGTAGAGGCCGATCGCGATGATCAGCATATTCAGAGGGGAGGTGCCCTTGACCGGTCGAAAGAGAAGGAAATATGAAAGAACACCGATCAAGGTAATTAAGACGACAGAGAAAAGGGTGGCCCCCCAATAAGGGAATCCGAACAGGCGCCCTGAAAAGAGGGTCATAAAGGCACTAAGCATCAGGAGGTTTCCATGCCCGAAGTTTGGAATCCTTAAGACCCCAAAGATCATGGTCAGTCCGAGGGCGACGAGTGTGTAGGAACTCCCCACAACAAAACCATTGACGAGGCATTGTAAGAATAACTCGGAGCCTTTCCCCATTATCTTCTATAGATGACGACGTAAGTCTTACACGGTTTGTCATTCCGGGCTTGACCCGGAATCCAGTGTTTTTCTGGATTCCTGCTTTCGCAGAAATAACACCCCTTGCTGTGATTAATGTCGCTGTGTATAAACTTTTTCAAAGGGGAGATAAGCCACCCGAGATCAGGTGGCTTATCCCGATCTCGCTTATTGAGGTTTAATCCACTTCTTGGTATCGATCACAAAATCATTTTTCATCCATTGGGCGAGGTTGCCTGTCGCTCCAATTAATTGCCCTGTCGCATCGAAATAGAGATTGGTTCCAAGTGGGGAGTCGAACTTGATCTTCCTCATCGCATTGGCCAAGGCAGTGGTATCGCTATTGGTCCCCGCCGCCTTCAACCCATGATAAATGGCGTAGACATTGGCATACCCCAAGGCATGGAGGATGCTTCCCGGAGGATAGCCGTACTTTTTGTTGAAGGTGTTGTGAAAAGTTTCTGCGATTTTATTGAAACTCCAGTGGTAGACCAACTGGCTGATGGCACCATTGGCCCGATCCCCCACTGCATCGATGACGGCTTTTTCCAAGAGATGGTCATCTCCAACGAGCCAGATTTTCGCCTTATCCAATCCCAATTCGCTGTATTTCGTGATGATCCCAATGGCATGCCTTTCCGTTAGGATGGTCAGCAAGGTGTCCGCTCCGGAAGCCTTGATGGCGGTCAGGTAGGGAGTAAAATCAGCTGTCTCCATGGGGAATTTGTTGGAATAAACGATCTCGATAGAGGGGATCTTATATTTCTGCAGGCCATCCGATGCGGAGAGACCATAGGGATAATTGGCGACCAGAATGGCCAACTTCTTGGTCTGAAGCTTTGAGGATAAATCTTTGGGGAACTGTTCCATCAACAGATCGTTCGTGGGTTGGTTTCTAAAACAGTAAGTATATCCCTTTTTGGTAAAGAGATCTGCCCTTGCCACACTGAGGTGGAGCACCTTCGCCTTCTCCGTGATATCCATGGTCCCCAGAGCGGAATTGCTATCCGTTGTGACAATCACGGGAATTTTATACTGACTGATCAACTTCTCGACCACAGACATGGCGGTATTCACATCTGCCTTGGTGTCCATATATACAATTTCCACCTTCTGCCCATTCACGCCCCCCTTCCCATTGATTTCCTCGACAGCCAAATCCATGGCGAGTCGCTCCGCATCTCCAAAGAACTGGGCCGGACCCGTGAGCGGCAAGGCGGCACCTATTTTGTACGTCTCTGCGGCAAGTGCCGTGAATGAGAATCCACCACATGCCATCATCACACAAGTTATCAAAATAAATAGTCCTTTTTTCATCTGGGTCCTCCTTAAAGTTTTTATAAAATTTTCTTGTTTTTATCGATCCGTAATCATTTCGTCACCTCCTTCAACGAATCGACGCTATCTCCCTCTTCATCCGCTAGGTGTTGAAATTGTACTGCTAATATAACAATAAATCTTTTTTGTCAATTTAGAAATCATATTTTCCCCAATGCCTTCAGGACCTTTTCAGGTGTTACCGGCACTTCTGTGAATCGGACGCCGATGGCATCGTAAATGGCGTTGAGGACAGCAGGGACGACTGCGCAGGTCGGTCCCTCGCCGGTCTCCTTATTCCCGAAGGCTGAATTCGGATCGTAACTTTCCACGGATTCGGTATCCAGTTCCGGCATATCCATGGCAGTAGGAATTTTATAATCGTGAAAATTGGAGTTAACAATTTTCCCATCTTCACCGACGATCATCTCCTCATAAAGGGCTTGGCCGAGACCCATGGAGATTCCTCCTTGCACCTGACCTTCCACGGCCATTGGATTGATCGGCTGGCCACAATCCCCGGCTTCATAATATTTGGCGATATTGATCTTGCCGGTTTCGAGATCGATGTCCACCTCAGCAATCTGAGCGGTGAAGCCAAAAGCAGGGGAGGGACCAATCAGTTTCCCTTGATAGTTCCCTTGGGGTTGAGGGGGCGTATATTCACCCACCCCAAAAAGGGTCCCCCAGGAATTCTGATACTTGCCCACCGCTTCGTAAAATCCAACTTTCTGTTTCGGATCATAGATGGAATAGATTTGGCCATCCTGACATTCAAGGTGTTCAGGCCGGATGCCCAACTCCAGAGCGGTCGCCTCGAGGAGTTTCTTCTTTACCTCCATGGCCGCTCTTTTCACGGCGTGACCCGCCCCGTGGGTCAAACGGCTGTCATAAGTTCCATTATCCATTGGGGCAAGGAGGGTATCTTGGCAGACGATATTGATCTCCTTATAGTTCAAGCCTAGGACTTCGGCTGCCATCTGCGAGAGAACCGTGGTCGCCCCCTGACCGATATCGGTTGCCCCTACGAAAAGGGTCACCCCCGCTTCCGTATCGATTCGTACGTTTGCAGTGGAATGGGGTCGAAAGCTTCGATAGAGCAAAAAGGCACCCCCTGAACTGTAATGGGCGCCCGCCAAACCAATGCCACGCCCAAAAGGTAATTTTCGATGTTTTTGCTGATATCCTGAACGGTTCACTACGGACTGGAGACATTTCTTGTACTCACTATGGCCGACATGAACCACACTCTTGGTTTGATAACCGGTTTCTACCGCGTTCATCATGCGCACTTCATAAGGGCTCATGCCCAAACGATCAGAAGCCTCATCGATCAAGCTTTCAATGGCCATCCGGACCTGCACGCCAGCGAGACCCCTTTGGGCTCCACAAGTGGGCTTATTGGTATAAATCCTGCGACCGCGAAAACGGATATTCGGAATTTTATAGGGAAGTTGGATCAAGGCGGCTGAAAACCAGAGGACGACCAAACCCCAACTGCTGTGAGCTCCACCGTCGAGCGTGGTATCAAAATCGAGCCCAACCACCCGCCCGTCCCTTTCGAATCCCATCTTCACCTTCATGTGGGCGGGATGGCGGCCCTTGTTCTGGAAGAAGACCTCCGGTCGGTCATAGGTGATCTTGACAGGGCGGCCAAGTTTTTGGCTAAGGATGGAGGACACAAGGGCTGCCGGAGTGGCTTCCGTTTTTCCGCCAAACCCTCCCCCGACAAAGGGGACCACAATTCTCACTTTCTCCATGGGTAGGTTCAATGCCCTCGAGAGGGTTCCTTGCATATAGTGGGGAAGCTGTGTGCAGGTGTAGAGGGTGAGTTTGCCAGTCCCCGAATTGTAATCCGCCAGAGCGGATTGGGGCTCGAGAAAGGCATTGTTCACGTAAGAGGCCTTGAAGGTATTTTCCACTACAACGGGGGCACGGCTCATGGCATCGTCCACATCCCCAAAATGCTGTTCCCCTTCTACATTGATATTGTTTTTTGCGAAGTCATGGATGCGAACTTCATCCTGTGCCATCGCCTCCAAGGGATCGAAAAGCGGCAAGAGCGGGTCATATTTCACTTGGATGAGATCAAGAGCCTCCTCCGCCGTTTCTTCATCGATAGCAGCCACAGCCGCTACCCCTTCGCCGTAATAACGAACCTTTTCCACAGCCAGGGGTGTTTCGGTGGGCAGATGGTTATTAACAGAGAAGGGCGTGGGGGAGTCCTTTCCTGTGATTACTCTAAGGACGCCCGGAAGTTCGAGGGCTCGACGGTAATCGATTTCCTTGATAACCCCGTGGGAGATCATGCTCGGTTTGATCTTCCCGTAGACCATCCCCGGGAGGGATAGATCATCGGTAAATTGGGCCTTCCCTCTCGCCTTGACCTCTGCATCGACCCGGGGGACGCTCTTTCCAACGACGTTGAATTTTCTCTTTTCCACTACCATGATTTGCTCCCTTTCCCAGCCTTCATGGTTTCGGCAGCCGCTTCCACGGCTTCAACAATTTTTTTATATCCCGTACATCGACAAAGATTGCCCGATAAACCCCGACTGATTTCTTCCTTGTCAGGGGTTGGGGATTGATCCAAAAGGGCCTTGGCCGAGAGAATCATTCCCGGAGTGCAAAACCCGCATTGAATGGCACCATGATCCACAAAGGCCTGCTGAATTGGGTGGAGGGATCCATTTTTTTCTAAGCCTTCGATCGTGAGGATCTTCTTCCCCTGGCAGGCGATCGCCAGGGTGAGACAGGAAAGCACCGCCTTTCCATCGATCAGGACGGTACAGGTCCCACAGTCTCCATGGCCGCACCCCTTCTTGGTTCCGGTAAAACCCATTCGGTTACGAAGGACATCGACTAAGATATCTCTCGGGGAGATGATGACGTCATAGAGATGGTCGTTGACACAGAGTTGTATGATTTGTTTCATCCTTTGATCCTCCATTTCATTTCGCCGCTGAGAAAAAGATATTCCATTTCTTCATCCAATGAGCGTTAGGACTTCTTTCAACGTCCGCCGGGCGAGCACCTTGATGACCTCTCGTCGGTAGGAGGCCAATGCCCTGAAATCGTCGATGGGCCTTGATGCGGAGGCACAGGATTCCGCCGCTTTATTGAGAAGTGTCTCATTCGGAAGCGCCCCTTTCAGGAGGGCCTCTGCTTCCAAGGCGCGCAATGGCTTGGGCGCTACGGCTCCCATTGCAATACGGACGTCCTTCACTTTCTTCGTTTTTGAGTCAAGAGCGAGGTTAACCGCAAGGCTTGCCATATCGATTTCCATGGCCTTCCTCAGCCCCATCCCCATATAGCGACTTGCGGAATCTGGCCACGGCTCCTCCAGGAAAAAGCTTTCCAGGAATTCATCCTCTGCAAGGGCGGTCACACGATTGTCCAGAATAAATTCTTCCAAGGGGATCTGGCGTCTTCCCCTCTGGCTGACGAGATTGACCTTGGTAGCGAATACCATCAAAGAAGGAGGTGTATCTGCAGCGGGAGAGGCGGTGCAACTATTGCCCCCAATGCTTCCCATGGCCCGAACCTGGGGTGATCCAATCGCGGCCGCTCCCTGATGAAGGGCATAGTATTTTTCCCTGATGATGGGGGAATGTTCAACCTCTTCGAGTTTGGTTGCGGCGCCGATGATCAGCCCCTTTCCCTTCTCATAGGTGATCCCGCATAGGGACTGAACGCCACTGATGTCGATGACATATTCTGGTTTGATCTGTTTGTCCTTCATGACGACCAAGAGGTCCGTTCCCCCACACAGGATCTTGGCCTTGTTTCGGTATTGTGACAAAAAGGCTGCCAATTCATCGATGGTTTTCGGCGAGACATATTGAAATGAAGGCAGAATCATGGTTTCCCCTCCCCTTCTAATTACGCTGGATCACGGCCATAAATTCTTCGAAATTCCTTGGCCAACCCATCACGAAACTCAGGTGCCGCGATAGTAATGAGTTCCCGAGCACGGGCTTTGACGGTCTTTCCCCGGAGATGGGCAATTCCGTAATCGGTGATCACATAGTCGATGTCCATTCGGGAAGTGGTGACGGCCTGGCCTTCGGCGAGGGAGGGGACAATCCTGGAGATCTTTCCATCGGAGGATGTGGACGGAAGGGCTAAAACACTTCTCCCCCCTTTCGAGCGGCGGCAACCTCTGACAAAATCGACCTGTCCCCCCACACCGCCATATTGATTAGGACCAATCATATCCGATGCAGCCTGACCGAGGAGATCGACACAGATGGCGGAATTGACGGAGACCATATTGTCATTCATTCCAATGATGACAGGGTCATTGATGTACTCCACCGGATGCATTTCGATCATCGAGTTATAATCCATCCATTCATAAAATCGGCGGGTCCCGATGGCGAAGGTGATGATGATCTTGGAATAATGAAAATTTTTTCTCCGACAGGTGATCACTCCCTTTTCAACCAGATCCATCACCCCATCGGAGATCATCTCAGAGTGAATGCCCAGATCGTTCTTATTCCCGAGGAAAGAAAGGAGGGCATCGGGGAGAGGGCCGTAACCGAGTTGCAGGCAGTCCCCATCTTTCACCAGTTGAGCAACATAACCTCCAATCTTCGTCTCGACTTCCGTCATCACCGGTCGTGGCGCCTCGATGAGAGGTCGGTCCGTTTCCACGAAGTAATCGATCTCGGAGACATGCATGAAGGAATCTCCCAGGGTATGCGGCATATGTTTGGTCACCTCGGCAATCACCATTTTGGAACTTCTTGCAGCGGCCATGTCGTAACAGACCGAAATCCCGAGGCTCACATTTCCAACTTTATCGGGAGGGGAGACCGTGATCATCGCCGCATCGGAAGGTAGGGTACCATCCTTCATGATCATTGGGAACTCCACAAAGAAACAGGGGGTATAATCGGCTCGGTCTTCTTCCATAGCTCTTCGGGTGCTATGCCAAACAAAAAAGGAGTTGTGCCGAAATGCTTTGGCATATTGGGGCTGGGCATAGGCGCTTTTACCCGTGGAGACCATAGCCACAATCTCAACATCTCTCAGTTCGTTGGATCTTTCAAGAAGGACATCGATGAGCCCCTCAGGTGTTCCACAGGCCGAACCAACGATCACTCGATCCCCAGATTTGATCAGTTTGGCTGATTCCACGAGAGGGATAAGACGACTTTTATAGATTTCTTGCCATGTCATAAATGATTCCTCCTTCAGGCCTTCATATAATCCCATCTCACCTTCGATTCTGACCCCTTCCGGATCAGGTCGACAGAATAATGGTATCGATCCGAACGGTAAAAAATCGAGATATATTCCACGGGTCTGCTATGACGATCAAAGACGGTTCTTTCAATTTTGAGAAGTGGAGAACCGGTCATCACATTAAGAAGGGAGGCTGTACGGCTGTCAGCCACGGTAGCCTCAATGATCTGGCTTCCCCGTTCAATGGAGACCTTGCATCGCTTTTCAAGGACATTGAGCAAGGGCTGATCGGTGAGATCCTGCTGGCATATCTTCTTCCCCAAATCGGGAGGGATATACGTGAGGGAATAGGAGATCGCCGATTTCTTAATCAATCGGACCCGTTCCACCCGCAGGGCTTTGGAGTGCTCATCGAGCTTTAACGCCTGGATCACTTTTTTTGGGGCCGAGACAAAACCAAAGTTGATGATTTTGATCTTTGTCTTGACGCCCATGGCGATGATGTCTTCCATCATCCCGGTCAGTTTCATGGATGCCAGTTCTTTCGGCCCACCTGAGACGAAGCTTCCTTTCCCTCGCTTCCGGACTAGGAGGCCATCCTTTTCTAAGGCGGAGAGGGCCTGCCTCACTGTAATGCGACTGACTTTATAAGATCGAACAAGGTTTTCTTCGGTGGGGAAGGGATCGCCCGAACCGAATTCCCCTGAGTTGATCTTCTGCCGCAAGATATTCTCTAATTGATAATAGAGGGGAACGGAACGATCTTTAAAACCCATCATCACTGTTTCCTCCTCCTTGGAGGGCCTTCGAGCGTTTCCTGAATTAAGGCCTCCCCTCTCGAGGAGAGGAAAAGATCACGAAAACGTGGACTCTCTTGAAATTGACTATTTGTTATGATAATAGAACAAATAAAATAGATTTGTCAATTAGAAAATTTTTTCTTGCAAAAATATCTTTGTTATGATAATAGTACAAATGAACGTTTTGGGTCTTCCGGTTAGGCCTCTAGGGGCCTTCGATCAAGAGAGAGGGATGAGATGAGTGTCGCAAGGCAACTGGCGAGCTTCGTTCAGGCGTTCTCCTTTGCTGATCTCTCCCCTGAAGTGATTCATCAGACCCAACGGGTACTCCTTGATACGCTCGGATGCGCAATCGGAGGTTATCCGAGTGAGGCAAGCCAAGCAATTTTGGAGTATGTTAAAGAAGCTCACCACCCTGAAGAGGCTACGATCTTTGGCAGTGGCCTCAAAACCTCTTGTCTGAATGCTACCTTGGTCAATGGGTCGATGGTTCGATACCTCGATTATAATGATACGGCTTTTATCTTTGAGGAAGAGACCTATCGAACGGGTTACCATCCCAGTGAAGTGATTCCCCCCATTTTTGCTTTGGGTGAGCGACAACACCTCTCCGGCAAGGAAATCCTGACGGCGATTGTGTTGGCCTACGATCTTTCTCTTTCGTTCCTGGAGGGAGTGAGGGGTCCGGGAATGGAGAAGAAGGGATGGAACGGGGATCTTCGGGGTGCCTTCATCATGCCCTTGGTCGCGGGAAAACTATTGGGTTTAAACGAAACTCAGATGGAGAATGCCGTAGGCATCTCGGGGAGTTGCCATACTGTTTTTGGAATTCTCGATACCCCGGCTGAAGAATATACGATGACCAAAAATATCCGTTTCCCCACCATGTCCTATGCTGGGATCTTAGCCGCCATGCTGGCACAGAAAGGATTTACTGGACCGACGACGATTATTGAAGGACACGATGGGTTCATCGAAGTCATCATGAGAGGGGAGTACGACCTCAGCCGGATCATTCCCCAAAGGGGGAAATTTGCCATCCAAGAGACGTGTATCAAATCGATCATCGCTGATTTCTCATCCCATGGTCATCTAACCGCGACCCTGACCCTGGCCAGAGAACATGATATTAAGCCCGAGGACGTGGCGGAAGTGAGAATTACAACGAGCAAGCGATGTGCCGAGCATACCGGGAATCCGGTCAAGAAATACCCGAAGAACAAGGAAACTGCTGACCACAGTTCTTACTATCTTACGGCGATTGCAATCACCGACCATCAGATTGGGCCTGATCAATTCACGCCCGAAAAATATTATGACCCGAGAGTTCACGAACTTATCGATAAAGTCGTTCTTGAAGGGGACCCGAATCTTGATAAGGTGCGGCCTGCAGGGATCTCTGAGATTATTACGAAACAGGGGAAGAAGTATCGGTGCCGGATCGATTATCCAAGAGGACACGCACGAAATCCAATGACCGACCAAGAGATTATTGATAAGTTTAAGAGTATGGCCTCCAAGTATATGGATGAACAACAGATGGCCGAGCTTATCAGCACCATTTTTGAATTGGATAAACTTGACGATATTTCTAAGCTGAGTCGGCTTATGGTCTTTTCAAAAATATATAGTGAGGGGTTCCGGCGTGCCCCCAGGCAGGTGTAAAACCTTTCAGCACACTTGTTCATTTATTCAAAAGGATAGATTTTTATAAGTTCATCTGAGAGGAGACGAATGGCAAGAATACATGAATTTCATGGAAAGGAGGCCCTTAAGAAGGAGGGGATTCTCGTACCACGAGGGGCTGCAGCAAGTATAGCAAAAGATGTAGAAAGGATTGCTCAAGAGATCGGGAAGCCCGTGGTGATCAAGGCCCAGGTCTGGGCGACTGGACGATTCAAGGCAGGAGGGATTAAATTTGCCAACACCCCTGAAGAGGCGAAGAAGGCTTTCCAGGAACTGGTCGGAAGTACAGTGAAGGGCCTCCCCGTTGAGCAGGTACTTATTGAAGAACAGCTCGACATCGAAAAGGAATTCTATGCAGGAGTAATTGTCAACAATTCTTATAAGGTAAAAAGCCCTTCACTCATTTTCAGCACGGAGGGAGGTGTGGGGGTCGAAGAGGTGGCAGCGAAAAATCCTGAAAAAGTCGGAACCCTCAATATCGATTACCTCAAAGGTGTTGGTCCAGAAGAAGCAAAAGAGTTACTCTCTAAACTCACCTTTCACGCCCCTCTCTCAGCCGATCTTACGCAAGGCCTCTCTCAAGTGATTTGCAGCCTCTATAAAACCTTTAAGGATTATGATGCCCGGGCAGTGGAGATTAACCCATTGGTCCTGACTAAAGACAAGCAGATTTATGCGGCTGATTGTCGTTTCACCATTGATGATAATTCTGTCTTCCGGCATCCCGAATTTGGGATCAAACTCCCCCGAGATATGGAGCGGCCACCCACCCGGTTGGAGGAGATCGCATGGGACATCGAAGCTGACGATTATCGAGGGACAGGATATTTCACACAGATGGTCCCAAAAATTGAAGGCGAGGGTTGGCTTGGGTTTCATGGTATCGGTGGTGGCGGTGCCATGCTTGGGGCTAGTGCCTTTGTGGCCAGAGGATTCAAGATCGCTGATTACGCAGATACCAGTGGAGATCCGACTGCAAGCAAAATTTATCGGGTCGTCAAATGTATCCTCTCCCAGCCGGTCGATGGCTATGTCCTCATGGGGGCCTGCCTAGCGAATCAGGAGCAGTGGCATCACGCCCATGCCTTAGTGAAAATCTTCAAGGAGGAAGCCAAAAAGAGACCCGGGTTTCCTGTGGTCATCCTTTTGGCAGGAAATAAGGAAAAGGAGACCCATGAGATCATCCGAAACGGGTTCAAGAACTTACCTCTCCGCTGGGAACTCTACGGAAGGGATTACATCTATGATACCAACTTCATCGCCGATCGGGTAGAGGCACTTGTTAAAGTTTATCAGAAAGAGAAAGAGAGGAAGAGGTAAGAGCTTATGGGAGAGAAAAGGCTTATGAAGAAGCTTAAGAAAGAGAGAAGGGCCTTGAAAGAGAAGAAGACCATGAAAGAAAGGAAGCTCATAAAAGCGAAGAAACTTGAGTTTGAGGCCAGGAAGATCAAGATCAGCATCGATTACATGCGATGTGAGCCAGCCCAAAAAAATACGGTGAGTCCCCGTTGTGGATTTGCCTGTGTGAAGGCCTGCCGGTTATACGGGAGAAATATCCTCAAGATTGAGGGGAATCGGCCGGTCTTGGCTGTCACCGATCCAGAGGAAATCAAGCGGCTCGATAACGAATGCTTGAGTTGTGAATATCACTGCGGGATGCAGGGTACAGACTGCATCCAAATCAAAGTCCCACTTCCTGGAATTGAGGAATACCGTAGAGAGGTATTGGGAGGCTAAAGGTGGCGATCATTGTTGATGAAAATACAAGGATGCTCATTCAAGGCATCACCGGCCGGTTTGGCCAAAACGTTGCTCGACGGATGATCGAAGTCGGATCAAAAGTGATTGCAGGTGTGACCCCCGGCCGAAAAGGTGAATCGGTCTGGGGAGTACCTGTTTTTAACACAGTGAAAGAAGCGATAGGAGCCGTTGGGCCGATCGATGCGTCGGTCGTGGTCGTTCCCGGGCCTGAAGCGAAAGGCGCCGTGATCGAGATTTTTAATGAAGAGATCAAGATGGTACTCATGCGAGTTGAACGAGTTCCGCTCCACGACACACTGGAGATCATCGCTTATGCAAAAAAGGCAGGGATTCGATTGATCGGTCCGGGCTCTGCAGGGATCGTCAGTCCTGGAAGGGCATCGTTTGGGGGCTTAGGTGGATTCATCGGATCTTCTGATCTTCCGAAGATTGCCTTTCGACCTGGCCGAATTGGCGTGATCTCCCGAAGCGGTGGACAGACCAGCACCCTCAGTTGGGCTGTCTGTCAGGCTGGGTTTGGGATCAGCACTGCCATCCATCTTGGTTCTGAACCCATCTTGGGAACGACCTTTGCGGAACTTCTTCCTTTCTTCCAGAAGGATGAAGGAAGCGATGGAGTCGTCTATTTTGGGGAGATTGGAACGGTCATGGAGGAAGAAGCGGCAGAGATTATCAAGGAGGGAGATTATAGAAAACCCCTTGTGGCCTATATTGCAGGAAAGGGCCTACCTCCGGGATTACGTTTTTCTCATGCGAGTGCCATCGTGGAAGGAGGCAGGGGATCAGCAGAGGGAAAGATCAAGGCCTTGAGAGAAGTGGGAGCCCATGTCGTGGATCGACCTGAGGAGATCGGTGCTGCCGTTAAGAAAGTCTTTGGAAAATAGTAAGTGAAATGGATGAGTCAAGAGGAGGTTTATGACAAAGATCTTGAGATCGATGCTTTATGTCCCGGCGAATAGCTGGAGGATGATCACCACCGCCACCACTGAGGGAGCGGACGCAGTCATCCTGGATTTGGAAGACGGCTGTCCGATGGCCGAAAAAGAGACAGGAAGAGTTTTTGCCAGGGACTCCATCCCTATGCTCAAGGAGCATGGGATGGATGTGTTCGCCCGAGTCAACTCCCTTGAAACAGGTCTCACACCCACCGATCTCAGCTATGTGATCACACCCGGTCTGGATGGGATCATGCTTGCCAAGACCGAATCGAAAAAGGATATTACCACGGTGGATAAGTTGATGAAGAAGGAAGAACAGAAGAGGGGGATCGTCCCCAGTAGCATTTTCCTGATGGCCCTTCTCGAAACACCGAAGGGGATTCTCAATTTGATAGAGATTATTGCAGCCAGTCCACGGGTCATCGCCATCGGTTTCGGGGCAGGGGATTACTCCCGGGAAATGGGCGCTGGTATGGGGGTGACCAAACTCCATCCTGAGGAGTACTTTCCCATGGTCCTTTTGGCACGTTCCAGCATAGCAATGGCTGCCAGGGCAGCAGGGATCCAAGCTATTGACACCCCTTACTTCGGTCTGGTCATCGATCTCGAAGGGCTCCAAAAGGAGGCCGAAAAGGTTAAATTGTTGGGATTTTCCGGAAAACAGCTGACCCATCCCCGCCATGTGGGGCCGGTCAATGAGGTATTTTCACCGGCAAAAGATGAAGTCGATTTTGCCAAGCGGGTTGTTGCAGCCTATGGGGAGGCGAGGGCGAAGGGGTTGGGAGCCACCTCCCTGGGTGGGAAGATGATCGATTACGGCTCTTTTAAAAGGGCAGAATCCCTTTTGTCCTTTGCAAAGGCGATCGAGGAAAAGCAGAGGAAAAGGGTTCCTGAATAGCTCCTAATTCAATGGTTAACATAAAGACTGTTTCTTCAATCTACGCAGACTTCATCACCCAAACGCGTTATGGCGGATTACCATCCAAGGTGGTCGATCAAGCCAAACAACGGATTTTAGATTTAGTGGGTGTCTCCTTGGCTGGGTACAAGTTGATGGAGTTTCCTCAGATGGTAGTGAATTATATGGCGAGTCTGGGGGGGCTTCCTGAGGCCACCATTTTTCAGACCAAGAAGAAGTTTCCTGCCATCCATGCCGCTTTTGCCAATGGGACCTGTGCCCATGCAATCGATATGGATGATGGACACCGGTTTGCAGCCAGCCATCCTGCAACGGTCATCGTCCCGGCTGCTCTTGCTGCAGCAGAGATGTCAGAAGCCAGTACGAAGGAATTGATCACCGGAGTGGTTATCGGTTATGAGATCATGATTCGTATCGGAAACGCCATCAACCCTTCCAGTTTGAATCGGGGTTTTCATACCACGGGGATCACTGGAACCTTTGGAGCCGCTGCAGCAGTTGCCAATATTATGAAGCTGGATGTCGAGGAAGTAGTGGGTGCCTTGGGGCTGGCCGGTCTTCAAAGCGCAGGCTTGTTACAGGTCAACCATGATATGGAGGGTGCGAAGGTTAAGCCGATCAACCCTGCACGGGCCGCCACATCCGGTCTTCTCTCTTGTATCTTGACCAAAAAGGGGGCTCGGGGGCCCTCTAATATCTTTCAAGGGGAGGATGGTTTTTTGAAGGCCTTCACGGATGAGGTGAAGGAAGAGTCCCTAACCCGTGACCTGGGTGAAACCTTTGAGATCAGCAAGGTTTACGATAAATTTTATGCTGCTTGTCGGCATGCCCATGCGGCGATCGATGCGGCCTTAGAAGTTAGCCGAAAGGGAGAGATCGACGTTAATCAAATTGAAGCGATCGCTATCGAGACTTATCCCGTTGCCATTCGATTAGCGGGTATCACCCATCCCAGTACACCATCTTCAGCCCGCTTCAGCATCCCTTTCTCCGTTGCCTTAGCCCTTATTAAAAAGGATGTAGGAGCAGATAAGTATTCCGAAGAGAATATCCATGACGAAAAGATACAGAAATTAGCGCAACGGGTTGTCCTCTCGGTGGGAGATCAATGGGAGAAGACTTATCCCAATAAGAGAGGGGCAACGGTTCGTATCCTCGATCGTAATAAGAAGGAGTGGTCTGCGGAGGTGGAATTGGCTAAAGGTGAACCCGAAAACCCAGCAAGTTGGGGAGAACTCTATGATAAGTTCTTCGCCAATGCAACGCTACTGCTCTCCGAAAAGGAGGCTAAAAAACTTGGAGAGGTGATGATCGAGTTAGAAAAACAATCGATTGAAGATTTAATTCAGTTTATCTGATTCTCCTCTCAATTGGGGGATGAACTTTCTTGCGGCATTCTTTTTTTTGGGTTAATTGGAAACAGAGTGGGTTATCAAGATTGCCAAGACACTAGAATGAAGTCGAATCGGGAGGGTCGGCGATGATGGAAAGTGACACTTTTTTGAGAAGAGATGACTTTATCGTTCGTTACCAAACTCAGACGGGTTGGGGCTTTGGTATTGCACTCGATTTCTTTTTCTCCGGAACAGGAGCGGCTCTCTTTCTCTTTTCCTCCCTCTTCCATTCTTCCGTAGGAATCGTCCTGTCCTTGATTTTTATAGCGATTGGGGTTTTAGCTCTCTTTCTCGATCTGGGAACTCCGTGGAGATTCTACAAAACCTTTGCAAGGCTTAAGACCTCATGGATCAGTCGTGGGTCGCTCTTTATCACACTTCTCTTTATCTTCGGCATTATTTATGGGCTCGCGGGTTTTCCTCCCCTTCCAAGGTTCTGGTTGATTATCTTTTGTGCCGTCGCCATTTTAGTCATGCTTTATCCAGGGATGGTGATTTCTTACAGTCCATCCATTACCGCCTGGAACAGCCAGTTCACCCCCATTCTATTGAGTCTTCATTCCTTAACGAGCGGTATGACTATCCTCTTCGTCATTCAACCTTTGGTGGTCGAGGATTCGGAAATTTTGATCTGGCTTCAATTGGGATTATTACTTTTCCTCTTGATTGGTTCGTGCATTTATATCGCGGTTTCCTATGCCTCTGCGTCAGGTGCAAGGGAATCGATTCGACTTCTTGTGAAAGGGAAGGTAGGCCTTTCTTTCTTGTTTTTAGGGATTGGAATCGGGATTATCCTCCCCATCATTCTCTTTTTTATCTTCTTAGGAACAAGACCTTTTGCATGGGGGTTTTTGCTTGTCGGCTGCATTTTGAGGCTCCTTGGGGATCTCGGTTTCCGTTATGCCATTTTGAAGATCGGACTTTATGACCCTCACCTATAAGGAATGGGTTGGAGGGAGTTTAGGGAAGAGCAAATAGGGACATGAACACGAAGAAATTGTAATCGGAGGGAACAAAGCATGATTGCAGGAAAAGACGTTTGGGTACCCACTGTTTGCTACGGATGCTATAATTGCTGCGCTATTAAAGTCCATCGCTTAGACGGAAAGATCGTTGATATTGTTGGAGATCATCAAAGCCCCAATAGCCGGGGTTTCATCTGTGCCAAAGGCAAGGCTCGGATGCTCGATCTCTATGATCCGGATCGAGTCAGGGTGCCATTGAGAAGAAAGAACCCACAAAAAGGGATCGGGGTCGATCCCCAGTGGGAGGAGATCTCCTGGGAAGAAGCGATGGATATCATTGTCTCGAAAATGAAGAAGATTCGTTCAGAAGACCCCAGGAAATTGATTATCGCCCATTTCGATCTTCCAATGTACCGGATGGCAGCCTCTTTTGCTGTGGCCTTTGGAACCACGAACTTTTTCTGGAACAGGGCCGATTATTGTGGATCCTCAACCCATCCGACATGGCTTATCACCAACGGGTCTCTCAATGCAGAGGTCGATTTTGAACGTTGCAATTACATTGTTCTCTGGGCCAATCAGCTTGGCTTTGGTGTTAATACCATTGCCATGTCCTCCGCGAATAAGATCGCAGAGGCCCGGAGCCGGGGCGCTAAGATCGTGGTGGTCGATCCTACCTGTACCAACCCTGCCGCCAAAGCGGACGAGTGGATTCCCATCCGGCCTGGAACGGATGGAGCCTTAGCCATGAGCATGCTCAATCTGCTGCTCAATGAATATGGGCTCTATGATAAAGAATTCTTAAAGATCCATACCAACGGGACCTACCTGATCAAACCGGACGGCCATTATCTGAGGGATCAGGCCACCGAGAAACCCCTGGTCTGGGATCTCGCGGACCAAAAGACCAAGATCTATGATGATGAATCGATCAAAGACCCTGCGATTGAGGGAACCTATGAGGTGGATGGAATCCAATACCAACCCTCTTTTCAGAAGTTGAAAGACCATGTAAAACAATTTGAGACGGCATGGGCTTCCAATATAACGACCGTTCCTGAAAAAACGATCCGTCGGTTTGCCAAGGAGTTTGGAGAGGCAGCACGGATCGGGAGCATGATTGAGATTGAAGGCATGAAGCTTCCCTTACGACCCGCGGGGATTGACTTTAAGCGCGGTGTGGGTGCTCACCGGGGAGGAGGAATGAGCTGTTGGGCCATTCACCTTCTCAATATCGTCGTGGGATCGCTCGATGTACCAGGAGGCCAGAGGGGTGTAAACCCAGTGGGACCCTCCTGGACCGCAGTTAAGGGAAAAGATGGTCTCCTTGAACCCGCCGACTACATTACAAAGTACAATAAGCCATTCCCCGGAGCGCCGGTGAAAATGCCTCAGTCGCTCGATCTCAGGGAGATCTATCCAGCCGCCCTATTCACACGTTCCATGTATCCCTACACCATCGACCACCTGAAGGAATTCCAAATTCCCTATGAACCGGAGATGATGATCCAAACACGTACCAACCTGATGATGAACAGCCATAGCCCCGAGGCCATGGGAGAGAGCTTAAAGAAGATTCCTTTCATTGTTTCCTTCTGCATTCAGCTTGATGAGACCGCGGAGTTTGCCGATATCGTATTACCCGACGCTCACGACATGGAACGATACGATCTCTTTCCTGCCAACGATCCTTACGCCTTTATCATTCCGGGGCAGGGAGACTGGTTCTGGCTGCTTCGGCAGCCGGTTGTCGATCCTCCTGATAAAGTACGTCCCTGGGGATACGTACTTCTCGACATCGCCGAACGGCTCGGCATTCTCGAAAACCTCAATGAAGTGGGAAATGTACTCTGGAGATTGGGGGATGATTATAAGGTGGATCCCAAAAAGAAGTATGCTGTCGCGGAGATTGCTGAAAGACAGATTAAGACGATTGTCGGTCCTCAGTACAACCTGGAATCCTTCAAGGAGACCTCCTGTGTGATCACCCGAAAGAAGACCATGCAGGAGGCTTACCCGAGACCATTTCTTAAAGCCAAAGTTCCTGTTTACCTTGAGTACCTTCTTGAGGCAAAGGAGAAGGTCAAAAACGTCATGGACACCCTGAATATGGAATGGAATTATGACTGTTACCAGCCTGTTCCCATCTATGTCCCCTGCCATCCTAACGAGGAAAAGTCGGATGAATATGACCTCCTTGGCACAAACTTTAAAATTCCAATGCATACCTTTTCCATTTCAGGTCAGAACCTCTGGATCAATGAGATATCAGAAAGGCATCCCTATGCCTATCGGATTCTGATCCACGCCGATGTGGCTAAAAAGAAAGGGATTAAGGATGACGATTGGGTCTGGGTGGAATCCAGATATGGGAAAGTGAAAGGAAGGACCCGGGTGACCCAAGCCATTCATCCTGAATGTGTTGGGATTGGCGGGACTTTCGGTCACTGGGCGAAGAAGATGCCAACGGCCAAAGATAAAGGAGCCCATTACAACTCGCTTCTTCCAGATGTTAGACTGGAGAGGATTGATACCCTGAATGGTGGAATCGATCAGTGTGTGAGGGTAAAGGTTTATCCTGCAAAATAAAATACGGAGGTTGAAACCCAAGGTCTGGTCTCGGTGGAAACCGGACATGGAGGAAGAAAATGGCTCGTTACGGAATGGTCATCGATATGAAGAAGTGTATTGGATGTCATGCCTGTACCATGGCATGCAAAGCCGAGCAGAATGTGCCCAAAGATATTTTTTGGTCAACGGTGTTAGAGAAGGAGGTAGGGATTTTTCCTAAAGTTACCAGGGTTTTTCTCCCGGTCCTCTGCAACCATTGCAGGAATCCCTGGTGTGTGGATGTCTGTCCGACGGGAGCGACCCATCAACGAGGCGATGGCATCGTAATGATGGATTATGAAAATTGTATTGGTTGTCGAGCTTGTGTGGAGGCCTGTCCATATCGAGCAAGGACACCAGTGAAAGAGAATCGGACGCTTTATGCCGATGAAAAGACTGTTTTCGAAAAGCCTGTACCGAAACTAATTGAGAAGGGTGTTGCTTCTAAATGTAACTTCTGTTTCCATCGAGTCGATCAGGGGGAGGTTCCGGCCTGCGTGGAAGTTTGTCCTACAGAATGTCGTGTGTTTGGAGACCTGGAGGATAACGAGAGTAAGGTCTTTGAACTGCTTGGTTCCGGTAGAGTATTTCAGCTTATGCCTGAGAAGGGAACGGATCCAGCCGTCTATTACATACGATGATATCCGCATCGACTCTTCGTAGAGGAAGGATAATGGCTATTCGTGTTACGGTAAAGGCAATCAGTGAGATTAGCCGGGTATTGGGCTGGGATCAAAAAGAGGTGGAGTTCGAGGGGTCCACTATAGAGAGCCTGCTTAAAACTCTCGTCACATTGGATGGAAAATCGCTTTACAGCTATATTGTCGAACAAGGTGGACTCAAAGGAGGTTATATCGTCAGTGTAAATGGCCATGTGATCCCATCTTTAGATACTCAGCTGAATCCCGGAGACCATGTGATGACGATGGAAATGGTGAGACTGTTTCATGGAGGATAAGATACGGAGCTTTGTTCAATTTATTAGGAGGCTTCTAAAATGGATAAATACGATGTAGCGGTTAAGAATGGTTGCGTTGTCATTCCTAAAGTTGGGGTTATTAGAACAGACATTGGTATTATGGGTGAAAAAGTAGCGGCTATTTCTAAGGAGATTGACGCTAAAGTAGCCTCAAGAGTTGTCGATGCTACAGGTAAATATGTTTTTCCAGGGGCAGTCGATTCCCATTTCCATATCGGAATTTTTAGACCGATGCACGAAGATGCCATGAGTGAGTCCCGATCTGCACTTTGGGGAGGTGTCACAACCATCTGCAGTTATTTCCGGACTGGTCAGAACTATCTCAACAAATCGGGGCCGTACAATGAGATCTTCCCTGAGATCATGGAGAAATCGAAGCATTCGTTCTACACCGATCATGTCTATCACGTTGCAATCATGACGCCGGAGCAGATCAATGAAATGGAGATGCTTGTGGAAGAATATGGTGTCTCTACCTTCAAATACTACATGTTCTACAAACTTCTTGATTTAACTGGAGCAGCTGGAAGTGATAAATACCTGATGCTCAACACCCTTTACGACTTCGGATTCCTCTATGAATATATGAAGGAAGTGTCAAGATTGAATGAGAAATATAAGAAATATGGAGAGATCAGACTGAGCATCCATTGCGAAAATCCTGAGATTATAAACACCGCCACCCAATATATGAAGCAGCATGAGACAGGAAACCCTTTGAAAGACTACAGCGATGCCAGACCCACCTTTTCTGAGAGATTAGCAGTGAGAGAGGCTGAAATTTTAGCTGCCCAGGCAAACTGCCCAATCACACTCCTTCATCTTTCAAGTAAGGATGCCATTGAAGTAGGCATAGAGGCTGTAAAAAGGAATCCACAGCTCAATATTCTCTTGGAGTCAACGCTCCATCATCTCGGCTTACATTACGATACAGGATATGGGAGACTGGGAAAAGTAAATCCTCCAATCCGTTCCAAGGAGGATGTAGAGGTATTATGGCAGGCTGTGATCAATGACGATATCAAAACAGTGGTCAGTGACCATGCCTGTTCTTCTAAGAAAATTAAAGATGGAGATCTTTGGACATCACTGGCTGGATTTGGTGGAACAGAAATCCTCTTTCCATTATTATTGACCGAAGGATACCGTAATCGGGGTTTGTCACTTCAAAGAATTGCTGAGCTCACTGCTTACAATCCCGCTATTTATCATGGCCTTTATCCAAAGAAAGGGATGATTGCTGTAGGGTCGGATGCGGATTTGGCGGTGATTGATCTCGACAAGGAGAAAGAGATCTCTGTTGAGACAATGCATTCCGCACAGGACTTCACTCCATTCGAAGGGTTGAGATACAAAGGCTGGCCAGTTTGTACGATCTTAAGAGGGAAGATCGTTTTTGAAAATGACAAGGTACTAGGAAAGCCAGGCGATGGCCATTATATCAAACGCCCCGTTAAGTACCATTATCGGGCTGAATACGAAAAATAGAATACAAAACATCAAGGGTTTGGAACATCTCGATAGCTCTCCCCCGATACAAGAGGCAGCTTTTGCGATTGACTTTCCAGGTAACCTTCCAGTCTTCTGATTCGTTCGACCAGAGGAGGATGAGAGTAGTAGAACCAGGCATAAAGCGGATGTGGGTTTAGATTCGAAAGATTGTCAGCGGCCAGCCGTTTCAGTGCAGCGCGCATCGGTTCGGCCGTCTTCATCAGCGCCAATGCAAAATCATCCGCTTCGCGCTCAAATTTTCTTGAGACTGCTGACTCCAATGGCCCTGCAAAAAAGCCAAGCAGACTGATGAAGGTCCCAATGAGGAACAATCCAACATAGATAATTAGTTCATTAAACCCAAATGTTTGATAGAGCAATGGCCAGTTCAAGAGCTTCGCCACGACATAAAAAGAGACAAGAGACAATATCTCCAATATGATGAGCATTCGGAGGACATGTTTTTTCTTCCAGTGTCCTGCTTCATGAGCCAGAACGGCCAGAATCTCTTCTTCGGTGTGAGAAGCCAGCAGGGTGTCGAAAAGAACGATTCGCTTTGTTCGACCAATCCCGACGAAAAAGGCATTCGTATGCTTGCTTCGTTTGCTCGCATCCATCTTGAAGATGCCTTTGGCACGAAGCCCAGCTTTTCCCAGCATCGTCCTGATCTGATTTTCCAGCCCCTTATTGTCGATCGAATCAAATTTGTAAAACAGCGGAAGGATCGCCACTGGAAATAGCCATAGCAAAAGTAATTCAAACGCGCCTACCAACAACCATGCCCAGATCCACCAGGTATTTCCTCCATATATCACCAGGGCCAAGAGAAGACCGAGAACCAGGCCTCCCAAAATCGTGGCCAGGACCAGGCTTTTTAACAAATCCAAAATCCACATCTTGAAATTCATCACATTAAATCCATAGCGCTCCTCAATCCTAAACGTCTCATAGAGGTTAAATGGGATGCGAAAGAGGCTGGCCACGATCGAGAGGAGGGCAAAGAAAATTAACCCGCTCACAATCGGCCCATATCCCCATAGGCTAATCTTCCCCACCAGCCATGGTAAAAATCCGGAGATTAAAATAGCCAGAAAAAGTGCCTGATTCGCCAAAGCGGCAACCGTCTGGAAATTTTCAGAATCCACGGTGTACGCAACAATTTTTCTTAGCTTCTCCGGGTCGATGACATCTTGAAAAATCTCTGGAACTCTCGTCCCGTGTTGGCGGAGGTAAGAAATATTGAGCCGGTTAAAATAGATTTGCACCCAAGACCGTAATAACAAAACGGCAAGAAATGCAAGCAGTAAAGAATTTAATTGGACCATGGAAAGGTGGAATCTATTTCCTGCGGATCTTTTTAGTCCGTTTCCTCCTACGCGAAGGAGCCTTCTTTTCAGTCCTCTGTGCCGCCTTATCCTCGATCAACTTTCTTACTTCCCGGCGGCCGAGTTTTCGAAGCGCTACAATCGCCGCTTTCTTTTTCATGCTCGGTTTAAACTGTCCACTCTCCCACTGATGGACCGCCCCGACTGTGACATCCGTCAGAACGGCCAACTCCTTCTGGGTAATACTTAAATGGCTCCGAAGGCTTCGGATCAAGCGTGGAGAGAATCGCGATACCTGTACCTCTTCCGGGGCCGCCTCGAGAGGTCTCTTTCCTTTTTCCAACTCTTTTTGCTGGCTGGCCGCGATCCGTTGTAGTGTTAAGACCGATTTGCGAAGTTGCGAAACCACGCTTTTCAGGGACCGGACATCCCGGCCCAACGGAACAGCGATTTTTCGCACTTCCCTCTTTGCCAAACGTACGATTTCAGATTTAATAATTGTCTCGAACTTTGCCATAAGTTCCTCCTCCTTTCTCAAAAAATCGCATGGCACATAGAGCACAGCGCATAGCGTCCAAATCCTAACCCCATTCCCAATTTTTTAGCCATTAAGTCACTGGTCATTAAGTCATTCAATGACCAATGACCTAATGACCCAGAACCTTGGTATTTGGTTTGACATCATTGGAAGGATTCCTTTGGAAAATCTCCTCTGCCCTTCATCGGAATAACTGCTTCTCCATTTTGAAAATCAATGCTTTTGCTCTTTCGATTCCTCTTCGCTTGCTGATGAGCCAATTCCCGTTGGCCTGAACCTTCTTTCGAACCGAGACAATACCTTCTTTTATCCTCCTCTCCGAGGGCGTCCCGAAAGACAGAACTTGAGTCAATACTTTTTCCGGTCTCTGGATTTCGTTCACATCTTCTTCTTTCACGGGAATATTGAACTTCATCTCAGCAAGAGCCTTCTTTAAACTCTGATAAGAAACCTTTTCTCTTCCTTCTTTCTCTGAATATTTGACCGCTTTTTCCACCACCGTTTTCGCCTTCCGCATGGGAAGGTTACCGTAACCGACCAGCCACTCCATCAGCGGAGTAGCCCCAAGGAACTCCTCTTGTGCCCGCTTCAGCATCTGCGTCTTATTCACTTGCAAAAGTCGAATGATATCGGTCATTACGGAGAGGGTGGGCTTCGATTCATCCACTAAGTCCATGATCCAGTACTTCGTCCACTGGGTGTCCCGGTTATACCCCATGAAAAGAGCCTTGCCGGCGGAAAGGAGGCTCACAACCATCCCGTGGGCAAAGGATGTTTTTGCCTTGGTGACCTCTAGGGAACAGGGGTTCCGTTTCTGCGGCATGATCGAACTGCCTGTGCAATGTCGATCATTCAGCCGGACCATATTGAATTCACGGGTTGATAAAAGGATCAAAGTTTGGGCCACGGTAGAGAGATGGTCCATCATCACAGCTACATCATAGGCCAGTTCTGCCTCAGGCTCCCATCTCTGAGTGATTGGGTCGGTGACATTCTCTGTAGGCCCATCAAATCCGAGGAGCTTTGCGGTCAACTGTCGATCCAGATGAAACGTCGTGCCATAGCCGGCCGCCGCACCCAGAGGATTCTTATTGAAGAGAACAAACCAGTGCGAGAATCTCTGCACGTCTCTCTCGAGGGCTTCAGCAAAGGAGAGAAGAAGATGGCCGAAGGTGGTGGCCACAGCATGCTGATGATGGGTATAGCCAGGCATGACCGTTGAGCGGTGCTCGTCCGCTTTCTGAATAAGAGCCTCCGTCAAAAAGATCAGACCTTCTACAAATTCTAAGGCCTGATCTCGAAGGTAGAGACGCATGTCGAGAACAATCTGGTCGTTCCGGCTTCTACCCGTATGGACTTTCCCCCCGAACTCAATTCCTATCCGCTCAATAAGATAACTTTCGATGTTGGAATGGACATCCTCTTTAGAGACATCCAGACGAAACTTCCCCTTTTGATGAAGCGCTTCTATCTCCTTTAATCCTCTGACGATCTTCTTTCCATCCTGTTTCGAAAGAATGGCTTGCTGACAGAGCATGAGAACGTGGGCCCGGTTTCCCCATAGATCATAGGGGATGAGTCGTTCATCGCACGGAGGGATCCCTTTAACATCTCTTCCAGAAAGAAAATCGACCATCTCCTTGGAAGGCAGCTCCTCAAACCGTCCCCCCCATAGTTTATCAACTTTCATCGGATAACCCCGATCCTGCCATTCCTGTGCATACGGGAATCCAGGCATACACTAAAAAAGAAACCCTAGATTCCTGCTGGAGTTTATCCCGGTGAAAACCGGGGCAGGAATGACAAAAGTGTTAAAGGGCACGTAGCATACCCCTTCCACTATATCTCCTATTTCACCTTCCTCTTGGCTAAGATTTCAAAAGGAAGTCCACGGACAAAGGCTGCATCCGCGCATCGTCTCTGGTCGAAACCCGTAGCCTTAATGGAACGAATCTCCGGTGAAAAAAGGCTTGTCTTCGACTCTCGATAGACGATCTCAATGTTCCCCTTGAAGAGTCTGACCCTATATTTGCCGTTCACCACTCTCTGGGACGTCTCAATAAAAGCATCCAGATCGTACCGCAATGGGTGGTAAGCCATCCCGTGGTAGATCAGGTAGGCCCACTTCTGATCGATCCCTTTCTTAACCTGAATCTCATCCTTGGTGAGGCAGAACTGTTCGAGGTCGCGATGGAGCTTGAGGAGGATTGTGGCGGCAGGCGCCTCATAGATCTCCCGACTCTTCAGATCCATAATCCCGTCCTCAAACATGTCGATCCTGCCGATGGAATGCATCCCGCCAATAACGTTCAGCGCAGGAATGATTTCTCCAAGAGGTTTTCGCTTATCATTCAATTTGGTCGGAATTCCCTTTTCGAACTCCAATGTGACAAAGGAAGGCTCATCAGGGGATTTTTCAACCGGCCAATACCACATCCAGATATTGCCCGGAAGCGGCTGGTTCAAGTCGACCGCACCACTAGCGATGGACCGGCACCACATCGTCTTGTCATCTCCTCCTGTAATCATCTCTGTCACCGGGACACCCCATGCTCGACACAATGCCTCTTCTTCCAAACGGGTCAAATCGAAATCCCTTACCGGGACAAGGATCTTTAGTTCGGGTGCAAACATCTTGAAAACATTATGCATCCGATATTGATCATTTCCTTTTCCACTGGACCCCTCGAGGATGGCATCACATCCTTCTGCCCGGGCAACCTCTGCCACCTTCCGGGCTACGATCTGTCTCGTCATGGAGGTGGAGACAGGATAACCTAGGTAGTCTGAGTTGGCCTGAATGGCCCGCGCAATCCAGACCTCAGTAAATTCCCCTCGAAGATCGAAAAAGAGGGGTTTGATCTTGAGGATCTTGGCTTTCCTCTTACTCTCGAAGACCTCTTCTTCGCCCTGGCCGACATCAATCGTTACAGGAAGGATTTTTTTCGCTTTATATTTTTTCCGGAGTAGTTCGATCGCAAGAGAAGAATCCAGTCCCCCCGAATAGGCGACTGCTACCTTATTCACCCTAGGGGTTTCCGTTTTTTCAATTTTTCTTATAATCTTCCGAACATCCATAAGAGGTTGGCCTCCTTCGAATTTAGTGAAATGTAGCATAAATCAGGTGCTCAGACAATGTTTTTTAAATGATTTTTAAATGATTCTATCCTTACGAGCTCCAGGGAGGAGTACTTATTATGAAGGCAAAAAAATGCGGGGCCCAGAAGGTCAGCCCCGCAATGCACAAAGAAACTCCAACTTCTCACATATTTCTCTTGCTTTTAAGGTTAAACTAGTGCATAATGAATTTAGTTTGAGAGTTTCATGGTTTGAGAGTCCATACCTAAGGTCTTCCAATTCATTTCTGCGTGATTTAGTCATTGTCCCCTCCGAGTCGCGTGAAATCGTGGAAATCATGGTCTGGCGAAAAAAAGAGAAGGACTAACTTTGTTCAATATCGAGCGAGTAATTTAAGGATTGAATATGAAGTTTTCAGAGTTAGGTTTGAAGGTAGAGATTTTAAAAGCCCTGACTAACATGGGCTATAACGATTTGACACCGATTCAGGAAAGGACCTTTTCTCCTATCCTGAGCGGCAGGGATCTTTTAGCCCGGGCAGAAACTGGCTCTGGCAAGACAGCTGCCTGTGGCATTCCACTGGTTCAGATGATTGATCCATCGCTCAATGCCATCCAGGCCCTCATTCTCGTTCCCACCCGAGAACTGGCGCTTCAATATGTGGAGGAGATCGATAAAATTTCAAGATTTGTAGATGTCATCCCGTTTGCCATCTTCGGCGGATTCCCGATGGAGATTCAAAAAGCCAAATTAAGCGATGGGGTCCACATTCTTGTCGCAACACCGGGACGCCTGATCGATTTCCTGTATAATTCCACGTCGATTGACCTTTCCTCCGTTCGCACGCTGGTTCTGGATGAGGCGGACGTGATGCTGAAGATGGGTTTCGTTGAAGATATAGACTTCATCATGTCCTGTCTGGTCCATGATCATCAGACGTTGTTTTTTGCAGCCACGATGCCCGAGGAGATCAATCGATTGATCAAAGACTATCTGAAAGAACCTGTCAGGATGGAGTTGAATAAGGAACAGGTTGCCCCCCAGAGTCTGGTTCACCATTTTCAGTATACGGGGCGCCACCATCGACTCAATGCCCTGATCGAATACCTAAAAAAGGAAAGGATCTCGCAGGGCATCATCTTTTGCAATTCACGGAATCACGGTGAGAAACTGATCAAGGAGCTGGAAGAAAAATTCAGATCGATAGAATATATCCATGGGGGCCTGGAGCAATCGAGGCGAACCTCGATCTTCGAACGCTTTCGCCGGAATGAAATTACCTTCATGGTTGCGACCGACCTGGCCAGCCGCGGACTCGACTTCAGTCATGTCAGTCATGTGATTAATTACGACTACCCTCGGGGCCTGGAATCCTACACACACAGGACCGGAAGGACCGGGAGGATGGGGAGATCGGGCATTGCTATGACTTTTGTGACCGACCAAGAATTGGGGGACTTGAAATCCCTGTTTAAGACGAATCGTATCGACCCCGTGTGGCATGGAGATGTCCCCGACCTCCGGGTTGAGGACAAACCTACCGGGAGGCGAGACAACAAGAAATACTTCAACAGGCAATCCCGGCCGAAACTCAGGACCGGGTTCCGATCAAATCACAAGAAAGCGGCTTCCGCGTCAACGTGAAGCCTCTTGCCATTCTGAAAGAGTGGAGCGACTGATCATCCCAACCCCCCCCTTTCGTACGAGCCTATGAAACGCGAAGACTTGAGAAACATCGCCCTGATTGCACATGTTGACCATGGAAAGACGACCATCGTCGACGGCCTGCTCAAACAGTCGGGCATTTTCCGTTTGAACGAAAAGGTTCAGGAACGGGTGATGGACAATATTGACTTAGAGCGGGAGCGCGGCATCACCATCATGGCAAAGAATACCGCGATCGAATACCGGGGAGTCAAAATTAATATTGTCGATACCCCGGGCCATGCCGATTTCGGCGGCGAGGTGGAGAGGACGCTCAAAATGGTCGATGGCGTGCTGCTCCTCGTGGATGCCTCAGAGGGCCCTCTGCCTCAGACGAGATTTGTTCTGAAAAAAGCCCTTGAGTTTAACCTTTCGCCTATTCTTGTGATTAATAAAATAGACCGGAGCGATGCGAGGATCCAGGAGGTGTTGAATGAAGTCTACGATCTCTTTATCGACCTCGACGCCACGGAAAAACAGCTTGAATTTCCGATTGTCTACACCAATGCAAAACTCGGGATTGCAAAACTTCATCCCGATGAGGATGCCAAGGACCTGCGGTGCCTGTTTGAGCTCATCCTGAGCGCTGTCCCTCCCCCTGAAGGCAATGGAAACGGGCCGTTGAAGCTCCTGGTCACCAACATCGACTATAACGATTATGTGGGAAGGCTTGCCATAGGGAGGATCTTCTCAGGCTCGGTTAAGGTGGGAGACTGGGTATCGATGATCAACGGCAAAGGGGAGCCGATCAAGACCAAGGTGACATCGCTCTATGGATTTCAGGGGCTTGAAAGAATAGAGATCAGAGAGGCCCGATCGGGTGATATCGTTGCCCTGTCCGGAATTGAAGGAATTAGCATCGGGGACACCATCACTGATATTGAAAATGTGGAGCCCCTTCCGAGAATCGCGGTGGACGAACCCACCATCTCCATGGTTTTTTCTGTGAATACATCTCCTTTCGCCGGCCAGGAGGGAAGGTATGTCACGTCGAGAAACCTGAGGGAGCGGCTCGAGAAAGAGCTCTTATATAATGTGTCGATCAAGGTGGACTTTGATTCCACGGACTCGTTCAAGGTGATGGGAAGGGGAGAACTGCAACTTGCGATCCTGATCGAAATGATCAGGAGAGAAGGTTATGAGCTTTCTGTTTCCATGCCAGAGAGCATAACAAAGAATGTCGATGGCGTTCTTCACGAGCCCATGGAGCATCTGGTCATCGATGTCCCGGAAGAATTCATCGGGGTCGTGACACAGCAGATCGGGATCCGCAAAGGCAGGATGCTGAAGATGAGTAACAATGGCCACGGCAGGGTTCGCCTTGAATTCGGGATTCCGTCAAGAGGCCTGATTGGCTTCCGTTCCCAGTTTCTCACCGATACAAGAGGGACAGGGCTTTTCAACCACATTTTCGATGGCTATGAGGAGTGGCATGGCCCCATTACAAAACGCTCCACCGGAACCCTCGTCGCCGACCGGCCGGGGAAAACGACCCCTTATGCCCTTTATCACCTCCAGCCCCGAGGGACACTCTTTGTAAAAGAGAATACACCCGTCTACGAGGGCATGGTGGTCGGCGAGAATTCAAGAGAGAACGATCTTGATGTCAATGTCACAAAGGAAAAGAAACTCACCAATATGAGAGCGGCGGGATCGGACGAAGCCTTACAGCTTATTCCGCCCAAGATTCTAAGCCTTGAGCAGGCCATCGAGTTTATCAAAGAGGACGAACTGGTTGAGGTCGCCCCTTACTCCATCCGCATCAGAAAAAGGGTCCTTGAATCGAACAAAAGACCTAGGTACAGGAGTTGAGACCCTGAAGCCCCGCATCGCCGTATCCCGAAAATCAACGGGCAGAGTACCAACAATGGGGATCTTCTTCGAGATCGTTGCCCGTAAGAGCGAAGGCTAAACTTCGGCAGCCTCGGCACTCTTTCAGGTCGCAGGTTCCGCATTTACCCTTGAGGTTTTCCTTTTTCCTCAACTTCTCCAGAAGCTCCGACTTCTCCCAGATCTGTCCTAAGGATTCACTGAGAAGATTTCCTAATGAAACGGGAAACCTTCGGCAAGGAAAAACAGTCCCCTCCGGCATGATACAGAGACCGTCTTCCCCGATGACGCAAGAGGCTCCCAGTAATTCCGGATCTTCTCCATCGAAACTGACCTGAAAAGCTTGATATGGCAGGAACGAATTCACATCCTCGATTGAGAAGAAATCCAAAAACATTCCAATCATTTCCTTCCATTCCTCTCTACTGAGTACCTCACTCAGGCTCTCCTTTCCTCTGCCTAAAGGAATAAACCGTTCGATGATCAGTCCATTGATGCTCAAATCCTGACATAGTCTAAAGAGGGATGGAAGGCTCCTAAAATTGCTTTTCATAATCGTGATCATAAACAGAATTTCAAATCTTCCGGCCTCTTTAAGTAGCGGAAGATTTTGCATCACTTTTTCAAAAGCTCCTTTTTGACGAATTGCGTCATTCGTCTCCGCATTTCCTCCATCCAGAGAAATCTTTATTTTCCTCAGTTTTGAAAAATGGGATAACCTCTTCTTCATCTCTTGATCGATGAGAAGGCCGTTTGTAATGATCCCCAACTCTTCAACCGTTGGTTGTCGGTCCAGATCGTCGAGGAGAGGAAATAGTTCAGGTCTCAATAGGGGTTCGCCACCCGTGAGATGAATGCAGGCCGTTTTCCCCCACTCCCTCATTGTAGCTAGGAGATTATCGGATACCTTCTTGAGGCCTGACCAGTCCAGGTCGCTCTTCTTGGAAAAGTCGTCTTGATAGCAGTGTTGGCAGCGAAGGTTACAAAGGTTAGTGATGTGCCACTGGATGTAGAATTGTTTTTCCATTGGTATCAATTCTAAGATTAAAGCAAAAGGACTGCAAATTTTGTTACCTCTTTTGAAGTCATCTCTTAAAGATTATTAGAATTCTTGATGTTTGGAGGATAAACTATTGAAAGTTCCGATTTGACATGCAAGGAATTTCATTCTTTAATTTCCATAGCGTGACAAAACACATTCGATCGGAAGGAGGAAATACAAATGGAGGAGAAAGAGGAAAAGAAAATCCTTGAAGGCGGCGAAGGAACCAACAAGCGTGATTTTCTTAAAGTGCTCGGAGCAGGAATCGGAGTGGCCGGTCTTAGCTCAATAATGGGCGGACAATCTTTGGCCGAGGAGAAAGGAAAATATGTGATCGTCATTACTCATGGGGGAAATAACCCCAATAGAGCCATGTTGGGACTCCTCTTAGCTCAGACGGTGGCTGATAAGGGATGGGGAAAGGTTTATGTCTGGATGACGCTTGAAGGCGCAGATTTGGTCCATAAGAAAAGGACAGAGAAAATCGATTCCCCAATATATAAGAAATTTGGAAATGCGCTTGAAATCATGAAAAAAATAAAGGATAAAGGAGGCTGGTTCGGAGTCTGTCCACCCTGTGCCGATTATTTCGGAGCAACGGGGAGTGACAAGCACGACTGGGTGGAATTGGCCGGAGGCGACTGGCTCATGAAGAACATCCAGGACGCCTGGGTGGTCTGGATTTAAGAGGGCATCGGAGGAACAAGATGGCTCTGTTTAGAAAAAAGAAGACATTAACCGGACTCTCCCGTACTTGTGGCTGAGCAGCGAAAATCGGTCCGACAGATCTGTCGGACGCGCTCAAAGCCCTACGTCCAAAGCAAGATCCAAATCTGCTCGTCGGTTTTGAAACCTGCGACGATGCGGCCGTCTATCGACTGTCAGAAGATCTTGCTTTTATCAGCACAGTGGACTTTATTACGCCACCGGTGGATGACCCTTACTGGTTTGGACAGATCGCTGCTGCCAATGCTCTATCAGATATCTATGCGATGGGGGGCAGCCCCCTCACAGCCTTGAACCTTGTCATGTTTCCGACGAAAAAACTCGATACAAGTATATTAAGAGAAATACTCCGCGGTGGATGCGATAAGGTTTCCGAGGCAGGCGCCTCCATTGCAGGAGGGCACTCGGTCGATGACAATGAACCGAAATATGGCCTGGCTGTGACTGGAGTGGTTCATCCTGATCGCATCCTTACCAATTGCGGTGCCAAGGAGGGGGATGCTTTGATCTTGACCAAACCTCTTGGGACAGGTGTTTTGTTTAATGCTTGCCGTTCCAAGAAACTGCCCTGGCATGATTTAGAAGTGATTCTCTCCGAAGTGGCTTCTCTCAATAAGAAAGCTATGGAAATCGCCCTGAATTTTAATATTCATGCCTGCACCGACATAACGGGATTTGGCATCATCGGCCACTGCCTCGAGATGGCAAAGGGAAGCGGAGTCCGGATCAACCTTCTCTATGACAAAGTTCCTTTTTATCCAAATGCAGTGGACATGTATCGCAAGGGCGAGACGACAGGAAGCAACAAAGCTAACAAAAGATTGGCTGAAGAGTATTTTAAGAAAATCAGAGAACTTTCCAAAGAGGAAGAAGAACTGCTCTTCGATCCCCAGACATCTGGAGGACTCCTGTTTTGTCTTCCTTCCAATGACGCCAACCGGCTCATAGCTGAACTAAAAAGAGCGGGTATTAAGGCTGCTGATCGGATTGGTGAGGTATTGGCAAGCCCCGAGCCATCTGTCTCGGTGATCTAAGGATCTGGGTTGCCCGGCGCGTTCAACTTCAGGCAAAATTTTTCTGACGTTTCATGGTCATCTTTCCAAATAAAATAGAAAATTTTTTTCAACCATTGAAAAGTCTCTTACGGGGTGTTAAATAAGTTTCCCATCCGCAAAAAATCCCAAGAAAAGGAGGAAGCAGGAAAGATGAAAAGATTGATGTGTATTTTTGTCCTCGCGGGTTTCATGGTTGGTGGTCTAATGGTGACTGGTGCTTTTGCTGCCAAAGACGAAATTGTTTTCGACGCTTCGATGGGGAAAGTGACATTCAACCACAAGAAGCACAGCGAAACACTGAAGATTGACTGTTTGAAATGTCATCATACCTGGAAACAAGGTGAAACCTCTGGCAAGAAGTGCTTAGAATGTCATAAAGCTAGCGCCGAAGGAAAAACTCCCTCGGCAAAGGATGCCTTTCACAAAGACTGCAAGGGTTGCCATGATGAACTAAAGAAGGCCAACAAACCTGCCGGTCCAACCGGATGCACCCAATGCCATGTGAAGGCAAAGTAGCCTGGGTTTTCTGATTAACAGGATTTTAAAAGTGAAAAAGGGGAGATTAAGGATTTCGATCTCCCCTTTTTTCGTTTCGGGCATCATCAAATCTGGATCTTTGCCCCCGCCCTCAGTTCCTCTTCCTTTATTTCATAGAGGGCGTCCAAAAGTGCAATCTGGAAACTGCCAGGGCTCAATGCTCTCGCAGCAGCCCTTTCACCCGCCAGGCCAAAATAGGAAAGGCCCGTGGTAGCCGCTTCCAGTGAATTCGGGCAAACCGCGAGGAAGGCACCTATGATCGCGGTCGCTGTACATCCTGTCCCGGTGACGGTGCCCATCATCGCATGACCATTCACCACACGGTAGACCCGCTCACCATTCGTGATTAAATCTACGACCCCGGTAATCGCAAGTGTTGTTCCGAGTTCTTTGGCGAGGATCATCGCTCTCTCTGTGACCTGATCTACCGTATGAACAGAGTCAACCCCCTTTGTGACAACCCCAGATTCTTTTTCAGTCAGAGAAAGAATCTCCGACGCGTTCCCTCGAATGACATCAATGGAAAGGTATTCGATGAGCTCTTTGGCAGAATCGGTCCTCAGTCGGGTAGCCCCAGCACCCACAGGATCGAGGATGACCGGGACATGCAGCTCGTTAGCTCGTCTGCCTGCCATTCGCATCGCTTCAATCCACGGAAGGCTTAAAGTGCCGATGTTCAGCACCAATGCCTTTGCCAAGGAGACCATCTCCTCCACCTCCTCGACTGCATGCGCCATAACCGGAGATGCGCCACAGGCAAGCAGGGCGTTGGCAGTGTAATTCATGACGACATAGTTGGTAATGTTATGAACAAGCGGTTTTCGCTCACGAACACGTCTCAAGTTCTCCGCGGCTTTTTGGGCCATGTCTTGGCTAGACATTCTATTTCTTCCCTTCTGCTTTTCGGAAATGATCCCAGCCCGATGGCTTGACAGGAAGTTCTCTGCCGTCGGGAAGGAGCAAAAAGATTTCACCTGACTTACCCGTAATCCTCCCCACTTCGGTTACTAGGACAGGACAGCACTGGGAAACAGTGGAACGGATCCGGGGTACATCCTCGGGCCGGCAGGTCATTATGAGTTCGTAATCATCACTGTCCCCCAAGAAGAAGTCATACGGGTCAACTCGGAGTCTGAGAGCGGCCTCACGGAGACGTTCGCTGATGGGGAATCTCTCCTTGATCAACTCAGCCCCTACCCCACTTTCTTCACAGATATGCCCAAGATCCCCCAGGAATCCGTCACTCGTGTCGATCAGGGCGCTGGCGCAACGAGTTTGTGCAATAGCTTCTCCCAGTTGGGCTCTGTGAGAAGGCGTGTTATAAACCTTGACTAATGGATGCTCTCTTATCTTGGAATCACCTGGCTCGAGAAGCAAGAGCTTGAGTCCAGCAGCCGACTGGCCTGGATATCCGGTAACCAGGATGACATCTCCTGGCCTCGCACCGGATCGACGTACAGCCTTTCCCTGTTCCACCTCTCCGATCAGTGTAATGTCGATGAACATTCCATTTCCGGATTTTGTGATGTTGCCTCCGATGATTGAAGCGCCAAAGGGATTCAGTTCCGAAAGAAAACCGCGGTATATCTCTTCAACATCCTGGACAGAGGTATCGGCCCTTAAGCCGAGTGAGATGAGGGCATAAAGGGGCTTGCCTCCCATGGCCCCGATGTCACTGATGTTCACTATCATGGCACGTCGTCCTAAATCCAAAGGATGAATATATTCCGACAGATAGTGGCGACCTTCCACGATGGAGTCACACGTTACCAAGAGTTCGTATCCAGGACGAGGAAGGAATGCGGCAGTATCATCACCGATTCCAAGGGTGACTCGCTCAGACCGAATCCCCTCCTTATTCACGAGCTCGTCGATCCTCCGAATGAGCCCGAATTCACCAATATCACTTACCCTCTCAGTCATGTTGTCTCATCTCCAGCAAACGAAGAAGGCATCTGGTCGCCTCCTCAGGGTCCTTCTCACAGCAGACAGCAGAGATGACTGCAATGCCATAAGCCCCTGTCCCTCTCACCAAATGAATATTATCTTTGTTAATGCCACCGATGGCGATGATAGGCAGCGGAATCTTTTCCACAACCTGTCTCAAGAGGTCAAGCCCGGAGGCCGGGCCGGCGTCCTCTTTGGAGGATGTGGGATAGACAGGGCCAAAGCCGATATAGTCCGCTCCTTCCAAAAAGCACTTCCGCGCCTCCTCCTCATTCCCTGCTGATCCGCCAATGATAGCCCCTTCGCCTAAAAGTTTTCTGGCAAGAGGTATCGGGAAATCCCCCTGCCCCAGATGAACACCATCTGCATGGGAAGCAATCGCTACGTCCACACGATCGTTGATAACAAAGGATACGCCAGCCCTCTTGCATAAGGCTTGAATCTGCTCGCCAATGCGGATCATCTGAATCGTCTCACCGGTCTTCTGGCGAAACTGGATCGTATCAGCTCCACCCGCGATGGCAAGTTGTGCAAGCTCTACATGGGAAAAACAATTTTGGAGATCTGTGTCCGTCAAAACATGCAGCCTTCCAATCTTCTTCACATGTTTCTCCTCGTCGGACAACTCTGGTTGGGACACCTTGAATCAATCCAATTCCTCAAATGAGGCACTACCAAGCTGTCCTATCTAAATTTAGCTCAATAAAAGCAAAAATAAAAGTTATTTTAAGCTGTTTCCTGTTTCCTATCCTCTCTTTCCGTCAGTTCAACCCTCCATTCATGACAAGGTGCCCCGAAAATACAGTGCCTTTCTTCAAGAAATGGAGGGTTCACCTTATTTACTTGTAGGCGCAATTCAGTTATAAGGGTTTAAGTTCATTGTAAGGAGGTATCGATATGGTGGAGAAAAGAAGTGCTCGAACCGCTAAAGCAAGGACCAAAACCCTGACCAAGAAGGTTCCGTTCGAATTTCTCGCACCAGAAGCGCAGTGTGTCTTTTTAGCAGGGGATTTTAATAATTGGGATTCCAGTTCGAACGCTATGAAAAAGGACAAGAAGGGAATCTGGAAGATATCCCTCTCCCTAAAGCCGGGAAGATATGAATACCGCTTTCTTGTTGACGGGAATTGGGAGAATGATCCTTCTTGCTGTAATTGTGTCCCCAACGAATTCGGAAGCGAGAATTGTGTTAGAATAGTTGTATAAGGGTGAGGGACTAGTTTTTCTCTCTCTTGAAATATAACTTTTGGACTTTGCCCTTCTGGTCAAAGACAACACTCACCAATTCCCATCCCTCCTTACCGAGTTCATTCAATCTCTCTTTATGGGCTGGTGGGTGTAAGGTTGAGGTTTCTTTTTCGGCATCGGTGAAATAGAGATACTCCCATTTGGCCATCTCAGTGCTCCTTTCTCTTTTTAGCCTGTTGATCCAATAAAGAAAGACTAAGTGATCAGACTTAGGTCCGGAACTTCAGGCGATAACAGGGCTGAGCAGAAATAAATATGGATAGAATAGAAACCGTGTCACCATTTTTTTCTCAATATAAAAATAACTACTGTTTGATCAAATTCAATGTTCCATCTTGGAACTTTTATTTTTTTCTCGGCCTCTCGCCAAGGGTCAACTTCACATCAACATAATCTCCATTCCGAAAGACTTTGAGAAGGATGGTATCTCCTGGCTTCTTCTCACGGATATAATGAATGAGCTCATCGTTTGTTTTCACGTCATGCTGGTCAACTTTTGTGACAATATCACCCCCGACCATGGCGATCATATTACCGACCTGAATCTTCCGGTTGCCCCCTTTTAGGCCTGCCTTCTCCGCCGGGCCCCCTTTTACCACTTCCGCGATCATCGCTCCTCGCTCTATTTTAAGTTTGAGATACTTTGCTATTTCAGGTATGAGCGATTGAATGGTTGCACCGATCCAAGGATAGGTCACATACCCCTTTGAAAGAAGCTCAGGGATCACCCGCTTCGCTGTGTTAACGGGAACGGCAAAACCAATACCCACGTTTCCTCCGGAGGGGCTCAGGATAGCACTATTGATTCCAATAA
>Ga0335070_10000733_pt1 | contig 37236 bp, 24 predicted proteins | sample Lox_Sample_13_FD_206722 | JGI IMG/M metagenome (GOLD analysis project Ga0335070, IMG submission 206722) | Soil microbial communities from Loxahatchee National Wildlife Refuge, Florida, United States - Lox_Sample_1.3 | ecosystem: Environmental > Terrestrial > Soil > Wetlands | place: USA... | reverse complement strand
AGCTATCACAAATCATAGGGATACCATATCGTTCGGCGACGTTGCTGACAGTTTTCGACACCGAGCTAAAGGTGCAACCCATCAATCCCACAACCTTCTCATCGAGAACGAGCTTCTTGGCCAAGTCTGCCCCACGGTCAGGTTCTCCCCGATGATCGGCAAAGATAAATTTGATCTTGGCACCTCCTAAGCTTGGAATCCCTCCCCACTTGGCTATCGGGAGATCGATCTCAGGATGTTTATTATTGATCATTTCTTCTCCCAATTCTGTACCCCGCCTATTATCCCTTCCAACCTGTCCATATGGTCCAGATAGTGGATACAGCACACCAATCTTGATCTCCCTCTCGGCAGCAAAAAGGACGGAGACCATTATAAGAACTAAGGTTAATACAAATAATGACATGACCAATTTTCGATTTCTCATCATCCTATTCATGGCGTCGGGTTCAACATTTTCTTCCGAGTCTATTCTTTCATGTAAAGCCTATAAGAGGAAGAGCAGAAAACCTCTCCTTCAAGGAGGCATCATCTCTGTCATAGATAGCCTTTCTTAGGTAATAATCGAGGTCTTTTCCACGAATGTACTCTTCTAAGATGAACTGCCCATCCTGCCCAAGGACCTCGAGAGTGTATGCTGAAAGCTCCATCTGGTGCCCCTGGGCCCTTGTATTTGTTCTTACTCTACCGATTGCCTCGTCGCTTGTCAAGAGGTCTATGTTTTCAGAAGTGTAAGGTTTCAGCCTCTACCCTCGCGAGACTCACCAGCGCACCAATCAACGAAAGCTCGTAGAAAATGGCTCGGACTTTGAGGGAGAGGGTATTCCGGCAGCTAGGCGGGTTTGAAGTGATGCTTGTTGATCTTAAGGGATCTAATCTTCGATTCCAATCATAACGTGATGCGCAGGGTGGCTCAGCCGGTCGAGGGCCACGACTTTCGGCTTCACTTCCGCGACGAGCGGCCTTATCTTCTCTCCGATGGACCCGCCTCTCCGGCTTTCGTTCCTTTTTCATATCAAACTCCCGCAAAGAGCACGACCACGGAGCGCGCCTCCGCCCGGTAGGCATAGCCGGCAACCGACTCCGCTGTCTCCCACTGGAGGATGTCGAGCGGGGAGTCAAGGGCTGTGTCGATCCAGCGACGCCATGGGTTTTCGCCAACCCTATCCATCCGCGGCAGTTCGAAATCGAGCGGCTTCCAATAGGCGTTCGCGATCAGGTGATAGAGCCCTTCCTCGCGGATTTCCACGGTGAGCGCAATGCTGTGCGAAGACTCGCCCCAGTCGGGCTGGCCGAGTTTCACGCCGTGCCAGGCCAGGTGCGTGCCCCGGAGAAGTCGGTTCAGGCTCACGCGCTGGCGCTCAGGCTCCACCTCTCGCAAACGCCGTCGAGCGTTGAGCAGGGTCACGAACCGATGTACATCTGCATGCTTCGCGAGTAGTGTCCAGTCGAACCAGCTGGTTTCGTTATCCTGGCAATAGGCATTATTGTTCCCGCCTTGTGTGCGCCGCGCTTCGTCGCCCATGAGAATCATGGGCATACCCGCAGAAAGCATCGTGACGGTCAAAAAGTTCTTCACTTGCCGGTTTCTGAGCTTCTCCACAACGAGATCATCGCTGGGACCTTCAATGCCGCAGTTCCAGCTTCGGTTGTCGTTCGCGCCGTCACGGTTGTCTTCGCCGTTTGCTTCGTTGTGCTTTTGGTCATAAGAGACGAGGTCGTTCAGTGTGAAGCCGTCATGACACGTCACAAAATTAACACTTTGCTCAACCTCGCGTTCTTTATGGCCGTAAATTGCCGGGCTACCGAGCAAGCGATCGGCAAAGCGTCCGACCGAGCGCTCTTCCCCGCGAAAAAAGCTCCGAACATCGTCCCGGAACCGCCCGTTCCACTCTTTCCAACTGTCTCCGATAAAGCTGCCTACTTCATAGAGGCCGGCTGCGTCCCACGCTTCGGCGATGAGCTTTGTCCCGGCGAGCGCCGGGTCCGATTCAATGTCCCACAATAGAGGCGGATTCGGCATCGATTGGCCTGACTCATCGCGCCCGAGAATCGCCGCCAGATCGAATCGGAAGCCATCCACATGCATCTCCTCCACCCAATAACGGAGGCTATCCACGATCATCCGGCGGACGATAGGATGATTGACGTTGAGCGTATTTCCGGTGCCGCTGTAATTGGCATAGTACGCGCGATTTTCGTCAAGTATGTAGTAAGTGCTGTTGTCCAACCCGCGCAAACTCAGTGTCGGCCCGTTATGGTCACCTTCCGCGGTGTGGTTGAACACAACGTCGAGAATGATCTCGATATCTGCCCGGTGGAGCGCCTTAACCATGTCGCGAAACTCGTCCAACGGGCCGAGCGGGTCCTGGCGCGAGCTGTACGCCTGGTGTGGCGCAAAGAATGAGACCGGCGCGTAGCCCCAGTAGTTGACCCGCAGGGGCGGGGAATCCTGAACATCGAACTGGAACACCGGCATCAGTTCCACTGCGGTCACGCCGAGTTCCTGCAGATACGGAACCTTCTCGATCAGGCCGGCAAAGGTGCCGCGTCTTTTCTCCGCGACGCCGGAACTCGGATGGCGGGTGAAGCCGCGCACATGCAATTCATATACGATAGTCCGAGAGGAGGGCCGGTCGAGAGGCGTGTCGCCTTCCCAATCGTACGCCCGCGGATCCACCACCACGCTCTTCATCGCCGTGGCGGCGTTGTCGCCTTCCTTTCGAGCAGCTTCGCGAATGTATCGTTTCGGAACAACCACGCCACGCCCATATGGATCGGTGAGGATTTTGGCGGGATTGAAGCGCATTCCGCTCGGGGGATCGAACGGTCCCTCGACTCGATACCCGTAAATCTGCCCCGCTTTGACGCCCGGCACGAATACGTGCCAGTAGTGATACGTGCGGTTGGTTGAGGGATCGATGCGGATCACACGCGCGGGCCGAGCACCATCGACGCAATCAAAGAGGAGCAACTCGATCCCCGTAGCATGCTTTGAGTACACGCTAAAGTTTGCCCCTTCAAGAGAAAGGGTTGCTCCCAGAGGTGAACTCTGTCCTTCTTTGGTTTCTTGTGCGAGTTCTGATGTCCCCTCGGGTATTCTTTCCGATGAAAGCATAGTTTCTGATCAAATTTGCAGATGGAATGCCGGATGAATGAAGTTTAGCTGCGGCTTCATTTTATCTCCTGCCGAGCAGTTCCTTCGCAGCCGTCACCACCTGGTCCGGCTCAAAGCCAAACTTTCTCTGCAGTTCTTTTAGCGGCGCCGATGCCCCGAATGTTTTCATGCCGATCATACGGCCCGACCTGCCAATGTATCGCTCCCATCCGAAGGTCGATGCTTCCTCCACCGCGACGCGCGCCGTCACCTCCGGCGGCAGGACGTTATCCTGATACTCCTGCGTCTGATGCTCGAATATTTCCCAGGACGGCATCGATACAACGCGCGAACGGATTCCCTCCGCAACAAGCTTCTCATGAGCCTCCACAGCCAGACTCACTTCGCTACCAGAGGCGATAAGAATCACTTCGGGGTTTCCCTGTGAAGCGTCAGCGAGCACATACGCACCCCGCGCGAGTCCAGAAGCCGGAGCGTACTTCTTCCGATCCAGAGTCGGCAGGGGCTGGCGCGACAGCACCAGCACGGCAGGCTCATGACGCAACTGCATGATGTAGCGGTAAGCTTCAATCACCTCGTTGGCGTCGCCGGGCCGCAGGGTGACCAGGCCGGGGATCGCCCGCAATGACGCCAGATGCTCTACGGGCTGATGGGTGGGGCCGTCTTCGCCGTCACCCATTGCGTCGTGTGTGAAGATAAAGATGGTAGGGAGCTCCATCAAAGCGGATAGCCGGATCGCCGGCCGCGCGTAATCGCTGAAGATGAAGAACGTCGCGCCGAAAGCGCGGAGCTTCGACAGGGAGAGCCCGTTCACAATCGCAGCCATCGCATGTTCGCGGATGCCAAAATGCAGGTTCTTCCCTGCCGGGGTATCGGCCTGGAAGTCTCCCGCACCCTCATACGTCAGAGTCGTCTTGTTCGATGGCCCAAGATCGGCCGAGCCTCCAAGCAACCAGGGAATGTTCTGAGCAAGAACGTTCAGTGCCTTAGCCGAAGCGTCCCGCCCCGCGATCCCTTTAGGATCAGCAGGAAAGACGGGAAGGTCGCGATCCCAGCCGGCAGGCAGTTCGCGCCGCTGCATCAGCTCGATCTCGTTAGCCAGTTCGGGATATTTGGATCGATAAGCGGCGAAGAGTTCCGTCCACTGTCGCCGCGCCCGAGCGCCCCTCGCGCCGAGGCCGGAAGCAAAGTGTTCGTACACACCGTCGGGCACAAAGAACTTCTCCTCCTCCGGCCAGCCATAGAACCGCTTGCAGAGGCGGACCTCGTCATCCCCGAGGGGCTCGCCGTGGGCAGCGGAAGTGTCCTGCTTGTGCGGGGAGCCGTAGCCGATGTGACTGTCAAGAACGATGAAAGTGGGTCTGTCTTTCGTCTTGTGAAAGATGTCAAGGGCGTGCTCGATGCGCTCGATGTCGTTGGCGTCGCCCACCCGCAATACATTCCAGCCGTATCCGAGGAAACGGGCTGCGACGTCCTCGGTAAAGGCGATTCTCGTATTCCCCTCGATGGTGATGTGATTGTTGTCGTAGATCCAGCAAAGGTTGTCGAGCCCAAGATGCCCCGCCAGTGATGCTGCTTCCGAAGAAATGCCCTCCATCATGCACCCATCTCCGCAAATGGCATATATGTTGTAATTGAAAATCTCGAAGCCGGGCCGGTTATGGCGGTTGGCGAGCCATTTTTCTGCGATGCCCATCCCGACGCTCGTGGCCACTCCCTGGCCGAGTGGACCGGTCGTGGTTTCCACGCCTGAGACCCAATGATACTCGGGGTGTCCGGGTGCTTTACTGTCGAGTTGGCGGAAGCGGCGGATATCGTCGAGCGCGACCGAAGGATGGCCCAGGATTTCGTAATCGGCATTCACTGCCTGGGTGCGGGTGAGGTGGAGTATGGACCAGAGCAGCATGGAAGCGTGACCATTGGACAGCACAAACCGGTCGCGGTTGGGCCAGATGGGGTCCTGCGGGTCGAAGCGCATCACGCGATTCCAGATGGTGTAGACCAGCGGCGCGAGCGCCATGGGCGTACCCGGGTGTCCGGACTTAGCCTGTTGCACCGCATCGATTGAGAGCGTGCGGATCGTGTTGATCGCCAATTGAACCATCTTCTCGTCGGTCATCGTTTCCTCCTATCGGCGCTTTCATGTTAACTGTTAAGTCCTCAACGGTGTAGATCCGGCCTTTCGCGGGTCGTCGGCCGCTCGCGCCTCCTGGGCGGCCACTTTGCCCAAGCGCCGCAGGTGCCGCTCGGCCCGGCTGAACTCGGCGGCAAGGAATGTCTGGACGAGGTCCCAGGCGACAGCCGGCCCCACAGTCCGACCGCCCATGCAAAGGATGTTCATGTGATCGTCCTCGACCCCTTGCCTGGCGGAGAAGTGGTCGTGGATTAAGGCCGCGCGAATCCCCCGCACCTTATTGGCGCACACCGACGCGCCGACGCCGCTGCCGCAGATCGCCACCCCCCGCTCGACCTTCTGTGCGGCTACGGCGAGTGCAAGCGGGACAACGTAGTCAGGATAGTCATCGCCCTCGTTCAGGCGATGAGCGCCGAAATCGACGACCTCATGTCCCGCAGCGCGAAGCTGGCCGAGCAATTCTTCCTTCAAACCAAATCCACCGTGATCAGTCGCAATTCCAATGCGCATAGAACCTCCTTGTGGCAATCCCGTTTAATGATTCCCTTGCCCATTTCTCAGATCCCCCGCTTGGTCACAATTCTCGGACCGTTAGCGTGGTCCGGCCCCTGTCATCCGATTTTCCCGTCATGGCCTGCTCAGGTGTTGGACGCGTCATAGATGCTCTGAATGGATCGATCCAGCAGGGCGTTGAACTCAGCATCGGATTGCTGGGCCGACAGCCCCTCCGCCAGCGCCCGCGAAAAGCTCGCCACGATGCCGTGATTCCTGCGAAGGCGGTTGTTGGCTTCTTCCCGCGAATAGCCGCCCGACAGCGCAACCACCCGCAACACTTTCGGATGTTTGACGAAATCGGCGTAGAAGTCGTCTCGTTCCGGTAGCGTCAGCTTGAGCATGATCAACTGACCTGCCGGCAATTTTTCGAGCAGCTCGAAGATAGCCGCTTTGAGCAACTCTTCGGCCCTGGCCTTCTCCGGACAGTGAATGTCAACTTCCGGCTCAACGATCGGCAGGAGGCCCGCGGAGATGATCTGCCCGGCGACTTCGAACTGCTGGCCCACGATGTTCTTGATGCTGCCCGGATTGGCCTGCTTCATGACCGAGCGCATCTTGGTCCCGAAGATACCCTTGGCTCTGGCTTTCTTGAGCAGCGCCGCAAGTCCGGGCATGGACTTCATCAACTGGACCCCGTCCTTCTCGGCGGCAAGACCCTGGTCCACCTTCAGGAAAGGAACAACCTGTTTCACCTTCCAAAGATAGTCCGCGGTCGGCCGCTGCTCGATCTCTCTGTCCATGGTGTTCTCGAACAGGATGGCTCCAATAATCCGCTCGCCGGTAAAGCTGGGGCTGGTGATGATGCGAGTGCGCATCTGGTGAACAATCGCAAACATTTCCTCCTCGTTGGACCACGCCCCCTCTTTGATTCCGTAAAGACTCAGCGCGTGGGGCGTGCTGCCGCCGCTTTGATCCAGCGCCGCGATGAAACCGGGATGGGTCTTCATTTTCTGCAGTTGTTGTTCGTTCAAGCCGAGAGATTTCATAACACCTCCTTCAACGTCGTTATGTCAAAAGTACCCCTTCTTTTAGCGCCCATTTCAAGGGTGAGTTTACCTGACTCCGCCCCGCTTGGAGACTGTGTCATAATTGGCAATTTGGGATGCTTGTCATTCTGAACGAAGTGAAGAATCTAATCATTTCAACTGAATCGATCAAATAGATTCTTCGGCTTGCGCCTCAGAATGACATTACGACACAGTCTCTTGCCGCCGAGGAGAGCCCGGCCGACCTCCATTCGTCGGCAAGCTCTTTCGCCCTCTCGGGCTACTACCCAGGCCTCATCGATGTCTTGGAGCGACCGTTTGCATTCTGAACTCGTCCCGGCACGCATTGCTGAAATCGCGCAAAGGCTCCAGCCGGTCGTTTTTCAGGCTGTCCGCTACTACTTCGCGAATTGTCTTGTTCGGACCCAGGTACTTTTCGATGATATCTCGCATGACCCTGTCCGCCTGCTGGATGACTCCCTGCGACGACAAGACGCGCATCCGGCTGACGAGCACATAGAGGCGGACGAGTTTCGGGACATCCGCCTCCCTCAGGTCGTGTTCAATGGCGTCCGTATAGGATTCCGATGCCTGCTCGATAAAGTCCTTGTACAAGTCTTCTCGTCTGTCGATATCATGTGCGAGCCGCTGGGCTCTGAACTGCACACGCTGCGTCAGCCATGAGGCCGCCAAGGTGGTGAGGCCGCCGACTGCGGATCCGGCCAATGCGGCAAATGCGGAAAAATATACTGGATCCATGATTCTCCTTTCGTGGATTCCACTCTGGCGTCCGTTCACTCAGGGTGCCAAGGGCGCTGCTCCAAAAAGTGGGGCAGCTCGGCCCACTTCCGAACAGGTCGTCTCCTTGCTTTCCGCTGTTGAAATCTCTCGCTCAGCCATACCAATCCCCTTTCTTTTAGGAGCATCCTGACTGATTTACAGAATGAGGAAAAGAGGAGTCAATTACTGACCATTCTCAACGATGTCAAACAGTGTTTCCATTATTCACCTCCTCGCTTATCGTGCCTTCCCTCCCTTCTGACGGTACTGGGAAATCAGGTGATTGGTTGAACTGTCATGGGCGAGGGCCGGTTCCTCCCGGCTCTCGAGTTCCGGGATGATTCGCTGGGCCAGTTGCTTGCCCAGCTCGACACCCCACTGGTCGAAGGAGTCGATGCTCCAGATCGCGCCCTGGGTGAAGACGCTGTGCTCGTAGAGGGCGACGAGTTTGCCGAGGGTTTCCGGGGTGAGCCGATCGGCGAGAATCATATTTGACGGGCGGTTGCCCTCGAAGACGCGGTGGGGCACCAGCCAGTCCGGCGTGCCCTCTGCCCTGACCTGCTCGGAAGTCTTGCCGAAGGCCAGCGCCTCGGCCTGCGCAAACACGTTCGCCGTGAGAATGTCGTGGTGCCGCCCGAGCGAGTTGAGCGCCTGGTGGAAGGCTATGAAGTCGCAAGGAATAAGCCTCGTTCCTTGATGGATCATTTGATAGAATGAGTGCTGGCCGTTTGTGCCCGGCTCTCCCCAGTAGATTGGGCCGGTATCGCAGGAAACTCTCTCACCGTCGAGCGTGACGTGTTTGCCGTTGCTCTCCATCGTCAACTGCTGCAGGTAGGCGGGGAATCGTTTCATGTACTGCTCATACGGCAGCACCGCGACGGTATGGGCGCCGAAGAAGTCGTTGTACCAAAGGCCCAAGAGTCCCATGAGCACCGGGAGGTTCCGCTCAAAAGGAGTTGTGCGGAAGTGCTCGTCCATCTGGTGGAAACCGTTCAACATGGCGCGAAAGTTATCCGGACCAATCGCAACCATTGTAGAAAGGCCGATCGCCGAATCCATGGAATAGCGTCCGCCGACCCAATCCCAGAACCCGAACATGTTGGCGGTATCAATGCCGAACTTCGCAACCTCAGCTGCGTTTGTCGATACCGCGACAAAGTGCTTGGCGACCGCCTTTTCGTTACCTCCGAGACCGGCGAGCGACCAATCGCGGGCGGTGCGTGCATTGGTCATGGTTTCAAGGGTGGTGAAAGTTTTTGAAGAGATGACGAAGAGAGTCTCCGCCGGCTCGAGATCCCGAACGGCCTCGGCGAAATCGGTGCTGTCGACGTTGGAAACAAACCGAAACGTCATGGCTCGCTCGCTATAATGCTTCAATGCTTCGTAGGCCATCACCGGGCCGAGGTCGGACCCGCCGATGCCGATGTTGATGACGTTGCGAATGCGTTTGCCGGTGTGCCCCTTCCACGCGCCGCTCCGCACACGGTTGGAGAAATCAGCCATCTTGTCGAGCACGGCGTGGACCTGCGGCACAACGTCCTCGCCGTCCACAACGATGACGGCCCCTCTCGGCGCGCGCAGGGCCACGTGCAAGACAGCCCGGCCTTCCGTAACGTTGATTTTATCGCCCCGGAACATGGCTTCGATGCGCCCCCGGAGTCCGCAGTCCTCCGCCAACTGGAGGAGCAATTTGAGGGTCTCTTCGGTAATGCGATTCTTCGAGTAATCCAGGTAAAGGCCGACCGCTTCGGCCGTCATGCGCTCGCCGCGGGTGGGATCGTCCGCAAAAAGCTCGCGCAGATGCAGGTCGCGGACCTGTTGATAATGTGCTGCAAGGCGCTTCCATGTTTGGCGTTCAGTGAGCGGCGCAATTTTCTTGGTCATCTTCTTTACTCCTTTTGCGTTCGCGCAGGGATGCAGAGCGAGTCCTAGCGGAAATTGAAGCTCTGCGCCGGTCCGTCTTTTCCCACAGGCGAAACCCGCCACGGAACGCGTTGGCGTTGTCCCCTATGCGGCAACCCTTGGGTAACTCCTTCAGTTTCTTTACATTGCCTCCCCCGATAACCACGTCATCGGGTTCAAGGGCGGCAACCAAGCGGCTCACCACGTCCGCGACATGCCGCCGCCATTTCTTTTTGCCCCGCTTTTGTAAGCCGCGTATTCCCACATAATCCTCGTAGGTCCCTTTCTTGTACGGCAGATGGCCCAGTTCCATAGGCTCGACGATGCCATCCACAATCATGGTGGAACCGAGGCCGGTGCCTAAGCCCAGGAAGAGCATCTTTCCACGTTTGTAGCTCCCCAAAGCTTGCATAGCGGCATCATTGACCACCTTGACGGGACAATTAAATACGGCTTCAAAGTCGAACCCGGCCCACCCCCGTCCAAGGTTATACGGTTCCGCCAGCGGTCGATTGTTGATGACCGGCCCGGGGTAACCGATCGATACCGCATCATACTTCCAGTCTGCGGCGAGCTTCTTGACCCCGGCGACCATCTGTTTGGCAGTCAACGCTGGGCCGGATGGAAATTTTCGAGATTGTTTTTGTCCGGTAGCGAAGATCTTCAAGTGGGTTCCGCCCACATCGACAACCAGCACGTTCATGATGAAAACGCCCTCCCTAACTGGCCTTCGCAAGGGTCGCGCTCTTGGAAGCGATGACCCCCATGAGCTCGTTCCAAGAATTGACGAAAGATTTGGCCCCTTCGTCCTGGAGCCTTGCTGCCAGGTCATCGACGTCGATGGCGGCCGTGGCGAACTGGTCCAATACCGTTTCGCAATCGCCGCCGTCGGCCGACATGATTTCGCTGAGATCGCCGTGGTCGGCGAGCGCTTTCAAGGTTCCCTCGGGCATCGTGTTCACCGTGAAAGGCGCAGCCATCGCCTTGATATAGAGGACATCCGAGGCCTTGGGGTCCTTGGTTCCGGTGCTCGCCCACAGCAGGCGCTGCGGACGGGCGCCGGCGTTATAGATCCGCTGCCACCGAGGCGAGTCGAGCAAGCCGCGGTACGCCTTGTAGGTACGCTTTGCAATAGCGATACCGAGCCTATTGTTCAGCGCGGCAGGCACCTTGCCGGCAATCGCGGCGTCCCAACGGCTCACGAAGACGGAAGCTACGGAACCGACGTCCGCCCGAAGCCCGGCATCGATGCGTCGCTCGATGCCGCGCAAAAAAGCCTCGGCCGCGGCGACGTACTGCTCGCGGGAAAACAACAACGTGACGTTGACGGGTACGCCGGCAAAAATCGCCTCTTCGATCGCAGGCAAACCTTCTTTGGTGCCGGGAATCTTAATTAACAGGTTCGGGCGCCCCGCCCGCGCATGCAGACTCTTGGCCGCAGCGAGAGTGCTGGTGGTGTCGTGGGCGAGCAGGGGCGATACCTCCAATGACACCCACCCGTCCACGCCGTTGGTTCGGTCGTAGATGGGTCGGAACAGGTCCGCGGCCTGGGTGAGGTCCTCAAGGGCCAGCTCGAAGAACAGTTCTTCGCCTGATTTACCTTCGCTGAGCTTTTTGCGGATCGCGGCGTCGTAGGCCGTGCTGTTCTTGATCGCATGATCGAAGATCGTCGGATTCGAAGTGAGCCCGGTCACCGACAGCTCATCGATATAGCGCTTGAGTGTACCGCGGTTGAGCAAGTCGCGGGTTATGTTGTCGAGCCAGAGACTCTGGCCCAGGTTGTGGAGCAGCTGGGTTGCTTTCATTTTGTCACCTCCTGAGAAATGGGAACCGATTGTTGGCCCGCGAGCAGTGCGGTGAGATCGTAATTAAGCAGATCGCCGATGCGCTCTACCGTCAGGTCCGCAGGCGGGCATTGAGCAATCATATTTCGGTCCTGGGCATACTGGCCCTGCCGGGGAAATACGGTGGTCACGCGCGAACCCCAGGCCTTCTTGAAGGTGGTCAGGACTCGCAGCTTGTCGTCCACCAAGACGTAGTGATGAGCCGGGTAACGCCGCTCGACGTCAGCCAGCTCTTCCTCCTTGTGAATGTAGATGAGCACGTGGCCTTCCACCGCATCGAAAACCCCGGATCGTGAGATCTTCCGCGGTTGAAAAACCACATCGCCGTCCGAGAGAATGACCGTCTGCCCCCATGAACGGAAGCGTTCTAGCACGTCGAGCGATGCAGGATAGAGACGATTGGCGAACGGATAGTCCACCAGGTACGAGGACATGGACAACAGGTGAATGTCTTGAGGGTGTTCGACCCGATACCGTTGCAGGGCGCCCAGATAATCGCGGTACCCCAGTTCAGTGAAGAGCTGCTCGAGGATCGCCCAGTACCGGTCGCGGCAGGCCGGTCCGAACTCACGTTCCAGGTGGCGCTTGAGGTCATTCTGGATACGGTCGTTGTCGATGAGTGTATTGTCGACGTCCACCAGAAAAACAATTGGGCTCGGGGTCATGACACGGCCTCCGCCAATTCGCTTGCCGGCTGAATTTGAAGCCCAGCGCGGTTTGAGCTTCTGGTCATTTCCAGTAGGGATTGGAAGGCCGGAGCCGATAACATCTCTTCGGTACAGCGCCAGCGCCAGTTACCTTCCGCACGACCGGGGACATTCATTCGGGCCTCTGGCCCGAGATTGAGCAAATCTTGCAGGGGAGCCATGGCGAGCGCAGCCACGGATGACCACGCAAGGCGCATCAACTCCCGGGAGACCTGGCCGATTTCTCCTTCCGACGACTTAAGATAACGCCACAAGTTCTGCCGCTGGTACGGCGACAGCTCTTCATACCATTCACGGCTCGTGGGGTTATCATGGGTGCCGGTATAAACGACGGTGTTGGAGACGTAGTTGTGAGGGAGGTACGGGTTATCGGAATGGCCGTCGAAAGCAAACTGCAGGACCCGTGTCCCGGGCAGCTGGAACTGGTCGCGGAGCGCACAAACGTCCGGCGTGATCAAGCCGAGATCCTCAGCGATGAACGGCAGCGCGCCCAACTCTCTCTTCACCGCGCTGAAAAAATCAGCTCCCGGACCGGGCACCCACTGGCCGGATTGGGCCGTAGTTGCCCCGGCCGGCACATGCCAGGCGGCCGCGAACCCACGAAAATGATCCAGACGGATCACATCGACGTGGGCGAGCAGTGCGCGTAAACGGTCGATGCACCAGCGATAGCCGGCCTGACGCAGGGCGTCCCAGTTGTAAACGGGGTTGCCCCAGAGCTGCCCCTGTGAGCTGAAATAATCGGGGGGCACGCCGGCCACGAACCGCGGCCTCTGCTTTTCATCCAGCAGGAACAACTCCGGGTTGGCCCAAACGTCGCTCGAGTCAGGAGAGACGAAAAAGGGCAGGTCACCAATCAGGCGCACACCCTTACCGCGGGCATGGTTCTTTAGGCGTTCGCCCTGGCGAGACAACAGGAATTGAGCAAAGCGAATTTGGTCGATCCGGCTTGCCAGGTCGCGCCGGGCCTGGAGCAAATCTGCGGGCACGCGCTGGATCAACTCTGCCGGCCATTCGAGGTAGTAGGCGCCGTTTTGATTGGCTTTCAATGCTCGAAACAGGGCGTAATCTTCCAGCCAGCGTGCCTGGTCGTGGCAGAACTGTTCAAATGTGGTTTTTAACGCAGGAGACGCGCCGGCGCTGAAGTTGCTCCAAGCTCTCTCAATCAACCGGTGTTTGAACGTGATAACCGTGCTGTAATCGACGGCGGTCTTCGGAAACGCGGGTGGCGCGCATTCGCCTGCGGTTAGCAATCCGTCCTCGATCAGCCAATCCGGGCTGATCAGGAGTCCGTTGCCGGCGAAAGACGACATCGATTGATACGGAGAATTCCCGTATCCCGTCGGGCCCAGCGGCAAGGCCTGCCACCAGCTTTGGCCTGCCTCATGGAGTTGATCGATCCACTGGAGCGCAGCCGGCCCCACATCGCCAATGCCGTACGGCGAGGGCAACGATGAAACATGGAGAAGCAAGCCGGAGGCGCGGTACTCCGGCGGGAACGGAGGAAGAGCCATTGGCCGCCTGTCGTCGCTCATGAGGCGGCCTCCCGCTGCACGTGAGCTGAATCAAAAGAGTTTAGAGCATCCTTCACGATCTCTTGTGCTTCGTTTACGATTGCATCCAAATGGCCCCGGTCCTTAAAGCTCTCCGCATAGATCTTGTAGATGTTTTCGGTGCCGGAGGGCCGGGCGGCAAACCAGCCGTTCTCGGTCAAAACCTTGAGGCCGCCGATCGGCGCGCCGCCACCCGGGGTCGCAGTGAGTTTGGCTGTGATCGGCTCGCCCGCGAGCTTCGCGGCCACCACCGCCTCTGGCGATAGTTTTGCGAGCCTCGTCTTCTGTTCCGGCGTCGCTGGCGCATCGATGCGTTTATAGTAGGGTGTGCCGAACTCTGCTGCCAGTTCTTGATAGTGCTCGCCCGGATCCTTCCCGGTGCGCGCGGTGATTTCCGCAGCGAGCAGGTTCGGGGCAAGCCCGTCTTTATCCGTCGTCCAGACCGTGCCGTCGCGACGCAAAAATGTCGCTCCCGAGCTTTCCTCGCCGCTGAAGCCGAGTGAGCCGTCGATGAGCCCTTCTACGAACCATTTAAAGCCTACCGGAACTTCGACCAGGCGTCGGCCAAGTTTTTTTACCACGCGATCGATCATGCTGCTGCTGACGATGGTCTTGCCGACGGCGACCGCCTGCGACCATTGCGGCCGGTTGGTGAGCAGGTATGAGATGGCAACAGAGAGATAGTGGTTTGGTTCGAGCAGCCCATGGCTGCGGCTTACAACCCCGTGCCGGTCGGCATCAGTGTCGCTGGCAAAGGCTACGTCGAAACGCTCCTTGAGGCTGACCATGCGTGCCATCGCATACACCGACGAAGGGTCCATACGGATTTGGCCGTCCCAATCGACGGTCATGAAGCGGAAGGTAGGATCGATGGCCTGGTTCACGACCTCCAAATTGAGTCCGTAGCGGTCGCCAATGGCATCCCAGTACGCCACGCTGGCGCCGCCCAGCGGATCCACACCGATGTGAACCTTGCTCTCGCGAATAACCTGCAGATCGATCACCGAGGGAAGATTCCCCACGTAGGAATCGAGGTATTGATGGGGATGTACGGTGGAGGCGCTCCGAGCGCGTTCAAACGGTACTCTCGCCACCCCGCGCAGGCCATCGGCAATGAAGGCGTTGGCCTGTCGTTCTATCCATTCGGTCACGTGAGTATCCGCAGGTCCGCCATGGGGCGGATTGTATTTGAAGCCCCCGAATCGCGGCGGGTTATGCGATGGTGTAACGACGATGCCGTCCGCGAGACCTTGCTTGCGACCGCGATTGTAGGTGAGGATTGCATGCGAGATGACCGGGGTGGGAGTGTACCCGTGGTCGGCATCGACCATCACCTCGACGCCATTTGCCACCAGCACCTCCAGCGCGCTGGCCAATGCGGGCTCCGAAAGCGCGTGCGTATCGATGCCGATGTAGAGCGGTCCGTCAATGCTCTGTTGCTTACGATAGAGGCAGATCGCCTGGGTGATGGCGAGGATGTGCGCCTCGTTGAAGGCGTTGTCGAGCGCGGAGCCGCGATGCCCGGAAGTTCCAAAGACGACGCGTTGGGCGGGCACGGATGGATCCGGTCGCCCCGTGTAATACGCGGTCACCAGGCGGGGCACGTTGATCAGCAGCGATGGCTCGGCAGGCTTGCCGGCAAGCTTCGATATTTCCATATGGCTACCCCTTCCTTCTTATTTTTCGACCTATGGCACAGGGCATGGTCCCACCTTCCAGATATCAGCTGCATATTCGGCGATGGTGCGATCGCTGGAGAACTTCCCGGAGCTGGCTACGTTCAAGATGGCTTTGCGTGCCCATGCTTGCGGGTCACTGTACAGCTGGCAGAGCCGCCGATCCGCATCGAGATAGGACTTGAGGTCTGCCAGGTGCATGTAGTGGTCCCCGTTTGTCAGGAGCGTATCGCGCAACGGAGCGAAGACGCCGGGTTCATAATGGCTGAAGTAATCTGAGAAGATCAGATCCAACGCCGCGCGGGTCTCAGGCTCGTTGTCATAGTGCCAGTGCGGATTGTACCAACCGCGGCTCGCGGCCACCTGGTCTGCGGTCAAGCCGAAGAGGAAGAAATTCTCCTCGCCCCCTTCTTCCGCCATCTCGATGGTGGCGCCGTCCCGCGTGCCGATGGTCAGCGCCCCGTTCATCATAAACTTCATGTTGCTCGTGCCGCTGGCTTCATACCCGGCGGTCGATATCTGGTTGGAGACATCACTGGCAGGGATCAGCCGCTCGGCGAGTGAAACGCAGTATTCGGGCAGGAAGAGGACTTTGAGCCGGCCGCGCACCGACGGATCGCCGTCGATGGTGCCGGCGAGGTTGTTGATGAACTTGATGATGACCTTGGCCAAGTGATAGGCGGGCGCCGCCTTGCCGGAGAAGAAGAAAGTTCGGGGCGGCATGTCGATATTCGGGTTGTCCCGCAGCCGGTTGTAGAGCACGACGATGCGCAGTGCGTTGAGCAGTTGTCGCTTATATTCGTGGATGCGCTTCACCTGGCAATCGAAGATGGTGTCCGGGTCCACCGTCTCTCCGGATATCGTCTTGAGCCAATCGGCAAACCGCGACTTCGCCGCGCGTTTGGCCCGGCGAAAGGCATCCTGCAAGACAGGGTCTTCGGCTAAGGGCCGCAATCTTCTCAGCTCGCCCAGGTCGGTCCTCCAGCCATCATCGATGGCTTCGGTAATCGTATCCGCAAGCGCCGGGTTGGACATGAGCAGCCAGCGCCGCGGAGTGACCCCGTTGGTCTTGTTGTTGAAACGTTCGGGATAGAGTTCCGCCAGGTCTTTGACCGTCACCGTGCGCAGTAGCCGGGAGTGAATTTCGGCAACTCCGTTGGTGCTGTGTGACCCGACGATAGCGAGGTTGGCCATTCGGACGTGACGGGTCGGACCTTCCTCGATCAAGCTCACCCGCTCGAGCCTCCCCCCGTCCGCAGGGAAGCGAGTCCGGACCTCGTCGAGCAGCCGCCGGTTGATTTCATAGATGATTTCCAGGAGCCGCGGCTGCAGGATCTCGAACCATTCGACCGGCCACTTCTCCAGTGCTTCGGGGAGAAGGGTATGGTTTGTGTATGCCAGGGTCCGTTGCGTGATCTTACACGCCTCGTCCCATTCGAGGTGAGCCTCGTCGAGAAGGATGCGCATCAGCTCAGGAACCGCCATCGAAGGGTGTGTATCGTTGAGCTGAATGGCAACCTGCTCCGGGAGCCTGCTCCAATCGGCGTTGCTAAGGCGGAAGCGTCGCACGAGATCGGCTAAAGAGCAGGCCACGAGAAAGTACTCCTGCACAAGGCGCAGGCCTTGACCCATGCTCGTGGAGTCGTCCGGATACAGCACACGCGTGAGCGATTCGGCCGAGAGTGTCTCTGCAAGGGCGCCGACGAAATCGCCGCCGCTGAATTCCTGAAAGTTGAAGTAATCGTGTGGCACCGCAGCCCACAGCCTGAGCGTATTGATCGTCTTGCCGCCGTAGCCCACCACGGGGCGGTCAAAGGGGACGCCGATCAGGCTGGCCGGCCGACCCACCACTGGCTGCAATATCCCCGCGCGGATCTCGACCGAACTGTTGAGCTTCACTTCGACCGTCTCGTCCGGGCGCACAACTTCCCACGGGTCCGGGCGCCGGAGCCAGCTGTCCGCCAGTTCACGTTGCCAGCCGTCTTGGATTGTCTGTTTGAAGATACCGTACTCATAGCGCAGGCCATACCCCATGGCCGGTATCTGCATCGTGGCCATCGAGTCGAGAAAGCAAGCCGCCAGGCGCCCCAACCCTCCGTTGCCGAGACCCGCGTCGGGTTCCTGCTCCAGGAGTTCGTACCAGTCGAGGTTATGCCGATGGACCGCGTCGTTTACCACCGGATCGAGCAAAAGGTTGGTAATGTTGTTGGCCAACGAGCGGCCGAGGAGAAACTCCATCGAGAGATAGTAGACGCGCTTGCAATTCTGGCGTTGATAGGTCTCCTCCGTACGCAGCCATCGCTGCGAGAGGAGGTCGCGCACGGAATGGGCTGCGGCCTCGAAACGCTCGCGAGCGCCGACGGCCGTCAGTTCCCTGACGTTATCGAAGAGGAGATGCCGTTCGTACAGCGCATCGGGCGTTCCGGTGAACTGGACGGGGCCGCAATCGTACTGCTCTATGAGCTTGGTCAGATCCACCGATCCTTTGGGTCTGGTGGATATGGGCTTCTTCTGCGTGGGTTTCTTCATCCCTTCCTCCTTCTCCGTAACCCCCCTTCATCCCCCCTTAACCTAATGGGGGAACGAGGGGGGGTAGACATTTTTTCATAAGCCTTTGACAATACGCGTCCTGTGTTGCGTTTCTAAAATGGCCACTTCCAATCCGTGAGGTCGGGCCGGTCGATGCCGAACTCATGGGCGTGCCGGAGACAGGCGATCCGCTCGTTGACCAGGGCCTCGCGAACGCTGGCGCCGGTGACACGGAAACGGGGCATCCGGTCGATGGCATCGATGGCCAGGCTGAAGCGGTCGGTCTGATTACGGATGGCGAGTTCCAGCGGCGTGTTGATGTTGCCCTGTTCCTTGTAGCCGCGCACGTGGATGTTGTGCTGCCCGGGCCTCCGGTAGGTGAGGCGGTGGATGAGCCACGGGTAAGCGTGGAAGTTGAAGACCACGGGCTTGTCGGGCGTGAAAATGGCCTCGAACTCGCGGTCCGTCAGGCCGTGGGGATGCTCCGAATTGGGCACCAGCTTGAAGAGATCCACGACGTTCACGAACCGGACCTTCACGTCGGGCAGGCGCTGGCGAAGGAGTGCGGTGGCGGCCACGGATTCCATTGTCGGGACGTCGCCGCAGCTCGCCATGACCACATCGGGTTCGACCCCCTGATCGTTGCTGGCCCAGTTCCAGATTCCTATGCCCTTGGTGCAGTGGACGATCGCCGCCTCCATGTCCAGATACTGTGGGTGAGTCTTTTTGTCCGCGACGATCACGTTGACGTTGTTGATGCTGCGCAGGCAGTGGTCGGCGACCGACAGAAGAGAGTTGGCATCCGGCGGCAGGTAGATCCGCACCACGTCAGGGCTCTTGTTGGCAACAACATCCAAAAATCCGGGGTCCTGGTGCGTGAAACCATTATGGTCCTGTCGCCACACCAGGCCGGTGATCAGCAGGTTGAGCGACGAGATCTTGGCGCGCCAGGGCAGCTCGTTGCACTTTTCCAGCCATTTGGCGTGCTGATTGAACATGGAGTCGATCACGTGAATGAACGGCTCATAGCTGTTGATCAGACCATGCCGGCCGGTCAGGATATAGCCCTCCAACCACCCTTCCACGGTGTGCTCGCTGAGCATCTCCATCACGCGACCGTTCGGCGTCAGCTCCCCGCCGTCGGCATCTTCCGGGAAGTACTCGCCCAGCCAGACCTTCTTGCCGACTTCGTAGATTGCCTGGAGCATGTTTGACTGCGTCTCGTCCGGCCCGACGACCCGGAAGTTCTTGATGTTCTGCCGCATGACCTCGCGGAGAAAGTTCCCGAGGATGGGAACGCTGGCGGCCAGGGTCACCCCGGGTTTCTTGACCTCAACGGCGAGGCTACGGAAATCGGGCATCTCCAGGGGCTTCCGAAGCAAACCGCCATTCGCGATAGGGTTGGCGCTCATGCGCCTGGCCCCTTTGGGGGCCAGCGTTCGTAATTCCGGAATGAGCCGACCTTCCTGGTCGAAAAGCTCCTCCGGCTTGTAGCCGCGCATCCAGGTCTCCAGCACCTTCAGGTGATGGGGGTTGCCGGCGACTTCCAGGGGAACCTGGTGCGCCCGCCAGAAACCCTCCAGGTAGTGCCCATCCACCTCCCGCGGGGCCGTCCAGCCCTTGGGACTGCGCAGGATAATCATGGGCCAGCGCGGACGGACAGCCTTGCCGGTGCGCCGCGCCTCCTCCTGGATCTTGCGGATCTGCAGAACACAATGTTCCAGCGTAGCAGCCATGGCCTGGTGCATGCTGGCGGGTTCACTCCCTTCCACAAACAAGGGAGTGTATCCGTACCCGACGAACAGGGCCTCCAGCTCTTCATGGCTGATGCGGGCCAGGAGCGTGGGGTTGTTGATCTTGTAGCCATTGAGATGCAAGACCGGCAGCACGGCGCCGTCCGTGATGGGGTTGAGGAACTTGTTGCTGTGCCAGCTCGTCGCGAGGGGACCGGTTTCGGACTCCCCGTCCCCCACCATGACCAATGTGATCAAATCCGGATGATCGAACACCGTCCCGAAGGCGTGCGAGATGCTGTAGCCCAGCTCCCCCCCTTCGTGGATGCTCCCGGGCGTTTCAGGCGTGGCGTGGCTGCCGATTCCGCCGGGAAAAGAAAACTGCTTGAAGAACCGCCGCATTCCCCCCAGATTCTCGCTCTTGTCAGGGTAAATCTCTGAATACGTTCCCTCGAGATAGGCTTGAGAGAGGACAGCCGGCGCGCCGTGGCCCGGCCCGGAGATGAAGATCGCATTCAGGTCAAATTTATTGATCAACCGGTTGAAGTGGATATAGGTAAAGGCCTGGCCGGCATCCGATCCCCAATGTCCCAGCAGCCGGGCCTTGATCTGCTCCTGCTTGAGCGGTTCACGCAGCAACGGGTTGTCCTTGAGGTAAAGCATGCCCATGCATAGATAGAGGCTGGCTCGCCAGTAGGCGTCGATGTTTTCTAACTCCTTGGCATTGAGCGGGGCGCCTTTGATCGTCGAGCGGGCCGGACCGTATGCGGATATTGCCTCGATAGCGCTGATTTCCTTCGTTGAAGTTGCCATATTCCCATCCTCCTTTTGCGAGTAGTGCCCGCTTTGCGGCGGGCCTGAGATTTTGGTCTGTTTATCGAGCAAGCCGCGCGCTTTCGATTCCCTGCGGCTCGCGGGTCGATGCCAGCAACCGCCGTGTCTCGCGCATGATCGCCACATCCTCGCGTGTGGCGATGACAAGTATACGCACTGCCGAGGTGGGCGCGGCTACATCCGCATCCGCCTGACAAGTTTCGTTAGCCCTCTGGTCGAGTTCCAACCCGAGGAAATTCAGGTCTTCGCAAACTCGCCTACGGATCTCCGGCGCGTGCTCGCCAATACCCGCTGTGAACACCAGAGCATCGATGCCGCCGAGCGTAGCCGCCATAGCGCCGACCGTCTGCCTGATACGATGGACGTACACGTCGACAGCGAGTCGAGCGTCCGGATTAGATGGAAGCGCCGAGAGAACTTGCCGCATGTCGGAAGAGACGCCCGAGACTCCGAGCAAACCAGATTCATAGTTGAGCGCCTTGTCGAGCGCGTTTGCGTCCAGCCCTTTGTGGCGCAACAGATAAAGAAGTATGCCCGGGTCAATGGTGCCGCTGCGGGTACCCATCATCAGACCCTCCAGAGGCGTAAAACCCATAGAGGTATCGACGCAGCTGCCGTTACGAACCGCCGACATCGATGCGCCGTTACCCAGGTGGGCAATCACGAGCCGCAGATCCTGCCGGCCCACAATCTCTGCTGCCCGGCCGGCGCAGTAGGAATGGCTCAATCCGTGGAAGCCGTAGCGCCGGATGCCCCACTCGCGCCTCCACATCCCCGGCACCGGGTAGGTTCGAGCGGCCTCGGATAGAGTTGCGTGGAAGGCCGTGTCAAAGGCCGCCACCTGGGGAACGCCAGGCAGAAATTGCTCCGCCACAGTTATGCCATCCAAGCTGGCCGGGTTGTGGAGAGGCGCCAGCTCCGCCAGTTCCGCGATCGCTTGTTTGACCTCCGCCGTGATGCGCACGGCAGAGGTGTAACGATCGCCGCCGTGAACGATGCGATGAGCTACAGCCTGAATGTCGGCGAGCCCGTGCAGCGGGGCCGAGGGACCAGCCTGCAAATCGTCGAGGATGCGCCAGGCGGCATCAGCGTGTTTCTCCAGCTTCAGCTCCTCGCGGATTTCCTGATAGCCGGTGCGGCGGTAAACGAGTTGCGTCGGTTTGGTTGTCCAGTCGATGCTCCCCTCGGCCAGCAGTTGCTCCTCATCCGCCTCGAAGAGGCTGAATTTAAAACTGCTGGAGCCGGCGTTACAAACCAGAATTTTCATTTTTGCCTCGAACATCGGCAGCCTCTTGCAAGCCCCCCCTTGGGTTACATGCCGACATGCCGATTGTCATCCCACAGCCGGATCACGGGCTGAGACAGGTTGTGTTCGTAACCCAATGCACTCAGGCTCGCGGTGCTCAACATGAAGCACCGCCCGATGGCCACCTCGAGCCCGAGCCAGCGAGCGGCGAGTACCCGCAGAAAATGTGCGCTGGAGAAAAGCAGCACGTCACCTGCGACGGCGCGCACGCGCTTCACCACTCGATCGGCCCGCGTGCCAACCTCGCCTGGCGATTCCCCTCCGGGGCAGCCATCGCGAAAGATCTGCCAATCAGGGCGCTCCTTGTGGATGTCAGCGGTACGGCGCCCCTCGTACTCGCCATAGTCCCACTCGAGCAAGTCCCGGTCGATTTCAGCCACAACTCCGAAGCCGGCCAGCTTGCAGGTCCGGGCGGCGCGCTGCAGCGGGCTGGTGAACACTTTGGCGAAAGTCATTCCACGCAACCGTTCCGCAAGCCGGCGCGCATTGCGCTCGCCCCGTTCTGTAAGCGGCAGGTCGGTCAGCCCCGTGTGTTGGCCCGAGATCGTCCAGGCGGTTTCCCCGTGCCTGGCCAGGTAAACGATTGGAAGCACTTCGCTCATCGGTTCACTCCCAAGGTCAACCCGCTGAATAACGAACTTCATTTTCTCAGCATCCCTTTTCTTCTTTCGACCTGACTGTTTGAACCGGATTTCGATTCAAAGATTGGCATTCGGGCCGATGATAGGCTTAAGATCCGCTACCGCAAGACTGTAACCAAGAATAGCCTGCAATTCTTCATACTCCGCCTTCTTCACTGAAGCAATCGCTGTGGCGTATTGAGCCTCCGTAGCCGTCCCCGCCTTCCTCCCATCGCTTTTAAGCCGCAGGTTTTCTTTTTGCAGCGTCAAGGATTCGCCGGTGACATCGATCAGGTTCTTTGTCTGTTCCAGCTTCCTGTATGCCTTGTCAATTTCTACCGTGATGCGTCGTTCCATCCGTTTCAGGTTTTCTTCGGCCTGGATGCGTTGCGCTCTTCGCTGACCGACAAACTCGACGACTATCGGCGTATCCTTAGGTTCGATCTTGATAGCCGATACTTCCGCTGGCGGACGCGCCTGGGGCGGCGCCTCTTTCTTGCAGCCGCTGAGTATAACTGTAAAGCAAACTAACGAAACGATCGAAATTAATGCAACCGACGTTACCTTCTCAAATACTTTTACCTTGTCGAGTTTCACAAAAGAAAGCCTCCTTGCTAAGGTGCGCTGTTCATCGCTGAAAGTTATTCCATTCCCACTTCGCCATTATCACACTGCACGGCCCCTTCGTCGAAAGAGTTTGCCCCGCACAGACAGATAATTCTGCAGGAATTCTTTTCACCGTTCCTCCCTGCTCTTCTGTTAATATATTCTTTCCTCTTCCCTGGCGGTTCCCGCCGTTTCTACTGTCTCGACGCCCGGTCGTGCGCAGTATCGCAGAGAACCTGATCTCCGGCGGAGCAGACGCCATCTCTGCTACAAAGAGTATCTTCCGGTACTCATCCGATTGGAGATGTCGCCCAAGGTCTTTTTCATTATTCCAGGTTTCCTCGATCATGATCGCGTCTTCAGAATCTAAGTCCCGGTAAACATTGCAGCTGATACACCCCGACTCACACTTGGTCCGCTGCATGACCGAGCTAAGGATTTCAACCACTTCATCCAGCTTTCTAAAAGGGATTGTCGTCCTTGCCATTGCATATATCACGGTCTCACCCTCTTCTCCCTGTGGCTCATAGCATCACAGCTTAGCCACATACATGAGCTTCACATGACGTCTATTCTTTTTCTCCGGAAACAGGCTGCATGGACATGCTCTTGGCATCATTGGATGATGAATCGGACAGCTGACCGGCAGCCTCCTGCGGCAACATCGTCATTTTATCAGCCTCTACTACCCATCCTCCCCCCATTGACTTGTAAAGGTTGACGAGTGCCTGGAAGAGGGCCCCCTGTGTCTGGGCGTGCGTCAGTTGCGCATTGTAAAGCCTGGTCTCCGCATCGATCACCTCGAGATAGCTGGCATAACCGTTTTCGTAGCGCATCCATGCAAGGCGATTGTAGTCGCGAAGGGCGTCTACCTGCTGTCCGAGCGCTTCCTGTTGCTCCCTCGTCCGCTTCTGGTCAACAAGGGCATCATCCACTTCCCTGAATGCTGTCTGGATCGCCTGTTGGTAGATAAGCAGCGTCTGTTGCTGCACCCCCTTGGATGCCTGCACCTGTCCTGCAATGGCGCCTGCCGTAAAGATCGGCGCAGCTACGGGCACTGCCAAGCTCCATATTCTTGAAGGCCCGGTGAAGAGATTAGAAAGATCTTTGCTCGCCAACCCAAGGGCACCGGTGAGAGAAATAGACGGGTAATATTGCGCCTTTGCAACTCCAATATTTGCATTGGCAGAGATAAGGTTCTGTTCTGCCTGACGGATATCGGGACGGTTCACAAGGATGTCCGAAGGCAGGCCCGCGGGGACTACCGGGAGAACAAGTTCATCGACCGACCTGCCACGGGGAATGGGGCCGGGATTCCGCCCCAGGAGAACACTCAGGGCGTTCTCCTGCTGGGCTATGGTCTTTTCGAAGAAGGGGATATTCGCAAGGGCCTGTTGATGTTGGGACTTAGCCTGGCTTACCTCTATTTCCGAAACAATCCCGTACTCGAAACGGAGCTTGAAGATGTCGTACAACTCCTTGTAGCTCCTTGCCGTCTCCTTCGTGAGCTCGAGCTGCTTGTCGAGGTCACGAAGGTTGATATAGGAATTCGCTACAGAGCTGACAAGGGTGAGTATAACTGATCTTCGGCCCTCCTCGGTGCTCAGGAGTTGTGCACGCGCCGACTCGGTCGCACGCCTCAGCTTGCCCCACAGGTCGATCTCCCAAGTCGCATTGAGGAAGATTTCGTAGTTGTTGAAATTGGGATTCGAATTCGCCAGATGTCCGAGAGTAGGACTCGGACCGCTGTTTTCACTCACCCGCTGCCTGCCGGCACTTGCACTGGCGTTGACCTGCGGGAAGAGGGCAGCACGCGTCGTGCCATATTGTCCGACAAATTGTTCGACCCTTGCAGCGGCGATCTTCACGTCCTTGTTCTCTTTGAGCGCAGTCTGAATAAGGTCGTTCAGGACAGGGTCATTGAATTGCTCCCACCAGGCCGTGTTCGCTACATCTTTCGCTTCCTTGTCCTCGAAACGCCATGTCTGTGGAGTGTCCACTTGCGGTCGCTGGTAGTTCGGCCCGACCATGCAACCGGTAATTGTAAGGATGAAGGACAAAAAGAAAATGATCTTACGCATGAGTATCCCTCTCCTTTCCGGGAGTCGGGTCGTTCCCGGGGGTCCCTTCTCCGTGCGCATCCCCGCCGGTTGGCGGATGGGCGCCCGTGTTACCTTTATGTCCAAGCTTCTCCACTACAAAGAAGGTCACCGGTATGAGGAAGATGGCGATGGCACTCGCCGCCCCCATGCCGAAAATGACGGTGGTTCCCAGGATCTGCCGGGAGATGGCGCCTGCCCCGCTGGCGATGGCAAGAGGGACACAGCCGAAAATGAAGGCGAAGGAGGTCATGAGGATCGGTCTGAGGCGAAGGCGCGCGCCACTGAGAGCAGCATCCATGATCGACTCACCTTTCTCGTACTCCATCTTGGCGAACTCGACGATGAGGATGGCGTTTTTAGCTGCCAGGCCGATGAGCATGACGAGACCGATCTGGGCATAGACGTTGTTCTCGAAAGAGCGGAAAATAAGCCCCACGAAGGCCCCGGCCACGGCAACCGGGGAGCTGAGAAGAACAGAAAATGGAAGCGACCAGCTCTCGTACTGGGCCGCCAGGATCAGGAAGACACAAAAAAGCGAGAAGGCGAAGATCGCTGTCGTGGATACCCCCTTCTGGGCCTTCTGCTCCTGGAACGACATGCCGCTGTAGTCGAAACCCATCTCCCGGGGCATGGTCTGGGCAAAGACTTCCTCCAATGCCTTCATTGCCTGCGCCGAGCTGAAGCCGGGTGCAGCCATGGCAATGATCTGGGCCGAGCGGAAGAGGTTGTAGCGCATGGTGAATTCGGGGCCGATGATGTTGCGGATTGAGGTCAGCGCCGACAGAGGAACTGTCTTCCCTTCACTGTTGCGCACGTAGAACTGGCCGATGTTCTCGATGTTGGTCCGGTAATCCCCCTCTGCCGATATGAATACCTGCCACTGCCGGCCGAATTTGTTGAAGTAGTTGATGAAGCCGCTCCCCATGAAGCACTGCAGGACTTTATACACATCGGCGACATTGACCCCCTGCTTGAGCACCTTGTCCCGGTCAACGTCGACAAAAAGCTGCGGCACAGTCGGAACGAAGGTGGTGGCGACCCGAGCCAACTCTGGCCGCTTCCTGGCGGCCTCAATGAACTTGTTGGTGTTTTCGGAAAGAAACGCGACATCCTTGCCGGCGCGGTCTTCAAGGATGAAGGTGACCCCACCGGAGGTTCCGATCCCCAGAATTGCCGGCGGCGGAAAGGCGAAGCCAACCGCTCCGGGGACCCCGGCCATATTCTTCGAGATTGACGCCTTGATCGCCTCGTACTGCTCTTCCGGTTTCTTACGTTTGGACCACTCCTCCAGGGAGAGGAAGAAGAAGACGCTGTAGCTGTTGCGGGTCTGGCTCAGCATGGTGTAGCCGATGACTGTGGAGCAGTACTTGACACCCGGGGTCCTCATGATGAACTTTTCGACCTGCCGGGCCACTTCGCTGGTCCGCTCCAGCGAGGCGGCGTCGGGCAACTGGAGGTTGGAGAAGATAAACCCCTGGTCCTCATCAGGGAGGAAGCCGCCAGGGATGTGCTTACCGGATAACCCGGCAAGGACTGCCAGCCCTGCAAGAAGGATGAGGCAGACCGCGCTCTTCCTGATGGCAGCGCCGCAGAGAGAGATGTACCCATCGGTGGCCCGGCCGAAGACCCGGTTGAACCAGTCGTAGAACTTCTGGAGCGGTCCGGTCCCCTTGACCTTCGGCTTGAGCATCAGTGCGCAGAGGGCCGGGGAGAGGGAGAGGGCGTTGAAGGCAGAGAACATGACCGAGACAGCGATCGTTACCGCAAACTGCTGGTAGAGCTTGCCGGTGATCCCCGGGATAAAGGCCGTCGGGACGAAGACGGCGGCCAGAACAAGGGTAGTGGCGATGACCGGCCCGGAAACCTCCTCCATAGCCTTGAGAGACGCATCCTTGGGTGAAAGACCCTTCTCGATGTGATGCTCCACTGCCTCAACGACGACTATGGCGTCGTCGACGACCAAGCCGATGGCAAGGACCAGTCCGAATAGAGAGATGGTGTTGATGGAAAAGCCCAGCATCGGGAAAACCGTAAAGGTCCCCAGCAGCGAAACCGGCACCGCCATGAGCGGAATCAGGGTTGCCCGCCACCCCTGGAGGAAAATAAATACCACAAGGACAACGAGGGCGAGGGCCTGAAAGAATGTCTTCCTGATCTCTATCATCCCTTCGGTTACCGCCCGGGTGGTGTCCAGCGCCACTACATAGTCCAAATCGGGCGGGAACCTCTTCTTCAGCTCTTCCATCAGCTTCTTGGTGCCGTTGGCAGCCTCCAGGGCGTTCGTCCCAGGCATCTGGTAGAGGGCGACGAGGCTGCAGGGCTCGCCGTTCAGCCGAGTCCAAATGTCGTAGTTCTGGGCGCCCAGCTCAATACGGGCCACGTCCCTGACCCGGACGATAGAGCCGTCCGGGTTGGCGCGCAGCACGATATTGCCGAACTCTTCCTCGCTCTGGAGCCTGCCCTGGGACCGGACGCTGTAGGTGAACTCCTGACCCTTAGGCACCGGCTGGGCACCGACCTGACCCGAGGGGTTCACAGTGTTCTGGGCGTCGACAGCGTTCATGATCTCGGGGATGGTGATGTTGAGCTTGGCAAGCTGGTCGGGTCTTACCCATATCCGCATGGCGTACTGTCCTGCCCCGAAGATCGTGACGCTGGCGATTCCCTTGATACGGGTCATATGGTCTTTGATGTTGATGTAGGCATAATTAGCCAGGAAGATGTTGTCGTAAGTCCCGTTCGGTGAGTAAAGGCCAAACATTATCAGCGGGGCGGCGGTCGATTTCTCCACCGTCACCCCGAAATTTATGACATCCCTCGGAAGCTGCGACTCTGCCTGGTTCTCCCGCATCTGGGAGAGGATCTGGGCCGTGTTGGCCACAGTCCCAAGTTCGAAGTAGTTGTAGAGGGTCATCTGCCCGTTGTTGGCGTTGAGGGAGTACATGTAGTCCAAATCGTCGACTCCGGACATCTGCTGCTCGATGGGAGTGGCCACCGACTGTTCCAGGGTCAGGGCGTCGGCTCCGGTGTAGGTGGCGTTGACCTGGATGGCCGCTGGCAGGATGTCGGGGAACTGGGCGACGGGAAGCCGTGCCATGACGACGAGTCCAAGCATTACCATGAGGATCGCTATCACCATGGCCACGATAGGGCGATTGATAAAGAACTTTGACATGGCGGCTACCTCTTCTCGGCAGGCTGGGCTATCGGTTTTGTCTCGGGCTTTGCCGCGGTTGGCGGAGCGGCCGGCGCCTCGGGAGAGTAAGGCTTCGTTGTCACCTGCATCCCCGGTTTGACCTTCTGGATACCTTCGACCACCACCGTCTCGCGCGGCTTCAGTCCCTCGGCGATGATCCAGTCAGAGCCGATCCGTTCCGCCACCTTCACTGGCCTGATATCAACCTTGTTGTCAGGTCCCACGACAGCCACCAGGTATTTCCCCTGGAGATCGGTTACAGCCCGCTGGGGAATAAGCAGCGCTCCTTTTCTGACCGACATGATCGCCCGCACCAGTCCATATCCGCCGGGGCGAAGTATGTTGCCTGGGTTGGCAAAGAGTGTTCCTACCCTGAGGGTGCCGGTAGTAGGGTCGATCTGCCGGTCGGCCAGTGCGACATGACCTTTATGGGGATAGACGCTGCCGTCGGCCAGGATGAGTTCGAGAGGGATCTTCTCCGTATCCGGGTTTGACTCTCTGATCTTGAGGTATTCCTGCTCACTGAGATTGATATAGGCCTTGATCGGGTCCACCGTGGAGACGGCCGTCAATTCGGTCTGCATGCTCGGACCTACCAGGTCGCCGAGCTGGGCCTTGGCAATGCCGGCAATGCCGTCAACAGGTGAGGTGATTTCGGTAAACCCGAGGTTGAGTTGGGCTGTTTCAACCGCTGCCTGGGCCGAAGCAATAGAAGCCCTGGCAGCCCCCGCGGCCGCCTTGGTCGCGAGTTCGAGACCTATTGCATTGTCAAGGTCCCTCTGGCTTACCGCGTTCTTGGCAGCCAAAGGCTCAATACGGACAAGGTTTGCCTTTGCCGTAATCCAGAGGGCCTCCTGCCGGGCAAGGTCGCTTTTTGCCTCCTCCAGAGCCCCTTTGGCCTTATCAAGGGCGGCCTGGAAGGTCCTGGGGTCGATTTCAAACAACATTCGCCCTTTCTTGACAAGCTCTCCCTCATGGTAGTTCTGTTTGATGAGGTAACCGGTCACCTGCGGGCGGATGACGGCATTGACATAGCCATCCAGCGCTCCGACCCACTCCTTGTAGATCGGGACATCCTTCTGGACTACGGCCACTACCTCAACAACAGGGGGCGGCGCTGCTTTTTGTTCCTTTTTGCAGCCGCTGAGAAAAAACGGTGTGCAGATAAAGATTGCTATAAAAAATGATGTGAACAATAGGTCCTTTGCATTGTATCTAAGTTTCATAGAAAACTCCTCCGTCAGCGGCGAGTGCCTGAGTGATACGTACGCCTCCACGGCGTGCACCAGCGCATCTATTCCCGTGCAAGCGGTAAGAAACGCGTCCATGGTGGTTAGCGTCGCAGGGTCGATCAGGGAATATATCTCCATGTTTTTCCAGTTTAGTCATCCCGCTGTTCACTGCAAGTTAAACGAACCGATAATCCGGTCAAGGTCCGCCACGGCGAGACTATAGCCAAGAAGAGCCTGCAGTTCTTCATACTCGGCCTTCTTCACCGAAGCAATCGCTGTGGCGTATTGAGCCTCCGTAGCCGTCCCCGCCTTCCTCCCATCGCTTTTAAGCCGCAGGTTTTCCTTTTGCAGCACCAGCGATTCGCCCGTGACATCGATCAGGTTCTTTGTCTGTTCCAGTCTCCTGTATGCCTTGCCAATTTCTACCTCGATCCGTCTTTCAACGCGGCGAAGGTTCTCGTTGGCCTGTGTGAGTTGCTCCTTGCGTTGAGCTACAACAGCCTGCCGTTTACCCCAATCGAAGATGTTCCACGTCATCTTCACACCGAAGGCACCGACGTTTTGAGTCAGAAAAGGGACGCCGTCCTGATAACCGTAGTGGGCGGACATGCTGAAATCCGGGATATAATCAATATATGCCGCCTTTACACCGCTTTCGGCCTTCTTTACTGCTTCTTGTGCAGCCTTTATTTCCGGGTTCTTTTCGAGGGCCTCCTGCACGAATGATTCACGGGATCGCGCCGTGGTCTCCGGTGGCGGCGGATCGAGCGGGTTTATCTCCGTGTCGAGAGGCAGGCCCAGAAGGTCGTTCAGTTCCGAGTTGAGATCGCTTATCTGAATCTTTGCCGAAAGAAGGGAGTATCTGTTCTGAAGGAGAACCTCACTCCTACCGATGGCGGCGACCTCGAGCACATTTCCCGCAGCCACAGCGTTTTTCGCTTCACGGAGGGCTTCCTCTCCGGCTGCGACGGCGGCAGAAGCGGCGTCCTTCTGCTTCCGGGCTATAAGCAAGCTATAGAAGAGACGATGGGTGTCAAAGATCACATCCGTTTTGGTCTTATTCAAGTTGGCCGCTGCAATCTGCTGCTCTGCAAGGGCGATCTTGTCCTCCTGGTATGTCTTGAGTAGTTGCGTCAGAGGCTGGGTGAGAGCGGTATCGCTCAGGACCACGTCCTTGGAGCCCTGATCGATAGGAACATTCTGAGTGGGGAAAGGCTGACCAGATACCGTGCCCAGACTGCCTGCCGGAACATCAACCTTACGGGTGTCCGTAATACGGAAGTAGGTCGACTCGTTCGAAAGATGGGGAAAATAGTCCGCCCGGACACTTTTCCTTTTCTCGACGCCTTCCCGGACCTTTGCGCTCGCGATTTTAACGGACGAGTTTTGGACCACTGCAAGGGCTACGGCTTCACCGAGGGTCAGTGTGCGTGTTTCGGCGAGGGCTTGCCCCGACCCAAGGAGGAACGCCACGGCAATCACGAGAGCGGCCGCGGGAGCCTTCTTAATACGCGACCTTACGACAACGTAGAGCACCGGTACGACGAGGAGCGTGAAAAACATGGAGAAAATGAGTCCTACGGCCATTGCGGAGGCAAGGGGACTCCAGAGCGCAGAACGGGAAAGAATCATTGGAGTCACCCCCACCGCTGCAGCCATGGTCGTAAGAAATATGGGTCTCAGACGACGCTGCCCGGCTTCTGTAGCTGCTTTCTCGAGGGGGTGCCCCTCGGCGATCTTCTCTTTAATATAATCGACGAGAATGATTGCATTTCGCACCACGATACCGCACACGCTCATAACGCCTATAAACGCCATGAAGCCGAAGGGGTTACGGGTAACGTGCAATCCCACCGCTGCTCCGAGAAGCGATAACGGTATCGAAGACATGACGACGAGGGGCTCCGATACGTTCCGGAATTGGATGAGAAGCACGAGAAAAATAGCGACAAGGCTGATGCCCAGGGCACCGAGCAGTTGAGGCATATTGTCATCCTGATTGAATTTTTCTCCCCCGTAGTAGATGCGGTAGCCGGGAGGCAGCTTGAGCGCCGCGATCTTCGGCGCAACGGCGTTAAGCAGGGCAGAAGCGTAAAATCCCTTTTTGACGAAGCTGCGCACCGTCAGTGTCCTGACGCCGTTCCGGCGCACGATGCGGCTCGTCTGCCATTCAGGCTTGACATCGGCAATTGCCCGTAATGGCACCCTCGCACGGGTGAGCTGGGATTCCATGTACGAATTACGCACATCGTCAAAGGAAGAGCGTTCCTCCTTCTCGAGGCGAAGGAGGATGGTCACAGGCCGGTCTCCCTCCCAGAAGATCGAGACCGGCTTGCCGTCAAACCCGCCGGACAGTATCTGGGAGACCCCACCATGGGTCAGGCCGAGACGATTGGCCAATTCATTTTCCAGATCCACGTCAACCATGTCAGAGTCGTTAAAATAGTCACGAAACACAAACCTGGAAAAAGGCACTGGCCGAAGCATATCTTCCACTTCCGTTCCGATCTGTTTCAAGGTGGCAATGTCGTCACCCGAAATTCGGATCTCTATGGGGGCCTCCTCTACCGACCCTTGCTTCAATTCCTTTACGATAACCATGGCTTCGGGAACCACAGCGGCCAACTTCGCCCGCAGGTCGTCCACGAGGGGAGGCGTCTCTTTGACTGCTCGGGTATTGACAATGAACTGGCCGTATGCGCCATCGGGCTGCTGGGGGTTGACATTGTAGTAGAACCTCGGGAAGCTCTGCCCGACAGAGGTTGCATAATGGGCCACTTCAGGACGAGTGGCCAGATACTTTTCGATCCGGCCCATGGCGGCATCCGTCGCCTCGATGCGCGTACCCTGGCGCATCCAGACATCAATCACAAACTGGTTGCGTTCGGCAGAAGGGAAGAATTGCTGCGGTACCATTTTGAAAAGAAAAGCGCCGGCACAGATGGCTCCGAGTCCGAGGGCCATGGCCATCCCTTTTCTTCTCATAAAGAGGACGATCGCCTTTCCGTACGCCTTCTGCAGGATGTCGAGGGGATTGAACGATTTCTTCTTGGCCGTGCCTTCGTCGTCGTGGAGTCCCTTCTTGATAAAAGACCTGCAAAGGAAAGGCGTGAGCATGCAGGCTACGATAAAGGAGACGCTAAGAGCGATGGTCACGGTGAGCGGGAGGGCAATGATGAACTCACCGGCGGTCCCCGTGAGGATGGTCAGAGGCAAAAACGAACAGATGATGGTCACCGTTGCCGTAAGAACCGGCACAAAAACTTCCGTTGCCGAGCGCCACGCCGCCTCCGCGATCGAAACCTTATGATCGAGGAGCTCCACATAGTTGTCTGCGATGACGATGGCGTCGTCGACGACGATACCGAGGACGACGATCAGCGCTGCAATCGATACCTGGTGTAACGGAATCCCGACAGCGTTCATGATCCCTATCGTTGTACAGAGTGTCACCGGGATGGCCACTGCCGCAATCAGGGCGACATGGAACGGCAGAAGGATGATGGTGACCAGGATGACCGAGCCGATGGCAAGCATGAATTCACGGCCGAGGTGGGCCATGCGCTCCCTCACCATAAGCGGCTGATCCGCGATGAGATCGACTTTCAAATCGGGAGGCAGGAGAGTTCGAAGCTCGGTCATGACTTCGTCAAGGCGATCACCCAACTCGGTGACATTTTTGCCCTTCTGCATTTCGACCGAGAGCAACACACTCGGCTTTCCATCGAAGCGGGCAAGGAACCGCGGGTCCTCGTAGCGCCGTTCGACCTTTGCGAAGTCCCTGATATAGACAGGCTCGCCTGTCTTTGAAACATCGACCAGAACATTTGCGATCTGGTCTTCCGTGGTGAACGGTCCCGTTGTCTTCATCGGGATCTTTGAACGGCCGGTCTCGGCCCTTCCCGTATCCGTGATCATGTTCCTCTGCTGCAGTGCCTGCATGATGCGGATGGGATCCGCAAGATACTGGGCAAGGCGGGCAAGGCTTCCAGTGACCCACACCTGCTCGGTCTGGTCGCCATAACGCATCATCTTTCCCACGGTCCGGACGGTCCGGAACCGGTCCTGTATCGTGTCAAGATAATCGCGCAGTTCTCTGTACCCGTACCGCTCCCCGTGGACTGCCAGGAGGAGGGCGACGGTGTCGCCGAAATCCGAGTTGACGATCGGGCCGCGGACACCGGAGGGAAGTTCCGTCTGTGCGGTTTCAATCATTTCATGGCGGAGCTTTGCCCAGAATAGATCCGAATTCTTGACAGAGTCCTCCAACTCCACATTGATAATGACGAGACCGGGGCGGCTCGTGGAATAGGTCAGCTCCTTCCTGACTTCAGGAAACTTGAAAATATGTTTTTCAAGTGTTTTTGTGACCTGCTTCTCGACCTGCACTGAGGTAGCACCGGGATACTGAGCAATCACAATGCCTGTCCGGATGGTGACCGTGGGATCTTCAGTCCTCTGCATTTTCATAAGGGCGTAAATCCCGAGGGCAACGGCCATGGCCGCGAGAACAAGGACGACGGATGGATAACGGAGTGAGCCCTTAATCGGATTCATCGTGCCGACCCCCTTTGCTTGTCAGAAGCCTTTTCCGTGGGCGGGGTTGCTATGGTGACAGTCATCCCGTCACGGAGATGATCCTGACCCGCAATAACGATCGACTCGCTTCCCGAAAGACCTTCTTTAATTTCCAATTCGGTGCCGCGAAATGCGCCTATCTTCACCCGTTTACTATAGACGCGCTGCTGCTCGGGGAAGTAAACGAAAACCATCGTCGCCCCCTGCTCGTCGCGGACGATCGCTTCACCCGGCAGGGTCATCATGGATATCATCTTGTCGCCTACAATTTTCGCCTCGGCCACCATCCCGATTTTCATGACGTGCTTAGGGTTGGGCACCCTGATGCGGGTCATATACGTCCTCGTGCCCGGATCGGCTGAGACGTTGATGATGCGAACGATGCCCTCAAAAGATTGACCCGGCAGGGCAGGAAACCTGATGGACACCTTTTGCCCTATTCTCACAAGGTGTACATCCGTTTCCGGTATGCCGACGTTCGCCTCCACGGTGTCCAGTTCGACGATTTCAAAGACCGGTCGGCCCACGGAGGCCGTATCGCCGGTCTCGATCAACCTTTTTGAGATGTAGCCGCTAATCAGGGCATGCAGTGTCGCATCGGACAGGTGTTTACGTGATAGCTGCTCTCCGGCAATCGCCTCCTCGAGCTGGTGCCGCGTGCCATCGAAGGCGGCCTTGAACTTTTCAAAATCGTTTGCGGCAAGGCTCTTTGATTCATACAGAAACTTCATGCGTCCGTATTCGTCTTCAGCCCGGAGAAAGGCCACCCTGGCCTGTTCGACCTTGGCGGCAGAGGCGCTCAATGCCAGCTGGTAATCCGTAGGATCAAGAGAGGCGAGCAACTGTCCTTTTTTCACGTAGTCACCTTCTCGCGGCCCGACGAAGATCACTTTGCCTGAAACAAGAAACGATACTTCTGCCGGTGAATCCGGGGTGGAGACCGTCCCGCTCACCAATATCGTTTTGTGCTCCTGCACTTTTTGGACCTTACCTACGATCACCGGAACAGCATCACTCTTTATTTGCTTGTTCTTATCACTCGAGCATGCGGTCAGTGAAATTATTAAACCGAGCAAAAGAGATATCACAAACTTACGCATCGTATCCTCCCTTTCCGCAAGTTCCCTGAAACTGTTTCCCTCTTTGCCTGACCTCGTCGATTCTTGTTTTTTCCCCAAGGCTCAGGACCTCCCCTCTGGGGAGGGATTCCATCATTTCTCAGGCTCAAATAACATCCTGAGGACTCTTGCCTCGTGGCCAAACCACCGAACCAAGAGCTTGTCATATTCGCCCGTCTCCTTCATCTTCGTTAATGTTGCATTGATAAAGTCGAGCCATTCCCTTTCGTTTCCAGAAAATATTATCAGATGTAATAAAAGTTGACAACGTTAATTTTGCGCGTGGAGCCCCACGGGCAAAGCCCGTGGCACCTAACGAATGCCCAAGCGGGGCGACATCCCGGCCAAGAGCTGGCGCATGGAAATCTCGCGCCTTACGGCGGAGCTTCCCGGCAAGGAAGTATCTTTCCATTATGTGCCCTTTATCCAAAGGGCATGCACCGGCCATCCACGGCCAAAGGCCGTGGCTTTCTGCTGCCGGGGTAAAAAAAAGAAGAAAGCTCCGCCTGGTTAGCGGCACACCCCTTCACGGCAATATTAAGGCTGTACTGTACGCATCCGGGGCCTCCTCCTCGCCGCTCAGAAACTCCCATTATCCCAGGCTACCGGTGGCATTTGAAAAAGTGAATGGGGTGGACACTGTATTTTTGCAGGAACGGGACTGTATTTATCACCATGGATCGTAAGACTGTTGCTGAGCACACTGACCAGAGGATAGAGTATAAACGCGTCCAGTATCAGAGCTACGAGCAACCACGTCAGGTTCCGTTCTTCGGACCAGAATTGAGTGAGATATCTGAAGATGCTTTCTTTTTGTTTCCCAATCATTTCAACAATACCCATCCCCAAAAAACAACATTCGTGTGTATTGGATATAGCCTGCGAAGGACAACCATGGATGAACCCCCAGGTCCGGGAGGGCAAGCCGGACCCCGGCATGTTCTCCGACCAGCGTTCCGAACGCCAAAGGCGGTTGAATTCGTGCCCGTCACGTCGGGAAACCGGATTTCGAAAGCAGGTCCGCGTTGACCTCGTGCTTTTGGGTTGTGCGCATGCCGTGCGATCCGCCCTTATAGACCTTCAGTGCCCCGTTCTTGACGAGCTTGACCGCGAGCATGGCCGAGTCGGCAATCGGCAGTTTCACAGACTTCTGTGAGCTCTCGCTCTCACTCTGGGCCTCTTGAACGGAATCCAACCTTTGCCTTTCGATCTGGCACCCTTGTTCCAGGATTTCCGAGACACAAAAAAGAATACGTTGGTACTTCAAAAGAAAAGGACAGACCCCGCCCAGCAGGCATTTTCTTTCCTTCTGATTTGAAACCATTCTTAGAAGATCTCCCTTTCTCATCTTCCTCAATTCTTCTTTGAGCTTAAAGACAATATCATCCGAGTGAATGTGCGAGGCCACCATGATGATTGAGTCCCTGATCACTTCTGAATGGCTCAGCGATGCGTATCGTTTCCCATGTCTAAACCACTCCTCCCAACGTGATCCCGGGCCAGGCATAGGCCATGATACCAGACAGAATCGCGAAAATCCCTCTCACGACGAAAGCCCACCAGTAACGCGAAAGCATCTCATGCATCTTCGTTCTCCTTTTTGCCCCGCCCCCCTCTCTCCTGGCTAAGGAGAGGGAGATGAGGGGAATTGCCGCACGGCCGAAACCTTATTACTATTTAGCGCTGACACCAGTTACATTCGGGGTCCTTCTCTCACAATCCATTCTCGGATATATGCCAGGCAATTCTCGAGTTGGGTGCCATTCGCTTTGCAACAGGCCAGAAATCTCAGTGCGTCTCGATCCACAAGCTTGACCTCTTTCAAATCCAGAACGATGCGGTGATCTTGTCCTTTGACTCCGAAGAGTCTTCGCAACTCCGCCAGCTCTTCCGTCTTGATTCGACCATTCAGGGTAAAGGTCACGACATCCTCTTTCGCCGACGTCTGAATTTTCAATATCATCGGTTCTCACTTGAAACCACCATGATCCACACTCATGCTGCAATGCGAATGCCAATCGTAAGTCATTGAAAATATTGGATGGCACGAATTATAAAATCGCGAGTCTTCGCGAATTAGCGATAGTTCGCGAAAAATGGTCCGGATTTTGAGGGAGAGGGTAGTGC
>Ga0335070_10000732_pt1 | contig 37256 bp, 32 predicted proteins | sample Lox_Sample_13_FD_206722 | JGI IMG/M metagenome (GOLD analysis project Ga0335070, IMG submission 206722) | Soil microbial communities from Loxahatchee National Wildlife Refuge, Florida, United States - Lox_Sample_1.3 | ecosystem: Environmental > Terrestrial > Soil > Wetlands | place: USA... | reverse complement strand
CTCAGGAGGAGGAGCGTAGACGAATCGCACGGGAACTGCATGACGACGTGTGCCAGCAGTTGGCATTCATCTCCATAGGGATCGAACAACTCCAGTCCTCGGAGTTCGGAGCCACTGAGCGGCTGCAACAGATCAGGAAGTTGAGTGAAGAGACGAGACGTCTTGGTTCGGACATACAGGCACTCTCGCACCAGCTGCACTCGTCAAAGCTGGACTATCTCGGGCTGGTTCCAGCAATCAGGGGGCTGTGCAGGGAACTCGGCGAACACCACGAGGCCAACATACACTTCAGCGAAAGCGGTATACCCAAAGCCGTGGCGCCCGATGTGGCGCTCGCACTATTTCGGATTACGCAGGAATCTCTTCACAACGCCTTGAAATACAGCGGCGTTCGGGACTTTACCGTTCGATTAGAGGGAACTCGCACCCACGTCGAGCTGATGGTATCTGACCATGGTGCGGGTTTCGACGTGAGCGAAGCAGAACGCGGATGCGGTCTTGGTCTAATCAGTATGCGGGAGCGGATACTCGCCGTAAAAGGAACTTTGTCGATTCAATCGCAACCGACGAGAGGAACGCAGGTGACTGTTCGCGTGCCGCTTGATGGAGCCGAGCACGCTGCTTAGCGATCTGCATGGGGCTTCCTAGCCCGCTGGTCTCAGTGCGAGTCCGTGGGCGTGAGCGAGTCTGGAATGACCACCGACTTGAGCAGGGTTTGTCTTTCGTCCGGCGGTCTGGTACCCGTGACGAAGTATCCGACAACCAGCACTAATTCTCTTCCAGCGACGGGCCGCAGATAGAAGCTGACAAAGCCGTCCCCACTGTAATCGCCGAAAAACAACGTAAACGGGATGTCTACGTGCTGCCAGGAACATCTTCAAAATCACTCCGGATGGAACGCTGAGCACGGTGCACAGTTTTGCGCAACACTTTTACTACTACTTCGGCGGACTGACCCAGGACACAAACGGAAAGTTCTATGGGACCACATATTTCCGCGGATCCGACGATGATGGCACCATCTACACCCTGGCGCAGGATCTGAAGCCATTCGTGAAAGTGCAGCCGTCGACCGCAAGAGAAGGAGCGTCGGTCAGCATTCTCGGGAGCGATCTCAAGAACGTGACCAGCGTCAGCTTCAACGGAACTCCCGCGACGTTCGAGATTGTCTCCGACACCTTCGTAAAAGCGACTGTACCTGTCGGGGCATCGAGCGGGAAGGTGGAAGTGACGGGTCCGAACTACAGTTTTCTAAGCAACGTTCCGTTTTTCGTCCGACCGTAGAGCAGGCTTTAGCGCGAGCATCTCGGGCAACGGCAACTGCAGCTTAAGCGCATTCGCGCTCTTCGCGCTCGCTTCTCTCGTGAAGGGTGCGCAAAATCATTTCCTTCACCATACGTCGATTCTGCTTCCAGGTTCGGTGCTTGATGCGATGTGCGTTTTTGGTGAATAGAAAGGCCGTGTAGATTTCCGCCCGGTCAGCCCACGACAGACGTTCCATGCTCCAGCTTTGCGCGCAGTGGGCGAGAGTTTCGTCCGCTGTAAGTCGCTCTAATGTCATCATCTGCAAGTAATTCAGTTTGTGATATCCGGGCGGGCATAGGTATGCGCGCGCGCCGTACCAGCTCCATTTCCCCCGGTAATTCCACTGCGGAAGCATCAGTTTCAAGCCGTCCACGCCTTCACGAAACAACTCGTTTACCCGAGAGTCTTTCGTCTCTGTTGCTAAATCGTAAAGTCCCAGTAATGCTGTCTGAAACCCGTCGAGAATCACGGGCACCGGAGTTCCCGGCTTCTCGGTGTAAAGTGCGCCTCTTGTAAGCGGAATCCGTACTCCGCCATCTTCGACTGTAAGCTCGAATACACGGCTAGATCCTCGCAACAATTCCAGTAATCCCGGTCGTTTTGTTAGTCGGTGGGCTCGCACTAATGCGCTGATCACCTGTCCTTGTGTGTGGGCTGACGGCCAAGGAGCGCAAATCAGAGTAGCGCCTTCTAAAAGGTGGAAGGGATTTGGCCAAATCACCGCTCCGTCCTCTCTTACTGTGGCAAAACTTTCCAGCCAGTCCACCTGCTTCAGAAAGACTTCTCGGCTTGCTTCGTCTCCGTGGCGCAGGAAGTGTCCTAAGTGGACGAGCCCCCACCACGCGATATAACCGGGTGCGTAGGCTTCCCCGTATAGCCTGTGGCGCACTCTTGGGATGCCGCTGGAATCGCTGACCATCACGTCCCAGGAAAGATTCTCGCTATAGAGGTAGTAGTGGAGTGACTCTGGTGGCCCCGCCTCCGAATCCATATCCAAGGGGTAGCGAAACTCGAAATCCCATATTTCCGTTCGGAGTGCCGTCAGCGCGAATCGGAGAGTCTCCGATATGGATGTTTCCAGATGGTCGCTCATGGCAACCTCCAGACCGCAATCGGAAGAGTTTACTTCCGGGCGGACCATCACGCAATGCAAACGGGCGTACAAAGCAAAGAAAGTCAGGATGGAAGCTCATATGCCCCTTGCGTTGACGGGACCTGTCATCCCTCCTAAGATGAAATCCTCGCTTCTCTTCTGTGGGAATAGCATGATCAATCAGACCATCTCGCATTACCGCATCATTGGCCGACTGGGCAGCGGCGGGATGGGTGTCGTCTATGAAGCGGAGGATCTCACGCTCGGGCGCAAAGTTGCGCTGAAGTTTCTGCCGCCGCAGCTTGCGCGCGACCAGAATGCGCTCGACCGCTTTCTGCTGGAGGCGCGCGCGGCCTCAGCCTTGAATCATCCCAACATTTGCACGATTTACGCCGTCGAGAGTGCGTCGGGAGAGAACAGCGAGGTGCAGTCGTTCATTGCGATGGAGTTGCTTGAAGGGCAGAACCTGGCCGTGAAGCTCGCCAGCCCAATGCCCGCAGACCGCATGCTCGACATCGCGATTCAACTAGCCGATGCGCTCGATGCGGCACACTCGAAGGGCATCATCCATCGCGACATCAAGCCGGCGAACATTTTCATCACGCAGCGCGGACAGGTCAAGGTGCTGGATTTCGGCCTGGCCAAGCTGATCCGCCCCGAAATGGAGATGGAGACGATAGGCACGCAGTCGCCGCCGGCGCACCTAACGAGTCCGGGCGCGACGGTGGGCACGATCGCGTACATGTCTCCGGAACAGGCGCGAGGAGAGGAACTCGACACGCGCACGGATCTGTTCTCGCTGGGCACAGTGCTGTATGAGATGGCGACGGGCAAGCTGCCGTTTTCGGGCGGGACCTCGGCCGTGGTGTTTCACGCGATTCTCGAACTCGATCCTCCGGCTGTGGCGCAGGTGAATCCGGCGCTGCCTCCCAAGTTGCAGGAGATCATCGAAAAGCTGCTGGAGAAGGATCGCGATCTGCGCTACCAGTCGGCGGCGGATCTGCGCGGAGATTTGAAGCGGCTGAAGCGCGATGTGGAATCCGGCAGGCGAACCGCGAGTGCCGCTTCCGGTGCGACTCAAGCCATGGCTTCCTCATCGGGCGGAGGCTCAGCGGCGTCTGTTCCGGCGATTCCCGCGTCCAAGAGGGAGCGGGCGGAGGAACGGCGGCGCGGATCACGCGTGGGACGCGAATTGCAGGGCCTGATGACACTCGTCCTTGTGCTGGCCGCGGCATACGGTATCTACTCGCTGGTGACGCGGCATCCCATGCGACCGTTCCGCGCGTTCACCGTGAAGAAGCTGACCGAGGAGGGCAACTCGGTCATGGCGGCGATCTCGCCGGATGGGAACTACATCCTCAGCCTGGCGCGCGACAGCAACACTGGGCTGGCGAGCCTATGGCTGCGCAATGTTCCCACCAACTCGAACACGCAGGTGCAGCCGCCGGCTGATGTCTGGTACAACGGGCTGCACTTCTCGCCGGACGGTAATTATCTGTTCTTCGGCCGCAGCGATCCCGGCAATCCCGATCTTAGGTTTCTTTATCGAGCGCCACTGCTGGGCGGCGCGCCAGAACGCATCGCGGAAGATGTCGATTCGAATGTCACGTTCTCTCCGGATGGGCGCAGAGTTGCGTTCATGCGCTACGACAATCCGGAGCGGGGGAAGTACCGGCTGATTGTGCACTCGCTCGACAGCGGGCAGGAGACGACGCTTACCGGCGGTTCAAATACCCAGAGTATCTACAATCCTGCATGGTCGCCGGACGGGAAGACCATACTGTGCGGGATCAATCAGCCTGGCAATGCGCTGACCGGATTAGTCGCGGTTGATGTGGCGAGCGGGCAGCAGCATCCGGTGCTGAATTCGGAGAGCATCCTGCTGTCGCCAACCTGGCTGCCGGAAGGACGCGGGCTGCTCGTGTTGTTGAAGGGCCCGGATTCGAATTACACGCGGCAGCAGATCTATTTTGTGGCATATCCCAGCGGACACATGGATCCGATCACGCGCGACACCAACAACTATTCGGACCTGAGCGTTGCCGCGAGTGGAGAAGTTCTGGCAACCGTGCTCGCCGAGGAGCGCTGGAATCTGGAGGTGATGTCGGCCGCAGACGGTGGCACCGATGCGCGCGCGGTGGCGCCTGCATCGATGTATACAAACTTCACGTGGACGCACGACGGACGGCTGCTCGACGACAAAGACAACCTGCTCAATTGGGTCAACCCGGGGACCGCTGCAAAAGGAGTGGTTGCGACGGGCGGCTATCCCGGCAACGGCGATCCCTGGCAGTGCTCGGATGGGCAGCACGTTGTTTTTCTCCATGCGCGTCAAGGTGACAGTGCGAACATCAATTTGTGGCGCATCGATTCTTCCGGAGAGAATCTGAAGCAACTGACGCAAGACAAAGCCGATAACTTTCCGGTGTGCGCGCCCGATTCCAAATCTGTGTTTTATCTGGAAGGCGGAACCGGGTATGTGATGCAGGTGCCGATTGATGGAGGGACGCCGAAGAAAATCACCGATCTGAACATGGCGGGATTTTTCGACGCGTCACCCGATGGCCGCACACTGGCGTTTCCGACGATCGATCACACGATGGGACACCAGGAGCGGCTTGCGCTGGTTTCGGTCGACTCGGGTCAGGTTGAAAAGAAAATCGAATTTCAGCGGACGCGGATCGGGAACATCGTACATTTCTCGCGCGATGGCAAGTCGATCATCTATACGATTCGCGAAAACAACGCGGATAACTTATGGCAGCAGCCGCTCGACGGCTCGCCTGGGCGGCAGATCACGTCATTCAAGTCGGAACATATCTGGGATTATCACTGGTCTCCGGATGGAACAAAGCTCGGACTTGTGCGCGGGCATACTGACTCGGACGTGGTGCTGATGCGCAGCCAGCAAATGTAGAGGAGCAGGCGGCAGGCGGCGGGCGGCAGGCGGCGGGCTTCAGGCGGCAGGTTGATGCTTCAGACCTGCGACCTCGGACTTCAGACCTCAGGCCTCAGACTTACCCTCCTAGGTTCAGACGTTTCAGAGCCCCTTCATCGAGTCTAGGCTTGACGCTGAGGTCCAAGGTCGGAGGTCCGAGGTCTTCCGATCTCGCGGCTGCCTCCTCAATCCCGGCGCCTGACGTCTGCAGTTCCACAGGGGCCGGCCCTTATCGAACTTCAGGCGTGGTGGCCGAGGTCCGAGGTCCGAAGTCCGAGGTCTGCACCCGACGCCTGATGCCTGGCGCCTGAAGCCTGCTTTTCCTGTCCCCAGAGCCACGCTACCAAGGCCGCAAAAACAAAGTTGGAGATCGTGACCTCGCCGAAGTGGACCCAGCGGACGGAGTCGGGGAAGATCGTGTTCGGCGTGAGCAAGGGAGCGACTCCGCTGAGCAGCGTGAAGATTGCGCCGACCGCAAGCGCGCTGGTAATTCGCGGCAATCCCAGCATTCGCGTTATCAGGAGGCAGAGGACAACAAACACCGGTCCGCGAATCAGCAGTTGCAGGGCAATGATTGTTTCTGGCGACGGCAGATGCTGTGTCGCGTAGAACGCTTTTACGTAGGGGAAGATGATCATGCCGGCGATGATGTAAAGCAAGATGTAGCTGAAATCGCAAACGACGAAGCGCCACAGCCGGGCGCCGCGCGATTTCGACGCGATCGGATGGAAGTGTTCGGCAACAGGATCGCGGCGGCCGAACAACAGCGTCCACACTGGGATCATGAGCAGAGATGAGAGGAGCGTCAGCAGGAAAATGCGCCCCCAGGGCAACTGCACGTCTGTGAGAAAGACGATTCCCTCGATGGTGTTGACCGCCTGGATCGCGAGCGGGATGACGACGACCGCCGTGCCTAGTTTCCATCCGCGCCAATCGGCGCGCGCGGCGAGAACGGTGAGAGTAGCCGCGGTGAGCGCGACGGTGAGCAGGCTCCACTCGAAAAAGTGAGGCGCAGGTTTCATGTTGATGTGAATGAAAATCCCGCATATCGCCCGGATGAAGAACGTCGCGACGAAGGCCGTGGCGCCGCGTACAACGATGCTGGCAGGTTTCATGACGCACTTCCTTTCTTCCTTGCATGTTTCTGGTATGAGGCAAGGGCGTATTCGGTCCATTGCAGCAGGCATTCCGTGCTGCGAACCCCGCTTTCAAAAGCGAGTCTTGCGGATAAGGGCATGGACTTGTGGCTGGCTTCAAACTCGGCGTGGAGCGCGGCCACACTCGCGGTCAGCGCGGAATGCAGCGACTTCAATAACGCAATCGAGGCGGACGGCCCGGCGACACTCTCGCTGAAGGCGAAGCGCAACATAATTTCTTCCAGGCTGCGATGCAGGTCGGCGGACGCGATGGGCTGCGTAATCCATTTCTTCAGCTCGGCACGTCCCTCTGGAGTGAGACGAAACATCTGGCGCTGGCGTAAGCCTGAAGCTTTCTCGACGGTGCCGCGGATCAGGCCTTGCTTCTGGAGTCGGCGCAGTGCGGGGTAGATCGCGCCAGGACTGTCGCTGTAAGTCCTCATCGAAGTGGACGAGAAGATCTTGCGCAAGTCGTAGCCCGAGGCGGGCTTCTGGTGAATCAGTCCGAGGAGAGCGTAGCCGAGGGATGGAATCGTCGGCTTCATAGTACGTAGCGTACTATAACGCTTCGTACTATATTTTGTCAATGCGAACGAGATTCCGATCATTCGATAGATGGGGAATTGCGAAAGCTTCGGGGGCTTCAGTTCAACTTGTGTAGGTCGTCGGAGTCGCCGTTGCGTTTGCCCGCGAGTTATTGAACTACCAGCGTGAGTTGGGTCGTCTTTGGAAGTTTCGACGCGCCCGTGGCCGACAGCGTGAAGGTATAGGTGCCCGCGGGAGTGCCATCCGGATTCTGCTGCCGGGGTGAGTTGCTGCTGCCGCAACTCATGCCCGCGAACGAACTGATTACGAGAAAGGCGAAAAGCGCCTTCGCGCCCTTGCGTCGCGAGTGGCTCGTCGGAACGTTGATGATGGGAATCAGGACGAGGCCAACCATTCCCAGGCAAGCGGCCAAAAAGAAGCGCTGCGCACCAGTAGGCTGAGACACGGCCAGGGTGCGCACCGTCGTGGAGATGGAAAGCGTCGTCGACGCCGCGGCGAGACCAGGCGTTACCAACGAAGGATTGAAAGTACACGACGCGCCCTTCGGCAGGCCTGTGCATGTGAAACCGGTGATCGCGGCCGTGTACGGTATCTCGTTCGGAGTGATCGTGATGGTGTAGCTGGCAGGTGAACCCGCTATCACGGTTTGAGCGGAACTTGCGCTGAGGCAGAAATCCGAGCAGAGCAGCACGCTTGTGTTTCGAGGGTCGTGGCGAACCAGCGGCCAGTCATTCAGTCCGGGATTAAACGCGGCGCCGGTGCTCAGGACCGTGACGACGCCGGCGCTGGCTGTGGGGCAGGCTCCGGATCCAACGATCGACGTCACAGCAATGTCGGTGATTCCGTCCTGGTTGAAATCGCCGATCGAGGGCGCGGGCCAGAACTGGAGCCAACAGCCGTTGCCTGCATTCAGCTGCCATGTTTTGGAAATAGTGCTATCTCTGCGGATCGCCACCAGCTTCTGGTCGGCGTAGTCCGCGAGGGCGAAGAAGGGGTCGGAGTTGTACGTCAGAGTATTCAATACAGTGACAATCTCCGGGAAGCCATCGACGTCGCCGATCGCAATTGCGTTATGGCCGAAACTCTCGTTCACTGACGAGGCTTGCAGGGGCCAGGCAGCGGAAAAATTCGATCCATCGGGCTGGAAGACATAAAGAAGAGACTCGTTGGAGTATACGATCTCTTTGTTCCCGTCAACGTTCAGGTCACCAATCGCCAGATAGGACTGGCTCGCCATGTTGGAGTTGTAGAGCGTCTTGGGCCAGCCGGTTCGTTCGGTTCCGTCGGGCTGAAAGACGTGAAGAGAGCTCTGCGTGTCGGTGTTGGCGGCGAGAATAGTTTCGAGTTTGCCGTTGTTGTCGAGATCCGCAGCGGCCATGACCACGGGAGTTCCAGTGAGTTCGCCGACTTTCCAGGTCCTCGGCGTTCCGTCGTTGGCAAACAGAGCGAGACTGAAGGTTGTCGCGGAAAGGTCTTCCATGACGACGAGTTCTTTCTTGCCATCGCCATCGATATCGCCCACCAGAACAGGATTGCGGTTCAGACGCCCGTCATTGGGATTTAGGAATGGGACCTGGAGCGGGAAGTTGCTGTTGAGCGGCGTGCCATCCGGCCGCCATGCGGAAACGTAAGCCACCGACGTGTCGTAATCGATGCCATAGGTCAGGGTTTGCCACTGAGAGTCGCCAGCGAGGTCCTCGATAACGAGTTGGCTTCCGACGTTCCAGAGGTTTGCGCTGGTGGAGAGCGTGGTGAACAAGCCAACCCTGATGAAAATGTTCAAGTGTGCTGGAGACTGGGGAGCCAGTGATGAAGTCGATCATCATGGCGTCGTCGCTGGTGCCGCTGCCGAAATCGGCGACGGCGGGCTGCATGTAACCTCATGGCCGGTGTGAATGGTGGCCTGAGCAGGAGCGTTTAGGGGCAAGGTCCAGAATTTTCCGTTGGTGAGGCCGGGAGGTGCCGGGCCTTCGAGGAGAAGGCGGAAAGTTCCATCGGAATTCGTCGCAGGAACTACGCCCGCCCCGAGTGCCGGGCCCGCGTCAAAAAACTGGGGCCAGTTGGCGGAGAGTAGGTCAGGCTCGAGATAGATGATGCTCAGAGCTTGAACGGGCGAATTGGAAATGTTCACCGTGAGGCGAATGGTGTAGTAGCCGGCGGCGCTGATGGAAGTGGTGTCCCATGTGGCTAACTGTCCGGCGATGATGGGGGTGGAGCCCGCGCCGACCAGGGTGATGCCGGTGGTTTGCCAGCCTGACGCGGCGTCCGAGCCGGGGGCCCATTCCAGCAGGAAATTCTGAAAGCCGGTTCCCGCTGCTGTTCCGGAGATCGGGACGACGACGCCATTCTTGAAAGTGGCTGGGGAGGTGGGAGATGGCGGAGGCACCGGGCTGGAGATGGAGGCATTCAGCGGGTTTGTCGCGGCGGGTTGAGAGGCCGATTGCTGCATCGGCATGACCGCGCGAGGATAGACGGCGGTTGTCTGCGTCCATTGAGCGGGGTGTTTTGTGACCTGTCTGGGACGATCGGTGCTGGCCAGGGGGGTGAGAAGAGCAAGTATTGTGGTCAGCAGGATGAAGGGACTTCTGCTCATATGGGAAGACTCCAGCGCGCGCTAAGTTGACTGGCGCGACGATTCTAAGCTGAACGACACAACGCTCCCGTGATGCCGCTCACACTAGGAACCATTCGGTGTAGCAGGAGATTTCGATCATCTTCGCCATGCAGTGAGGCTTCGGGCGGATGCCCGGCCAGCAAAGGCATTCACCACGGAGGGCACAGAGGATCACAGAGGGGAGGCGTCGGGAGGCGAATTTACAAGTTTGTTGCGGCTGGGCAGAAACACTCATGGCGGCGACCATTGCTGGCCGCCCTCATTTGCGGATGGTTTCTGTCCTGGTTTCGGCGTTAAAACTTCTTCTTCTCCAGCATTTTCTTCTCAACGATCGTGGTTGCCCAGAGAAAACCGGCGACAGCCTCTTTGGCGTTCAGAACTCTTGGGTAGTTCACATAATCGGAATAGCCCGCCTGGACGCACACGCCGTCGCAAGTATTGCTGAGATCCACCAATCCTTCCGCATTGATGCGGGCGTTGCCTGTGATGGCCCCATACCCGTTGCTCACGACAGGCGCGTACTCCGCCCGATCGAGGAGACCCAGTTCAATGCCACGCTGCAGGGAGTAGGTGAACATGGAAGTGCCGGAAGTGTCGATCCAATTGTCAGGGCGGCTGCCCTTGTCTACAACCTGAAACCAGCCGCCGGTCCTGGGATCCTGAACACGTTTGAGTCCGGCAGCAAGGCGCCTGTAGACATCGAGAACCTGCGGGCGACGGGGATGATCCGGGGGTAGATCGGCAAGTGCTTCGACGAGCACGAGCGCATACCAGCCGAGTCCTTCGCTCCAGACTTCGCTGGAGAGGCCGGTTTTCGGATCGGCCCACGGTTTCTTGCCCTCAGGAATGACCTTGGCGAGTTCCGGCCTTGAAGCCCAGGCATGGTAGTAGAGGCCGGAGTTGTTCTGCCGCGCATGGCTTGCGAAAACGAGAATCTGGCGGGCGGCTTCGTCGAAACAATAAGCGCGATCGCCGATGGATTTGCCGTAGCGGAGCAGGAACATCTGCCCCATGAAAACGCCGTCGATCCACATTTCTCCAGGCAAGTGCGTGGAATGCCAGAAACCGCCGTCGGGATTGCGGGGGAACGAGTCGAAGGCTCTGCGGATCTCGGTAGCGGCGATGCGATAGCGCGGATCATGCGTTTGTTCGTAGAGTCCGACCACGACGTTGCCCGACATCGTGTTGTCAAGGCTGTCGAGAGTAACGTTGCGCAAATGCCCTTTTTCATCAATGAAGGGATCGATCTCGCGCTGGATAAAGTCGAAGTACTTTTTGTCTCCGGTAGCACGCCCGAGCTTTTCGAAACCAAGGAGTGTGTAGCCCTTCCAGTACGACCAGGGCGCCAAACTGTCATGAGGCGTCCCGGGATTGCGGCGCATGAAGGTGTCGGCCATGGCGACAGACCAGAGCCTTTGAGGGGTCTGCGCCTTGCAAAGGGATGCGAAGAGAAGCATCAACGAGGCGGAGAAGACAAGAGAACGTTTCATGGGGCAGAGAATCGCAGAGCGCCTTTGCATTGTCTGTGAGGAGACTCACTGCCGAGAACACGATAAGTAGCGAATAACCCGTTTGGCAGCAATCACACCGACGGAGAGCGCAGAAGGTAAGAAGATGGCTTACGCAGTGAAATGGGGCGACGGTACGAGCGCGTCACTTTGGCCCGAGGACTGCGCAGAAACACTAAGGGCGGCCATTGCTGGCCGCCCTCGTTGCGGATTGTACTTTGTGAAGTTGCTTTAGACGCTCTTGACGTTCTCTGCCTGCCAGCCCTTGGGGCCCTTCACAACGTCGAACTGGACTTGCTGTCCTTCTTGCAGGCTGCGGAAGCCGCTGGCCTGAATGGCGGAGAAATGCACGAAGACATCCTCGCCATTCTGGCGGCTGATAAAACCGTAGCCCTTGGCGTCGTTAAACCACTTCACTGTTCCTGTTTCCATGTGTTGCTTGTTCCTTTGTTCTTGATGTAGCGCTGAAACTTTCAGGATTCTTCTGCAGGCAGGTCACACGCTGGGTTAAGCGGAGATGCATGTACTGCGAGGAACTCTAAAGTCAAACGCAGCACCATTGTACGTTAGGATGCACCGAAATAGCTACAAAAATCGTGCGATGGGGGCGTTAAGCTCATAATTACCAAGAGCTTACAACCATCGGCTGCAAGCTATAGACCGGCTCGATTGCAGATTCTTGATTTCAGAGTGCAGATTGCCTGCCGCTCGGAGCACCCCGCCGAATCGAGAATCTGAAGATCTGCAATCTAAAACCTCAAATCTGCAATCGCCAATCTTCAATCGCTGATTTGCCACGTTCAATGAAATTCATCATCATATTTCTGCATGCGATTGCGGATCGTTCTTCTTACGTTTCTTTTGTGCGCGACGGCTTCGTGGGCGGGGATTGTGGAATCCGTCCGCTATGCGCTGGCCCAGAACAACTTTGCCGCAGCCCAGGCTGAGCTGAATTCTTATCGCAGCCAGCGCGGGACCGACGCGGAGTATCTCGAGGCGTACTCGTGGCTGGGACGCGCGGCGCTTGATCAGGGACAATACGATCAGGCGGCCGCCTATGCCAAAGAGACGAAGGCGCTGGCGCTGGAGCAGTTGAAGGTGCGTCCGCTGGATGCCGAGCCGCATTTGCCTTTGGCTTTGGGCGCGGCTCTGGAAGTACAGTCGCAGGTATTGGCCGCGCGCGGGCAGAAGGCGCAGGCGATCGCGCTGCTGCAGGCGGCGCTGCGCACTTACGGGAATACGTCGATTCACGATCGCATCCAGAAGAATCTGAATCTGCTGTCGTTTCAGGGGAAGATCGCTCCGGCGTTGAAGTCGGATCAGTTCCTGGGCGCGCCACTGCCGGCTGCGGCTGCGCTGAAGGGATCGCCGGTGCTGCTGTTCTTCTGGGCGCACTGGTGCTCCGACTGCAAGGCCGAAGCGCCAATCATCACTCAGTTACGTTCGGAGTACGCGGCGAAGGGGCTGAAGGTGATCGGGCCGACGCGCTTCTACGGATACACCGCGCAGATCGAGCATGCGCGGCCGAGCGATGAGCTGCAGTACATCGATGCGGTGCGGCATCGGTTCTACTCGGGACTGCTCGACATGCCGGTGCCGATCAGCACGCAGAACTTTCTGGTGTACGGGGCGTCCACCACGCCGACGCTGGTGCTGCTGGATCGGGCGGGGAAGGTGGCTTGGTACCATCCGGGGGCGGTGGGGTATGGAGAGCTAAGGGGAGAAATTGAAAAGGTGGTGAGGTAGACAGTCTCACACCGAAAATGTGAATGGCATATCTAGAGGACCTCTCGGAGTACACCTACGCAGGTTGTGAAGCGTACCGCCCCATTACGAAGGCGGTCGGGTGGCTGAGTTGCGAACACGAGTTCGAAATCGTGCCCCCGTCGGAAGAATTACTCGATTTACTTTGGCAGTACTGCAAGATTCGTGTGGTCCCAATGAGAGGGTTCCACAGATGTGAGTTCTGCCCGTCTGCGGTTTCTAGAGCGCACGATTTGCCGAGCCTCATGGCCGCCCTAAAAAGCGATGGAATTGGGCATCGGGCAACAAGAAATGGTGAGGAGCTATTACTAGGATCTGCCGAGATCCGAGTCTTTGGTCAGTCCGGGGTTATTTACGCAGCCCCGAATTTAATCTACCACTACGTACTTATTCACCACTACAACCCTCCTGACGAGTTCGTCCGAGCAATGAAGGAAGGTCCGAAACCGACTGAGGCCGATTATTTCAAGCGATTGACAGGGCTAAGACTTGTATAGAAATAGTGGTCAACATCACGATTGCTTTTCTCGCGAACCGGTGGAAGCCGTGGAACTTCGCCGGGCCGGACAGCCACGGCAGGTGTCACCATGATCTATTTCACCTCCGTTAGCCTTCCCGTCTTTACATCGTAAATAAAGCCTCTAACTGGAATCTGCTTTGGAATCCAGGGATGAGACTTCACCTTCTGCACCTGCTGGCGGACGTTTTCTTCCAGGTCGTCGAATCCATAAAAACGGGCCGGCTCACTGGCGTCGGCGCCCATCTTCTCGGTCAGCTTGGCTCGCATCTCGTTCTCCTTCACCTTCAATAGCCCGCAGTCAGTGTGGTTGATGATGATGAATTCCTGCGTGTCGAGCAGATGATGGGAGACGAGCAGCGAGCGGATCGCGTCGTCGGTGGCGATGCCTCCCGCGTTGCGGATCATGTGCGCGTCGCCGGGGCGCAGTCCGAGGCAGTGCTCGAACAGGATGCGGGAGTCCATGCAGGCGAGCACGGCGGCGTGGCGGCGTGGGCGAACCTGCAGGTTCCCCAGATTGAAACTGCGGGCGAAGATTTCGTTGGCGGCTAAGAGTTCGTCAGCTACGGCCAAGGGCACACTCCGTCGTTAGTCGTTGGTCGTTCGTCGTTCGCGAGGGCTGATTTGGCCAACGTCCAACGACCGACGACCAACGACGGTTTATTTATCCAGTTTACAATCGGCGCGTGAACCTGGATGACACTATCGTCGCGATTGCGACTCCGCCGGGGAGGGGTGGGATCGGAGTGGTGCGGATCGCGGGACCTGATGCGCGGCGGATTGCCGCGCCCATGCTGCGGTTGCGGTATGAATTGGAGCCTGGGCGGGCCGTGTTTGGGGAGTTGGTTGAACCGTCTTCTGTGGACGAAGTCAGAAGCCCCACCCTGTCCCTCAGAGAACGAGGGACAAGGGTGGGGCAACCTCAAAATGAGCCCACCTCGCTTCGCTCCGGAACGGACGAGGCGTCCGCCCCTACACAATCTCAGCGCATCGACGAGGTTGTGGTTACTTACTTCGCTAGACCTCATTCCTATACCACTGACGATGTGATCGAGATTTCGGCGCATGGGTCGCCTGTGGTGCTTCGGCACATTGTGGAGTTGTGCGTCGCGGCGGGCGCGCGGCTGGCTGAGCCGGGCGAGTTCACGATGCGGGCATTTCTCAACGGGCGCATTGATCTCACTCAGGCTGAGGCCGTGCGCGATTTGATTGAATCGCAGACTCTGTATCAGGCGAAGGTGGCGGCGCAGCAGCTTGACGGGGCGCTCTCGCGACGCTTGCAGCCCATCAAGCAGAAGCTCGTCGAACTGATCGCGCTGCTTGAGGCGGGTATCGATTTTGCCGACGATGACGTCTCCGTTCTACCGAATACCAAGATTCTGGAGCACATTGCTGCGGTACGCTCGCCATTGGAGGAACTGAACGCCAGCTTCGCCTACGGAAAGATCGTGCATGAAGGGCTGACGCTCGCGATTGTGGGACGTCCGAATGTCGGGAAGTCTTCTTTGTTCAATCGGCTGGTCGAGCGTGAGCGGGCGATTGTGACTGCGACGCCGGGGACGACGCGGGATCTTGTGACCGAGACGGTTGCGATCGGCGGGATTCCGGTGCAGCTGGTCGATACGGCGGGGATTCGTCAGGCGCTGGATGAGGCGGAGTCGATTGGCATTCGAAAATCGATGGAGGCTCTGGCCGATGCGGATCTGGTGCTGGTTGTTCTGGACGCGTCTGCGGAGCAGACAAAAGAAGATGACGAGTTGCTGGCGCAGGCGGAAAATCGTGCGGCCATTCTCGTCGAGAACAAGAGTGATTTAGCGACCTCACGGCCGAAAACCCCCACTTCTCCCAACAACAGGGAGAAGTGGGGCACCCGGGTCTTTACTTCTGCGCTTACTGGGGAGGGCATCGATCTATTGCGGGCCGAGATTCTGCGGCATGTGTCCGGCAGCGCGGTGCCCGGCGAGGCTGGTTTTCTTACCAACGTTCGCCATCATGGATTGATCAACGATTCACTAGCCGCGCTTGGGGCGGCGGGCCTGGCGGTCGCAAACAAAGTGCCCCATGAGATGTTGCTTCTTGATCTCTACAATGCGCTGCGACCGCTGGACGCGATCACCGGGGCGACTACTACGGACGACATTCTGAATTTGATCTTCAGCACGTTCTGTATCGGGAAGTAGTGGGGGCTGAGCCCGAGGGTCAGAGGTGACCTCTGCGCAGAAGTATGACAATGATTCCAGCGACTGTAATCGCGAGGAGGCCGAATGAATAGACGTAATAAATCCATTTGATTTTCGGCCAGATGAATGCCGGCCAGACGTCTGCAAGCTTGTCTGAAAACGTTTCCCCCAGCCTTGGAGGTAGCGCGGCCTCTTCGGATTCAGGTCTCCATCCCGAGGCGATCCACGTGGCACGGAGATTCGACAAGAGCACCGCGTTCACGATGATTCGCACCACTCCAACTCCCGAAAGCCAGGTGTCGAGCGCAAAGTAGATCAGCACAACCGCCGCCGCAAAGGGATTGTGTTCGCGGACACCGATGCCACCGAAATGAAACAGTAGAAAAACCAGTATCCCCGTGATCGGCTGGCTACTGATAGTGAGAGAAACCAGTGCTACTAATCCTACAATCGTGCAAAGCCAGAAGCCCTGTACTGCCAGATAGTCGACATCTGCGCCGCTTTGAATCGATGGCCAGAACAAGCTTTTCAGGCGACTCTCGGTGCGCGTCGTCGAATCAGAGAGGCCTAGGGTTTGCATGGCGGATGAATTAAACCGCAGGGGGAGGAGCGTGTCCAGCAAAAACCGGGAGGCTCAGCTCTGCGCTCTCTGCGCTCGGCGAACTTCGCGGTTCCAGCTCTTAACCGCCGCCGAGAACTGCCGCTGAGGGCGCGGAGAGAAACCGCACAAGCAAGGCCGAGCAACTTACTTCGATAGGGCGCCTAGGGCGCTGCGGAATAGGGCATCGAAAGATCCGGCTTTGCCGCTCTTGACGCTGGCTTCCAGAGCTTTTTCTGCGGCAGCGCGCTGGTAGCCTAGATTCACCAACGCAGACAAAACATCTTCTTCTACCGCGCTTATCGAAGGCGCGGAGACTGCTGCTGTGGGCGCGGCTTGCGGCAGTTTGTCGCGCAGCTCAAGGACCATGCGCTCGGCGGTTTTCTTGCCGATGCCCGGGATGCGGGTGAGGCGGGCGACGTCGTTGCCCCGGATCGCGCCGACCATTTCGTCCGCGGGCATGCCGCTGAGGATCGTGATGGCCAGCTTCGGTCCGATGCCGCTGACGGTGATCAGCTTTTCGAAGAGGAGTTTCTCGGCGGGGCGCAGGAATCCGTAGAGCGCGATCACATCTTCGCGAACGTGGGTGTGAATATGAAGCGCGACCTCGCCGCCGACGGGGGGAAGATCGGAAAACGTAGGCACGCTGATGGTGACGTCGTAGCCGACGCCGGCGGTCTCGACAACCGCCTGGTTGGGATGCTTGGCCAGAAGCTTTCCGCGTAAGTGAGCGATCATGGCAGGGTTATTGTATAGGCGTGGGGCGTCGGTTTCCGGCTTCGGGGTGAACGCTGGTAGCGGGGCTTCGCGCCAGGATCGCGCCAGGGCTTCGGACTTCTGACTTCTGACTTCTCTTTCCCTCTGGCTGCGCGCCTAGAGCGCTGTCGCTTGCTCGCGGCGGCGGGACTGGATTTCTATGTAGACGTTCACCAGCGAAACGGCGGCTGGAGTGACTCCGGGAATGCGCGAGGCTTGGCCGATAGTGCGCGGGCGGACTTTCGTCAGCTTTTCCTGCATTTCGCGCGAGAGGCCGCTTACTGACTTGTAATCGAACCACTCGGGGATGGCGTGCAGCTCGGCTTTCTTCAGACGATCCATGGCGCGCTGCTGCTGCTGCAGGTAGCCTTCGTACTTGATTTCCGTTTCTACGGATTTCAATTCGTTGCGGACTTCCGAGGAAATCTTCACCACAGAGGGCACAGAGGAACTTCCTTTGAAAAACTCTGGCGCTTGCGTGCTTAGGATGGGGGCCAGGTCTTCTATTTTTACTTCAGGGCGCTTTAGGAGTTGGGCGAAAGATTGGCCAATTGCCGAGTCCCATGCCTTCGTGGAGCTGTCGGCGGAATGCATAGGTCCTTCGCTTCGCTCAGGATGACAAGGCAGCCGGTGATTCTGGATGGTCTGCAGATGTTCGGTCGTGAGGCGTGTAGTCTCCATCAGCGTCTTCATCTGGCTCAGGCGTTCCTGCTTCTTCAGGAATTCCGACCAGGCTTCATCGTTTATTAGTCCCACGCGGCGGCCGTGGGGGGTGAGGCGGCGGTCGGCGTTGTCGATACGCAGGTGCAGGCGGAACTCGGCGCGCGACGTGAACATTCGGTAGGGCTCGTTTGTGCCCTTTGAGATCAGGTCATCGATCAGGATCGCTGTGTACGCTTCAGTGCGATCGAGGATCAGCGGCGGTTCCTGCTTTACTTGCAGCGCCGCGTTGATGCCTGCCATCAATCCCTGGCACGCGGCTTCTTCGTATCCCGAAGTGCCGTTGATTTGGCCGGCGAGGAATAGGCCAGCGATCTTGCGTGTTTCGAGCGTACGCTCGAGTTCTGTCGGGTCGATCGAATCGTATTCGATGGCGTAGCCGGGCCGCAGCATGTCGGCATTCTCGAGGCCGGGAATCGACTTCAGAATCGCGAGCTGCACCTCGACCGGTAGCGACGTGCTCATGCCGTTCACGTAAATTTCGTACGTGTTCTTGCCCTCGGGTTCGAGGAAGAGCTGATGCATCTCCTTGTCGGGGAACTTGACGATCTTGTCTTCGATTGAGGGGCAGTAACGCGGGCCGATAGACTGGATCTGTCCGCTGTACATGGGCGAGCGGTGGACGTTCTCGCGGATGATCCGGTGCGTTTCGGGCGTGGTCCAGGCGATGTAGCAGGGGACTTGCGAGTCGTGGTGTGCGACACGCTTTGTGCGGAAGCTGAAGGGAGTGGGATCTTCGTCGCCGGGCTGCACGGGGAATTTCGACCAATCGATGGTGCGTCCGTCAAGGCGTGGAGGCGTGCCGGTTTTGAGGCGGCATCCGCGAAGGCCGAGCTTTTTGAGGGCTTCGCCGAGAAGAACAGCGGGCGGTTCGCCGGAGCGTCCCGCGGGATATTGCTGCTCGCCGCAGTGGATCAGTCCGTTGAGAAAAGTTCCTGTGGTGATAATGACGGCTTGGGCGCCGACGGTGCGGCCGTCGCGGAGCCGAATGCCGAGAACACGGAGTGAGTTCTCAGTTCTCAGTTCTCGGTTCTCAGTAAAGTCGGATGCCTCAGCGGCTAAAGCCGCGTCCTCATACGCAGCTCCATCGGCACGACTGAAGTCGTGCCCTTCCCTGTTTTGATGAGGGCTGACGGCTGACGGCTGACGGCTGTCTTCCAGGATCAGATCCGCGACTTCCGCCTGCTTTATCTTCAGATTCGGCTGCGATTCGAGGACCTCGCGCATCTTCAGGCGGTAGGCTTGCTTGTCGCACTGGGCGCGCGGAGACCAGACTGCAGGGCCGCGAGAGGTGTTGAGAAGGCGGAACTGGATGCCGACTGCGTCGGTGACTTCTCCCATGATGCCGCCGAGGGCGTCTACTTCGCGGACGAGGTGTCCCTTAGCGATTCCGCCCACGGCGGGATTACACGACATCTGCGCGATCAGGTCGAGGTTCAGCGTGTAGAGCGCGGTCTTCAGGCCCATGCGCGAGGAGGCCATGGCGGCCTCGCATCCGGCATGGCCCGCGCCGACTACGACTACGTCGAAATGTTCGGTGAACTGCAAGGTTTCAAAGTTTCAAGGTTTCAACGTTTCAAAGTGTTCGGTTTCAAGTAGCGGAATACCGCGGGAATCACAGTGTTTTTGCTTTGAGACTTTGAAACCCTGAAACTTTGAAACCTCAGACCTGCTGTTTCTATCATTCTAGCAACTACGCCGTGATCCCGATCACTTGCCGCAACCCGATGCGCCCCGTATATTGAAATGTCCTACCTTCCCAGGAGAATTATGAACGCCACGGAGTTATTCCAGCAGCTGGATACCCGTATCTCTAAATATGACCTGCTCTGCCATCCGTTTTACAAAGCGTGGTCGGCGGGGCGTTTGACGCGCGATGACCTGCGGGAGTATGCGCAAGACTACTATCACCACGTGGAGGCATTTCCTTCTTACTTGGCCGCGCTGAGCTTGCGTCTGGAGGAGGGCGAAATGCGCCGGGCGGTGCTGGCCAATCTGTGCGATGAGAAGGGAGTGGCGGGCGCGGGCAAGAAGTCTGTGCCCCATTCGGATCTATGGCTGGATTTTGCCGAAGGCATGGGGTCGACGCGCAACCTGGAGTGGCACCATCCGGTGCAGGAGATACGGCAACTGATCGCGTACTTCCATCGCGTAGCGAGCGAAGGTTTGCCGGAAGAGGCGCTGGCGGCTTTCTATGCATATGAGTCGCAAGTGCCGCGGGTTGCCCGGGAAAAAGAGTCGGGGCTGCGGTCGATGTACGGAGCAGACGACAAAACCTGCGGGTACTTTGCCCTGCATGCCGAGGCCGATGTGCATCATGCGCGAGTGTGGCGTGGTCTGCTGGAGAAACGGATTGCCGAGCATCCGGAGGCGGCCGAGGCGGCATTGGACGCGGCAGAGAATGCAGCACGCATGCTGTGGCTGGCGCTGGACGGGATTGAGGCGCGGCGCAATGCGGTGGCGATGGCGTAAACACTTCTGTCTGTCGAAAATCCCCCACTTCTGGCAAAACCGGCCAGAGGTGGGGCACCCGAGATCATTTGCGGGCCAGTGATTCGTTAGAATCATTGGCTTTTGTTTTCGGAGAAATCGAAAGTGGCGAAAGAAATTCCGCCGGGTGCGCGCGGTGAAGCATCCGAGACGGTTGAGTTCGAGCACACGCTGACCTCCCATCATCCTCAGTTGCCGCCGGTTTACTCGACGCCTGACATGATCCGGCTGATGGAGACGGCGGCCTTCCACGCGCTGCAGCCTTATTGTGAGGGCGATGAGATCACCGTGGGAACGTCGATCAACGTTGAGCATCGTGCGGCGAGCGGGATTGGAGCTAAGATCAAGGCTGAGGCCGTGCTCGAATCCTTTGATGGACGCTTTTATACCATGCGTGTGACCGCCCGCGATGACGTGCAGGAGATTGGACGCGGGACCGTGGGCCGCGCGGTGGTGAGCATTGGAAAGTTCCTCGAAAAAATGAAGAACGGCGGCCGCTGAGCGCATCCCAAACTCGATATGCCAATTCCCGAACAGAAGAATAGAGCTGACGCGTTCCGCGCGATGCATACGGGCGCGGGTCCTGTGTTGCTGGCGAACGTGTGGGACGTGGCGAGCGCGCGCATTGTGGAAGATGGGGGATTCTCTGCTGTGGGGACCACGAGCGCGGGCATCGCATTCGCGCACGGATTTCCTGATGGGCAGAAGATTTCGCGCGAGCAGATGTTTGCGGTGATTGCGCGGATCGCGGGGGCGGTGAATGTCCCAGTGACGGCCGATGTGGAAGCCGGATATGGCGAGACGGCGGAACGCGCGGCGCAGACGGCGCGGCAGGTGATCGAGGCCGGGGCGGTCGGCATGAATTTTGAGGATGCGACGGGAGATGCGGGGCATCCGCTGACGGAGTTGGCGCTGCAGGTGGAGCGGATCCGGGCGATTCGCGAATCGGCTGCGAAATTGGGTGTGCCGCTCGTGCTCAACGCGCGAACGGATGTTTATCTGCTTCAGGTCGGTGAGCCGGGCGGGCGCTACGACGAGGCGATGCGGCGGCTGGCGGCGTATCGCGATGCCGGGGCGGATTGCGTGTTTGTGCCGGGGTTGCGGGATCTGTCGGCGATCAAGCGCATTGTTGCGGATCTGGGGTGTCCGGTGAACATACTGGGAGTTCCGGGATCGCCGTCGGTCAATGAGCTGGTTGATGCGGGAGTGAAGCGAATCAGTCTGGGATCGGGTCCGATGCGGGCGGCGATGGGACTACTGCGGAGAGTGGCGGAAGAGCTGAAGACGGCCGGAACATATCATCAGATGGAAAGCGCGCCGACGCACGCTGAGATGAACCAGCTGATGAATGGCGGGACAAATCCAAGAACCTAAAGACCTCACCACAGGGGTCACGGAGGAACACAGAGGAACCCCTGTGAACCTCTGTGCCCTCTGTGGTGCAATTTGAAAACTTTCATTATTGGGGTCATTTCCGACACGCATGGACTGCTTCGTCCTGAGGCGGTCAAGGCCCTGCGTGGGTCGGAGCAGATCATCCATGCCGGGGATGTGGGCGATCCTGAAATTCTTGAAGACTTAAAAAACATCGCGTCGGTCACGGCGGTGCGCGGGAATGTCGACAAAGGCGCGTGGGCGCGCAAGCTGCCGGAGATGGAAGTGGTCGAACTCGGTGGCGTTTCCATTTACGTACGGCACGATATCTCGCAGCTCGATCTGAAGCCCGAGGCGGCAGGATTCGCAGCGGTGATCTATGGACACAGCCACGTTCCCAAGCAGGAAACGCGCGGCGGAGTGCTGTATTTCAATCCGGGCAGCGCGGGCCCGCGGAGGTTCAAGCTGCCGGTGTGCGTGGGAAGGCTGCAGGTGGAGTGACAATATTCGCGGCGAGATTGTGAAGCTTCTGGACTGAAGACCCCACTCACAAGATGGTCGGCCCCGGAGATGAGCGGAATCCAGTCCGTTCCTTCTAATCTTCCATCATTACGGATGTAACCTCATTCGCCCTAAACGAGTAGATTTCGAGACCGTTCTGGCTCAGAGTCGGGGACGACAGCGTCTTCTTCAGCAAAGCGTCCCCGCGGTTTGGTCGAGAAGAAGAAAATCTGTGAAGAGCTGGCTCAACAACCTCGTCCGTCGACTTGGCCTGGCCCTACTGAAAATCAGTTGCAGTAGCCAGACCAAGGGTTGGTACCGGTCGTCCTCCGAAACAATCGCAACGAGACTGATTGTATGGACGCGCAAAGAGGCCGAACTTGCGTGGAAGGCCGGTCGCACAGAGGCTAACCTAGCCAAAATACTCCCGGAAGACGTCGAATCAACCAAGACCGTCAGCGGGCGTTTCATCGTTGACCATATACCCGCGAGGGTTGTGATCTGCGTCAATGAAGAGATCAAGCGCCAAATTCTCGGGACGATGAGAAAAGAGAACGCTGAGCAGGCGGAGCAACAGAGAGCTGCGAGCGTTCGGCGAGATGCGATGGAAGAAGAGTGGCGCAAGAACGGTTGCATCAAAGATTCTTCAGGAAACTGGGTAGTCCCCGAGGAGTTGATCTGGCGTTCATTGCCACGCGGGGAGGATCGATGATGAGGATGCCCAAATCACCGTGGGGACATTGATTGAGCCAAGAGGAACTGTCTTTAGTAATGGAGGCTGAGCCTCTCCCAATCGGAGGCGTTACTCTCTCATTGAGTGAACTGACAGACACACGAACCGGGAACCTTGTTTGGTTCCCGGTCTTGAGCAAAAAACGCCACCATTGTTAGTGGAACAGGTTCAGCGTGTTGGTGGCGTCGTCCACGTAGTAAACGTGCGCATTTAGGGTGACCAATCCGAACAGGGCGCCGGCGCCCGGAGGGTTGCCCGAGCCGTCGAGCAGATACTTCGCAACCGGCAGACCGTCGGGCGAGGTTTGCACCATGAAGCCATCGTCCCCGTTCGCGGTGAGGATGTCACCGTTCCCCGCCACCGTCAGACCCAAAGGATCGTTCAGCGCACCGCCGCTAGTGATTGTGCGTCCGGTGTGCGCCGATGTCTGGCGGGTGAGAGGGAATGGGATCGCTACAATCCGATTGTTGAGACTATCGGCCACATAGAGTGAGAAGTGGTCCGGGCTGAGCCCGACGCCAGTGGGCCCAATCACGAGCGCTGCCGGATCGGTACGCTCTGCAAATCCGGAACCGATCACTGTCATGGCTTCGACGAACGGAGCCGCCCCCATGCTAAGCGTGAGGTCGATTCGAACAACAGTCCCGCCATGGACGACGTTTCCGTTGGCTGCCACGGTGCCATTGAGCACATTGGTCACGAAGAGTGAAGCGGTTCCACCGCCATTTGCATTCGAATGATCGAGAGCGGTCATGTCCCATGGGCCGTTGATGAGGGTGCCATAAATGGTTTCGACCACTTTCCCAGAGGAGTTCAACACGAGCAGGCACCCTGCTTGGGCTGTCGCGGATGTGCCGTCTGTGGTTGGCAGGCTGCCCACGATGACCCATCCGCTGCGCAGCGCGGCCAGTGCGGTGCTAAGGCCTACTCCACCGGTGCAGGCGCCGGGAAGGTGGTCGGCGTTGATTTCGGCGAACAGGCTCCGGTGGCCGTCAGGAGTAATTTGCACGATGGTGGTCCCGGTGCCCTGGAAATTCGAGCTGGCGTTGAAATTGCTGATCAGCAGATTTCCCCGCACGAGTTTTCCGGATGTCACTGGAACAACGACTATGCCGTAAGGGTTGACGTCGCCGTTGGCCGGAACTGTGGATGCGATCGTCGTGATCGTGTGAGAGGGCGACTGAGCCACGGCAAGAACAGAGGCCAGGCACAGCATGGCAAGAAGCGCGTAAATGGCGCGCTTAGAACCAAAAATTTGATTTTGACCGATGCGATTCATTTTCTCCTCCGTGTCATGGAGCAAGGCTGGTTAGGCGGATTTCGCGAAGAGTGGTGTGACAAAGTTCTGTCAGACGAGGTCGAGAACCTACTGGCACGGGCAGAAGTTGTCTAAACAATCCGGAGAAGATGTCAGAGACTTGTCAAAGAATTGTCGCTTGTTAAGTGATCCGAGTTGCCTCAAGCAGCTACTTAGCCGCTTGCCGATCGAGCTGTGGATCGGAAATCCGGGCAAACTTCCGGGCGCAAAGTGTCCGCAACCACGAAAGACGGACCTACCGGAGGCAGTTACCGCTGCCCTGCTGCAAGAGCCGCGACCGATGCGGGTCCCGAGTGCGAGAAGCGCATTGTGGCAGTTTGTTGTGATGCAATCGGTCGATCAACTCACGCGCACATCGCCAAACTGGATGTAGCGGTCGACATCTTCATAGACGCGGACTCACCGGTCAGCCTTTTTGAGCCTTGGTGAGAGTCTTGGGACTAGGCGTCCGCGGACCGAGATAAGTCCTGGTAATCCGGTCGTGCCAGCAGAGGCTGTCTTCGTCGAGGAACAGCCAGATGTATCCCATGCCGAGCGAAGCCGCCGAAAGATACACCGCCAAAACGCGCCAACGGCGCAGCGAGCGATTCGTTAGACTGCCGTCAAACCGGCTAAGCTGCAAGCGGGCCAGACGCAGTCCCGGCGTAGCGCCCGCATACACGATCAGCAGATACTGGTAGACGGCCCAGAACGCAGCGGGAATAGCGCCTGCCAGGCTCAGTATTTGGATTCTCGGCGGACGTACCAGCGTGATCTTCCAGAAGATAAAGCCGAAAACCGCCGATGACGCTCCGATGATCAGCCCATCGATCACTGCCGCCAGAGCGCGTCGCGCCAAAGGCGCGCCGTGTACAGGAAAGTCGATACCCACGCGCCTTTCCGGTTCCTCAACGCGAACCGTTTCGATCGTGATGCCGCCAAGCGCCGGTGGCGGCGGGGCAACCTCAGGCACTTCCAGGATGCGTGGCCGATCGACCACCGGTTCGGCCAATTGGTCGGGTGGGGGTGTGGGCGGTCCCCAGACAAAGCGAGGGAACTCGATGATTTTCGCGCCAGTTTGGCTCCGCTCGGCAATAACTGGCGCGCACTCCGCAGAGGATGTCACGCCCCTCTCTGCACAGAGGTGCTCAGGTTCCGTACTTTCCGACTCAGGAGCCTTCATGGTTTGCGGCTCCAACAACTGAACCGGCACGTCCTCCGCCAAACTGCTGTTAACAACTGGTGCCGAAGGCCCAAACGGCAAGCGCAGAGAGGGGTACCGAGGTGGAGGAGCCTTGCGCCGCGAACGATACCGATTCAGTCGTTCCGACAGCTCATGACGCCACTCAATTCCATCTGACTCGCCGGGCGCAGACTCAGAGCTCAGCACTGATGCCGCCACCTGGGCATCGGTCGCGGAATCCTGACTCGGAATAGGCGTGGGAGGGGGCTCCATAGGACACTGGCAGACTTCGCCGCACTTCTCACAATTCATGAAACACTGTCCTGCTTGGGTGTCCCGCTTCTCGCCGCGCTTGCGAGAAGTGGGAACAATCCCAGCTGCGAGCAACCGGGAGGCAACCAACGGCAATCCTAGCCTTTGTCGCTACTTTTCCGCACAGCCAGCCGCATGCTACCTTCACGATGCCGCAACCAGCAGGCGAAGGCACGCCCTCGGATCGGGCGACGATATTCCGTTGATTTTCTTCCGATGACTCTGCGCACTAGATTCCTTATCACGGTGCTGTGCCTTTGTCATCTGGTTCCCGCCTCCGCGCTAGTAACCAGACAGTTGCCGTCCACCAGTGATCCGCCATCCCAGGAATCGCAGCCAGCGCAGAATCCCGAAAAAGCTTTTGAGGCGACGAGCACCAGCTGCGCCGCCCAGGCCGCGCAGCAGGACTCCGACTCGGCCACCATCTGCTCCGATGCGCAGGAGAGGGTCGGCAACCTCTACAAGCTGCGCGGGAACGCCGAAATCCGCTACCGAACCTACGTGCTGCACGCCGACGAACTCACCTACAACTCAGATACCGGCGAAGCCACCGCCACCGGACATTTCACAATCGACGGTGGTCCCAACGACGATCACATCAAGGCGAGCCACGGAACCTACAACGTGAGCGCGGAAACCGGGCGCTTCTACAATGTCACCGCGACGACAGGTCTGCAATTCAAAGGCAGCCGCGTCATCCTCACCTCGACCGCCCCCTTCGCATTCACAGGAAAAATCGTCGAGAAGACTGCGCCCGATCACTACGTCGTTTACGACGGCACCATCACCACCTGCGAGATGCCGCATCCCAAGTGGAAGTTCGACGCACACAAGGTAGTCGTCGACGTGGGTGGGAACGCCAGCATCTACCACAGCACCTTTCTGCTGCGCGGCTTCCCCATCTTCTACTTCCCATACGCCACTCACCCGGTGCAGCGCGAGGCCCGGCATTCCGGATTCATGGTGCCCACCGCCGGCCGCTCGTCGGCAAAGGGCAACGTTGTGGGGGATTCGTTTTACTGGGTCATGAACCGCAGCGCTGATGGAACCATCGGCGCTGAGTACTTCTCCAAACGAGGCTGGGCGCAGCGTGGGGAATTGCGTCTGCGCCCAAGTGATGTTTCATATGTCGACTTGAGTTACTTCGGAGTGATCGACCGGGGCATTTCCGTCAACACCGGCCAATTTGTTCCAAATCCTGAGGACCCCGCCGGACCGCCAATTCCTCAAACGGCCAAGCTGCAGGAAGGCGGCCAGGAGGTCCGCCTTGTAGCGGAAACAAATTTCCATGGCGTACGAGCCGTTTCCAACATCGACTATCTGAGTTCGTTTCTCTTCCGCCTAGCCTTTAACGAAGTATTCAGCCAGGCGATTAACTCCGAAGTGAAATCCCAACTGTTCGTCACGAAGTCTTACAAGGGATTCTCGCTCGGTGGTATGGTCGAGCGTTATCAGAACTTCTTCCAGACCGCGGAGAATGGGGTTCTGACGAACGCCCCGCCGAGGTTCGATTCGGTCCGCATTCTGCACACGCCCAGCCTTGATGCGTCGAGCGTGGAGCGCCGCCTCGCCCGCCTGCCCCTTTTCTGGTCACTGGATACATCTTTGGCCGGCCTTTCGCGCAGCGAACCTGGGTTTCGAACTGCGGATCTCCTCGCTCGTTACGATCTCAATCCCGAAATCTCACTTCCCCTGCACTGGAAAGGCTGGAGCACGCGTCCGGCACTCACGTTTCACGAAACCTATTACAGCGACAGCGTCAACAATGGACTGTCGCTGGGGGCTTCCGCCAACCGCAAGGCTCTCGAGGCGACGGTTGAATTGCGCCCGCCCGCCGTGGAAAAGGTTTTTGACCGGGAATTTCTGGGGCGGAAGTGGAAGCACGTCATTGAACCGCAAATCCTGTACCGCTATGTCACCGGCGTGAATAACTTCAACAACATCCTGCACTTCGACGAGCGTGACATTCTCAGCGACACCAACGAGGTGCTCTACGGATTCGTCACCCGGCTCTACGCCAAGCATGCATCGCCGCAGGTTCAGGAATGCGAAACACCCATGACGGGCTTGGCCGTCGGCGCCGCCGCCCCCGAGCAGACTGTCCCCTGGGAGCGCTCCGCAACTCTCGAGAACCAGCCCTGCCTTGAAGCGCCCGAAGTCAAAGAGGTCGTCACCTGGGAACTGGCGCAGAAATATTTTGTGGACCAGAGGTTTGGCGGAGCCCTGATCCCCGGCCAGCGCAACGTCTTGGCGAGCTCCGAGGAACTGACTGGGATTTCATTCATCACGCAGCCCAGGTACCTGTCCCCGCTGATTTCGCGGCTGCGTGTCGCGACCGGCACTCGCACCGACACCGAATGGGATCTGGATTACGATTTCCAGCAGGACCGCGCTAACTCCAGCACTGTCCTGATCAATTACAATGCCGGCCCATTCACCTTCGGCGGTGGTGACGCTTATCTTCAGATTCCCCAGACCAATACGCCTCAGGCCGGCCTCAGCGAAGGTAAATGTGGCCCGGTCACGGGATCCAGCCAGATCACCTGCAAGTTCCACCAATTCCGTACCGCCCTCGGCTATGGTGGGTTGACACGCCGCGGATTCAGCGCCGCCACCAGTCTTGGATTTGATACCGAAACTCGCAAACTGCAATTCGCGACCGCACAGACCACCTACAACTGGGATTGCTGCGGCATCACACTCGAATATCGCCGCTACGCCATCGCCAACGTCCGCAATGAGAATCTCTTCCGCTTTACCTTCAGCCTGGCCAATATCGTCTCCTTCGGCAACCTGAGGCGCCAGGAACGGCTGTATTAAGTAAGCAGGCCGCGAGGTCAAAAGTTCGTTTATGAGCTACCCTCTCGCTGGCGCAATTGCTACCATAAGCGAATGGGATCTTCTCCCGGTCTTCCGGCCAAGCTTTCGCAATTCGACGCCAATGTCCGCAGCCTGGGTCGCGTGCTCGTGGCTTATTCCGGTGGTGTCGATTCCGCTTATCTCGCCTGGGCGGTTCATCGCGCTTTGGGTAACGGCATGCTCGCCGTAATCGCCGACTCTCCCAGCCTGGCGCGAACCCAACTCGCCGATGCCATCGCCTTCGCCGAAGAGCAAGGTATCCCCGTCGAGGTCATTTCCACCTCCGAACTCGATCGCCCCGAATACCAGCGCAATGACGGGCAGCGCTGTTTCCAGTGCAAGGACGAACTCTTCACAGTTATGGAAAAGATCCGTGCCGAGCGTGGATTCGACACGATCGCTTACGGCGTCAACTTCGACGATCAGGGAGACTTCCGGCCCGGGCAGCAGGCTGCAAAACTGCATCACGTCGCCGCACCGTTGCTGAAAGCCGGCCTCACCAAGCAGGACATTCGCGATCTGTCACGCGACGCCGGGCTGCGCATCTGGGACAAGCCCGCCTCAGCATGCTTGTCTTCCCGCATCGAGTACGGACGTCCGGTCACGCGTGAAGCGCTCGACGTGGTCGAACGCGGAGAAGATGCCATCCGGGAGCTCGGATTCCGCCAGTTCCGCGTGCGCCATCACGGAGATATCGTCCGCATCGAAATCGCCCGTGAAGAACTCGAGCGCGCCCTGAATCCCGATATCGCGGCCCGGTTCACGAGCATCTTCAAGCAGCTTGGCTTCAAGTTCGTCACCCTCGACCTTGAAGGCTTCCGCTCCGGCTCGATGAATGCCCTGCTTCCAGCCGAGCAACTCACAAGAGCAAGACGCGACTGAGTAGAAAGTCGGCTGCCCCCTCCTTCTCTGAGCGGGACCTCAGACCTCCGACTTCAGACCCTAGACTCCGCACTCCGGCGAACAGATCTGGTACCAACAAGGGGGCCAATCGCGGCGCTGGAGTCCCTGAAGTAGAAGTCCGAAGTCTGAGGTCCGAGGTCTTTCAGTCTTGCGCTCCGAAGTACACATTGACGCTATGAGATAATCAATAGATTCAATGCACTTGAGGCGGCTCCTGGTGATCCTTTTACGTCGTTCCCTGCTCGTTTTGCTCTTAATCTGTCTCGGTTGTGTGGCCCAGTCCGCACCTCCTGATGTGGCGCGCAAGATCGAGCACCAGGTCCGCACCTACTATCAATTGCCGCCCGACGTGCAGGTCACCGTGGGAGCGATCACTCCCACCAGCGAACTCCCGGGATACGACAGCGTCTCGGTCAGCCTGAATCAGGAAGGCAAGCAGAAGGAATATAAGTTCCTGCTCTCAAAGGATCACGCCACCCTGCTGCGCGTGACCAAGTTCGATCTCAGCAAAGACGCCTACTCCGACCTGATGAGCAAGATCGATGTCAACGGACGCCCTTCGCGCGGGCCCCGGAACGCCAAGGTTGTGGTCGTCAACTACGACGATTTCGAGTGCCCTTTCTGCTCGAGAATGCACCAGATGCTTTTCCCGGAGCTCTTCAAGGAATACGGTGACCGGGTCGAGTTCATTTACAAGGATTATCCGCTCGCGGAGATTCATCCCTGGGCGATTCACGCCGCAGTGGACGCGGGTTGCCTGGCGACCCAGAACGGCGACGCCTATTGGGATTTCGCCGACTACGTCCACGCCAACAAGCAGCAGGTCGATAACGAAAAGACGCCGGGCGCCCGATTTGAGGCCATCGACAAGATTGCCGTGCAGCAGGGCCAAAAGCACAACCTGGATACCGGCAAATTGCAGGCGTGTTTGAAGGCGCAGAATGAAGATGCGGTGCACGCTTCCATGAAAGAAGGCAGCTCGCTGGGAGTCGATGCCACGCCGACTCTGTTCATCAATGGTGAGAAGATTGACGGCGCCGTTCCCGTTGACCAGATTCGTGCGGCGCTTGATGCCGCTCTCCGCGATGCCGGGCAGCCGGTCCCAACGCACACTCCGTCGGCTCCGACCCCCGCATCCAAGTAAAATAGGCCGTCTAGGTAGCTCCGCCTGTTTGCCCTGAGCGAAGTCGACGGGCGCTGCGGCGACATCTTGCCACCGGCGTTATAGTCCGGATTTCATTTGTCAGTGCGGTTTTGTTACGGGAGAAATCGTGAATAACAGAATGCGCCTTGCCCAGACTATGTCCGGGTGCTTCGTCATCGTTCTGCTAGCAGTTTTATCAGCTTGCAACACCAAGGTAGGCGGCGACGTCATGGCCACCGTCGACGGCCGCAAGATATTCCGCAGCGACGTCGACAAGTACTACGACAATCAAGTCGCTTCCGCGCAGCAGTCACCCACCGGCGAACAGGCTACGGCGCTGCGCCTGAACATCCTGCGTCAGATGATCGATGACCAGATCATCATGCGGCGCGCCGAAAAGCTCGGCCTGCTCGCCACCGACGACGAAGTCGACCGCAAGTTCAACGAGATCAAGGCGCCCTTCACCCAGGAAGAATTCGACAAGCGCATGCAGGATCGCAAGATCACGGTGGCCGACTTCAAGAGCGATATTCGCAGATCGATCACCGTCGACAAGGTCATGAACAAGGAAGTTTCGTCCAAGATCAACGTGACCGACAAGGACATCAGCGACTACTACAACGCCCACAAAGCCGAATTCAATCTGATCGAGCCGCAGTACCACCTGGCGCAGATCATGGTCACCCCGGGGCCGAACCCGCAGGTGCAGAACCAGAACGACAAGGCACAGAACGAAGGCGACGCCCGCAAGAAGATCCAGATGATCTCCAATCGTCTCGACAGCGGCGACGACTTCGCCACTCTGGCGATGAAGTACTCTGAAGACCCGGAGACCGCCGGCAACGGTGGGGATTTGGGCACAGTTCCGGAGTCAGGGCTGAAGGGAACGGATCCGTTTACACGTGAAGCCGTGATGAAGCTCAAGCCGGGCCAGTACAGCCCCATCATCAGCGTGGTGAACCCCGCGACAAGACAAGCGGTAGGATTCCGCATCGTGAAGCTCGTAGCCAAAGAACCCGCCGGACAGCGCGATCTTTCCGATCCCCGCGTACAGCAGGCGATCCGCTCGCAACTCCACGACCGCCGTGAGCAGTTGCTCAAATCCGCTTACTACGAAGTCCTGCGAGATTCGGCGAAGGTCGAGAACTACTACGCGAAGAAGGTCCTGGACAGCAACGGAATGGAATAATCGGGACGCTATGTCATGCTGAGCGGAGAACGAGTTCGCGAAGCGAGCTCGTTCGCAGTCGAAGCATCCCTATTAGAAATACGAATGCCGCGGGTAGGATCGGCGGCTCAGGATCGAGACGACAAGCCATCACTCCACAATGGCCAGCACATCCCCAGCATTGACTGCCGCACCCTCGCTCACCACGATCTTCTGAATCGTCCCCTTCTTCGGCGATTTCACCTCATTCTGCATCTTCATCGCCTCAACCACGACGACCCCAGTTCCGGCTTCCACTTCCGCGCCCTGCCTCAGAAGCACCCGCACCACTTTCCCCGGCATTGGTGCAGTGAGCTTTCTAGGACCATGTTCATCCCCCGCGCGCGAGCGTGCCCGCAGCGACCGCGGATCGCGCACTTCCGGCGCAAACCGCTGGCTGCCCACCCAAATGTGCGTATCTCTGCCGACGCGCTCGCACTTCACTTCATAAGCCAAATTGCCAATGCGCACTGACAGCACGTTGGGCCGCGCCAGCACCGCGTCGACATCAACCTCGCGCCCGTCCAGACGGCACGACCAACGCCCATCCGCCCGCTGCAACTCCAGCCGGTAGCTCTTGCCGTCGATGGCGATGTCGTAAGTCATGAAAGCAGTTATCAGTTATCAGTTCTCAGTGCCGCATCTCGCGGAGCCATGTTCCCCTTCGTGTACCTTCGTGCCCTTTGTGCTTCCAGAATTCGCTCGCGCCCTGGATTCCTCGTCAGCGCAACGCCTCGCGCTGCGCTGCCGCCTTCCATCTCGAGACGGCCGTCGCCTGAGTCGCCGCGCCGTTGGCAACACGATCCCCAGCACCCGCGCCAGCAACGCCTAAAGCCGTGAATATCCCCGCCGCAATGACTGCCACATCCGTCGTGCGCGCATCCGAAGGCACATCGGGCGCCTCTTCTTTCGTCTTTAGCAGCCGGTCGAGGAACCCGGTGTCGATCTTCCCCGCTCGAAACTCTGGATGGTTGAAGATGCGGCGAAACAACGAAATATTCGTCTTGATGCCGCCTACAAAATACTCATTGAGCGCCCGAGTCAGCCGCCCGATAGCCTGATCCCGGTCCGTGCCGTAGCCAATCAGCTTCGCCAGCAACGGATCGTATTCCATCGGCACCGTCCAGCCTTCGTACATCCCGCTATCGCGGCGAATGCCCGGCCCGGAGGGCGCCAGCAGCAGCGTGATCTTCCCCGGGCTGGGGAAATAGTTGTTGTCCGGATCTTCGGCATAGATGCGGCATTCGACCGCGTGCCCGCGGATCTTAATGTCCTCCTGAGTGAACGGCAGCGGCTCGCCATTCGCTATATGAATCTGCAGATGCACCAGGTCGAGCCCCGTAACCAGTTCCGTGACCGGATGCTCCACCTGCAGCCGCGTATTCATCTCGAGGAAGTAGAAGTTCTTGTCCTGATCGACCAGAAACTCCACCGTGCCGGCATTCGTATACCCGGCGGCCTGCGCCACCCGCACGGCGACCTCTCCCATGCGCCGCCGCATCTCGGCATCGACAATCGGAGAAGGCGCCTCTTCAACGACTTTCTGATGCCGCCTCTGCAGCGAGCATTCGCGCTCCCCGAGATAAACCGTATGGCCGTTCTCATCCGCGAGAACCTGCATCTCAATGTGCCGCGGATTGACAATCGCCTTCTCGATATAGACCTCACCGTCGCCAAATGCGCGCGCCGCCTCGCTCCGGGCGGACTCAAGAGCGGATGCCAGTTCTCCACGTGCAGATACCAGGCGCAGCCCTTTGCCGCCGCCGCCGGCAGCCGCTTTCAGCATGACTGGATAACCGATGCGCGCAGCGACCTCGGCCGCCTGCTCGAACGAATCCAATCCCCGTGAAGTGCCGGGCACGACCGGAAGTCCGGCAGCCTCCATCGCCTGCCGTGCGCGCGTCTTCGAGCCCATGGCATCCATGGCGGCCGCCGTTGGCCCGATGAATTGAATGCCCGCTTCGGCGCAGGCCCGCGCAAATTTCGGATTCTCCGAGAGAAATCCGTAGCCGGGATGCACCGCGTCAGCCCCGGAGCGGACAGCGACATCAAGAATCTTCTGAATGTTGAGGTAGGACTCGGTGGCAGCCGGAGGTCCGATCGGATATGCCTCATCCGCCTTGCGCACGTGCAACGAGGCTCGATCGACCTCGGAGTAAACCGCGACCGCCGCGATGCCCAACTCGTGGCACGCGCGAATCACGCGTACAGCGATCTCCCCCCGATTCGCGATCAGAATTTTCTTGAACATCCGCACTCTCTGAAAAAGGACACGGCCAGAACGATTGTATCGAAGGAGCGCCGGATGGGTGCGATAAGCGCGGAAGCACCATCCGTAAGAACCGGAAGCGCTGCGAAGGAATTCCCAGGTTCTCTAGCCGGCGATCATGAGGCGACTCACCTCGCAATTGCAGTCACCGCAGTTCGTTCCGGGGGATGCTCTTTCAAGACCTCAGATGGCTACTCACTGCACCATCTGCATTGCGAAATCGCACAAGAATATGGAATCGAAAGGCCTTCGGAGCACGCAGGGCTGTGGAAGAAAAGCCTTGTAAGTTGCCTGTAATCAGTAACTTAGATCCGTAAATTAAATCGATTTAACTTGCCCGCCACGAGCCGACCGGCGGCTTCGACCTTCGGGTCGAGTCACAGTGCGAACGTTCGTCCTGGGTCATCCGGTGTACGGGAAAGCACAGTCTGGATCGTGAGCAGCCTGTCCAATGCTCGACTGAAAATGAAGCGCTTATGGATGCGGCTCGGTGCCCTAAGCGATCGCTGGACAACAAAGGTGAAGGTGTAGCATGTGGGCAAGTTGCTATGTTCAGAAAGATAGGGGCCGTGTTGGGAGCAGGAGGCTTCTGCACATGCGCGGCAATGACGATTTCGTCATTGCTGCTGGTCGTTTTCTGGGCCGTCCCCGCTCACGCTGTAAACCACTTGTACGAGATTCCCAAATTGGTTGTAATAATGTGCCTGTACACTTTTATGCCGGCGGGCATGTTCGGATTCCTATGCGGCGTCCTAGGGAGGTCTTATCTTCTTCTCAGAACTCGGCCAGCCGCTTCTGGCATACGTTTGCTGGAAACGTCCTTCGTCGGCGGTTTACTGGGTTCGCTGTTTCCGCTCTTTTTCCTGGCGATGAAATGGGAACCTAAGAGTGATTGGCTAAGTTGGAAGGGATTCGTGTTTAGTACTGCCGTGGGCTTTTTCACCGCGCTCGCGTATGGGCTCGTTTTCCCGAAGTCTCTGAATCGTGAAGGTTCGGCTTTCTCGAGTGGAGGGATCACGCCATCCTGACGAAAAGAGACAATTGCGCTTATGCGCCAGCAAAGGCCTAAATCACAACCGCTTCCTTATACTCCCCAAACACCCGCCGCATCGCATCCGAAATTTCTCCCACGGTAGCGTGCGCCTCGACAGCGGCTAGAATGCGCGGCATCACGTTCGCCCCTGAGCGCGCCGCTTCCTCCACGCCTGCCAGCGCTGTCTTCCACGGTCCTGCATCTCGCTTCGCCCGCAACGCCCGCAGGCGCTCAACCTGCTTCGGTTCCAGCGCCGGATCGATCCGCTGAATCGGGATCGGCCTCTCCTGTTCCACTTCGAAGCGGTTCACTCCAACGACAATCGCTTCCTGATGGTCGACTTGTTGCTGATATTCATAGGCGGCATTTTGAATTTCCTGCTGCACGAATCCGCGTTCGATCGCCTTCAGCATCCCGCCCAGAACTTCGATCTTCCCCAGATACTCCGCCGCGCGCTGCTCGATTTCATTGGTGAGACTTTCGACATAGTACGACCCCGCCAGCGGATCGATCGTCTGCGGTGCGCCGGATTCATACGCAATGATCTGCTGCGTGCGCAGCGCGATGCGCGCCGCCTGCTCCGTTGGCAGCGCGAGCGCCTCGTCGAACGAATTGGTATGCAGCGACTGCGTCCCACCGAGCACGGCTGCCATCGCCTGAATCGCCGTGCGGACGATATTGTTCTCCGGTTGCTGCGCGGTGAGGGTCGACCCTGCGGTCTGCGTGTGGAAGCGCAGCATCCAGGAGCGCGGGTTTTTCGCTCTGAAGTGCTCGCGCATGATGCGCGCCCACATGCGCCGTGCAGCGCGGAATTTCGCGACCTCTTCCAGAAAGTTGCTGTGCGCGTTGAAGAAGAACGACAACCTCGGCGCGAACTTGTCGACATCAAGCCCCGCTTTGATCGCCGCCTCGACGTACGCCATGCCGTTCGCGAGCGTGAAGGCAACTTCCTGCACCGCCGTCGATCCCGCCTCGCGCATGTGGTATCCCGAGATCGAGATCGTGTTCCAGTCGGGCACATTCTCGTTTGCCCAGGCGAACATATCGGTGATCACGCGCATCGCCTGCTGCGGCGGATAAATGTACGTTCCCCGGGCGATGTACTCCTTCAGCACATCGTTCTGCACCGTGCCGGAGAGTTTTCGGACATCCGCACCCTGCCTTTTTGCCACAGCCACGTACAAAGCCAGCAGGATCGAAGCCGTGGCGTTGATCGTCATCGACGTGGAGATCTTCGTCAGGTCGATGCTCTCGAACAGCCGCTGCATGTCTTCGATCGAATCGATCGCGACACCGACCTTGCCGACCTCTCCCACCGCCAGCGGATTGTCCGAATCGAGTCCAATCTGAGTAGGCAGATCGAATGCGACGGACAGGCCCGTGGTGCCGTTCGCCAGCAGGTACTTGTAGCGCTTGTTCGATTCCTCGGCGTCGCCCATGCCCGCGTATTGGCGCATGGTCCACAAGCGGCCGCGGTACATCGTCGCCTGAACGCCACGCGTGAATGGATATTCACCGGGATAGCCGACCTCAGACTCGTAATCAGAGCCCTTGAGGTCAGCAGAAGTGTAGAGGGGCTTTACCGGGATGTGGGAGGAGGTTTCAATCTCTGATGCAAAGGCAGACTTCGATTTATCGCTCATAACCAGCACCGCTGTACAGCGAAACAGATTTCAGATTGTAGATTTCAGATAGGGCGCCCGATCAATCCGAAATCTGCAATCGAAAATCTGAAATGCCTCTACGATCGCTGGCTTTTCCTGCGCACTCTCCAGAACGAACTCAGGCCAAACCATGCGAATGTTAATGTGAAGCCGACTGCCAGCGCGACTCTGCTGCCGGTGGCCCGGCCTGCCGCATACTTCGCGTATTCGCGGACGAAAGCAACGCCCCCAAGGGCCGCCATCGCCAGGAACAACGTGCCGATCACCTCAAGCCAGAGAAGATGCAGGACGTGGGCAAAGGATCGGGCGGTCGCCCGCAAGGCGCTCATCGCGGCATTCACGCGCCGACTGCGCGCTGCCATGCCGCGCGCCACTCGTAACGCCACTCCAACCTTTCGTAAGCTGGAAATTTGGCTCACTACCTCGATTTTAACAGCCTTGCGGCGCTACAATGGGCGCAATGCGCCTCTGCGGTGAACCGTTACGCCGCCGACGGCATCTGATTGAATAGGCCGGTTATTTCGCTTCGGAGGCTCAGTGGACCCACAACTCAAGCAATTGATGAAGGAGCTTGGTGACGCTATCAACGAATCGCTTTCCGATTCTGAGCAG